>PVMK01123396.1_pt1 | contig 38365 bp, 37 predicted proteins | sample 1853481 | NCBI WGS metagenome assembly PVMK01 (sample SAMN08533507, study PRJNA380276) | Marine sediment metagenome, whole genome shotgun sequencing project.
ATGGCCGGGGCGTGGACGGGGCCGCGACTCAGCAGTCCTCGACGATCATGCCGGGGATCGCCTTGATAGCGCGGCGCATCTCGGCCGAGAGGCGATAGGCGCCGGGCAGCTCCAGCTCCAACTCGCCGCCCTCTCCGGCCGCCAGCACCAGGGCGATGCGGCCGCGCGACGCCCGGCCATTACCTGGCTGGCCATTACCTGACTGGCCATTGCCCGCGCCTTCCTTGTCGCGGGCCAACAAGGATTGCAACTGCACCAGCGGTTCCGCGTGGTTCAGATAGAGCCTCAGGCCGCTCGACGCGCTCGCCACCGTCTCGTCCAGCGCCGAGATGTCCTGGGCATTCAGCCGCAAATCGGCGCCGTCCTGGCGCGCATCGACATTGAGCAGCAACGGCCGTCCGGTCTCCAGCAGCTCGCGAACCCGCCCGAGAACCTCGGCGAATATCGAGACTTCGTAGACGCCGCTCATATCGGAGATCTGAACGAAGGCCAAGCGCTTGCCCTGGCGGGTGGTGATCTCCCGCTTGCCGATCACGATTCCGGCCATCTTCTTGCGGCCCGGCGCGCGGGCCATGGCCTGGGGCAGCTCCTCGCTGGTGACCACGCCCAGGCGGGCGAGCGTCCGTCCGTAGGATTCAAGCGGATGGGCAGAGAGATAGAAGCCGATCGCCTCGAACTCGTGGCGCAGGCGGTCCATGGCCGGCCAATCGGTCACCTCCGGCAGAGCCATGCGCGCGGTCGGCATGCTGCTGTCGTCGCCGAACAGGCTGGTTTGGGAGGAGTCCCGCTCGTCGGCGGCCAGATTGGCGTGACGCATGAGACGCTCGGCACCTTCGTAAACCTGCCGGCGATTGGGGTCCAGGCTGTCGAAAGCACCGGCACGGGCAAGGTTTTCGATTTGCCGCTTGTTAACCTGGCGTACGTCGAGACGCTTGGCGAAATCCCCCAGGTCGTTGAACGGACCGCCGGTCTCGCGCTCGGCGGTGAGCGCCTTCATCGCCGCCTCGCCGACGTTCTTGATGGCCGCCAGGGCATAGCGGATGGCGGGCCGGCCACCGCCCTGGCCACCGCCCTGGCCATCGTCCCGCTGTTCGACGCGGAAGTCCGCGTCCGACCGATTTACATCCGGCGACAGTAAGGGGATCCGCAGGCGGTTCAGCTCCTGGCGGAACTGGTTCAGCTTGTCGGTGTTGCCCAGGTCGTAGGTCATCGAGGCGGCCATGAACTCGACCGGATGATGGGCCTTCAAATAGGCCGTCTGGACCGCGATCAAGGCATAGGCCGCCGCATGGCTCTTGTTGAAGCCGTAGCCGGCAAACTTGGCCACCTGTTCGAAGATCTGCAAGGCCTTGGCCTCGTCAACGCCGCGCGCCATGGCGCCGTCAATGAAGTTCTTTCGCTGCGCCTCCATTTCCGACTTGATTTTCTTGCCCATGGCCCGGCGTAGCAGGTCGGCGCTGCCCAGGCTGTAACCGGCCAATTCCTGGGCGATCTGCATCACCTGTTCCTGATAGATCATGATGCCGTGGGTCTCGCGCAGAATGCCTTCCAGCGAAGGATAAAGGTAGTCCGGCGCCTCTTCGCCATGCTTGCGGGCGATAAAGCTGTCGATGTTGTCCATCGGACCGGGGCGGTAGAGCGCCACCACGGCGATGATGTCCTCGAAACGGTCAGGCTTGAGACGCCGCAGCACGTCGCGCATGCCTGCCCCTTCCAGCTGGAACACCCCCATGGTCTCACCGCGCCGCAATAACTCGTAGGTCGCGGGATCGTCGAGCGGCATCTGTTTCAGATCGAAGTCCGGATGTCTCAGGCGGATCAGGTCGCGCGCCCGGGCCAGCACCGACAGCGTCTTCAGGCCGAGGAAGTCAAACTTCACCAGGCCGGCGCTCTCGACGTACTTCATGTTGAACTGGGTCGCCGGCATGTCCGAGCGCGGATCGCGGTAGAGCGGGACCAGTTCGTCGAGCGGCCGGTCGCCGATCACCACGCCGGCGGCGTGGGTCGAGGCGTTGCGGTAGAGCCCTTCCAGCTTGAGCGCCATGTCGAGCAGCCGCGCGACCGACTCGTCATTGGCGCGCGCCTCCTGGAGCTGGGCTTCGCTGTCTATGGCCTGCTGCAGGCTGACCGGATTGGCCGGATTGTAGGGCACCATCTTGCACAGCCGGTCGACCAGGGGATAGGGCATCTGGAGAACCCGCCCCACGTCGCGCAGGGCGGCGCGCGCCTGCAACTTGCCGAAGGTGATGATCTGCGCCACGTGGTCCTTGCCGTACTTGTCCTGCACGTAACGGATCACCGTGTCGCGCTGGTCCTGGCAGAAGTCGACGTCGAAGTCCGGCATCGAAACACGCTCCGGGTTGAGGAAGCGCTCGAACAGCAAGCCCCAACGTAAGGGGTCGAGATCGGTGATGGTGAGTGCCCAGGCGACCACCGAACCGGCGCCCGAACCGCGGCCGGGGCCGACGGGAATCTCCTGGCGCTTGGCCCATTGGATGAAGTCGGCCACGATCAGGAAGTAGCCGGGAAAACCCATCTGCCGGATAACGTCGAGTTCGTACTTGAGGCGCTCGCGATAGGGCCGCGCGGCGGCCTCCTTCTCTGCCGCCGTCATCTCGGGCCGACAGACTTGGCTTTCCAGGCGCTGTTCCAATCCTGTCTCGGCTTGGGCCCTCAGCTCTTCGGCTTCGTCGCGGCCGACTTCCGTCGGATAGGGCGGCAGGATCGGATCGACCGGCTCCGGGCGGTAGGCGCAGCGTCGGGCGATTACCAGGGTGTTGTCGATCGCCTCGGGCAGGTCCGCGAACAGCGCCTGCATTTCCTCGGCCGACTTGAAGCGGTGGTCCGGCGTTAGGCGCCGCCGGTCGGACTGGCTGAGGTATGTCCCGTCGGCGATGCAAAGCAACGCGTCGTGGGCCTCGTGCATGTCCGTGCCGGCAAAGTAGACGTCGTTGGTGGCGACCAGCGGAAGGTCGTGGCGATAGGCGAGATCGACCAGAGCGTCCTCGATTTCCGCCTCTTCGGCCAAATCGTGGCGCATGATCTCGATGTAGAGACGCCCTTCGAATATCTGCTGGTACATCTCAAGGGCGTCTTCCGCCTTCGGCACCCGGCGCTCGCCGAGCAAACGCCCGACGGTGCTCTCCGGACTGCCGACAAACGCGATCAGGCCGCCCGCGTAGCGCTCGAGGTCCTCGAGCGTGACTTGCGGGCCGGTGGCGGCGTCACTTTCCAGATAGGACAGGCTCACCAGCTTGGTGAGATTGCGGTAGCCGGCCTCGCTCTGCACCAGCAACAGGATCTCGTCCGATGAGTCGGTCTGGGCCGATCCGCGGGCCTCCGCGTCTTCCCGGGCGATGCGCACCTGGCAGCCGATGATCGGCTGGATCCCTGCCTCCCATAGGGTCTGCGAGATCTCCAGCGCGCCGAAGAGGTTACCCTTGTCGGTGACGGCCGCCGCCGGCATCCCGTGGCTCTCGCACAGCTTCGCCAGGGCCTTTACCTTGATCGCCCCTTCGGAGAGCGAATAGGCGGAATGAAGGCGCAGGTGGACGAAATCAGCGTGCGGCATCGCTTGTCTATTTCCAGCCTAGGTAACCCGGCCCTCCTCGAGGCGCAGAACCCGGTCCATGCGCCTGGAGAGCTCAAGGTTGTGAGTGGCGACGAGCGCCGCGAGGCCGCCCTCGCGGACCCGCGTCATGAGCACCGCGAAGACGTCGGCGGCGGTGTGCGGATCGAGATTCCCCGTCGGTTCGTCGGCCAGCAGCACCGACGGCCGGTTGGCCAGCGCCCGGGCGATGGCGACGCGCTGCTGCTCGCCGCCGGAGAGCTGGCCCGGGCGGTGGTCGATGCGCGCCTCGAGGCCCACCGTAGCCAACAGTTCGCGCGCCGCGCCGCGGGCCTCGGTGCGGCTTCGCCCGGCGACCATCTGCGGGATCACCACGTTCTCCAGCGCCGAGAACTCCGCCAAGAGATGATGAAACTGATAGATGAAGCCGAGAGTCCGGCAGCGCAGCGCAGTCCGGCGGCTGTCCCGCAAGGCGGCGCAATCGCTGCCATCGAGCCAGACCTCGCCAGAGTCCGGCTGCTCCAGCAGGCCGGCGATATGCAGCAGGGTCGATTTGCCGGCCCCCGACGGCCCCACCAAGGCGACGATCTCACCTGGCGCAATCGCCAGATTCACCCCCTGCAGCACATCGAGCCGCCGGTCGCCCTGGCGGAACCCCATGACCACGTCGCTCAGGCGCAGCCCGGGACCGTTCGGACCGGCTCGCTGGTTCCCGGCCGGCTCACTCATAGCGAAGCGCCTCCACCGGATCGAGCCGCGCGGCGCGCCAGGCCGGAAAGATCGGCGCCAGGAACGACAAGGCGACGGCCATGGCGACCACCTGCGCCACTTCGACGTAATCGACCTCGGCCGGAACCTTGGAGAGGAAATAGACTTCAGGCGGAAACAGCCGCTTGTCGATGAGGCTTTCAACCCAGCCCTGGATGACCGCGATGTTGTCCGCGAAAACCACACCCAAGGCGACGCCCGCCACCGTGCCGGCAAGACCGACACTGGCGCCGCTCAGGAAGAAGATGCGCATGATGTTGCCGCGGGTCGCCCCCATGGTGCGCAGGATCGCGATGTCCCGGCCCTTGCCCTTCACCAGCATGTACTGGCCGGAGAGGATGTTGAAGGCCGCCACCAGGATGATCAGCGACAGGATCAGGAACATCACGTTGCGTTCGACCTGAACGGCGTTGAAGAAGCCGGAGTTGGCGCGCTGCCAGTCCACCATGCGGAACCCGGGGCCCAGCGCGTCGATCAGATCGAGACGCGCCCGGGTCACCTGGTCCGGATCGCCGTAGAACAGCTCGACGGCGTTCACCCGGTCCGGCAGGCGGAAGAAGATCTGAGCGTCGGCGAGCGGCATATAGACGAAGGAGTTGTCGTAATCGTACATGCCCACTTCGAACAAGCCGGCGATGGGATAGGCCTTCACCCGCGGCAGTGTGCCCATCACAGTTTGATTGCCGCGCGGCGAGACCAGGGTGATATTGTCGCCCGGCCCGAGGCGCAGCTGCTCGGCCAGGCGGCGCCCGACCAGCACCCCCTCGCCCCGGGCAAAACGTTCCAGAGCGGAGTCCGACAGGGCCTCGAAGATGGCGGCCCGCCCGGCCAGGTCGTCCGCCATCAGGCCCCGGACCAGCGCGCCCAGCGCATTGCTGCCCTGGCTCACCATGACCTGAGCCTGGATCTGTGGCACCACGTTGGTCACGTCCTCCAGGGCGCGCAAGCGTTCAGCGAGGTTCTCGTAGTCGCTCAGCGAAGCCTCGAGCGGAAAGACCGTGACATGTCCGTTGACGCCGAGGATACGGCCCAAGAGCTCCTGGCGGAAGCCGTTCATCACCGCCATGACGATGATCAGCGTCGCCACGCCGAGCAGGATCCCGACCAACGAGATGAAGGCGACCACGGAGATGAAGCCTTCCTGTCGGCGCGCACGCAGATAGCGGAAGGCGATCAGCCGCTCGAAGGCGCTGAAGATCATTCGTGCTAGCCCGTCAGCCGCGCCAGGGCGGACTCCGGCGACAGCTCTTCACGTTCACCGCTGGCCCGGGACTTGAGCTCGACCACGCCGTTTTTCAAGCCGCGCGGCCCGACGATAAGCTGCCAGGGCAGGCCGATCAGGTCCATCTCGGCGAACTTGGCGCCGGGACTGTCCTGGCGGTCGTTGTAGAGCACCTCGACGCTGGCGCCGCTGAGCGTGCCATATAGCTCCTCGCAGAGCGCGTCACAGCCGTCGTTGCCGACCTTGAGGTTGATCAACCCCACCTTGAAGGGCGCCACGGGCTCCGGCCAGATGATGCCGTCGTCGTCGTGGCTGGCTTCGATGATGCCGCCCACCAGGCGCGAGACGCCGATGCCGTAGGAGCCGGAGTGGAGCGCGGTTTGGCTGCCGTCGGGGCGGGTCACGGTGGCGCCGAGGGGCTCGGCGTACTTGTCGCCGAAATAGAAGATGTGGCCGACCTCGATGCCGCGGCGCTGGACGCGTTTTTCCTCCGGCACCTCGGCGGTGAAGACCTCCGGCTCGTGCTTGTCATCGGTGCGGGCGTAATATCTGGTCCAGAAATCGACGATGGGCGGAAGATCGCCGTCGTAGTCCACCGTCTCGGCCAAGACGTCGTAGTCGAGCAGATCATGGTGGCAGAAGACCCCGGTCTCGCCGGTGTCGGCCAGAATGATGAACTCGTGGGAGAGATCGCCGCCGATCGGGCCGGTCTCCGCTTCCAGTGGAATAGCCTTCAGGCCCAGGCGCGCGAAAGTTCTCAGATATGACACGAACATCTTGTTATAAGATTTTCTCGCAGCTTCATAATCCAAGTCGAAGGAATAGCCATCCTTCATCAGAAATTCACGCCCGCGCATGACCCCGAAACGGGGCCGCACCTCGTCCCGGAACTTCCATTGGATGTGGTAGAGGATGCGCGGCAGGTCCCGGTAGCTCTTCACCGAGGCGCGGAAGATGTCGGTGATGAGCTCCTCGTTGGTCGGCCCATAGAGCATTTCTCGGCCATGCCGGTCCTCGATGCGCAGCATCTCCTTGCCGTAGTCGTCGTAGCGCCCGGATTCGCGCCACAGATCGGCGGCCTGGATGGTCGGCATCAACAGCTCCTGGGCGCCCGCCCGGTCCTGCTCTTCGCGCACGATCTGTTCGATCTTTTTCAGCACCCTGAAGCCCAGCGGCAACCAGGAATAGATTCCGGCGCTGGCCTGGCGGACCATGCCGGCGCGCAGCATCAAGCGGTGCGAGACGATCTGCGCCTCGGCCGGCGTCTCTTTCATGGTGGGCAGGAAATAGGCGGAAAGTCGCATGTCGATCCTGGGGCAATCCTGGCGCGGCGGCATGGGGTGGGGCGAACACGGGGAGGCCGCGTGCGGCGACTCGCGTGACCCCGATCGAAAGCTGGCCGAGAGTATGAGAAGCCCCCGGTCTTGTCCATGCCGGGAAGCCGATTCAGAGGGGCCTACGGCGCCCCGCCTTCTTGCCACGCCACTCGGGCCCGCGCTTGACAAGGCGCGCACAGTCCGCCTTTGTGATAATCGCGGTTGCGGCCTTTAAACAAGGCCAAAACCGGTGAGAACGGCAGGGCCCAACCCCTGGCAAGACGGACAAGGCGGTCCTTAAAGAGCCGCCCATCGCTCCAGGGTGCCGAGCGAAAGGGAGACGGGGGATGTTGGACTCTTACTTCAAGCTGGGCGAGCACGGCACGACCGTGAAGCGGGAGGTCCTTGCGGGCTGCACGACCTTCCTCACCATGGCCTATATCACCTTCGTCAATCCGGCGATCCTGTCGGATACCGGCATGGATTTCGGCGCCGTGTTCGTCGCCACCTGCGTCGCGGCGGCCTTCGGCACCCTGGTCATGGGGCTTTACGCCAACTATCCCCATTGCGCTGGCCCCCGGTATGGGACTGAACGCCTTCTTCACTTACGGCGTCGTGCTGGGCTTGGGCTATGCCTGGCAGACCGCCCTGGGTGCGGTCTTCCTCTCCGGCGTGATCTTCGTGATCTTGAGCCTGTTACCGGTGCGAGAATGGCTCATCAATTCGATCCCGCGCACCCTCAAGATGGCGATCTCGGCCGGCATCGGCCTGTTCCTCGGCATCATCGCGCTCGAAAACGCCGGGATCGTGGTGGACCACCCGGCGACCCTGGTGACCATGGGCGACATGACCGCGGCCCCGGCGATTTTGGCCATGCTCGGTTTCGTCATCATCGTCGCCCTCTCTCGTCGCCAGGTGCCCGGCGCCGTGATCATCGGCATCCTCGCGGTTACCGGGCTCGGCGTCGCCTTCGGCATCACCGAGTGGAAGGGCCTGGTCTCGGCGCCGCCCGATCCCTGGCCCACCCTTCTGGCCTTGGACATCGTCGGGGCGTTCGAAGTGAGCCTGCTGGCCGTGGTCTTCACCTTCCTATTCGTCGACCTGTTCGACACCGCCGGCACCCTGGTGGGCGTGGCCCACCGGGCAGGACTGTTGGACGATGAGGGCAAGCTGCCGCGCCTGCGCAAGGCGCTTTTGGCCGATAGCACGGCGACCGTGGTGGGCGCCGGCCTCGGCACCTCGAGCACCACCAGCTATATCGAGAGCGCGGCGGGCGTCAATGCCGGCGGCCGCACCGGCCTCACCGCCGTCGTCGTGGCGATCCTGTTCCTGTTCTGCCTGTTCTTTTCGCCGCTGGCCCAGACGGTGCCAGCCTATGCGACCGCGCCGGCGCTCCTCTACGTCGCCTGCCTCATGACCCGCGGTCTGGCGGAGATCGATTGGGAGGATGCAACGGAATATGCGCCCGCGGTCATCACCGCCATCGCCATGCCGCTGACCTACTCGATCGCCGACGGCCTCGGCCTCGGCTTCATCTGCTACGCGCTGATGAAAGTGACCAGCGGCAAGGTTTCCGAATGCCCGCCCGCGGTTATGGTGATCGCGGCCCTCTTCGCCTTCAAGTTCGTGGTTCTATGAGCGGTGGAAAGACGGCGAGTTACAGCAAGTACCCGGCCGTCGGCGACGCCAGCGTCGTCCGGCGGGCCTTCGCCCTCGTCATCGACGGAATATTCCTTTTCGTCGCCTACATGATGATCACGATTCCGGCCTGGTCGCTTGCGCCCGGCTGGCTCGCCTTCCCCATCAGCATCACGGAATCGCGTGTCCTGGAGGCGGATAGCTTCGTCGATGGAGAGACCAGCATCACAATCCAGGAGATCCAGGTCGACTACTTCAGCCTGATGCAACGGCTCGACAGCTGCCGCTTCGAGGTCACGACACGGGAAACGCCGGCCAAGTCCATAATCTGGTCGTCATCCGACCGCGAACCCCTCGAGCCCTGCGCTTACCTGGCGCGTTTCGACTATGGCCTCTGGTTCGAGATCCTGATCCTCTTGTTCTACGCACCGCTGATGGAAAGCAGCCGCCTGCACGCCACGGTCGGAAAGTTGGCGCTTGCCCTCCAGGTCCGACGCAAGGACGGCGGCGATGTCGGCTTCGTCCGCGCGTTCCTACGCAACCTGGCCGAGGTCCTCTGCATCCTTAGCCTCACCGTCGGCTATCTGATCGCGCTCTTCACCACGCGCCGCCAGGCGCTTCACGACCTCCTGCTGGGCACGGTGGTGGTGGAGCGGTAACGCGGCGCCAACTAATGAACCGGGCTGAAGGGTGATGCCTGGTCCTTGCCGTTGGCGCCCTGACGCGCGGCGGTGATGCGGCGGTAGGCGTCGATGATACGGACGATGCGGGAATTCGCGATCTCGCTGAAATCGGACGGCAGCCCCAGGCCCTGCAGCTTGTCCGGATGGTAGGCGCTGCACAGGCTGTGATAGGTCTCTTTGAGCATTTCGTCGCTGGCGGCCGGCGACACACCGAGGACCTCGTAAGGATCGAAGGTTTCCCCCGAATCGGGTTCCTGAGTCAGCTGCGTGACCTTGGCGATCTTGGATTTGTGCAGATGGACGATGGGGCCGTCGGTGACCTGAAGGGGCAGAAACTGGCGGTGGTCGTTCAAGAGATCCGAGACACGCTGCATCGGCTTCACGAAAAGAAATCCGAGGAGATTGGTTCCGTCCTCGAGCTCGACCGCGGCCTCGATCTTGACCTTCGCGATTTTTTCGTCCGAGTCATACATAACAAAAACCTGGAATTACGATTATAGTTAACAAAGATAATAATACTAAGTATAACACATCAATGAGTTGCCATATATAGTATCTTTATTATGATTCCCGAATATAGTTAAGATCGAAGGGCAAATGACACAATGGATAGGCCAACCGGAAGCTAACGCGCCGGCGCGAAGCCGGCTTTTGAGCATCGTGGTGGTCGAGCGTTAGATCGACGAAACTAAATCGATCGGGCTCAGGCCTCTATCAGCCCCCGGCTCACCCTGTGCACCGCGGACAGCAAGGCGTCGATGTCTTTCGCACTTGCATCGTAGTGCATGATGCACGCCCGCAGGCTCGTCCTGCCGGCCACCTCGGTAGCGGTGAGAAAAACCTCGCCATCGGCGCAGAGGCGCTCGATAAGCGCGCTGTTGAAACGATCGATCTTTGCCTCGTCCTCCAGGCCTGCTGGCCGGTAGCGGAAGCAGACGATTGAGAGAGAGGGCGGCGCCAGAAGCTCCAGCTCCGGCGCCCGCTCCACCCGATGGGCCAAGTCTTGGGCCAAGCGATGGCCGTGCAGAATCAAGTCTCGGGTCCCCGACCGGCCGAGGCGCGCCACGGTGGCCCAAGTCTTGATCACCCGGTTGGCGTAGGTCAGAGGAAGCATGTACTCGTGCGCCCAGGGCGCCCCGCCCGGGGTTTCACCTTGCAGGTAAGCGGGCACAAGGCTGAAGGCCTCACGCTGCAGCGCCGGATCCCGCAGAAAGACGACCCCGCAATCCACCGGGACCATGAGTCGCTTATGAGGGTCCAACACCAGGGAGTCGGCGCGCTCGATGCCGCGATAGAGGGGCGCATAGTCCGGATCCAGGCGGCCAAGGGCACCGTAAGCACCGTCCACATGGAACCACAGGTCGTGGCGCCGGCAGCAATCGGCGATCGCCTCCAGCGGGTCGATGGCCCCGGTATTGGTCGAACCAGCCACCGCCACCACACAGAAGGGCTGATGGCCGGCCTCCAGATCATTCCGGATGGCCGCCTCCAGGGCATCCACGCGCAGGCGGAAGGCATCGTCGCTGGGCACCGCACGCAGGTTCCGGTTGCCGAGGCCCAGCAGCTCCACGGCTTTCTGCACCGAGCTGTGACTCTGATCGGAGGTGTAGAGCACCAGGCGCTTGTGACCGCCTTGCAGGCCGTCTTCGCGCAGGTTCCAGCCGGCGGTCTTGGCAGCCTTGTGGCGGGCCCCCGCGAGGGCCGTGAGATTGGCCATGGAGCCGCCGCTAAGGAACAACGCCAGGGACCCCTCGGCCGGGAATCCGCAAAGTTCCATCAACCAGCGCCCGGTGCTGACCTGGAGGTAAGTTCCCGCATGCTCGAAGCCGTCGCTGGTGGCATTCACGCAATTGGATAGGGTGTCCGCCAGCACCCCAATGGGCGCCGGGGGTGGGTTGATCCAGGCAAAGAACTGGCGGTGGCCGTTGCCCAGCGGATAGCGCAACAAGGTGTCGTCCAGGAAAGAAAGGATCTCTTCCGGGGCAAGACCCTGGTCCGCCAGAGGCAGGGACATGAGCCGTTGGCGCGTCTCTTCGGGAAGATCCCGATGGACCGGGGTCAGCTCCTGATCGGCCATATGGCCGGCGGCAAGGTCCAGGGTTTTCCGGCCAAGGCGCTTGAACTCTTCGCAAGACATGAAAAGCGGTGACTTGGTCATGGTGCAAGGGGCCCTTCTTTATTGGATGCAGCCTCTTCGCGGTAGAGCCATTGCCCCCGCGTTATGGCGCTAGAAGACGTCGGCGGAGCAATGTGTGAACGCGCTTGCCTCGGTGGAACATCGCAAAGCCTGGGCAGATATCCACGTCCTTCGGTACTACCCCCGCGCCCAGGGCGGCTCGAGCTCGAGGATTCGCGCATGGACCGGGCAGTCCTCGCGGTGGGCGCCGGCGAGATAGCCGAGGCTCATGAGGAATTCTCCGGTGATCTCGCCGCCGGTAAAACGGAAGGTCTTCTTGAACAGCTTCACCCAGTCCGCCTTGTCTAGCGGGTGATGGGCGTCGAGCCACCCGGCGAAGCCGCCGTGGCTGTCGCGCAGGCCCAGGATCACGTCCGCGTTGTGAACGGCGGCCGCGACCTTCAGCCGGTTGCGGATGATGCCGGGATCGGCCAGCAGGCGCGCGACGTCGGCATCGCCGTAGCCGGCCACCGTCTCGACGTCGAAGCCGTCATAGGCGGCGCGGAATCCCGCGCGCTTCTTCAGCATCAGGGCCCACGACAAGCCCGCCTGGTTGATCTCCAAGATCAGGCGCTCGAAGAGCACGGCCTCGTCGCGCGCCGGGAAGCCGTATTCCCCGTCGTGATAGGGCCCGTGGAGCGCATCGCCCGGCGCAAAATCGCAATAGCTGGTCATCTAGATTGGTTCCCGATCTACGGGCCTCCTCGCGGCGGCCTGAGGGTCAGCCATTCGCTCTCGATCAGCCAATAGGCGATGCCCCAGAGGACGGCGGCAATCAGGGTGGTAATCAGCGCCTTGCGCCACATCATCGGATTTTGCGGCGCGCTGGTGGCGTGGCCCGGCCCTGGGTTCTCCGGCACCTTGACGCCCCAGGGCAGCACCATCAGCAGCACCATCCACCAGATGACGACATAGACCATCACGCCGGTGAGCCAGGTCATTGGCGGGCCTTCACGATCGAGAGCGAAGGGGCGCCGTTCATGCCTGCTCCAGCTCGATCAGGGTGCCCGAAAAATCCTTGGGATGGAGGAACAGAACCGGCTTGTCGTGGGCGCCGATCTTGGGTTCGCCATCACCCAACACCGCGCGCGCCGCCGGCCAGCAGTCGGTCGCGGGCCGCCAGAATATCCTCGACCTCGTAGCACAGGTGATGGATGCCGCCCGAGGGGTTGCGCGCGAGAAAACCGGCTATCGGCGAGTCCGCGCCGAGCGGATGGAGCAGTTCGATCTTGGCGTTGGGCAGTTCGACGAAGACCACGGTCACACCGTGATCCGGCTGGTCGACGGGATCCGAGACGCGGGCGCCGAGAAGGTCGCGGTGTTGCGCCGCCGCGCCCGCCAGGTCGGAGACCGCGATCGCCACGTGATTGAGCCGTCCAATCATCCGCCGCCTCCGCTACTCACTCCCATGGACAAAGTATCTTCCGCCGGGCCGTTCAGAGCTAGTCCAACCGCACCACATGGACTCGGGTCACCGGCTTTTTGCCCACGGCCTTGAAGAGATGCCGGCGCAGCGCAACGCGGACCGCTTCGACCAGGGCCTCGTCGTCGCGCCGGACATGGGCCGGCTGGCGGGCGACGAAGTCCCTCAGCGCGCCCTGGGCGTCTTCGGCGGTCTCGCCCTCGCTCTCAGGGTCCAGGATACCTTCGAAGGTAATCCGCGGATCGTCGAGCGGCCGCCCCTTCCCGTCCAACACCAGGGTGACCAGCGCCGCCCCGTTGTAGCGCAGACGGCTGCGCTCGCGTAGCATCGGGCTGCCGGACGGCACCAGGCGGGTGCCGTCGAGCACCAGGCGGCCGGTCCAGACTTCGTCGACGATCTCAGCCGGCCCGGGCGCTAGGCGCATCAAGGCGCCGTTCTTGCCAACCAGAACCTCGGGCACCTGACATGCCTTGGCGATTTCAGCCTGCCCCACCAGATGGCGCGCCTCGCCGTGAACAGGGATGGCTACCTTGGGCTGCACCCATTGGTACATCTGGGTCAGTTCGTCGCGCGCCGGATGCCCGGACACATGGATTGGTTCGTCGCGATCGGTGTAAATCTCGATGCCCTGCTCCACCAAGCTGTTCTGAAGGGCGTGAATTGAGACCTCGTTGCCGGGAATCACCCGCGAGGAGAAGATGACCGCATCGCCGGCCTCGAGCGCCACGTCCTGATGCTCGCCCCGCGCGATTCGCCACATGGCGCCGCGCGATTCGCCCTGGCTGCCGGTGCACAGCAGCAGCACCTCGCCGCGCGGCAGGTAACCCATGTCCCGCACATCGATCAGCGGCGGCAAATCGGTCAAGAAGCCAGTTTCCGTCGCCACCCGGTTGATGCGGTGCAGGGAGCGGCCGACCAGCGCCACCCTCCGGCCATTCGCCGCCGCCGCCCGGCGGATGGATACCAGGCGCGCCACGTTGGTGGCGAAGCAGGTCACGGCGACCCGGTTCTCCAGCTCTCCGATCAAACGCTCCAAGTTCGCCTGCACCGTTCCTTCGGAACCGGCAACGCCGGGCACCAGGGAATTGGTCGAATCGCAGACCATGGCGAGCACGCCCTCATCGGCCAGCGCTCGGAGGGCTACCTCGTCGGAGGTTTCGCCCACCACGGGATCGGGGTCGAGCTTCCAGTCGCCGGTGTGCAGCACCGTCCCGGCGGCGGTGCGGATGACCAGCGCGTTCGGCTCGGGTATGGAATGGGTGAGCGTGATCAATTGGATCTGGAAAGGCCCGACTGCAAAGCTACCGGAGAGCGGCACCTCGATGATCTCGGCCTCTTCCTCCCAGCCGAACTCGGCCAACTTGCCACGCACCAGCTGGGCGGTGAATTTGGTTGCATAAATCGGGCAACGCAGCCGCGGCCAGAGGTAGGGTACCGCACCGATATGGTCTTCGTGGGCGTGGGTCAAAACCAGGCCAGCCAGCCGGTCGCTGCGTTGCACGATGAAATCCGGATCGGCCATGAGGACGTCGTACCCAGGCGCGCCGGCGTCGGAGAAGGTGATGCCAAGATCCACCATCAGCCACTGGCCATCGTGGCCATAGAGGTTGAGGTTCATGCCGATTTCGCCGGTGCCGCCGAGCGGCAGGAAGTAGAGATCGCGGGGCCCGGGCTCGCCAATCTTGTCTGTGAGACCGCCGGTCATGCGGGGGCCCCGCGATTGGCTTCATGAATGAGCGCCAGACCGCGCAAGGTCAGGTCCGGGTCGACCTGGTCGATGGCGTCGCAAGCATCGGCATAGATCGGCGCCAGACCGCCGGTGGCCACGACCCGCATGGCGCCGCCGTACTCCGCCTTGATGCGCGACACCAGGCCCTCGATCAGGCCGACATAACCCCAATAGATGCCCGATTTCATGGCCGGCACCGTGTCCTTGCCGATGACGCTCGCCGGTCGTTCGACCGGGACCCGCGGCAGCAGCGCCGCGGCGCGGTAGAGCGCCTCGGCCGAATGCTGCACGGCCGGCGCGATGACGCCACCCTCGTAGGCCCCGTCGGCGCCCACCACGTCGAAGGTGGTGGCCGTTCCGAAATCGATGACGATGAGCGGGCCACCATAGGCCCGGTGAGCCGCCACCGCATTCACCAGACGATCGGCGCCGACGTTGGCTGCACTGGCGGTCCTCACTTCGATACCCAGATCGACCCCGGGCGCGCCGACGATCATCGGCTCGGCCTTGAAGTACCGCCGGCACAGGGTCTCCAGTGGATGACTCGCGGCGGGCACGACGTTGGCGAGTATGGCACCGTCGACCTGGGCCGGAGTGAGGTCCTCCAGCGCCATCAGTTGCGTGAGCCAGACCGCGTATTCGTCAGCGGTGCGCCTGGTGTCGCTCGACGCGCGCCACCTGCCCCGCTGCCGCTTGCCGTCGTAGATGGCGAAGACCACGTTGGTGTTGCCGGAATCGATCGCGAGCAGCATGGGGCCGGTCCGTTTCAGCCGATTCGGTAGACGTCGCCCGCGGCGATGCTGCGGGTGCCGCCGTCCGGCAATTCCAGGATGAGCGTCCCGTTCTCGTCCAAATCCTTGAACCGCCCTTCCAGGCGCTCGTGGGACAGGTCGACGCCGATCTGCTCGCCCAGGCCGTAAGCATGGTTCAGCCAACTCCGCCGGATCGGCGCAAATCCGTCGTCGAGCCAACGGTTCACGCGGGACATGAAGTGCGGGGCGAAGGCCTCCAGCATTCGCACCGCGGTCACGTCGCCGGGCGCACCTTCGAAGCGTAGGCTGGTCGCCGGCGGCTCCAGGTCCGCAGGATAGGCCTCGACGTTGACGCCTATGCCGAGCACGAGCCATTCCATCGCGCCGTCGACGATCTTTGATTCGAGCAGGATGCCCGCTGCCTTGCGGTTATTGAGTAGAACATCGTTCGGCCACTTGAACTGCACTTCGATCATCGGCGGCGCCACACTGCCGAGCGCGTCACCCAGGGCAACCGCCGCCACGAAGCCGAGTTGCGCCGCCTGCTGCGGTGAACAGTCCGGGCGCAGCACGAGAGAGAAGAAGAGATTGCCCGCCAGGGACTGCCAAGACCGACCGCGCCGGCCGCGCCCTTCGGTCTGCCGACGCGCCCAGATCAGCGTGCCGTCCTCGGCACCCTCTTCGGCGCGGCGCATGGCCTCGCTATTGGTGCTGTCGCAGGTTTCCAGCACCACCAGGCGGTAAGCAGGTGGCAGGTGGGGATGATCGCTCGTGCCGGACTCGCTCATCCCGTGAACAGGGCTGCCGCGGCCGTGCCGGCGAAATCGGCGATCGGGCTAACGATCACCGCGAAGCAAACCACGATGATCGCGGTCGCGGCGAGGATCACGGTCATCTCCCGGCCCAACGGCCGTTCGAAAGTCTCGCTCGGCTCATCGAAGTACATCAGCTTGACGATTCGCACGTAATAGAAGGCGCCGACCACCGAGGATAAGACGCCGATCGTCGCAAGGCCATAGAGCTCGGCTTGGATCGCCGCAAGGAAGATATAAAGCTTGCCGAAAAAGCCGGCCAGCGGAGGGATGCCGGCCATGGAGAACATGAAGAACAGCAGCGCCGCGGCCATGTAGGGGTGCGTCTTGCTGAGCCCCTTGAGGTCCTCGATCCCCTCGACCATACCCTCGCTCCGCCGCATGCTGAGGATGCAGGCGAAGGTGCCGACATTCATCACCAGATAAATGGCGAGGTAGATCACTATGCCTTGCACGCCCGCCTCGGTGCCGGCGGCCAGCCCGACCAGCATATAGCCGACATGGCCGATCGAGCTATAGGCCATCAGCCGCTTGATGTTGGTCTGGTTGATCGCGGCGAAGGCGCCCAGCAGCATGGACGCGATTGAAATGAAAATAATGATCTGCCGCCACTCGTCGGCGAGATCTCCGAACGGCCCCATGAGCACACGTATGATCAGCGCCATGGCGGCGATTTTGGGCGCATTGGCGAAGAACGCGGTCACCGCCGTGGGGGCCCCCTCGTAGACGTCCGGGGTCCACATGTGAAACGGCACCGCCGAGACCTTGAAGGCGAGGCCGGCGATGACGAATGTGATGCCGACGATCACGCCAAGCGAGATCGCTTCTTCGCTCGCGGCCGCTTGGGCGAAAACCGTGCCCAGCTCGGTGAAGTTGGTGGTGCCGGAGAAACCGTAGATCAGGGAGCTGCCGTAGAGCAACATGCCTGAAGAAAGCGCGCCCAGGACGAAATACTTTAGGCCGGCCTCGCTGGACCTCAAGGTGTCCCTGCGGAACGCCGCCAAGACATAGAGCGACAGGCTTTGCAATTCGAGGCCCATGTAGAGAGAGATGAGGTCGTTGGCCGAAACCATCATCAGCATACCCAGAGTCGCGAAGACCATGAGTATCGGGAACTCGAAGCGATTCATGGCTTCGCGCTGGGCGTAGCCGATCGACATGACAATGGTGAGCAGCGAGCCAATCAGCACCAGAGACTTCATGAAGAAGGTGAAGGCGTCGTTCACGAAGAGCCCGCCATAGGCAATGCCGGGGTCGGGCTCGAGGACCCACAAAATCGCCAACGCGACCGCGACCATGGCCACGCTGAGGACCATGACGGTCGTTGTCGCATCGCCGCGCTGGAACACTCCCACCATGAGCAGCGCCATGCCGCCACAGGCGAGCCACAGCTCGGGAAGCGATGCGATGAGGTCCGCTGTGATCATGCCGGCCGTCGCCTCCTTACTGGCCCGTCACCGTGCCGGCGAGCGACACGCTCTCCGAGGTCGAGCCCGCGGCCGCCAGGGCCGTGTTGTAGTTGTCGATCAAATTGCCGATCGAAGCCGACATGATGTCGATGAAGGAGGTCGGGTAGAGGCCCATCCAAAACACGATGGCAATGAGCGGCGCAAACACCACCCGCTCCTTCCAAGCCAGATCGGAGATGGTCTTCAGGTCCGCCTTGGTCATCACCCCGAAGATAACCCGCCGGTAAAGATAGAGCATGTAGGCCGCGCCCAGCACCATGCCGCTGGCGCACAACAGCGCAACCCAGGTGTTCACCTGGAACAGGCCGACCAGCACCAGGAACTCGCCGACGAAGCCGCTTGTCCCCGGTAGGCCGACCGAGGCCAGCATGAAGACCATGAAGACCAGGGCGTATTGCGGCATGCGCTCCACCAGTCCGTCGTAGCGCGCGATCATGCGGGTATGAATCCGATCGTAGATGACGCCGACGATAAGGAACAAGGCGGCCGAGACCACGCCGTGGGAGAGCATCTGGATCATCGCTCCCTCGATGCCCTGCTGGGTGATACTGAAGGTGCCGGCCGTCACGAATCCCATGTGCGCCACGGAGGAGTAGGCAATCAGCTTCTTCATGTCCTCCTGGGCGAGCGCCACCAGCGAGGTGTAAATGACCGCGATGATCGACAGGGTGAAGACCAGCGGCGTGAACAGATCCGAGGCCACCGGGAACATCGGCAACGAGAAACGCAGGAAGCCGTAGCCGCCCATCTTCAGCAACACCCCGGCCAGGATCACCGAGCCGGCGGTCGGCGCCTCGACATGGGCGTCGGGCAGCCAGGTGTGGACCGGCCACATGGGCACCTTGACGGCGAAGGACGCGAAGAAGGCAAGCCACAGCCAGGTCTGCATTCCGGGCGGCAGATAGGTCGTCAGCAGGACCCGGATGTCCGTCGTCTCGGCCTGGAAGAAGATCGTCAGGATACCCAGCAGCATCAGCACCGAGCCGGTGAGGGTAAAGAGGAAGAACTTGAAGGCCGAGTAAACCCGGCGCGGACCGCCCCAAACGCCGATGATCAGGAACATGGGGATCAGGACGCCTTCGAAGAAAATATAGAAGACGAAGAGATCGAGCGCGCAGAACATGCCGACCATCAGGGTCTCGAGGACCAGGAAGGCGATCATGAATTCCTTCACGCGCACCTTGATCGCGTCCCAACTGGCGATCACGCAGAGCGGAGTCAGCAGGGTCGACAACAGCACGAAGGGCATGGAGATGCCGTCCACGCCGAGGCGGTAGGTGATGCCGAATGCGGGGATCCAGCGCGCTTCCTCGACAAACTGGAAATCGGCGGTGCCGCGCTCGAAGCCGAACCAGATGAAGAGCGACAGCACGAAGGTCGTCAGCGAGGTCCAGAGCGCCACATAGCGGGCGTTGCGCGCCACCACTTCGTCCTCGCCGCGGATGATTAGGATGAAGGCGGCGCCGACCAGGGGTAGGAAGGTCGTCAGGCTCAAGAGGGGCCAGTCGCTCATCGCCGTTCCCTCAGCCCAGGTTCACAACGAGGTACCAGGTGATCAGGGTCACGACCCCGATCAGCATGGCGAAGGCATAGTGATAGACATAGCCGCTCTGCAGCCGGCCCGCCCGGCGCGCCATGCTTAGGGCCGTCGCGGCGATGCCCGTCCGGGACCCATGCCGTCGATCACCACGCCGTCGCCCGGTCTTCCAGAGGCTCCCGCCCCAGCGCGCGGGCCGGCCGGACGAAGGCCCAGTCATAGAGCTCGTCGAAGTACCACTTGTTGAAGATAAAAGTGTGGATCGGCCCTGAACAGGGAGACCACCATGCCGGGCAGGTCCGGGCTTGACGATGTACATGATCCAGGCGAGCGCGATGCCGCTCACCCCCATCGCCAGCGGCAGCAGCTTCACCCAGCTCGGCACATGGTGGGCCCGCTTCGATGCTGTCGTTGCCGCTCAGCACCAGGAGCGATTCGCCCCAGAATTGCTCGCGGCCGTCGCCGACGAACCAGTCATAGGCGAAGACGCCGGCGAATATCGCGCCGACCGACAGCAGGATGAGCGGAATCAGCATCACCCAAGGTGATTCGTGCACATGATCCATCACGTGCTTTTCGGCCCTCGGCCGGCCGTGGAAGGTCAGGAACAGCAGGCGCCAAGAATAGAACGCCGTCATGAAGGCCGCGGCGATACCCGAGCCAGAAGGCGAACAGGCCGTGGCCGCTGTGCGCCCCGTAGGCGGCCTCGAGCACGATGTCCTTGGAATAGAAGCCGGAGAAGCCGAACACGCCCGGAATGCCGACGCCGGCGAGGGACAGCGAGCCGATCCACATGACCGCGTAGGTAATCGGGATCATCCGCCAGATGCCGCCCATCTTGCGCATGTCCTGCTCGTCCGACATGGCATGGATCACCGAGCCGGAGCCGAGGAACAGGAGCGCCTTGAAGAAGGCATGGGTCATGAGGTGGAAGATGGCCGCCCCATAGGCCGAGACCCCCACGGCGAAGAACATGTAGCCGAGCTGGCTGCAGGTCGAATAGGCGATGACTCGCTTAATGTCGAATTGGGTGAGACCGATGGTCGCCGCGAAGAAAGCCGTGGGCGGGCCCCGACGTAGGTCACCATCTGCAACGCGATCGGCGCGTACTCGAAGATCGGCGATAGGCGGCAAACCATGAACACGCCGGCCGTTACCATGGTCGCCGCATGGATCAGCGCCGAGACCGGGGTCGGGCCTTCCATGGCGTCCGGCAACCAGGTGTGCAGGCCGAGCTGGGCCGATTTGCCCATGGCGCCGATAAACAGCAGGATCGCCAAGATCGTCAGCGCATGGCCCTCGAAGCCGATGAACTGGAGCTGGTGATCGGCGTAGTTCGGCACCATGGCGAAGACCTGATCGAAGTCGACGCTGCCGAACAGCACGAAGCAACCCATGATGCCGAGCGCAAAGCCGATATCGCCCACCCGGTTGACCAGGAAGGCCTTGATCGCCGCCGCGCAGGCGCTCGGCCGTTCGTACCAGAAGCCGATCAAGAGATAGGAGCACAACCCGACGCCTTCCCAGCCGAAGAACATCTGCATGAAGTTGTCGGCCGTCACCAGCGACAGCATGAAGAAGGTGAAGAAGCTGAGATAGGCAAAGAACCGCGGGATCGACTTGTCGTGGGACATGTAACCGATCGAATAGATGTGGATCAGCGCCGAGACGTTGCTGACCACCAGCATCATGACCGCACTCAAGGTGTCGGCACGGACCGCCCAAGAGACCTCGAACTCGCCGGAGTCCACCCAGGTGAAGATCTCGATCACCCGCACATTGCCGCCGAGCGCCACGTCGATGAACACCGGTATCGAGAGGATGCCGGAGAGCGCCATCAGCGAGCAGGACACGAGCTGCGAGGCGCGGTCGCCGATCATGCGGCCGAAGAAGCCCACGATGATGGCGCCCAGAAGCGGCAGCAGGACGACGGCGACTTCCATCCCGACATTCCCTCTCAGCCTTTCATCATGTTGATATCCTCAACCGCGATGGAGCCGCGGTTGCGGAAATAAACCACCAGGATGGCGAGTCCGATCGCCGCCTCGGCGGCCGCCACGGTGAGCACGAACATGGCGAAGATCTGCCCCACCAGGTCCCCCAGGTGCGCGGAGAAAGCGACCAGATTGATATTGACCGCCAGCAGCATCAGCTCGATCGACATGAGAATGATGATGACGTTCTTGCGGTTGAGGAAAATCCCGAACATCCCCAGGGTGAAGAGGATCGCGGCGACCGAGAGATAATGGGCAAGGCCGATCTCGAGCATGCCTAGACTCCCGACCGCGAGGGAACGTCTTTGACCTCTATGGCCTCGCCCCGCTTACGCGTCACCTGGCGGGCGATCGACTGTTTGCGCACGCCCTCGCGCCGGCGCAGGGTCAAGACGATGCTGCCGATCATGGCGACCAGCAGGATCAGGCCTGCCGCCTCGAACAGATAGACGTATTTGGTGTAGAGCACATTGCCGATGGCTTCGGTGTTGTGGGTGACCTCGAGCGGCGGTATCGGCACGGCGGCTGCGGCCTCGGCCGCGGGCGAGAACACCCAGGTGCCGGCCACCATGGCCAGCTCGATCAGCAGGATGAGCCCGATGAGCGCGCCCAGCGGCAAATACTGCAGGAAGCCCTGGCGCATCTCCACGAAATTGATGTCGAGCATCATCACGACGAAAAGGAAGAGCACCGCCACCGCGCCGACGTAGACCACCACCAGGATCATCGCCAGGAACTCCGCTCCCAAGAGGATGAAGAGCGCGGCCGAATTGAAGAACGCCAGGATCAGGAACAGCACCGAATGGACCGGGTTGCGGGCCGAAATGACCATGACGCCGGACGCCACGGCGATGAAGGCGAAGAGATAGAAGGCAAGCCCCGAGATGAGAACGCTGGGGAGGATCATAGGACTCCTCCTCGCGCGCCGTGGATTGGTAGCGCCTCACCTGTCGGTCCGAACGCGATCACTGGCCCCCGATCCCCCATCCTTATTTTTCCTCGCCCCACGCGCCCCTAGCGATATGGCGCGTCGGCCTCCAGGTTCAGCGCGATCTCGGTCTCCCAACGGTCGCCGTTCTCGAGCAGCTTGTCCTTGTTGTAGAACAGTTCCTCCCGGGTCTCGGTGGCGAATTCGAAGTTGGGCCCTTCGACGATCGCGTCCACCGGGCAGGCCTCCTGGCAGAACCCGCAATAGATACACTTGGTCATATCGATGTCGTAGCGCGTGGCGCGGCGGCTGCCGTCCTCGCGCGGCTCGGACTCTATGGTGATCGCCTGAGCGGGGCAAATCGCCTCGCAGAGTTTGCAGGCGATGCAGCGCTCTTCTCCATTGGGATAACGGCGCAGCGCATGTTCGCCGCGGAATCGTGGCGAGAGCGGCCCCTTCTCATAGGGATAGTTCAGCGTCACCTTGGGCCGGAAGAAATAGCGCAGGGTGAGCGACATGCCGTTCAGCAGCTCGCCGAGCAGCAGGGCTTTGGTCGTTCGCTCAATCAGGCCCATACGTTCACCTCCCTATCTGGCCGGGAACAGATCGAAGGCGACCACGACGCCTCCCGTCAGCACCACCCAAAGCAGCGAGAACGGCAGGAATACCTTCCAGCCGAGACGCATCAATTGGTCGTAGCGGTAACGCGGGAAGGTCGCCCGTACCCAGAGGAACACGAACATGCAGAACAGCACCTTCCCGATGAACCAGATCGGTCCCGGGATCCAGTTGAAGGGCGCCATGTCGATCGGCGGCAGCCAGCCGCCCAGGAACAGGATGGTGGTCATCCCGCCCATCAGCAGCATGTTGGCGTACTCGCCCAGGAAAAACAGCGCGAAGGTCATCGACGAGTATTCGACGAAGAAGCCGGCCACCAGCTCGGATTCCCCTTCCGGCAGGTCGAAGGGCGAGCGGTTGGTCTCCGCCAGGGTCGAGATGAAGAAGATCACGAACATCGGCAGCAGCGGGACGGCGAACCACACGTTCTTTTGCGCCAACACGATGTCGGTCAGGTTCAGCGAGCCGACGCAGATCAGCACCGTGATGATGACGAAGCCCATGGAGACCTCGTAGGACACCATCTGGGCGGCCGAGCGCAGCGCGCCGAGGAAGGGATACTTCGAGTTGGAGGCCCAGCCGGCCATGATCACGCCGTAGACGCCAAGCGAGGAAATAGCGAAGAGGTAGAGGATGCCGACGTTGAGGTCGGCCAGCACCCAACCCTCGTCGAACGGGATCACGGCCCAGCCGATCATCGCCAGGATGAAGGTCAGCATGGGCGCGGCGACGAACACCACCCGGTTCGCCCCGGCCGGCAAGATGGTCTCCTTGAACAGGAGCTTCACCGCATCGGCGAAGGGCTGCAGCAGGCCGAAGGGGCCGACCACGTTGGGGCCCTTGCGCATCTGCATGGCGGCGATCACCTTGCGCTCCGCGTAGGTGAGATAGGCGACGGAAATCAGCAGCGGCACCAGAATCGCCACAATCTGGGCGACGATGATAATGCCTGGCCAAGCGTAGCCTTCCCACAGGAACTCAACCATCGGTGCCGGTCGCCTCCCCCCGGTTGCGGTCGATCAGCGCAGCGGTGCAGAGGGCCATGGTTTCCGAGGCCCGGCTGATCGGATCGGTCATATAGTAGTTGCGGATCGGCGAGACGAGCGGCGCCGGATCGACCGTGCCGGCTTCGCCGAATGCGCCCCAAGCGGCGGGTTGGATCTGGTCCACCGCCGCGAACACCGGGTTGTCCTGGATCAGCTGCTGACGCAGTTCGCCCAGGTTGTCATAGGCCAGGGTCTTGCCCAGGACGTCGGAGAGCGCGCGCAAGATGGTCCAATCCTCGCGCGCTTGGCCCGGCGGAAAGGCCGCCAGGCGCGCCAGTTGGACCCGGCCTTCGGTGTTCACGTAGGTTGCATTCTTCTCGGTATAGGCCGCGCCCGGCAGGATCACGTCGGCCCGGTGCGCCCCGGCATCGCCGTGATGGCCCTGATAGATCACGAAGGCCTGGCCCAGCCGGGTCATGTCGATCTCGTCGGCGCCCAGCAGGTAGACCGCCTCGATCTCCCCCGCCTCGGCGCCAGCCAGAATGCCGGCCAGGTCGTGGCCGCCCGCGCCCGGCAGGAAGCCCAGGTCCAGCCCACCGACCCGCGCCGCCGCCGTGTGCAGCACGTTGAAACCATTCCAGTCCTCGCCGATCATCCCGCAGCTTTCCGCCAGCTGCCGGGCCAGCGCCAGCACCGCGGCGCCATCGCGGCGGGCCAGCGCGCCCATGCCGATGATCAGCGCCGGGCGCCCTGCCGCCCGCAGGGTCTCGGCGAAAGCCCCCTGACCGTCCGCCAGTTGCTGCACTATCTCCGGGCCCGCGCCCAGGTAATCGACATCGTAGGTCAGATCCACCGCCTCGCCGATCTGGGCCACCTTCAGGCCGCCCCTGAGGTAGCCTTTGCGCAGCCGCGAGTTCACCAGCGGCGCTTCCCAGCGCGGGTTGCTGCCGATCAGCAGGACCGCGTCGGCCTGCTCGATCCCGGCGATCGTGCTGTTGAAGAGGTAGCCGGCCCGGCAGCCCGCATCGAGCTTGGCGCCGTCCTGCCGGCAATCGAGATTGGCTGAGCCCAACGCGGCCATGAGATCCTTCAGCGCCTTCATGGATTCCGCGTCGGCTTGGTCGCCGGCGAGGGCCGCGATACGCTCGCCGGCGAGGCCGGAGAGGCGCGACGCAATAGCTTGAAAAGCATCGGACCAAGTGGCGGGCGCCAGCTTGCCGTCGGTCCCGCGCACATAGGGCTGGTCGAGGCGCTGACGGCGCAGGCCGTCACAGGCATGGCGGGTCTTGTCTGCGATCCACTCCTCGTTCACGTCCTCGTGCAGGCGCGGCAGCACGCGCATGACCTCGCGGCCGCGGGCGTCGACGCGGATGTTCGAGCCGACGGCGTCCATCACGTCGATGCTGTTGATCTTGCGCAGCTCCCAGGGCCGCGCGTTGAAGGCATAGGGCTTGGAGGTCAGCGCGCCGACCGGGCAGACGTCGACCAGATTGCCCGACATCTCGGAATCGATCGCCCGCTCCAGGGTGGTGATCTCGACCCGTTCGCCGCGATTGAGGAGACCGATGTCCTCGACGCCCGCCACTTCGGTGGCGAAGCGGACGCAGCGGGTGCAATGGATGCAGCGGGTCATGATCGTCTTGATCAGCGGACCCATGTATTTGTCCGGCACCGCCCGCTTGTTCTCATCGTAACGGCTGCGGTCGTAGCCGTAGGCCATGGCCTGGTCCTGCAGGTCGCATTCGCCGCCCTGGTCGCAGATCGGGCAATCCAGCGGGTGGTTGATCAGCAGGAACTCCATCACCCCTTTGCGGGCCTTTTCCACCGTCGGGGTGTCGGTGCGGATGACCATGCCGTCGTTGACCGGCATGGCGCAGGAGGCGATAAGCTTGGGCGCACGCTCCATCTCCACCAGGCACATGCGGCAATTGCCCGCGACCGACAAGCGCTCGTGATAGCAGAAGCGTGGGATCTCGACGCCCGCGATCTCGCAGGCCTGGAGCACGGTCAGGCCGTCCGGCACCTCGATCTCACGCTCGTTGATGGTCAGCTTCGCCATCTCATCGCCTATCCCAAACGCCGAACCCAAGTCCGGCCCTACTCCGCCGCGGCCCGCCGCGCCGACTTGTAATCCTTGATTCGCCGCTCCAGCTCCGGCCGGAAGTTCCGGATCAGGCCCTGCACCGGCCAGGCCGCCGCATCGCCCAACGCGCAGATGGTATGCCCCTCGACCTGATAGGTGACGTCGAGCAGGGTATCGATCTCGCCCAGTTCCGCCTCGCCCTTCACCATTCGCGTCAGCACCCGGTACATCCAGCCCGTGCCTTCGCGGCAGGGCGTGCATTGGCCACAGCTCTCGTGCATGTAGAAGTGCGACAGCCGCGCGATCGCCGCCACGATGTCGGTCGACTTGTCCATCACGATCACCGCCGCGGTGCCGAGCCCCGTTCCCGCCTCGCGCAACGAATCGAAATCCATCAGAATCGTATCGCAGATCGGTTTGGCGATGCAGTGGACCGAGGAGCCGCCGGGAATGATCGCCAGCAGATTGTCCCAGCCGCCGCGTACGCCGCCGCAGTGCTCTTCGATGAGCTGCTTCAGCGGGATGCCCATCTCCTCTTCCACGTTGCACGGCTGGTTCACGTGGCCGGAGATGCTGAAGATCTTGGTGCCGGTGTTCTTGGGCCGGCCGAGCGAGGTCCACCAGGAGACGCCGCGGCGCAGGATCTCCGGCACCACGGCGATGGTCTCGACATTGTTCACCGTGGTCGGGCAACCGTAGAGGCCGACCGCCGCCGGAAACGGCGGCTTGAGGCGCGGTTGGCCCTTCTTGCCCTCGAGGCTTTCCAGCAACGCTGTTTCCTCGCCGCAGATATAGGCGCCGGCGCCGCGATGCAGGAAGATGTCGTAGTCGTAGCCGGTACCGGCGGCGTTCTTGCCGATCAGGCCGGCCTCGTAAGCCTCGTCGATCGCCTGCTGCAGGTGGATGGCTTCCTGATGGAACTCGCCGCGGATATAGATGTAACAGGCGCCGGCGCCCATCGCGAAACCCGCCACCAGGCAGCCCTCCAGCAGCCGGTGCGGGTCGAAACGCATGATCTCCCGGTCCTTGCAGGTGCCAGGCTCCGACTCATCCGCATTGACCACCAGATAGGACGGACGGCCATCGCTTTCTTTCGGCATGAACGACCACTTGATGCCGGCCGGAAAGCCCGCGCCGCCGCGCCCGCGCAGCTCGGATTCCTTCACCAGGTCGATGACGCCGTCGCGCCCGAGCGCGATCAGGTCCTTGGTCTTGTCCCAGACGCCGCGCCGCCGCGCCCCGGCGAGGCGCCAATCGTCCTGGCCGTAGAGGTTGGTGAAGACCCGGTCCTGATCCTTCAACATCAGTCTGACCCTTCACTATCAACGGGTTGAGCGCCATTGCTCTGAGATAGGTGGAGCAATGTTGTGGGCCCGCCCGACGGGCAGGAGCCCTGCCGACCGGTCTGTGATCCGGTGGGCACCGGCTTGCCGTCCTTGAGGTCGCCGATCATCTCGGCCATGCGCTCGGGCGTGAGGTCCTCGTAGTAGTCGTCGTTGATCTGCACCATGGGCGCGTTGGCGCAGGCGCCGAGGCATTCCACCTCGACCACGGTGAACTGGCCGTCTTCCGTGGTCTCGCCAAGGCCGATGCCAAGGGTATCGAGACAGGCCTGGGTGATGCCGTCGGAGCCGCACAGCCAACAGGGGGTCGTGCGGCAGACCTGGATGAAGTGCGTCCCCACCGGCTTCAAGTTGTACATGGAATAAAAGCTCGCAACCTCGTGCACGCGAATGGGGGCGATCTCCAAGAAGTTCGCAACGTATTCGATCGCCTCGACGGGCAGCCAGCCGCCATTCTGCCGTTGCGCCAGGTCGAGAAGCGCGATGGTGGCACTTGCCTGGCGGCCTTCCGGATAGCGCGCGATAACCTGCTTGGCCTGTTCCATGGTTTCGGGCGTGAAGGTGAATTCGCCCGGCTCGCCGGCTCTGTGGCTGCTGGCTCTCATCGATCGATCTCGCCGAACACGACATCGAGCGAGCCAATGACAGCCACGCTGTCGGCCAGCATGTGTCCGCGGCACAAGAAGTCCAGGGCTGCGAGAAAAGCAAAACTCGGCGCCCGAATCTTGCATTTGTACGGCCGGTTGGAGCCGTCGGCCACGAGATAGACCGCGAACTCGCCCTTCGGCGCCTCGACCGCCGTGTAGGTCTCGCCGGCCGGCACATGATAGCCCTCGGTGTAGAGTTTGAAGTGGTGGATCAGCGCCTCCATGGAGCGCTTCATCTCGCCCCGCTTGGGTGGCGTGATCTTTGTGTTCTGCACGTAGACCGGCCCGCCTGGCATCTTTTCAATGCATTGCTGCATGATCTTGATGCTCTGTCGCATTTCCTCGATGCGCACGAGATAGCGGTCGAAGCAGTCTCCGTTCTTGCCGACCGGAATCAGGAAATCGAGATCCTCGTAGCACTCATAGGGCTGCGCCCGGCGCAGGTCCCAGGGCACGCCCGACGCCCGCAGGCAGGGGCCCGTGAAACCCCAGTCATAGGCATCCTCTGCGGAGATCACCCCGACATCCACCGTTCGCTGGCGGAAAATGCGGTTATCGGTGAGCAGGGTCTCGAAATCGGCAACCACCTGCGGAAAGGTCTCGCAGAACTTGCCGATGTCCTCCAGCAGGCCCGCCGGCAGGTCCTGATGGACGCCGCCCGGCCGGAAGTAGGCCGCATGGAGGCGCGCGCCGCTGGCCCGCTCGTAGAACTCCATCAGCTTCTCGCGCTGCTCGAAGCCCCAGAGGATCGGCGTCATCGCCCCGACGTCGATGGCGAAGGTCGTGATGTTGAGGAGATGATTGAGGATGCGGCCGATCTCACAATAGAGCACGCGAATGTACTGGCTGCGGGGCGGCACCTCGATACCCAGGAGCTTCTCGACGGCGAGCGCGAAGGCGTGCTCTTGGTTCATCGGCGCGACGTAATCGAGCCGGTCGAAATAGGGCAGCGCCTGCAAATAGGTCTTGTATTCGATCAGCTTCTCGGTGCCGCGATGCAGCAAGCCGATGTGCGGGTCGGCGCGCTCGATGACCTCGCCGTCCATCTCGAGCACCAGACGCAGCACGCCGTGAGCGGCCGGGTGCTGGGGCCCGAAGTTGAGGGTGAGCGGCTTGATCTGGGTCTCGGCCATTACGCCTCGCCCTCTTCCGCCGCTTCGGCCTTGTCACCGGCCTTGTCGCCGGCCTTGTCGCCGGCCTTCTCGTCTCCCGGCAGGTGCAGCATGCCTTCCCAAGGGCTCATGAAATCGAAACTGCGGAACTCCTGGGTCAGGTGCACTGGCTCGTAAACCACCCGCTTCTGGTCTTCGTCGTAGCGCACCTCGACGTAGCCGGTCAGCGGGAAGTCCTTCCTGAGCGGATGGCCCTCGAAACCGTAATCGGTCAACAGGCGTCTGAGATCCGGGTGATCGGAAAAGAAGATGCCGTACATGTCCCAGGCTTCGCGCTCGAGCCAGATAGCCGAGCTGAAGATCGCGCTGACGGACGGCACCGGAGTCTCCTCGTCGGTCGCCACCTTCATCCGGATGCGCTGATTGTGCTTGAGCGACAGCAGGTTGTAGATCACGTCGAAGCGCTCGTCTCGATCCGGGAAATCGACCGCTGTCAAATCTGCCAATAACTTGAACTGGCAGTTCTGGTCATCGCGCAGAAAGGTCAGCACCTTGATCAGATCGCCCGGCGAAACGCGCAGCATGAGCTCGTCATAGGCGATATCGCTCTCCTGCATCGCCTCGGGCAGGGCCGCGAAGATGTGCTCGCCGAGGTCGATGAGGGCCTGGTTCATGTCGTTTTGCGTCTTCTTGCGGCGGTCGGGGCTTCAGCGGATGATGCCGGCGCGCCGCTTGATCTTCCGCTGAAGCTGGAGGATCCCGTAGAGCAACGCTTCGGCGGTCGGCGGGCAGCCGGGCACGTAAATGTCGACCGGCACCACCCGGTCGCAACCGCGCACCACCGCATAGGAATAGTGATAGTAGCCGCCGCCGTTGGCGCACGAGCCCATGGAGATAACCCAGCGGGGCTCGGCCATCTGGTCGTAGACCTTGCGCAAGGCCGGCGCCATCTTGTTGGTCAGCGTGCCGGCCACGATCATGACGTCGGACTGGCGCGGGCTCGGCCGGAACACCATGCCGAAGCGGTCGAGATCGTAGCGGCTGCAGGCGGTGTGCATCATCTCGACCGCGCAGCACGCCAGCCCGAAGGTCATCGGCCAGAGCGAGCCCGATTGCGCCCAGCCCGCCAGCTTGTCGAACTGGGCGATCAGGAAACCCTTATCCTGCAGCTGCTGGGCCGCGCGGGCCAAGACGGCGTCCTGGTCCGTGCCTGGCTCAAGCGGCATATTCATATCGTCGGTTCCTACTCCCATTCGAGCGCCCCCTTTCGCCACTCGTATACGAAACCGATGGTGAGGATCAGCAGGAAGATGAACATGGTCCAGAAGCCGAATACGCCGATTTCCTCGAGCGAGACGGCCCATGGGAACAAGAAGGCGACCTCAAGGTCGAAGATGATGAACAAGATGGCGACCAGGTAGAACCGCACGTCGAACTGGCCGCGCGCGTCGTCGAAGGCCTCGAAGCCGCACTCGTAGGATGACACCTTCTCCGAATCCGGCCGCTGATGCGCGACCACAAAGGCGGCCACCACCATGAACCCAGCCATGGCGATCGCGATCCCCCAAGAAGATCAAGATCGGCAGGTATTCCCGCAGCAGGTCTTCCAAAGGCCTCCCTCCACCATCGAGGTCTCGACGCCTTGGCGCCGATCTCACCCGCCATCGCCCCTCGTCGTACGCGAGCCTCTTCGCGGCGTTTCGCCGGCAGGCTATACGCCAACCGCCCACCACGTCAAAGCCCGCAAAATCTTATAGCGGCCGGACGGGAGAAAAAAGGCACAAACGCGAAGGGGGGGATGGTCCGTAGCCAGGCAGCGGGGCGGGGCAAATCTGGGTTTCAATCAGGGAAACCAGGGGGACCGCGGCGAATCGCGGCGAATCGCAGCCTAGGGTGCTAGTCGCCGCTTTCCGCGACCTCGACACCCGGCTCGAGGTTGGGGATCAGCCATTGGCCGGCCTCCTCGCGGCACGACAGTCCGGGATAGACGCGCGCGCCCTCCGGCTCCGACCAGGTCTGCACGAAGTTTCGGCAAGTCTCTTTCTTTCCCGCCACCGCCTGTGGGCCGGGTTTGATGGTGACCTGGGTATCGACGGCCGAGCTTGTCCAGCTCGTCTCCTCGCCGGGCGCCGCCGTCTCGAGCGCATGTTCGAGGGCCCAGCCGAGACCGGCACGCGCAGCGGGCGGCCATTCGCCGGTACTTGGCACGATGGCCAGAAGCTCGTTGCGCCGGCGCAACCGTCGCGATCCGTCGATCTCTTCGAACAGGACGTAGTGGCGAATATCTGGGGCATAGTGCCAGATCCGCCGAAGCCGCGCCCCGCCGGGTTCGGACACGCCATCACAGACGAACTGACGCGTCTGGAACACGCCGGCCCGCACACTGAGCTGCGACTCACCCTCGAGCCGGCAACGCCAGGTCTCCTTCAACTCGCTTCGGCTGTCCGGACGGTTTCTATGCTCGACCAAAGTCGTGGCCGATAAGGTCATCTCCGCGCCGGTCTCTTTCGGCCAGAAATCGCCTGGCGCCGCGTCGACCGTGCGCTTGCCGCTGGTCTCGGACGAGACCCAAGAGAGGCGCGGAATCAAAAAGTTCCCGTAGGCCACAAAGTGGCCACTCTTGCGCGAGTTCCAGTAAACCTGCTCGCCGTCCACGTCGAGCACCGTCCGCACGTCGCCGTCCGCATAGACATAACGGCTGCCGACCTCGTAAGCCGGCGCCGGATCGAGGACGGCGGCGGAGTTGGTCGCCGCGGCGGCCTCGGCCTTGTCCCCTAACGCGACCTCGGCCTCGACCTGGGACGGCCAGTCAGCATCGGATGGCCCGTCAACATCGGATAGACCGTCAAGCCGCGCCAGAAAGGCTTCGGAGATCCGGCCGTTGACCCGCAGTCCGACGACCACCTGATAGCGCCGGATAGCCGCCCTTGTTTTGGGGCCCATCGCGCCGTCGATCGAGCCGGGCTCGTAACCCAGATCGGTGAGTTGTTTCTGCACTTTCGTGATCAGCGCGGCGTCGAGCGCGACTTCATCGCCAACCGCGGCAGTGACCGGCTCGTCCCCGCCTTCAGGCGCCGCGGCGGCCTCGGACGTCTCGTCTGCGTCGAACGGCCAGATCCCGATTTCTCTCATGGATTCACTGACGGACTCGCATCCGGCCAGCACCAGGACGCAAATCGCCCACGCGGCCGCCGTCCGAACGATCGGAGCACCGCCAAGAACCATCGAGCGGTATGAGCCGTCGCCCATCGCATTCGCCTCTTATGCTCTCTTCGGCCGGCGACATCTCCCACCGCGCTGCCCGCCGGCAGCCGTACGATCGAATGCGCCTCGATCAGGTCTATTCACTTGGGGTTAACATTTCGTGCACCTAAGAGTGGTTTCGGACCAAATTGAACCACGCCGACGGAGAGATTTTGGCCGGACGTTTGGCCAGAGATTAATCCTTGGGACGAAGGACATGCCGGGGCATATTCCCAGTGGATTTTCGGGCCGAACGACGCGGCGGCCGGACTCGGCCCAGCGGCAACAGCGTTGCTTCAATCTGGTCGAAAACCGCTCTAGGACGGATCTTCCGCCCTTTGCCGCTAGGCGACCCGGCTCGCGGATACCCGGCGGAGGGTGCGATCCTTGGGGAATTTGATCGTGACCAGGGTGCCGGCCCCGACCTCGCTGTCGATGTACAACTCAGCCCCGTGCAATTTTACAAGCTTGTCCGCCAGGGCCAAGCCGAGGCCGGAACCTTCGTATTTTCGGCCGAGCGAACTGTCCGCCTGACTGAACGGCTGGAGCACCTGGCTCAGACGTTCGGGATCGATGCCGACACCGTTGTCCGACACCCGTAAGATCATCCGACCCTGCCGGTCCATTTTGGCGTCCAGTACGACCCGGCCGCCGGCGCGGGTGAACTTGACCGCGTTGAGCAGGAGATTGAGCAGAACCTGCTTGAGCGCCCGCGGATCGGCCTTTAGCTGCGGCAGGTTACGCGCAAAGACGGTGGTCAGCTTGAGACCCGCCGCACTGGCCTTTTCGCGGATGATCGGTTCCACCGCCTGGAATATTTTCTCGATTTCGACAGGTTCCACCAACAAGGTGAAATCGTTGCCGTCGATCTTGGTGAGTTCCAGGATGTCGTTGATCCGCGCGAGAAGCTCGGTCCCGCTGGTACGAATGTATTCGGCGTATTCCCGATACTGATCGTTGCCCAAGGGTCCGAGAGACTCGCCGTGGAGGATCTCGGAGAAACCGATCACGGCGTTCAAAGGGGTGCGCAGTTCGTGGCTCATCATGGCCAGGAAGTCGGATTTCGCGCGGCTGGCGATCTCCGCCCGCTGCTTGGCGTCGCGCAGTTTGAATTCCACCCGCTCGCGCTCGCGGATCTCTGATTCCAGGGTCTCGTTGGTCTCGCGCAATTCCGCGGTCCGCTTGGTGACCGCGCGCTCGATGAGGCGGGTTCTGATGTGGGAGGAGGTCAGATACTGCGCCAGCCAGAGCGTGACCAGAAACCCGAATGCCAACACGCCCCAGGCAGCCACCTGCGGGTTGCCCGGGAGAGAGCTGTCAGCGGGCTTGGCGACGATGGACCAGTCCTGCCCCGCGATCGCATGGTGCGTGACCGTGAAGAGGCCTTCGCGGACCTCCTCCTCGCCGAGCGGCGATGCGGCCCCGCTGCGCCCGGACGCCGGATAGAAGGCCAGCAGATGTGCACCGGGCTCGGCCTTCTCATTGTAGATATAGACGTCGAGACCGGCCGCCGCCGGGCCGGGCATGGCCGCGGCAATGAGATCCGGCAGAGCTATCGAGGCCCGGGCGAAGCCCAACAGGTCACTTTGCCGTTCGGCAAGCGACCGCGGAACGTCGCCAGAGCGATAGACCGGAAGCACAATCACGAAGCCCGGAACGTTGGGGCCGAAAGCGGCGCCCGGATGAGAGATTGCGACACCGCCGGAATCGCGGGCTTCAAGCAAGATCTCCAGATCCTCCGGGCGACCTGCCAGATCGATCCCAAGCTGATCCACGTTGCCCTCGAAGGGTTCGACATAGAAGACCGGGAAATGGACCTGTCGTGCCGGGGCCGGCACCAATTCCCCGCTCGCGTTTGCGTCCTTGAACTGAAAACCGAAAAGGCCGTCATCGCGGGCACGATTCTCGAACGCCTCCCGCTCGCCGGCCGGCACCCATGGCACCCAGGCGAGAGCCTTAACTCCAGGATATCGCGGCAGGGTATCGCGGGCGAACTCGAAGAATTCCCAACGATCGACATTCTTGGAGGCGGCGGCGAAGGCGGCGACGGTGTTCACGACTTCCAGGTAGCGATCGAGGCTCTGGCTAACCGCCCCGGTCAGTCGTACGGCCGAGCCCTCGAAATTATTCTGGGCCTCGGTCCGGTAGAGGCTCTGCACCGTGAAGAAGGCGCCGATCGAAAGCGCGGAACCGAGGCAAAGCGCCAGGACCGCGGCCAGCGGGCTGCGGCCGATCGGTCCGGATTCTCTGCGGAGCAGCCGCCGCGCCAAGGCATAGAACGGACGCTGCGCGAAGGACACCCCCCTCCGGATCTCCAAAATCCAGGGCATTGACCAGCTCAGGACCTGCATGATGGCCCATTGTGGCGCCAACGGCATTAAAATCGCTTTAAGGTAAGACCCTGATTCCGTTCGGATCCGGGGCTTTCCGCCAGGTCTCAGGGGGGCCGGGAACCGCCGTCGGCCGCCGGCCGACACCCCCGATAGGCGCCACTGACAGACGTCATCGACTGGCGCCACCAACTGGGGCCATTGACAGGCGTCGCCGCCAGGGCAAAGGGTGGAAGAGCCGGTGGAATAGTTGGTGGGGTTGGCGACCAGCTCCCTGTCGATCCGCCGTCATTGCGGTTCCGGCGCGATCAGTGGGACGGTGCGGAATGGTGGAAGACGCCCGTGAGCCTGAAACCATGGGCGGCGCGAAGGCGCAGGGCCGCGGGATCGCCCTCATGCTGTTGTGTGCCTTCTGCTTCGCGGTGATGGACGGCCTCAGCAAGATGCTGATCGTGCGCTATCCGGTCAGCGAGATCATGTTCATCCGCTACGCTTTTTTCCTCCTGGTCGTCATTGCGCTCGCCCGGCCCCGGAATGTCTTGGCGCGCCTCAGGGTGCGGCGCCCCTGGTATCAGGTCCTGCGTGCCGGCTTCTTAGTCGCCGACCAGATCCTCTTCGTTCTCGGCCTGTCCTACCTGGCGCTGGCCGACGCCCACGTGCTGTTGAGCGCGGCCCCGCTGCTGGTCGCCGCCCTCTCGGTCCCCTTCCTCGGGGAACGCGTCGGCCGGCGGCGCTGGGCCGCCATTTCCGTGGGCTTCCTCGGCGTCGTCTTCGTGCTGCAGCCGGGCGGCGAGCTGTTTCGCCCGGCCGCGCTTTTGCCCCTATGCGCGGCCGTGCTGTTCGCCTTCTACCAGATCATGACGCGGGTGGTCAGCCGAACCGATGCCCAAGAGTCCACCTATCTCTATACCGCCTTGGTCGGGGCCGTGGCCTTCGCCCTGGCGGCGCCGTTCGGCTGGGTGACGCCGGACGCCGACGGCTGGCTTCTGCTGGCGGCGCTCACAGTTGTGGGCTGTGCCGCCCATATGCTGTTGATCAAGGCCTTGACGCTGGCGCCGACCGCGCTGCTGCAGCCCTTCTTCTACATGATCTTGGTGTGGGCGGTCGCCATCGGCTATCTAATGTTCGACACCGTGCCCGGGCCGATCACCCTGACCGGCGCGGCCGCGATCGTCGGCGCCGGCCTCTACACCCTCCATCGCGAGCATCTCAGGAGCCGACGGGTCCCGAAATGAGGCGCGACGGCCAGTGAGAGGATCGAGAAGAGCGCACAAGAAACGGAGAGACCGCCCACCGTCGGGCTTCTAGGTTTCGGCGCCCTCGTGGCGACGGCGAAACCGGAGGCCAGCCTTGGCGACGATCAAGACACGCATGGGTCCCAGGGAGTGGGCCCTGTTGGTCACCCTCTCCATACTCTGGGGCGGGTCGTTCTTCTTCACCGAGGTGGCGCTAGCGGCCTTGCCGCCGCTCAGCGTGGTGTTCGCCCGCGTCGCCATCGGCGCCCTAGCGCTCCTGGTCCTGGTGCATGCCGCCGGGCTCCGGCTGCCGCGCGAGATCCGGCTGTGGCGCGCCTTCTTCGTCATGGGCGCGCTCAACAACCTGATCCCCTTCAGCCTGATCGTCTGGGGGCAGACCGAGATCACCGGCGGGCTCGCCGCCATCCTCAACGCGACGACGCCGCTGTTCACCGTGGTTCTTGCCCATATACTCACCCGTGACGAGCGCCTGACGCTCGCCAAGCTGGCCGGCGTCGCAGTCGGTTTCCTCGGGGTCGCCGTCATGATCGGGCCGCAGGTCCTCGGCGGATTGGCCACCGGCGGACTGGACATCGGCGGACTGGGCATCGCCATTCTGGCCCACCTTGCGGTCCTGGGAGCGGCCTTGTCCTACGCGTTCGCCGGGATCTATGGCCGCCGCTTCCGGGACACCCCGCCCCTTATTACCGCCACCGGCCAGGTGACGGCCTCGACAATATTGCTGTGCCCCCTCGCCCTGATGGTCGATCAGCCCTGGACCCTGGCGTTGCCGGATCCGGAAATCACCTGGGCGATCGTGGGCGCGCTCTTGGGCCTCGGCCTACTCAGCACGGCGGCGGCTTATGTGATCTACTTCCGCATTCTTGCTAGCGCCGGCGCGACCAACCTTCTGCTGGTCACCTTCCTGATCCCGGTGAGCGCCATCCTGCTCGGCGTCATGGTGCTGAGCGAACAACTGACCGCCGCCCAGCTCGCCGGCATGGGCCTGATCGCGCTCGGCCTGGCCGCCATCGACGGGCGGGTCCCGCGTTGGTTTGGGGGTGAAAGCAGCGGGGCTGCGGACGTCAGACGATGAGGACGTCGCCGGGACGCCTAGTCATGAATGCCCCCAATGGCCTTGGGTCGCGCGCCTTTGGATTGGCTGTCAGAGAGACTAGAGGCCGCCCAGGAAAGGGGAAATCATGACGACAAAGAACGGGGCCGCGAGGAGGACAGCCGCCGCCACGGCAACCATGTCGATGGTGTAGGTGCTGATCCTGCGCATTGTCATTGTCCCTGTCCTTCGCCTGAATAGCGTGTCGCCTTGCCTGACTGAAAGATGGCGCGTCCGGCCCCAAGGCCAAGTGATCGCCATCACACTCGCGTGTGTTTTCGCGAGGCCCGATGCCGATCGGAAAACCGGCCAAATGCGGCTTTAGACGGCTACAAAGATACTCATAATTCCGTCGAAATAGATCCTTTAACAATCTGAAACTAAATAAGAAACCTATTTCCACTCTTGGCTTCTTTCAAGCGAGGCGCGCAAGTTCAACTCGGGAGCAAACTGAGTCCCGGCGCCGTTTGGCCATTTTTGGAACTTCGACGCGCGTCGGTGGTTGGTTCTGTAGCTTCACTAGGTCCCCCACCGCCCGTGAAGTTTAGCAATTGGCCGCGTCGGATGCGGCGGCATCCGACGCGGCCATTTCGCGACTAATTGAGACTGGGCGTGGCAGGCGCAGCAGCCACCTATGGATGGGTGGCTTTCCGGCTGCGAAGATCTTGCACGTCCCGCAGCCGCCTCTCGCAACGTTCCCACTCTCCCATCCGGCACTGCTGTTTGCGGCAGTCAAACTCGCACAAGGCCAGACTATCTGGAACCTCCTCGACAATCTGATCCTTGAGCCAACACTTGGCTTTGAGCGCGAGCCGTTTCACATTCGTATCCTTCATCTTAGAAAATCTCCCTTGGGGCCCATGCTATACGCCGTCCCGTTTGGGATAATTGAGCTAGATCAAAGAGTTTGAAGGAGTTGGACCGTAAGCGTCCGGTAAGCTCGCCCCGTCGCGCGAAAGGCGGGGCTTTCTTTTGCCTCTCTAAAGGGCGGGCGTGATACGTTCTTGGCCAAGCTGAATAGCGCTCATACCAAATCTCGATGATAAAGATCCATCTCACCGCGATATATCGCTCGCTAGGCGCGGATTGCGCCGTGGCGCCCGCCACCACAAGCGACCCGCCCCATGTGCCCGAAGGGGCGGCCGAGCGAGCGATATATCGCGGCCTCCGGAGGGCGGTTACGCCCCATGAGATGAGTCTTTATCATCGAGATTTGGTATCTAGAGAAGGGAATGAACGACATGGCGGATAAGCAGCCAACGATCCGACCGCACATATGGCTGATCGCAATTGGCCTCTTGATCGTCTTTGTGCTTTTCTTCGCCTTTGGCTAACGACCTGAAATCACGGCTAACTTCAGCCTAGCCGCGTCACATGACGGGGCTTTCTCCTGGGCCCACGTTCTCGCTCGTGCCGTATACCATGCCGTACGGTCCCGAATCCGGGGCCGCATTTTAGCTAAGTATTTGAAAATAATGGCGGGAGTGACGGGACATTGCGCCATCCAACCGAAACCCGCAGTTTTCCTGCGTTTTAACCGGTGTGACACCTTGAGTGTCCAACCAAAGTGTAACAGTGCAGAGTGACAACTTCAATTAGCGCGGATGGTGTCCCGGCGTCCCATAGGCGCGCCGTCCCG
>PVMK01128042.1_pt1 | contig 38358 bp, 33 predicted proteins | sample 1853481 | NCBI WGS metagenome assembly PVMK01 (sample SAMN08533507, study PRJNA380276) | Marine sediment metagenome, whole genome shotgun sequencing project.
GCCATTGGGAAAATAGATGGACAGCATATCCCAGCGCTGGCCATTGCGCTCGAATGTCAGCTGGGAAAGGCGTCCTTCATCGGCGTTGGGCGCGCGGGGAATTTTGGTGCTGAATGACGCTTCGCCAACCTCCTGGTCGAGCTGAACCGAAATCCAGATCGAGGTGCCGGCATAGCCCTTTTTCTCGGCACTGCTGTAGTGCTGGCGGTAATCCTCGTGCTCGGTCAGGAAGGAGCTGAACTGTGCCGGTGTGCCCTTGATCTCCTGGATCATCAGGACATCCGGTTTCTCGTCCTGAACCAGTTTCTGGATTTCGCCCTTGCGTTCCACGGCACGAATGCCGTTGACATTCCAGGTAATAATTTTCATGGGCATTCGAGTAACAGTGAATAATAAACGCCGGATTATGGTGCGGCTGGATCAAATTCTGCGGCGTCGAAGATTAACACGGCGGGCCCTGGAAGTGTCAGTGGAAACAGGATGCGATGTCCAGCCGTAATTAGTGTAATATCTACACATTGCTTTTCAAGTAGTGTGATGGCGTATGGGGGTGTTACCAGAACTGTTACCTGAAATATAGTAGGCCCGGTGACCTCAATCCCACGAAAATTAAAATGGGCGCCAAACATCCGTACTCCCTAGATACTTTCGTACTCCATTGTTCAAATTTCAGAGCGCGGACCTTCACATAGAGCTATGTTGTCATAATTTATCATCGGATGAGACTGTTGCTTGTCCACTCCGCATGCCATGGTTCTTGCCAGGAATTGTCATAAAGATTTGATCGCATGCATCCAAATCGCATTAAACACGATTTGGATGCATGATATGAAAAATCAGATTAGAAGTCACAACCAGTCTGTTTCCAAATTTCTCGAACTATCAGACTATGTGCTCCCATAGTGGAACTGGGATTGAACTGCTGAAACCGGTCTGCGCTTCCCTCTGCTAAGCACCTTACAAATAGATCAATTCAGGATCGAATCAGAGATACAACATCCTATTCCATTTTCACTTCAAATGGCCCATAGTACTGTTGTGAACCCCAGGCTTCGAGTTCAATAAGGCGATACTGATAGGTATTACCGGATAACGCCTGGGGATCAACTATCATGTATTCCCCACCCAACGGGGCCGGTATAATTGCAGGCAACAGACTGTTATTTAGTCGGCTCCAGTTCTTTCCAGGCTCCAGTCGTTCCACATAAAACCCAACTGTGCCGCGTTGTTCCAGGGTTTCCCACTCAAATACAGCAACAACACCATCTCCGTCAGGATCAATAAATTGCCTCAGGGCCCTTATAGTCTCTATCCTGTCTACATACTCAAGTGCCGCGGCCTGATCCGGCGAAAACGTTGCCAGCAGGGACAGTAAATCCGAATCCGATAAATTATAGGCACCAATACCCTGCAAAAACACTTCCACATCCACTGACTCGATTTCAACCTTGCCGATGGTAACGGCGGTGGGATTCAAATCGACCATGTGATCCTCCACTTCTCCGCCAGTAACCGGGCCTGTGGGTTGAGGAGAATCATCGGTGAAGAAACTGTTGTCGCCGGTAGTGTCCGCGGTCAGCCTTAGACGCATAAACGTATTCAAATTAGGGGGAATACCCGAACCAGCGTCAATATTACTCCAGTACAACTGCGCCGTGGCGTTCGTACAACCGATCGGAATATTGCCAGTGGTGAATGTGCCATCGGCAGGCGTACCGGTGTCAACGACAGTCGTGAGATCACAGCCTCCGGCGCTATCAAAATCATATGCCACCGCATCGATACCGACGTTATTTGCGACCCAGGTGAACTGAATATAACGCGCACCCCCGCTACCGACCGGCACAGTAAAGTCAGAATCTAAAATAGAAGCACCCGTTCGATCCAGTGTTCCCGGGACGGGTGTATAGGGACCAGCGGGCAATACTGCAACACTAGCACTCACCATGCCGGTTCCACCGCCATCACTGTAACTATAGCTCAAAGAGTCAACAAAAATCCTGCAACAAGTATTATTGAAAAAGCCTGTGTTCGTCGTTAGTCGAACATAACGCGCACCACCCGTACTTCCAGGTACATTGAAGTCAAAATCCACATACGTTCCCGGGTTACCAGGTAGAGGATTCAACGGTGACCCAATAGCCGCGGTCCATGTTGAATTGTCAGGCGAGATATCAACATTAAGACTTCTGTTTGAAATAAAACTATTGTTGTATGCCCGAATGGTTATCGTTTCAGTCTCAGGTACAGTAACTGTCAAATCAAGCACCATTACATCACCAGAACTATTGAACTGAGCTCCAGAATCATTTTGTATTCCGAGCGCAAAAGAGGGATCGACAACTCCCGTTTGGCTGGATACCGCATCAGCATTTCCTGATTCTGTACCAGTTGGCCCATTGGCCCATACTGAAATCGTCTCACCTTCAGGCACGATAACGGCGAGATCAAGTTCAAGGATACCCCCCACAGCAGTAATATCCGCAACAGTGCCATCATTCACACCTATTGCTTCGGTGGGATCCGTTACCGCACCAATACTAGTGGCCCCATCTGCGTTTCCGGAGAAATTCATCGGGTTTGCAGATCCAGCCAACGCTGCCAGCGCCGGTAAGGAGCGTTCACAATAATTGGTATAGTGATAAAACCCATTCGTCGAACCTGCAATGCCGCCGCAGGCATTGTCGAATTCTCCATTATCATTAAAATCAATCCAGCCTACCAGCTGTCCCGGTTCGGTGTCGGAGGGATTTTCTACGTGAACATTAGCAAAAGCGCGCATGCTCTGTATATGCACAATCACATCGGCGCTCGTGGTGATACCATCTTCATCATCGATGTTGCTGCTATCATCTCCCATAGCGGCTCCGTCTGGTTGATTTCCGGCTTCGATATCCGGGTTGACCAGGCCAAGAATTAACTCTGAACCGTGTGACACTCCATCCAGAGACAAAATATGAGATGCTGCTCCGTAGTTTTTTGGATCGCTTGTTGGCGCATCTCCAAAATCCGAGCCAGGACCCGTTACGGTAACCGTTTCCTGATCCTCAGCACACACCTGCCCTAAGGGTGCTACGGCTCTAAGGGCACAGGCCGTTATGACGTTAACGGTGTTTTCTAAAATTGACTGCGCACACTGGAATTGCCACGCCTCCTCAAAATCCAGCAGCTCATCCTGCGTAGTATCACCAATATTACATGGACCGCCAGAACATGCCGTGCTTTCATCCTCAATTGGCGTTACCGTCAGACAAATATCATCATTCATCGTTACATTTTCCAGCGGCTCCTGCCCATTGTTGTAAACTAAATAGGTATAGGTAACGGTGCCCCCGACGGGGACACTTTCAGGAGAAGCTATCTTGGTAACATCAATTTCTGCATTAAAAGGCAGCACCGCCGTGCCGAAATCCAGCTCCTGTGTTCCACCACCAATATCGGCTGCGGTAGCAGGGTCCTGCCCATAAGCAGCCGCTATTTGAACCTCGTCACAGGTACCGATTCGGGCGCCCGTCATCGAAAAATCGGTATCTGTAATTCTGATACTCTGCAGGCGAGCTAGTGGGATCCCTGGATTATTATCATTATTGGTAGGATCAATACAATCGATCGCCCTACCATCGTAGTTCGTGTATACAGTCGTAGCTTCCAGTGCAGTCACCCATACCGGACTATGGTTGACACCGCTTGGCGGACAGGACGCCGTCGGAAGTCGACAAGCAGGTGCACCACCTACCAATACTGAAGCGGTAAGCACACTTTCGGGCACTAGCGGGAATCCCCAATCGTGAGAGCCTTCGGTATCGCAGTCAACCACTTGGATAGCAGAAAACTTTTCACCGCCTTCACTTGACAGCAATATTCCCGAACCATAAAGATTTTGCAGGACAGATGGCCATGCAACAACTTCACCCGGTTGAACTGCAAAGTCGGTCTGAATGCCTGCATTTATTTCAGGGATTACAGTAATCTCGGTCGAGTTGGGATTGTAGACAAACACCTGGCTACAGGCATCATTCCCTGTTCCATTGATCCATTCCGTCCCTACTGGTGAAAGGTAGGTATCACTTAGCAAATCTACTGGCGCCAGCGTGAACCAGCGATTTTGGAAAAATTCAGATATCCCATTTCGCGAAAATGCTGCCATATGCACCTGAAATTTGACATCTCCAGAAATCAGCGTTGCACCTACATTGACCGGACCACCAAGGACGCCGTTCCCGTACAGGTAACTCTGCCCCTGGAAAACATTCAACGTGTCATCAACATTTCCATCAGCATCTGCATCAATAGCAATACTGCCATCACTGTCAGCCATGATATACAACCATACCCTGTCAAATGCGAACTGAAGATCGGGTGGATTTAGAATATCTTCTCCGATTGGAACAACAAATGCGGAAGACCATGCGGGCCCAGTTTCTGGTTCGACCTCTATCGCACCCGCATTGAAAACGGATTCACCATTAGTAGGATGTCCTGCCCGGGTCATAACGATAGGCAGCGTTGCACCAACACGATCCTCGCCGTCATAGGCAGTCACATTAGAGTCACGTGGCACAGTGAGAGTTGTGATTAAGGTTACAACTTCTCCGTTGGCAAATATATCGCCTGCATCATTGCACGGGTTATTCGGGTTACAGCCGTTGTCTGATTCCCCGTCACCCCATACTTCAGTGCAGGCTTGAGGAACATTTGGACCTGTCGTGCAATAAGTCGGGTTACCATTATTACCAAAATCTGAATCATAGCCATTCTCCCAGTGATCCCAGAGAATAATTGTTTGGTCAGAAGCAATTGTGAGCCAGATCAAGCTGTCCACTAACTGATCCACACTCGCACTAATTTGATCGAGTTGCGTATCCATATTGTCTTCGCTCATCGGCACATAAAATGTCGGGCGAAGGGTGTAGGCGTAGGATTGGGCGGAGCACAGCATCGCAACCAGCACCACTGACAGCATTCCTGCTTGCCTGAATATGCCTGGGCGAATGAATTTAGTCGTTGAAGTAAAGCACGATACAACTGATTGAATTGAAGCGAAACGTTGATCGATCACAGGGACCTCCGTACCTGGATTACAATTTCATTAACCTTCGGTCGGTAAATCTTTTGCGTTTCATCTGAGGACCTCCCAAGGGTCAAATTATAGGAAAATCTCTCAGCCTCCGTGGTATGGTTATTGGGGGTATGATCACCGGCGACCACCGTAAATGTTGTCAGCGACAGGATTGTTGCCAACAACAACGGTACGAGTTTTCTAAAGTATCCGCTCGAATTGCAAAGCAAACAGGCAATAAGTCTCTTATGCCATTCCCAAAAGACCTTGGCAATAACAAGCCGCGAAATGAACTTCATTTCGAAACCGCTGCTTCGATCAAGACTTTCACATTGAAGTGGTTCAAGCGAAGCTTTAGAAAAACATCCGACGAATGTCAGAAAAAGCTTTTTCAAAACCAAACCTCCTTACAATTTAGTTATCGTTACTTCTTACAGAGTTACTATCAAACTTAATTATTCAACCATTGTATCCCTAAATTGTATTTGTAGGTTAACCACTTATCTGCTCAAGTTAACCTTTTATCTAAATATGGTGACAGTTACTTTTTAAGGTAACTGTCACTGTTTTTCTTGAAAATTCGGTGAAGTCTGACTATTCAAACAAAGTATAAGAAGTATAAGTAAGGGGTCAGGTCTTACAATTTACACATGTTTCCCGACGCAGCAATTTGAGCGTGATGAAATGTGAACGGTTGGGGCTAGAGCAAAAACTTCTATTAATGAAGTCGGATGGATTCCCGAAACAGAGACTCATAATCCAAAAATAAATGGGAATTGTGTTTATTGTTGCCGTCATTTGACTACAGCGGCTGGTAAGGTAGATCACTGCCAAAAATAGACAGGACGACGCCTCCAAGAATGATTTAAACCACCCTCAACAAGGAAGACGATGAACATACGGATATTCTCTTTAGTAGTAATTTTATTTCTCACCGGATGTGGCGGTGGCTCAAGCAGCGGCGGTGGTGAAAGTACCGAGGATGTACTGGATCATTTTGCGGTTCGGGAAATCCAGTTTTACATGGGCTCGGCTATCAACCCAATGCGGCCCAGGTTGCCTGTGTGCGCAGCCTGCCCAATGATGAACCCCGGGATGTACACGAATCCAAGATCCGCCGCTGTGTGAAAGATAACGTCTAGGTAGAAACACGGACAGTAATGTGAGGTATTGAAATGGCGAAAGAACCACTCCTCAACGTGCGATCCATTACAATGCAAAAAATCAGTGCAAATAGTTGTTACAAAATTTGCAGGTTTGATTTGGACCCCGTTGTCGAGAAATCCCAGAACCCACTATGATTCAAACGATCCGGCAATTTTTGTTGCAGCCGTTCACTGATACCAACAGGAAGGTATCATCCAAGGGCTTCGGAATCTCTTCACTGGACGGGGTTCGTGGGTTGGCTGTGCTTATTGTTGTCGCCAGTCATACTGCGGCGTTCTGGATGCATGGTCAAGGCAGTATCGGAGTGCTGTTGTTTTTCATATTGAGTGGCTATGTATTGACCATCCCCTTTGTCTATACTCCGGCAAAGATTAAAACAGAGCTGGGAAGATTCTACATAAACAGAATATTAAGGGTCGTCCCTGCTTACTTCGTTACTGTATTTATCATCACTCTCCTCAAGGACGAATCGTTAATCTGGTTTTTGCACAATGCGTCTTTTATCGCCGGATGGAACCATTTATGGAGCGTTGCGGAAGAAGCGAGGTTTTACCTGTTGTTTCCCCTTGTATTGCTGATATTGGCGGTATTCAAAAGCGATGTCTTGCGCATGGGTGTTCTGGTACTGCTGATCATCCTGTTTTACAACCTTCATGATTATCACAGAATTAACATGCTGTCCCAGGGACGGCACATAGGCTTCTATTTCTGGATGTTTTTGGGAGGCATGCTGGGGTGCCTGGTGGCACGGTCAGAAAAGCTGAAACCATTTTTTGGTAGCGCTTTTACCAGGATATCCCTGACACTTTTGTCATGGGCAGTTGTCGCCAGCGTGCTGCTTGCGTCGAACAAAAGCATCAGAGTGATCTGGAATCCGTTGTTGGGCGTCCCTGAGAAGCTATTTCAGAATGTTCCGCTGTTCTGGCTGTTCTCCTTTGTCATTCTGATAATAACAATGACTGTCTACTCAAAATCGTCACTGGCCCGTGTGTTCTCCAGCTATCCGCTACGGCATTTTGGAATACTCAGTTATGGAATATACCTCTTTCATATGCCGATTTTTCTCAATGTATACCGCTACTATGGATTCGGGAAGGAAAAACTGTTTGTTGTTGTTTTGCTGCTCAGTTACCTGGCCGCATATCTTTCCTATGTTTTCGTCGAGAAGCCATTTTTGAAACTTAAACCCGGAAAGAAAAACTGACAAGCGAATTTTCGACGCACTCTGTTTTTAGCCGTCAATAGTAACTCATTGACGAAGTACTGGAAGCGGGCCGGCGGTGCTGGAATAGCGGTATGGTCAGTACCAATTACCGATTGATTTCCTGTATCAAAAAGCTGGATATATTCTGCAGGGGCAAATACAGTAGGCGTATTCAATACTGAGCTGATTTATGGCTATCCATTTGCAAAGCAAGCTGCCCGATGTGGGCACCACGATATTCACTGTCATGTCGAAACTGGCCCAGGACCATGGTGCCATCAACCTGTCCCAGGGCTTCCCGGATTTCGAACCGGATGAGGGGCTGATTGAGCGGGTTGAATATCATTTGCGCCACGGCAAGAACCAGTATCCGCCCATGATCGGCATCCCGGAACTGCGGAACGGTATTTCAGCCAAGCTAAAGGCCAATAGCAATATCGATGTTGACAGCGAAACCGAGATCACCATAACCAGTGGTGCCACGGAAGCACTGTTCTGTGCTATCGAAGCCGTGGTCCAGCAGGGCGACCAGGTTATCGTGTTCGACCCCGCCTACGATTCCTACGAACCGGCAGTGTCACTGGCCGGGGGCAGGGCCATTCACATTCCCATGACCCTGCCGGATTACAGGATTGACTGGGAGGCGTTGCAACAGAAACTCAACAGCAATACCCGGTTGATCATCATCAACTCGCCCCACAATCCGAGCAGCAGTATCCTCAAAGGCGACGACCTCGACAAGCTTGCCGACGCCATCCGCCCGCTTAACTGCTTTGTACTCAGTGACGAGGTTTATGAACATATCATTTTCGACGGCGAAGCCCATGCCAGCGTGCTCACCCATCCCGAGCTGCGGGCCAAATCCCTGGCGGTCTTTTCATTCGGCAAGACCTACCATGTGACCGGCTGGAAAATCGGTTATTGCATCGCCCCGCCGGAAATCACCACGGAGTTTCGCAAGATACATCAGTTCAATGTTTTTACCACCCCGACACCGATGCAATGGGCGATATCCGATTTTCTCGAATCCAACCCCCAGAACTACCAGCAGCTTTCGGCGTTTTACCAGCACAAGCGGGACCTGTTCTGTTCACTGCTTGAACCCTCTCGATTTAAACTTCTGCGGTCCCGGGGAACCTACTTCCAGCTCGCCGACTACAGTGAAATTTCGGACATGAAAGACACCGATTTCGCCAACTGGATGACTACCGAGAAAGGCGTCGCCGTGATTCCCCTGTCACCGTTTTACCAGACCCCGCCGGATACGAAAATAGTGCGATTTTGCTTTGCCAAGCAGGAAGAGACACTAAAAGAAGCGGCGCAGATAATAAATGCGATCTAGGTTTCCGATGCCGTGAATGACCGCCATGAATGATCTGAGAGTTACCCTAATCCAGGACGATATCAGCTGGCAGGACCCGGCGGCCAACCGCGAGCGCTACCAGGTCCATTTCAACGGGATCGGCGACACCGACCTTGTCGTTTTGCCGGAGTTTTTCAGCACCGGTTTTTACACGGACCCTTCAGAAAAATTCGAGACCATGGGCGGCGCAACCGTAGCCTGGATGTCCGCCTGTGCCGCACAACTGGATGCGGTGATTACCGGCAGTGTGGTGATGAAGGTGGAAGAGCGCTACGTCAACCGGATGCTATGGGCCAGGCCCGACGGTTCGCTGGACTGGTATGACAAGCGCCACCTGTTCCGCTTTGGCGGGCGAGCATCACAACTACAGCGGCGGCCATAGCCGGGTGATCTTCGGGCATTGCGGCTGGCGGGATTGCCTTGTTCATTTGCTATGACGTGAGGTTTCCGGTGTGGAGCCGCAATACCGATGATTATGACCTGGCGCTGTATGTCGCCAACTGGCCCGATGCCCGTCAGTATGCCTGGGACACCCTGGTTCGGGCCCGGGCCATCGAGAACCAGGCCTATGTGCTGGCAGTCAACCGGCTCGGAGACAATCCCAATGGCGACAGCTATTCCGGCGGCAGCGTTATCCTGGATTTCCTGGGCAAACCCATCGAGGACTGCCAGGACCAGGCAGCGGTGGCCAGTGCCACCCTTTCAGCCTCGGCCCTGGCCGAATTCCGGAAATATTTCCCGGCATCAATGGACCAGGATGGCTTTACAATTCATCACTGATTGTGCTGCCAACCGCATCCAGGTGACTCTGGCGAATGAATACACCAACTGACCAAACTATTTCCATTTCATCGGCGATTGCCGAGTTTGCAGTCCATTGCAGGGGCCATGCAATACTGCCAGGTGCGCGCCACATCATGGCGTTGTCCCTGCTTGACTGGGTCGCTGTGGCTATTGCCGGGCGGGACGAGCCGGTAAGCAGGATGGTCAGGGCCATGATTGCAGCGGAAGGCGGCAGTGAAGAATCCACGGTCCACGGCGAAACCGGGAAATATCCGGCGCGGGCCGCGGCACTGGCCAATGGGGCAACGTCCCACGCGCTGGATTATGACGATACCCATTTCCTGCATATTGGCCATCCCAGCGTTGTGGTGATATCTGCGGTACTGGCAGTGGCTGAAAAAGTGGATGCCAGCGGTACTGATTTTCTCGAAGCCGCATTGATTGGCGTGGAAAGCGCCTGCCGTGTTGGCGACTGGCTCGGGCGGTCTCACTACCAGCAGGGCTTTCACCAGACCAGCACGGCGGGATGCTTTGGCGCCACCGTGGGTTGCGCCCGGTTGCTTGGTCTCGATGCAGACCACACCCGACACGCCCTGGGGGTTGCGGCAACCCGGGCTTCCGGGCTCAAATCCCAGTTCGGCACTATGGGCAAACCCTACAACGCTGGAATTGCTGCCAGCAACGGCGTAGAGAGTGCCTTGCTTGCCGCAGCCGGGTTCGTTTCCCGGCAGGACGGGCTGGAATGCGACCAGGGGTTCGGCCCGACCCATGGCGGCGAAAACCGCGATCTTGATGAAGTACTTGCAGGACTGGGAAGTGAATTCGTCTTCGAGACCGTGCAGCACAAATTCCACGCCTGCTGCCATGGCACCCATGCTGTACTGGAAGCCCTCATGGAAATCAGGCAGGAATCCGGGCTGGACCCGGACTCCATTGAAGAAGTTGTCATTACCGTTCATCCGCGCTGGCTCCAGGTCTGCAATATCCTGCGGCCGGCTACGGGCCTTGAAGCCAAGTTCAGCTACCGGTTGACTGCGGCAATGATCCTGCAGGGTTGCGATACCGCATCACTGCAAACCTGGACGGATGAGCTTTGCAGCAATCCAGAACTGGTGGCGCTGCGGGACAGGGTAACAGTGGAAACCAGCCCTGACCTTGCAGATACCGCGGCCATTGCCAGGATCAGGCTGGATAGCGGTGCTGAACTGAAGATGTTTCATAATCTCGACCAGGCTATGACGCCATTGGACAGGGAACAAAAAGTCCGGGCAAAAGCGGCGACCTTGCTGGGGCACGAATCGGCTGAACGAATCTGGCAGGCCATCACCGCACTGCCTGACACATCCGCCAGGCAATTTGCTTCGGTGTTCCAGTGATATTCTAAAAAGGCGTAATTTCTGGGCTCTCCAGCACGTGCGGCCAGGTCCGTTTCCGGATGAACGACCCCGTCCCTGCGCCCCTTCCCCGCGAAAGCGGGAATCTTCTCGAATTCCCTCACGGGGGAGTTACGAGTTCCCCGCTTTCGCGGGGAAGTTCCGGAAGCGGGGACGGGTGCTCTTTCTATGCTTTCTCGGGGACAGGGTCGTGAGTAAAAAGTACCTTGGTGACGGTTTCACGGATATTCCAGGTCACCACTTCACCTTTCTCGGTATAGATGCTGTCACCGGGGCCGAGATGATGTTCTGACCCGTTCTCGAAAACCAGGGTAAGCACTCCTTCCAGCACGGTTTGCAGCTCATCGCCTTTTTCTGTGCAGCGAAAGGTGCCGGGGGTGCAGTGCCAGATACCGAGCCGGCTCGGGCTCCGGGCTGTTCCCCGGTCGAAACGGATGGAGGCTACCGGGTTATCCTCCAGTACTTCGTAGCCCGGTGTATGGGACAACGGCGGCAATTCCTGCAAGCCAGTTGCCGGCAGCATGTCTTTGTATGATTTCATGAATTTCGAACAGCCATCAATGTTGACGACCAATGTACCTCATCGCCTGTTAGTATCAAACACCTTTTACCATGCCTGTCCAATGCTGACGGACACCATGGAATTATTTGCCGACGCCACTATATTAATCTGGTCCAGTTCGGCGTAATGCAGTCAGTCCGGATTGGTAAAATTCCATAAGTCGATGTCACCAAGAATACATATAACCACTGACCAGAGCGGAGACTGGCGGGTAGCGAGCCGGTTGCTCCCCTATCTGTGGGCGCACCGCTACCGGGTTGGGGTTGCGCTGGTATTCCTGGTACTGGCCCGGCTCGCCAACGTCACCGTTCCCCTTGCCCTGAAGCAGATAGTAGATCACCTCGACAATGTCGACCTGCTCCTGGTCATCCCCCTCGGCCTGCTTGTTGGTTATGGCCTGTTGCGCTTCAGTGCCATATTGTTCAACGAGCTGCGCAACATCGTTTTTACAAAGGCCGGGATCCATATCATTCGCCACATTTCCATGGTGGTATTCTCCCACCTGCACAACCTCTCGCTGGGATTTCACCTGGACCGTAAAACCGGCGGCCTGTCCCGGGATATCGACCGGGGCAACCTGGCCATCACCAGTTTGCTGCGAATCATCGTCTTCAACATTATCCCGGTGATTATTGAAATCGCCCTGGTAATGCTCATCCTGTGGAAGCAGCTGGATGTCCGTTTCGTGCTGGTCACCATTGCCCTTATCATCATATACAGCCTGTTCACTATCTGGGTGACCCGCTGGCGCACCCAGTTTCGGGTGCAAATGAATGAATCCGATTCAATGGCCAACACCCGTATCCTCGATTCACTCCTGAACTATGAGACGGTCAAAATATTTGGCAATGAAGAGCAGGAGAAACAGCGTTACGACGAGTCACTGATAAGCTGGACCGATGCGTCTTACAAGAACAGCATATCGCTGTCTTACCTGAATGCGGGACAGGGGCTGATTATTGCCATTGGCCTGACCATCCTGATGATCATGGCTGCCAGTGGCGTTGCGGATAAATCGCTGTCCATCGGCGATTTCGTCATGGTCAACGCATTCCTGATCCAGCTATACATCCCCCTCAATTTTCTTGGATCGGTGTACCGAGAACTTAATCACTCGCTGATAGACATGGAAAAAATGTTTGACCTGCTGGATGAGCAGCCAGAAGTGGTTGAGGCGCCGCAAGCACAGCCGCTCAATCTCGATAAAGGAGAGATCCAGTTTAAAAATGTCCGCTTTTCCTTTCAGCCGGAAAAGCCCATGCTCCAGGACATCAGCTTCTCGGTCCCTGGTGGTGGAATGGTTGCAGTGGTGGGGCCGTCCGGCTCGGGGAAATCGACCCTGGCGCGCCTGCTGTTGCGATTTTATGATCCCCAGTCCGGGAGTATTTCCATTGACGGCCAGGATATCCGGTCGTTGACCCTCGAAAGCCTGCGCGGGGTCATGGGAGTGGTGCCCCAGGATACTGTGCTGTTCAATGACACCATTGGCTATAACATCGGTTATGGACGTCCCGGAGCGAATCAGGAGGAAATCTCCGAGGCGGCCAGGATTGCACAAATTCATGACTTTATCAGCCAGCATCCCCAGGGTTACGATATCCTGGTAGGCGAGCGCGGCTTGAAGTTGTCCGGGGGTGAAAAACAGCGGGTGGCCATTGCCAGGGTTGCCCTCAAGGGCGCGCGAATCCTGGTATTCGACGAAGCCACGTCATCACTTGACAGTCGCTCCGAAAAAGCAATCCAGGATGCGCTGGAAAGCGTGGCTGAGAACACCACCACCCTGGTTATCGCCCACCGCCTGTCCACCGTGGTCAATGCGGATGAAATCATTGTCCTGGACAGTGGTGCGATTGTTGAGAGGGGAACCCATGCCGAACTTGTTGGAAAATCCGGGCTCTATGCCCAGATGTGGGAATTGCAGCAACAGGAACACCACGGCCAGGTCTGAGCATGTCCCGTTACAGGCCACCCCAGGCGCCGTCCACGCCCTACGTCACCGCCGAGGGCTTTGCCGTCCTGCAAAAGGAGGAGTCGGAGATCTGGAAGAAACGTCTGGAGGTTACCAAGGCCCTGTCCGCGGCGGCTGCCGAGGGCGACCGATCGGAAAATGCCGAATATATTTACCGCAAGAAGCAGCTGGCCGAAATAGACCGGCGAATCCGTTACCTGCAGAAACGGCTGCCGGACCTTACCGTGGTGTCCGATGTTGCGGATGAGTCCAGGGTATTTTTCAGCGCCTGGGTAACCCTCGAAAAGGAAGATGGTTCAGAAATCGAGTACCGCATCGTCGGGGCTGACGAAATCGACAGCGACAGCAGCAAAGGCTATATCAGCGTGGATTCTCCCATGGCCCGGGTCCTGCTGAAAAAGCAAGTGGATGATGAAGTGACGCTTCGTTTGGGAGATAATGAGCAGACTTATTTTATCACCGCGATTCGCTACCTAGTGTAGTGTATTAACCGGTAAACCTGCTTATGACCATGAACGAGAATTCCGGGCTCAGGGATTTTGACCTTGCCGGCCAGAGCATCATCGTCACCGGTGGCGGCTATGGCCTCGGCAAGGCCATGGCTCTTGGCCTGGCACGGGCAGGCGCCCGGGTTGCAGTAGCTGGCCGCACCGAGTCGAAACTGACCGGGACAGTGGAGCAAATAGAACAGGCGGGAGGCACTGCCATGCACTGTACCTTCGATGCCACCCATAAGGACAGCTGCGATGCCATGGTTCGGGCGATCGCAAAAGAATTCGGCGAAATCACCTCGGTGGTGGTTAACCATGGCGTGGCCGAGGTTGCAGCGCCACACGAAACCAGCGAACAGCAGTGGAATCATGTCATCGATACCAACCTGACCGGCTGTTTTTACTGCGCCAGGGCTGCCGGCGAAGCTATGATCGAACAGGGCAGCGGCGGTTCCATCGTGCTGATATCATCAAACGGCAGCCTGGTGGCCTTCGAGGGGCTTACCGCCTACGGCGCCTCCAAGGGCGGCGTGGACATGATGTGCAAGCAGATGGCAGCAGAGTGGGGCCAGTACGGCATCCGCGTCAACACCGTTAACCCGGGATACACCACCAATCCCATGGGCGGAAAATATGAATATCGCACGCCACCGGAGTTTGAAGCGGAGGTCAACAAACTGACCCCGCTCGGAAGGCGAGGTACCCCTGAAGATTTTGTCGGTCCGGTGCTGTTCCTGTGCGCCGATGCCGCCCGCTTCGTGACCGGACACATCCTGGTAGTGGACGGCGGCTATACTGCGTTGTGACCCCTGTAACATGAAACTCGAGCAATATTCAGGATAAAAAATGAAAGCAATCTGGTACGAAGAGTATGGCGCCGCAAGCGAAGTGCTTGTTTATGGTAACCGTGACACGCCCACACCGGCAGCCGGTGAGTTACTGGTGCGGCTGCATGCATCCGCGGTTAATCCATCGGACGTGAAGAAGCGGGCCGGGGCCCAGCCTGACGAATTCCCGCATGGCTATGTGATTCCCCATAGCGATGGTGCGGGGATTATAGAGGCGGTTGGAGAAGGCGTTAGCGATCGGGTGGGTGAAAGGGTCTGGATCTACCAGGCCCAGTTCGGCCGCCACTGCGGCACCAGCGCCGAGTACGTGGCACTGCCCTCCGCACTGGCCGCTCCATTGCCAGAAAATACCGGATTTGATGTCGGTGCCTGCATTGGCATTCCCATCATGACCGCCCATCGTTGCGTGTATAACTGCGGTGACCCGTCTGGTAAAACGATCCTGGTAACAGGCGGCTCGGGCCGGGTCGGTTACTATGCGGCACAGTTTGCCAGGCTGGCGGGTGCCCGGGTCATTGCCACTGCAGGCAGTGATGACCGCTGTGCCATAGCGGCGCAAACCGGTGCGGATGAAATTCTCAACTACCGCTCAGGCAGCCTGGTGCAGGATATAACCCGTATCACCGGCGAGAATGGCGTTGACCATATTGTTGATGTGGAGTTTGGCATGAATGCAGAGATTAGCGCCACGGTGCTGAAAAATTGCGGCACTATTTCCACCTACTCGTCCTCGTTGTCACCCACGCCGCAGATTCCTTTCTACCCGATGATGTTCAAGAACATCACGCTCAACATGGTACTGGTTTACAACATGCCCGATGAGGCTAAAACCCAGGCGATAGACGACATATTCCGGGCACTGGTTCAGGATCAACTGACCCACAGGATCGCAGAAACCTGGCCCCTGGAAGATACCGTGAAGGCCCATGAATCCATTGAAGAGGGTGGGCGCGACGGCTGTGTGGTAGTCAATATCGACTAGCCGATCTTATGATAGCGAATACACCCCGGCCGCCTTACTACGCGGTGATATTTACAAATATCCAGGGCGAAGAACTGGCAGGCTACGGCGCCATGGCCGATCGCATGGAAGAGCTGGCGAGCCAGCAGCCCGGCTACCTCGGCTTCGAGTCTGCCCGGAATGGCCTCGGCATCGCGGTGTCCTACTGGCAGGATGAGGCATCACTGCTGGCCTGGAAAAACAATGTCGAGCACCTCGCGGCACAGAAAATGGGCCTCAAAAAGTGGTATTCTTCATATAAAATCCGTATCGTCAGGGTCGAGCGTGACTATAGTGAACAGGAGTCACAGCTACCAAACGACTAGCTGGGAACTGATATTTTTCAGATAACTGCTGATTACAGCCTTGTGAATCACAGGGCGATTTGTGGTTGTTTCCCGGAAGGCGGACCCTGGTAAATGTACGATACTATTTATAAATAGGAGTGCCAATCATGAGCAAACCCAAACTTTATGGTGCGACATACAGCACTTACACACGCAGCGCGCGTATGGTTATGGAAGAAAAAGGGGTAGATTACGACCTTGTCGAGGTTGACTTTCTACAGGGCCCCATTCCGGCTGAACAGATCGAACGCCACCCGTTTGCCAAAGTTCCTGCATTCGAACACAATGACTTCAAGCTATACGAACTCTGTGCTATTGGCCGTTATGTTGACGAGGAGTTCGATGGCCCACCATTGCAACCGGAAAATTCCAGGGATCGGGCCCGTATGACCCAAATCATAAGTATTCTGGATAGTTATACGTACCCCTGTGTTGTAGGAGACCTGGTTATACAACGACTGGTGATGCCGATGCTGGGAAACGAGCCTGATGAGGCAGTGATATCAGCAGCCCTTCCAGAGATAGCGAAATGCATGAAAACCCTCGAAGATTTGCGAGGCGACAATACTTTCCTGGCGAGTGACCAGGTGACGTTGGCAGACATTCACCTGGCACCGATATTTGATTATTTCCAGAGTACGCCGGAAAGTGAGGCAATCAGGGCAACAACCCCGGGTTTAAACACCTGGTGGGAAGAAATCAGCGGTCGTGCAAGCCTACAGAATACCCCGTTCTCCCCGGGTTAGGGGTAAATATCAGATTCGCAAAGTAATGAGGGAGACTCCAAATTAATCGTATGCCCGGTTAGAGCAACTTGCAGCCGCTTTTTTGAACCCTCATTTTGCCGGCCTTCTCCAATACAGGCTGATTTTTCTTTCCGATAAACTTCCGCGTTATAAATTGGGATGAACTTATTCCTGACTCAGGGCGACGGCTCAAAAATATTACACTCCGACCCCTGAATCAAAGATATGTCAGGTGTTGATTAATGACTGCCAGCTGGTAGTGACCTTAACCTAATAACGGAATTGTCTATGCGATCATTTTATCTTTATCTTTATCTTTGTCTTTGGCTTGGCCTGGGCGTGACTGGAAATGTGCCAGCGGCCTATGCACAGGCCGAAAATGACACCAGGCTCGTGCTGCAGATTACCGTTGACGGACTACGCGGCGACCTGCTTAGCCGTTACCAGACCGGCTTTGGTGAAGACGGCTTTAACCGCCTTCTGGCAAAAGGAGCAGTCTATACGAATGCGCACTATCTGCATGCGAACACCGAAACCATAGTTGGCCATACCACGCTGGCAACGGGCACATTTCCTTCCCAGCATGGCATGATCGGCAATGTCTGGCTTGACCGGGAAGCGGGTGAGCTTGCCTACAACATAGAAGATGCCGATGCGCCGTTGTTGCCGAGCCGCGAACAGAGTTCCGAAGGCGAACAGGTGGACCCGGCACAGAACCTGGCGCGCACTAAAGGCCGGTCGCCCAGGTCAATTCTGGTTCCAGCCCTGGTAGACGGGTTAGCTGCTTATTACGCAGGCAGTTCCCGGGTCTTCGCTGTATCCGGTAAAGATCGCAGTGCGGTAGCTATGGCCGGCCAGACCGGCAAGGCATTCTGGTTTTCCACCGACAATGGCGATTTCATCACAAGCCGATATTACTATGACGAGTATCCGAATTGGGCAAGTGGCTGGAATGGGCAACGTAAGGCAGAAAAATTTGCCGGAACCGAATGGAGTTTGTCATCAGATGCATCCAGCTACCTGTTGGCCGGGCAGGATGACCGCCCTTATGAGATGGACCTGAAAGGATACGGACGTACTTTTCCCCATCGTTTTGGCGAAGCCGGTAACAAGATGCTCTATACCCAGCTGGTGGCCAGCCCAATGGGTGATCAGCTACTGGGTGATTTTGCCAAAACGCTGATTACTAGCGAAAACCTGGGAAGAGGAGCTGTTCCGGACTACCTCTCCATAAGTTTTTCCGGAGTGGATGCGATTAATCATTTTTTTGGGCCATCAAGCCTGGAAAATGAAGAAATAATACGCCAACTTGATCGGACCCTGGCAGACCTATTCATCTTCGTCGACAAAACCATAGGGCTGGACAAAACCCTGATAGTGTTGTCTGCGGATCACGGTATAGCGGATATGCCGGAGTATATGACCGATCTGGGATACGCAGCCGGCCGGCTGGATCCGGAAGAGATTGTTGCAACAGCGAACCAGGCCGGACAGCAGCTTGGAATTGACGAGGTTGTACATTTTTTCTTTCGTCCCTATATCTATCTCAACGAAAAGAAAATTTCCGCTGCCAATCAGGATTACGTCGTGGTTGAACAGGCTATTGCTGACGCACTCACTGATTTCGATGGAATTAATCTGGCGGTGTCGACGACGAGCCTGGATAAAATAGGGGGAAATCCACTGCGCGAACAGGTCAGGCGTAATCAGCATATGATGCGTTCCGGAGACATCTACATTATCCAGGATCCATACTGGTTCCTGTTTGATGAAGGGCCAATCCCCAATATGCACGGTTCTCCCTGGCGCTATGATACGCATGTACCTATTATTTTCGCCGGGCCGGGCATTGAAGCCCAAACTATCCATCGCCCGGTGCATCCGGTGGATGTGGCTCCGACTATTGCCGCCTTTCTGGGGATGACCAAACCTGCATCAGCGCAAGGACACCCTCTCAAAGAGGTTTTGCAATAACCAGGCAGATTTTCTAAAGCCTGGCTGGTCTGTTTTCTCAAATGCGGACATCCACCGTGAAAATTCAAGGGGCTGCCTTAAAACCAACGAGTGAAGGCGGGATTACAGACAAATCGGTGTGCGCTGAGCTGATATTCAGTATATTTAGGCCTTCCAGTTAAACTCAATTCGACAACAACCTTATGGCCAGAGATTCCCGTTACGACATTCTGTTTGAACCTGTCAAAATTGGACCGGTCACCGCTCCCAACCGGTTTTATCAAGTACCCCATTGCAACGGTATGGGACGGGTGTTTCCGGACAGCATGATCGCCAGGCGCGGTATGAAAGCGGCTGGCGGCTGGGGAATTGTCACTACCGAACAATGTGATTTCCACCCCACGGCTGACATTACGCCCTTCACGGAAACCCGGTTATGGGATGATGCGGATATCGGCTATCTCGCCGGCATGGTCGACGCCGTACACGAACACGGTAGTCTGGCGGGAGTTGAGCTGGTTCATAACGGCCACGATGTGGGCAACCTTTACAGCCGGGAAGTACCCATTGGGCCCTCTCATCGCCCGGTTAAGGCCAATAACTATCCCGGCCAGGCGCGCGCCATGGACAGGCAGGATATTCGTAACTACAGGCGATGGCACCGGGACGCTGCCTTGCGGTCGAAAAAAGCCGGTTTTGATTTGGTGATTGTTTATCACGGGCACGATGGCACGGTGCCAAGCCACTTTCTGTCCAAACGCCAGAACCAGCGAACCGATGAGTACGGCGGTTCACTGGAAAACCGCCTACGCCTGTTCCGGGAACTGCTGGAAGAAACCAAAGACGCTGTGGGCGATACCATGGGCGTGATCGCCCGATTTGCGGTTGACGAGATGATGGGAAGTGAAGGACTGGAATGGCAGAACGAAGGTCGAGACGCGATTGAAATGCTGGCCGAATTGCCGGATATGTGGGACGTGAATGTGAGCGACTGGGCAAATGATTCCCTGACTTCACGGTTCGCTCCAGAAGGGTTTCAGGAAGAATACGTGAGCTTTGTCAAACAGGTCACTACCAAACCGGTTTCCACTGTCGGGCGCTACACCTCCCCGGATACCATGGTCTCTGCCATCCGGCGAGGTGTCGTTGATATGATTGGTGCCGCACGGCCATCAATTGCCGATCCCTTTTTGCCCCGGAAGATTGAGGAAGGCCGTCCGGAGGATATCCGCGAATGTATTGGTTGCAATATTTGTGTGGCGTGGGACTTGCTCTCTGCCCCGATCCGCTGCACGCAAAACCCGACCATGGGCGAAGAATGGCGCAAAGGGTGGCATCCGGAACAGATTGCTGAAAAAACAACAGATTCACATGTCCTGGTGGTGGGCTCCGGCCCTGCCGGACTGGAAGCTGCCCACCAGTTGGGTAAACGGGGGTATCAGGTAACCCTGGTAGAAGCACGTGGTGAACTGGGTGGCCGAGTGACACGGGAGAGCCAACTGCCAGGTCTCAACGCATGGGCGCGGGTGCGGGATTACCGCATTGGGCAAATTCGGGCAATGGTCAATGTTGAAACATTTCTCGAAAGCAACCTGACCGTCGAGCATGTGCTGGAGTTTGCTGCCGATCATGTGTGTCTCGCCACCGGGGCAATCTGGCGGCATGACAGCGTTGGTCGTGCCAACCGGTCTTCGATTCCCGGCATGAGCCGTGACAGTGTCCTCACTCCTGACGATGTTATGGATGGCAAGCGGCCACCCATGGGCCCCGTCGTAATTTTCGATGATGATCATTATTACCTGGGCAGTGTAATCGGGGAACTCATGAGCGCCGAAGGCTATGCCGTGACAATTGTTACCCCTGAGACCATGGTTGCTGACTGGACACAATATACGCTGGAGCAGGGCCACATCGAGGGTCGCCTGAAGCAGGCTGGGGTCACGATCCTGACACGACGAAATGTGATTCGGGTATCTGAGGGAGAGGTGGTGGTCCTCAATGCACTGACCGATCAGGAAGAAACGTTGCCCGGTTCAATGATTTCCATAACCATGCGGTTGCCCAATGACGATCTGTACAATGATTTGATGGCGCCAGGCGAGGCAACAAAAAACGCGGGTATCAAATCGATCCGGCGCATTGGTGACTGTTACGGCCCGTCCATAATTGCATCGGCCGTTTACGAAGGTCATCGCTATGCAAGGGAACTGGATACGGAAGTGGAAATCGATGTTGTGCCATTTAAACGCGAGCATCACAACCTGGAATTGGCTTGATACGGTTAACGAGATGATGTGTGTACAGGGATAGTTGAGGTTTCATGGAAAATCCGGCATTCAGATGATTGATCGTTTTAACCTGAGCTGCTCCAGTTGTGAGCTGATCACGGGTTAATAAAGGGGAAAAGCAGGGGTCGCCAATGTCGTGTATTGGCGTTAATATGTAAGTAATTATCATCACAGATGAGAATTACGATTCAGTGGAAAAACGCCTGCCCCGAAGACTTGCCGTAATCCTGCATGCCGATGTTGCCGGGTATAGTCGCCTGGCCGGCGAGGATGAGGACGCTACCCATCGTAAATTAAGGGAATCCCTGGATCTGATATCCAGGACTGTAATTGCCTGCCATGGCCATGTTGTCAACACCGCAGGAGACGCGGCTCTTGCCATGTTTGAAGCGGTGGTGGATGCTGTGTCCTGTGCGGCTGCAATTCAACATGATCTCGCCACCCTGAACCAGGATGTTCCGGATGAGCGCAAGCTGCTGTTTCGTATCGGCGTTAACCTGGGGGATGTAATTGAAGACGGTGGAGACATATTTGGCGATGGTGTTAATGTCGCTGCCCGGCTGGAGGGGTTGGCTGAACCTGGCGGTATCTGCATCTCGGACGCCGTACGCGTCGCCGTTGGCAACAAGCTTGGGTTCGTATACGAGGATCTCGGAGAGCAGGAGGTTAAGAACATCGCCGAGCCTGTGCGGGTGTACAAAGTTGTGGTGGAGGAGAAAGAGGACAAGGACGACAAGCTGCCGGACCTGCCACCTCTGGAATTGCCCGACCAACCCTCTATTGCAGTACTTCCCTTCACCAACATGAGCAGTGAACCGGAGCAAGAGCATTTTAGTGACGGAATTGCGGAAGACGTTATTACTGCGCTCTCCAAAGTTTCGGATCTGCTGGTCATCGCCAGGAACTCGACCTTCATCTATAAGGACAAGGCGGTGGACATCAAGCAGGTGGGCCGCGACCAGGGCGTGCGCTATGTCCTGGAAGGTAGCGTGCGAAAGGCTGGTAATCGGGTGAGAGTCACGGCCCAGCTTATCGATGCCGCTACCGGCCAGCATCGATGGGCGGAACGTTATGACCGCGACCTGGAGGATATCTTTGCGGTGCAGGATGATATCACTCGCAACATAGTTTCCGCACTTGATGTCCATTTGCGACAAGGCGAGCAAGCCCGGTTCTGGTCCAGTGGCACAGAGAACCTGGAAGCGTGGGAGTGTGTCCGAATAGGTTCGGGTTTGCTTAATACATACCGCAAGGACGACCTCCCTGAAGTGATGCGGCTTGGTCAACGGGCAATTGACATCGACCCGGAATATGCTGCTGCCTGGGTTTTGCTAAGTTGGTATCATAGTCATGTAACAGAGGATACGACCCTCCCCCAGAATGAACGCGAGCAAGCCAATGACGCTGTACTGGACTGTGCCCGGCGCGCCCTCGAATACGATTCAGATTGTGCGGAGGCATATGCCTCCCTGGGGATGTACCATCTCGATCTGGGTGAACATGATGCCGCGATTGAAAACGCCAATAAATCAGTAGAACTGGCACCTAACCATGCAGACAACATTGCCATATCCGCTGCCATTCTGAACAAATGCGGTGAACCAGCGTTGGCCGTCGAACGGATGCGAAAGGCAATGCGATTGTCTCCCATCCACCCGACGTGGTTTCTGCATATCCTCGGCCAGGCGTGCAGGCTGGCGGGTAAGAACGATGAGGCAATCGAATCATATAGAGCTCTGGTCAGCCGTCAACCGGATTCTCTTGTTGGTCACATTAGCCTGGCCGCGATCTTCGGTGAAATGAACCAATTGGAAAATGCAAAAGCATCGGCCGCAGAAGTGCTCAGGATTAACCCGAATTTTTCAACCAGGAAGTATGTGGACGGCCTATCGTATAGTGATCCGGCAGAAGCAGTACGATTCGAACAAGGACTTCGCAATGCGGGGCTGCCGGAGTGAAGATGGAGTGTTGCTTGCCAGCACAAAGCTAACATCCCAACCAACAGTCAAGGCCTAACAGGGTATATCCGGATAGGCAGCAGAGCGGGTTCCGGCCAGGGGCTGGTTGTCGTGGTCGTGATAGCTAAAAACCAGTGAGCATTTGACCTGGTCGGTATTGTTGCGGCCCGCAGCATGCACCGTACGACTGTGGAAAAACAGTACGTCCCCGCAGGCCATTTCCGCCGATACCGCGGTATCTATCAGTGCCTGGTTTTCCGGCAGGTCCTGTCGCAGGAACAGCGCGCCGTCAAAGCGACCGCGCTCGAGGCGCAGGCGATGGGAACCGGGAATCAGTTTAACGCCGCCGTTTTCCCGATTTTCTTCTCCTAGTGAAAGCCACACGCTGATCAGGTCGGGCTGGTCAAAGAGCCAGTAGCGAATATCCTGGTGCCACAATGTGGCGCTGCTGAACCCCGGGTGCTTGGTCATCAAGCAGTTGTGATGATTCTGGGAAACTTCCAGCGAATCGGTGCCCAGCAACTGTTTAACTCTGCCGGCCACCTGGTCGCTGATGGCCCAGTTCCGGAAAACGGCGTCACGGGTATAGGCGTGAAGTAACCGCCTTGGCGTGTCTCCCCCGGGGGACAGCCGGTCGGTGGGTGAACCCGGGTACTGGACATCGGTTTCAAATTCGAGCGGTGCCAGTGGTGGATCGATAGAACCCATAACAACTTCCAGCATACGCGCGCACAGGTCATTCGACGCCATCCCACGGACAATTATAAATCCCTGGTCTTCGAACTGGTCCAGTTGTTGCTGATCAAACATGATAGGGCGATGATACTCCTTTAGGCGCACCATAAAACACCCCCGGTGAAGTCGAAATTGGCCTGAACCCTGGCATTGTTTTTACCGGCCTGGTAGACATAAACTACGGTAGTAACCAGGAGTTGCTGAAAATGAAAACCCGTAAGGTCTCGGATAAATTCGGCCTCGAATTTTATGATCTCGACATCAGCCAGATAAGCGATGCGGAACTCGACGCTGCGCGCCAGGCGCAAAACCGGCACGGCGTGGTATTCTTCCGGGACCAGAACCTGGACTGCGACCAGCATATTGAATTTGCCCGGCACTGGGGCGAAATTGTCACCAACCGGTTTTTCGAGCAGGTCGAGGGGCATGACCAGATCGCCATGGTCAGGAAAGAGCCGAAACACAAGACAGTGGTTGGCGAAACCTGGCATACCGACCACTCTTACGATGCCGAACCTGCGCGAGGATCCATTCTTCTTGCCCGCGAAGTGCCCGGCAGCGGCGGCGACACCTGCTTCGCCAACATGTATCTTGCCTACGACGCCCTCTCGGCGGGACTAAAAGCAACCCTGGCGGGAATGAGTGCCGTTCATTCAAGTGCCCATGTTTTCAGCGATACAGCGATTCGCAATACCCAGGCGGAGGAAGACCGCTTTCATAGAGGCGAGCAGGCGGTGCAAACCAGTGTACACCCGGTCATTCTTGTTCATCCCGAAAGCGGCCGCAAGGCGCTTTATGTCAATCCCCTGTTCACCACCCATTTTGCCGGATGGAGCGAGGAAGAATCGGCCCCGCTGCTCGACTACCTGTGTGCTCATGCGACTCGTGAGGAATTCGTCATTCAATTTGGCTGGCGCAGGGATTCCATCGCATTCTGGGACAACCGCGCGGTGATGCACCGGGCTAACAATGATTATCCGACCGAACGCAGACTGATGCATCGCATAACCCTCAAGGGCTGTGCGTTACACGGAGTGAAAAGCCTGGCGCCGTCCGCTATGTTCCCTGATACCGGTCCGGGTTGAATCCTGTACCGTTCAGCAGCGGGCAGCCTGAAACTCGCACTCAGCTGACGTCTGACTTGTGACGGACCGGCATTTTCCCTCGACTCCGGCGTTGCCCGGAGTATAATCCGGCATTTTCCACGCCCCGGATTTACGATCCGGTTTGCTGAATGATTAACAATACGCCTGATTCAACGGCCCAGACAGTTGTCTGCGCCCTTTACAAGTTCACTCCACTCGCTCAATTCAGGGCATTGCGGGACCCTGTTCGTGAGCGCTTGATCCGGCACCATATCCTCGGCACCCTGCTTCTGGCCAGCGAAGGAATCAATGGCACCATTGCCGGACCACAACGGGACATGAAGGAGTTTCTTGGCTGGCTCGAATCCTGGCCTGGGCTCGAAAATCTGGAAATCAAGCACTCCTATACCGATACCCCGCCATTCAAACGTGCCAGGGTAAAGCTGAAAAAAGAAATTGTCACCATGGGGGTCGAAGGAATTGATCCAGGACTATCGGCTGGGACCTACGTCGAGCCTGAAAACTGGAACACACTTATCGAAAGCCCGGATGTTGTCCTTGTTGATACCCGCAATGAGTATGAAATTGAAGTGGGACGATTTGAGAATGCAATAAACCCCCACACCACCAGTTTCAGGGATTTTCCTGAATATGTGCGTCACAACCTGGATCCAGCCCGGCACCGCAAGGTAGCGATGTACTGCACCGGCGGAATCCGTTGCGAAAAGTCTACCGCATTTCTCAGGCAACAGGGGTTCGAAGAGGTGTATCACCTCAAGGGCGGCATTCTCAAGTATCTTGAGGCCGTGTCCGTATGGGATTCGAAGTGGCAGGGGGAGTGTTTTGTATTCGATGAGAGGGTAACAGTCGACCATAACCTGGAGAAGGGCAGTTATGAACAGTGTCATGCCTGCCGCCGGCCCATAACCGAAGACGACAAGCTAAGTGAAAAATACCGGATCGGCGTAAGCTGCCCTTACTGCTATGATGTTAAAACCGAACAAGACCAGGCACGGTTTGCAGAGCGGCAGAAACAGGTCGAACTGGCCGAGGGGCGAGGCGACTCTCATATAGGACCACAGAACGGCTAGCCCGGATATTTCATGAAGGTCTGTCCCCAGTAAATACCCACGAAAATATTTAGGGGGGGCCAATTTGGCAAAAAATCGTCTGGAACGATTTTTCGCGCAAGCCCCGTATGGGGTGAGACGCTAAGGATGCGTCGAACAAAGCGTGTTGGACAATCGCCCGAAGAAGCATAGCTGTAGCACCATTTCCTTCCCCGCACCATTTCCATCCCCGCACCATTTCCATCCCCGCGAAAGCGGGGATCTCGGAAAGACTGACTCGGATTCAAAAAGATCCCCGTTTTCACGGGGACGGGCCCGCACCAAATTTATAATTATAAGTTTATCTATTAGAATAGATTCGCAATATTTCAAATCCTGGTCCGCCTTCATGAATTATTCGGGCTAGTTTCCAGGGGCTGCTGCCAGCCGGGTTTATGATTTTCTGCGTACTTGTTCGCGCAATATCAGGCCAAGGCTGAGCAATACGGCCCGGCTCGCGGGAAAGGCAAATGCCCACAGCACAACAGTGGCCAGCGCCGCCAGGAGCGGCAGGTTGTGGTGGTTCAAATTTGTTCTGCCTTTGAGCTAACCGTTGCCGAGGCTTTTTATCCAGCTTTGCCGCTGTGGCGCGGGTAGTTGTGCCTTTTCCTCTATCTGTCGGTAAAATTCGGGAAGTGACCCGGCCGCCTCCAGCGCCGCCCGCAAAGACGGAACCAGCCGGTGATAGGTCGCAATGGACGAAAAGTGGGCATTGTTGAGCTCGAGACCAAACCACCAGTCATAGTATCGGGTGCCACCTCCCTGGCCCTGGATTTCCGAGTAGGCGTTTTTCATGGTTACTATAATTTTCTGTTTGCGCTGCTCCAGGTCGGATTCTGGCGCAGATGCATACAGCGTTTCTAGCTGTTTTCGGTGCTTTAGTATGAGTTCGGTAATAGAATTGCTTCGGTCCTGGTTTAACTGGTGAAGCTGGAGTTCCTCGGCCGGATAGTGCGCCAGTATCCATTTTTCCACGCCGGCCTGCTCTACCACAGTGGCGAAGGCTTCGTTGAAGCTGGAGTCATCTTTTACATAGACGACCTGGTGGGCCAGCTCATGGAAGATAATCCCGGCCAGGGAAAATTCCGGATACTGCAGAAATGTGTCCAGCACCGGGTCAGAAAACCAACCCAGGGTAGAGTATGCGGTAACGCCGTACAGGAAGGTGTCGTAGCCCTGTTCCACCATGTCCGCTTTAAACGCCTGGGCGTTGTCCTTTGAGAAATAACCCTTGTATGCAACACAGCCGGCTATGGGGAAACACCAGTTCTCCAGCTTCATCTGGTATCGGGGTGCCGCGAGCACGTTCCACAGGACATATTGCCGGCCCAACTCGCTGTAGTAGCGGTATGACATGTTGTCAGGCAAACCCAGTTCGTCAGTGGCGTAATCACGAATCTGTTTTACCAGCAACAGGCTATCCCGGGTTTGCTTTGTCTGGCTCTCATCGACGACTAATTTTTCGATGGAATCGCGTTTACCAAGAATTTCCAGCTGCCCCCGTGCCGCCTGGGCGTAGTAAGCAAGTTCACTACAGCCGCTGACGGCCAGCAACACCAATAGCATCGTTGTTCTTGTTAGTGACATAATCGGCCGTATCGTAACCATAGTGGTGATCTTACAGAATAATGTCCAACCCGGAAGACCATCTGGATTTATACCTTGTGGGAGGTGCAGTTCGAGACCAGCTTATGGGAATCGAGGTTAAGGACCGTGACTGGGTGGTTGTGGGGTCGTCGCCGCAGCAGATGATTGATCTCGGGTTTCGGCCAATTGGCCGGGACTTTCCGGTTTTCCTGCACCCCGATAGCGCGGAAGAATACGCCCTTGCCCGGACCGAGCGCAAGGTCTCGCCCGGTTATCACGGTTTCGAGTTTCACAGCAGCCCCGATGTCACCCTGGAACAGGACCTAGCGCGCCGTGACCTGACCATGAATGCCATCGCCGTGGACCGGAAGGGAAACCGGATTGATCCCTACAATGGGGCAGAGGACATCGCGGCAAAAACAATTCGTCACGTATCCGCCGCATTTCGCGAAGACCCGGTGCGAATCCTCCGGGTTGCCAGGTTCTGCGCCCGATTTCATGGGCGCGGATATTCCGTGGCAACCAGTACCCGTGATTTAATGTTGCAGATGGTGCGCGATGGAGAAGTGGACGCACTGGTGCCGGAGCGGGTATGGCAGGAGCTGGAAGGGGCAATGACCGGGGCTAACTTTTCCTGCTTTATCGAGGAGCTAAGATCGTGCGGTGCACTGGGGCGTATCCTGCCCGAGGTCGATGCACTGTTCGGCGTTCCCCAGGTCGAAAAGTATCATCCTGAAATCGATACCGGGATTCACACCCTGATGGCCCTGGATTCGGTATCCAGGGCAGGAAATGATTCCGTAGTCATGTTCGCGGTATTGGTTCATGACCTTGGCAAGGCACTGACCCCGCCCGGGCAGCTGCCCCGCCACCGTAACCACGAGCAGCGAGGTCTTGAGCCAATTCGCGCGATGTGCTCGCGCCTCGGCGTGCCGGGGCGATACAGGGAATTTGCCCTGAAGGTGTGTGAATTCCACCTGCACGGCCACAGGATACATGAACTAAAACCCGCTACGGTATTGAAATTGCTGGAAGCACTTGATGGTTTCAGGAACCAGCATCTGGTCGAGAAATTTACCGAATGCTGCCTCGCGGACAAGCGGGGCCGGACGGGTCATGAAAACCATAGCGATGAAATTGTCCGGTTGCTGCTCACCTACCATAAGGCCGCACTGGCCGTTGATGGCAGCGAAATTTCAAAATCTGTCAGGGCACAGGGTCTGCCCGAAAATAAAGTTGGTGGAAGTATCGGGAAATTACTGAGGGAGGCAAGAATTACAGCAATAGCGCAGGTTAAACAGGGTCGGCTCGAACAGGACCAGGCCGAACAGGAGTGACGCCGCTGACCCGGTCAGCCTGCAGATTTTCTGCTGCGCAAGTCTATGACGTTGCTTATGTTCGGCTTGTTATAGTTGGAGATTTCCTCGAGACGGCGGATAAAGTGGTCAATGGTGTTCTTGCGCTGGCGATGACCCTCCATCCTCGATTCCAGAATCCTGATTTCATCCGCCAGCCCGGAATCCCGGGAACGAATTCTCTCCAGGCTCAGCAGGCGTTTTTTAAGCTGTGCACCATTTTCCCTTAATTCCAGTTCAAGAGGCACCAGGGAATTTCGGCACCACAGCTCCACTTCGTCACGCGTCTGTATGTAAAGCTTTCGAATCTTGACCATGACGGAAGCATAGTAACGGTCCCGTAATGCATTCTGCTCGGTCATCACCATGGAAATGCCCTTTGCATACTTGGTATGTTTCTCGTTGTATTTTTGTAAAGACTGGAGATAAAGCTCGGGATGTATCTTTCGAGGGGAAAGGCCTGTTATTTCCAGGATTTTCTCAACCCGGCCATACAGCTTGCCAAGTTTTTTCTCCAGTAGAGCGATATGGGAAATCGCGTGCTGGAATTTTCCCACCGCTTGTGCCTGGAAATCATTCATCTCCCGCTGCAGCCCGGTTGTGGTTAGCTGGTTGCTGATTTCCAGACGGTAGCGGGCAATCAGCTTATCCAGCGCAAATATGTCCAGGCTTTCAACAAATTGGTCATAATCCATTTTCAGGTCAACCCGAAACATGTTTATCTCGCGGGCAACTTTTTCAAGGCGCTCTCTTTCCTTGCGGACCTTGTTGATATTGTTGTCAGAAACCTGCATCTGGTTTTGCATCAGGTCCTGGATTTCCCTGGCCTGGGCCGTGGTTGTATCCTTGCGCTGCTGCAGTACTCGCTGGGTAACCTTGAGGGTTGAGCTGATGTCACTGTTGGCACTTGCCAGTATCGCTTTCCTGTTTGTATGGTTGATGGTATCGGCAAGAGCCAGTTCAAACTTGGTTATGCGCGATGCCTTTTCAAGAGAGTAATTGTTATCGCGGCGCGCAACCAGGGACTTTTGCGCAGAAACTGGAAATACCCGGGTCGATGGCACACCGAGTATTCGCGCCACTTCGGCAACTTGCTTCTTGATCTGTAAATCGATTTCTTCCTGGGTTTTAAGTTCGTCCCAAAGGGTGTCGATCTTGTTGATGACAACCAGCACATTATCTGTATGACTATGTTTGACATGTTCATTCCAGGCTTGCAGTTCCGAGCGGGTAATTCCGGTATCTGCTGAAAGAACGAATACGATGGCGTTGGCGGACTCCAGGGACCGAAGTGTCAGCTCTGGTTCAATCCCGAGCGCATTCAAGCCCGGGGTGTCAGTGATACATAATCCCTGCTTAAGCAGCGGGTGAGGATAATTGATAATGGCATGGCGATATTTCGGAATTGCAATTTTGCCATCTATTACACAATATTTGTCAGGTCATCCTGGTCCAGCAAACCGAGAAAGCCAAGTTCCCGGGCGAGTTTCGGGGAGACCAGTTCGGTCTCGGAAATCTGTTTCAATGCACTGACAATGTTATCCGTATCATCTGCAGCGAACAGGGTTCGCTCCCACAGGCCCGGGTGCTGTTTCAGTAAAGATATCGGCTGGCGTTGGGTTTCTTCAGAGCCCAGGGTCGGCAGCAGCCGGATTGAGGGAAGTTCATCCACGTTATACTGCAAAACCGTAGTACAGCGTGTTGTCCGCCCTGGCGTGGACGGCAGCAGGCGTTTGCCCAGGGACCCGAAAATGGTGGAATTGATCAGCTCCGATTTGCCCCTTGAGAACTCGGCCAGGAAAAGTACATTGCGGTCCTTCTCCTCCAAAACGTCTTCTACCCGATGAAAACGCTCCTCGACCTGTTTATTTAAAAACCCATTGATATCCAGCCACCGACAAATACTGTCAATAAGCTGCTTTAGTTCCCGGCTGACTTCATCGCTATTCAGCTGTTCTTCGAAATAGCTCACGTGATACCCCTTATATTACAACTTTGAAACACCCACCATCTGGCCTGAATTTCGGCCAGCTTCTGTTATATTCCAGGCGATACCTGGTGTCCGCTCATTATTTCAATAACTTAACCTCTCTGTCAACATGCTGGAACTGGTTGCTACCCCGGTTTTTGTGGTTATATTCGGCTTCCAGACACTAAAAAGGCAGAAAACAACCTGCCCGGAGCACAACATGACAGATTTTGATCCCGGGGATGGAGAACAGGTGGGGCGCGCCCTCGAAGGTTTTGGTATCAATCTCCTGGTATCCAGCGTGGACCGTACCGTTGCATTTCTTCAATCCGTTTTTGAGTTTGGCGCGGTATCTGCATCGTCCGATTACGCCTTGCTGATTTTTCGCCAGCGCTACTACCAGCTGCATGCAGACCATACCTATGCGGAGAATCCGCTGCCGTCATTGTTGCCGGAATCCGGTGCACGGGGCGGCGGTGTGGAATTGCGACTGTTCGAGGTAGACCCGGATGAAGCTGAACGAAGGGCCAGGGCTAACGACTATGTTGTGCTCATGGAGACCGCCGACAAACCCCATGGACTAAGGGAGTGTTTCCTGCTTGATCCGGACGGGTATTGCTGGGTACCTTCCGTTAAAAAGGAGCTTGCCGGATGATAAAAGGAATTCTGTTCGACAAGGACGGGACATTGCTCGATTTCAACGGTACCTGGCTTGATCCGTATTTGCAGGCATCATCATACCTGGCAGAGATTGCAGGAGATCCGGATGTCGGCAGCAGGCTGATGCGAAGAGGCGGGTATATCGCAGAAACCGGAGGATGGGAGTGTGACTCGCTCCTGGCATCCGGCAGTAACCAGCAGATTTTCGATTTCTGGGAGAAAGAACTTGGACAAACCCTGGCCGCCGACCAGCGCCGGCAAATCCAGGAAATATTTTCCCACGCAGCGAGCAGCTATGTTCCGGCGATGCAGGACATGGGGGGATTCCTGGGCCGGCTCAGGCGCAGGGGCGTGACCCTGGGGCTGGCAACAATGGATGATGAGAAGAACGCCAGGGGGATGCTGTCGCAGCTCGGATTGGCCGCATATTTCGATTTTGTATGTGGTGCAGACAGTGGATTTGGGGTCAAGCCGGATCCCGGCATGGTTCTGGAATTCTGTCGTGCGGGTGGTTTTTCCCCCGCTGAGGTCATCATGGTTGGCGACAGTCCCAAGGACCTCAACATGGGCAACAATGCAGGCGTGGCCCGGACTATCGCTGTACTGACGGGTGCTCATGACCGTGATTCGCTGGCACCCCTTGCCGACCTGGTCCTGGACAACATTTCAGGCCTGGAACAGCTTGTTTCTTGAACTCTTTCATATCCCGGCAGTCTTCTAATAAGCATAACCCAGACGAGAGCAACGATATGTCAGACAGGGATAACACCGGGAGCAGGTTTGATAAGCCAGCACCGGCTGAGCTTCAGAAAAAGCTGACATCCATTCAGTATGATGTAACCCAGAATGATGCCACCGAACGTCCCTTCAGCAATCAATACAACGATGAAAAACGCCAGGGCATTTATGTGGATATTGTCAGCGGTGAACCGCTCTTTTCCTCAACCACAAGTTCGATTCAGGGAGCGGCTGGCCAAGCTTCTACCAGCCCCTCGAGAAAGGAAATGTCATGGAGAAAACAGACTATAAACTGCTGGTTCCCCGCACCGAAATCAGGAGCTACCACGCCGATTCCCACCTCGGCCATATGTTCAACGATGGGCCTGCTCCTACTGGTTTACGCTATTGCATGAACTCCGCCGCGCTGCGATTTATTCCGAAAGAGAAGCTCGAAATCGAAGGTTTCGGGCAATACCTGGAGCTGTTCGAGTCATGACGGGTTTGCGCGCATTGCTGGTGATAATTTTGATCGGGGCCGGCTACGGCGTTGCTTCCGGGTCCGGGCAATCGGACCACTCCACTTCTGCGTTGTCGGTAAGCAGTGCCGACACCATAACGCCGCTGGTGGAACTTTACACATCAGAAGGATGCAGCAGCTGTCCACCGGCAGACCGGTTCCTGTCCCGGCTGGGTGATCTTATGGCCGATGACAACGAGCTTCGGGCCGTGCCCCTGGCATTTCACGTCGACTACTGGAACTGGCTGGGCTGGACCGATCCGTTTTCCCAGGAGCAGTTTACCGAGCGACAGAAAATTGTTGCCAGCAACAATGCCCAGCGATCGATTTACACCCCCGAACTGGTGGTGGCCGGAAAGGAAGCTCGGGGAGGCAGGCAGATTTATGACTGGATTGCCACAAAGAATGGCGAAAAGGCCAGCGTCGATATCATTTTGAATGTAGTCGCCACAACCCCTTATTTGCTGGAGGCCGACGTGATGTTCAAAAACATGGCATCGGGAATTCGCCCCGAAGTGTTTTACGCGGTCTATGAAAACAGCATCGTCAGGAAAATCGGCGGCGGCGAAAACGGGGGCAAAACCCTGAGCCACGACTTCGTGGTCCGGTATTGGAGCCAGCCTCATCCCGTTGTAGCGGGAAATTCAAACCATCATGTGTCGCTGGGCCTGGACGAGAACTGGATTCTTGAAAACCTTGGCGTCGCAGTGGTTGTGGTTAATCCTGATAGCGGCGAAACCCTGCAGGCAGTGAGTACCCCGTTGCGTTCGCTCTACATGAAGCCCGAAAGCAGCGGATAGGGGGCTATTGAATTAGGGACATAAATCCCCATTAAAAAGGCATATCAATTTTACTTTTACTAGAGGTATAAGTTATGAATGCTTTAACAAGAGCGCCTCATCGAGGCTGGAATTTAATGGGCGATTTTGATGGACTCGTTAACGGGTTTCTTTCGCCGGTTCGACGTATTGATACAAACCAGGGCCAGGTGATTCCGGCAATGGATATTGTTGAAAACGAAGAGGGTTATGTTGTCAAAGCTGACCTGCCCGGGATCAAAAAGGAAGACCTGAATGTAACCGTCAAGGATAACCTGCTGATCATCGAAGCAGGGTCATCTTCCGAGGAAGTGGAGAAAGAAGGCGAATCAGTCATAAAGCTGGAACGCAGGTCAGGTAAGTACCAGCGCTCGCTGAGACTGGGAAAAACCATTAACGAGTCTGCAATCAAGGCGCAGTACGTTGATGGAGTGCTGACCCTGACACTGCCCCGGGCGGAAGCGGAAAAGAGCCGTAAAATAGAGGTTGCAGTACACTAGTTCTCGTAACCGCTAATACTGAAAAGGCCGCTGTCAGCGGCCTTTTCTTTGAAAGGCTGGAAGTGCCAGCTTTCAAGAATTTCTGGCTAGTTGTTACGTCCGAGATAAATTCTGAGCAGGTCATCCAGGGTTCCGTCTGCGGTAATCTGGGCCAGACCAGCGTTAAAATCATTAACGATCTGTTCGCCGTCAGGAATATTTCGTGAAACCAGCAGGTAGAGGGCATTTCGCTGCAGTGGCGGCTGAATAAATACCAGCCGGCTGGTATTCATATTTTCTTTCCGGGCTTCAAAACGAACCACATCGAATGCCCCGATTACCATGTCAATTCGATCCCGGTACAACTTTCGAATGTTGAGTTTCGGTGACGGAGCCACCTCCTTTGCCAGGTAGTCGGCGGCGTCAAACTCTTCTGTGTTGGCGTACCCCAGGTTAACGCCAATGGTATATGGCTCGATGCTTCTGAGGCCGTCCATTTCCGCAAAACCCAGGGAATCCAGTGCCACCAGGCCAAAGTCAAGGTAATAGACCGGTTCACTGACAAAATAGGTTCTGGCGCGCTCTTCATTGGAGTAGGCGCCCATGACGAAATCGTCCTTGCCTTCTTCGACGTTCTTGAGGGCACGGTTCCAGGCGATGAAGCTGATTTCAGCATTGTGACCGGTTCTCTGGAAAGCCGCCTTGGTGATCTGGGTCATTGCACCACCATCTGGCATGACAGACCCGTAGTGTGGGGCCCACTCAACGGTAACCCCGGTTAGCTCCCGCGCCGAAGCGTGGTTTAGCGACAGGCCCAGTGTCACAGCGACCAGTCCAGCCAAATACGTGATTTTTTTACTGTTCATGTAAATACCTCTTTTACAATACAACCTGGATGCAGTTTACGAATGTTTTTCTCCTGTATAAAGAGAATTATTAGAATTTAATAAATGTTAACGAAAGCAATTTGCAGGTGAAAAATCGCCTGTTTTTACCGGCGATTCCAGAACGGGTATTCACGTTGTCGCCGTGAGTATGTAGAATCCGGCTATGCAGAATCTACTGGACCTCGATACATTTCCAATCGCTCACCGCAACAGCGATTCCTACGGCGACCTGGTATCGCGTTGCCAGGCAGAACTGGAAAGAACCGGCATGTTTAACCTGGAAGGTTTTCTCAGGCCGGATGCCTGCGCGTTAGCGGTGAAAGAAATTGCGCCAGTCATGTGCGAAAGTTCATTTACCCACAGGCGATCCCACAATATCTATTTTCTGGACGCTGTGGAGGGCCTTGATCCGGGGCATCCGGCGCTACGGAAAGTGGAAACCGTCAACCACACTGTTTGTGCCGACCAGATTCCCGGCGCAATGATACTCAAGGTGTATGAATATCCCCCGCTGCTCGAATTTCTTGCAGATGTCATGGAAAAAGACCGGTTGTATCTTATGGATGATCCACTGGCCAGGGCCAACGTAATGGAATACCGCCAGGGCGAGGCATTGAACTGGCACTTTGATCGCTCGGAATTCACCACAACACTGCTGCTGCAATCCCCTGATGCGGGTGGGGTGTTCGAGTATCGAACCGGACTCCGTTCGGACAATGACCCTAATTATAACGGGGTAGCGTGTTTGCTCGGGAATACCGATCCGCAAAAGCAGGAGCTAAACCTTTCCCCCGGGACCCTGAATATCTTCAGGGGAAAGAATACCGCACACAGGGTGACCGCGGTGGAGGGTGGCAGGGACAGAATAATCGCAGTATTTTCCTACTACGAATTTCCCGGCAAAAACTTTTCCGAGCATGAGCGTATCGGTTTTTATGGTCGCCCGGCCTGATTGCGCCTCTGCAAGAACCGCCACAGATACGACCAACTGGCACGCCCTGTTCGAGCGTCATCGCCGCCATTTCTTACCATGACTGCCTGGTTACCCCGGGCGAATAACTGGCCCGGCGCGGAATCGGCCTGGCAACCTGTCAGGTACGGGTAGCTTTCGCCGTAACCAGTTTTACAGGAATGTCAAAACCCGAGTCGGTCTGGTACGGGCTGAATTGTTTCAAGACAATACGGCGAATGGCCTGTGCATCCTCGCTTGAACCATTTTTCTCTTTCATGAGCCTAAACGCCGGCCCGAGGTTGCATGCCAGTTCTGTCATCTCTTCAATCGCAAACGATGTCGAAATGGAGCTGTCCTCCACCCTGACATGCCCTCCCCGAAACCGGCTTGCTGGAGAATATCCTCAACATAGCCCGGATCCGAAAATGCGGTGGGCCCGGGGTCTCTCGGGGCTGCTGGAGCCCCCTTGCCAAGAACGGAAATTGCTGCATCCCGGGGTATCTGGAACCACGGGTTTTCATTTGCAGTGGACCAGGCCACAAAAACCACGGAACCACCCGGCTTCATGGCGGAGTGAATATTGCCGAAAGCGATTACCGGCCGGGTAAAGAACATCACCCCAAATCTCGACACGGCTAAATCAAACTTGTCCCGGGACGGAATCTGCGCCTGCACGTCTGCCTCCAGGAAAGAAACATTAGCCGCCCCCTGGTCCCGGCATCGCTGCCTGGCGAGGTCGAGCAGGGGAGCCGAAACATCCAGCCCCAGCACCGAGGTCTCATCACCGAATTGGCGGGAAATTCCGAGTGAGGTGTCGCCGCCGCCGCAGCCGATATCCAGCACCTGCCAGCCGGGCATGATGCCGGCATTGTCAAGCAGCAGCGAATTGATATTCCGGAAACAGGCATCCAGGGCCTGCTGGTACTTGACCCAGTTTTGACCGGGGCCGGAATTCCAGAAACGAATCTGGCCCTCGTTGGTTTTCGGTTCTTCGTTCATCGTGGCAAAAACTACTAGGTGTGTGGGTAAAGACTAACGAAAGTTGCTGATCGAGTCCAGCAGGAATCCCCGTCGCCGTCCCCGCGAAACCTGCCCCCGGCTCTTCCCCGCGGAAGCGGGGATCTTGCCAGGGCATTGCGGCGCCCAATGAGATCCCCGTTTTCACGGGGACGGGCGCGGGGGCGTGCAAGTTGTTTATGATCGAAATTATCCCTTACAGTCAAGTATACTGTCCCGGGAATGGTCTTTGCCGTTCATTAACAATCAAAAAATCGCTCACTTAACCAGGTCAACACGCCATGGGAAATAGTTTTCCCCGAAAACTTGCTGCTATCCTTTATGCGGATGTCGCTGGATATTCGCGGCTGAGCGGAGAGGATGAAGACGCGACGCACCAGGTGTTAAGCGAAAGCCTGGATTTGATATCCGCATCCGTTGAAAGCCACGGCGGGCGGGTAGTTAATTATGCCGGCGATGCGGTGCTTGCCAGATTCGATGCAGCCGTTGACGCGGTATCTGCGGCAGTCGCCATCCAGGATGAGCTCAGGATCCACAATGAAGAGCTGCCGGATTCGCGCAAGGTAGAATTTCGTATTGGCGTAAACCTGGGTGATGTGATTGAGGACCGGGGAGACATTTATGGTGACGGCGTGAACATTGCCGCCCGCCTCGAAAGTCTCGCCGATCCTGGCGGTATCTGCCTCTCTGATGCGGTGCGCACTGCGGTGGGAAAAAAGCTGGCTCTCGAATTCGAAGAAATGGGAGAACAGCAGGTCAAGAATATTTCCGAGCCGGTACGGACCCACAAGATCGTGATGGCCGAAAAAAATACGCCAGGAATAAATACGACTGAAACAACCACGCCAGCAACAGATGCGCCATCACCAGTGCAACCCGCGCCATATGCACTCGAACTGCCAGCCAAGCCCTCCATTGTTGTACTGCCCTTTACCAATATGAGCGGCGACCCTGAGCAGGAGTATTTCAGCGACGGCATCACGGAAGACATTATTACTGAGTTATCCCGTTTTCGAGAAATTTTTGTGATTGCCCGAAATTCCAGTTTTACCTTCAAGGGCCAGGCGGTTGACGTGTCGAAAGTGGCATCGCAACTGGGTGTTCAGTACGTGGTCGAAGGCAGTGTACGCAAGGTCGGCGACCGGGTGCGAATTACCGTGCAGTTGATAGACGGACTAACGGCTAACCATATCTGGGCGGATCGATATGACAGGGTGCTGGAAGATATTTTTACTGTCCAGGACGAGGTTGTAACCGCCATAGTCCGCTCCCTTCCCAACCAGATTCGGCATGTCGAGCTTTCCCGACCAAGGCGGGGACCTTCTGAAATCAGGGC
>PVMK01114357.1_pt1 | contig 38351 bp, 29 predicted proteins | sample 1853481 | NCBI WGS metagenome assembly PVMK01 (sample SAMN08533507, study PRJNA380276) | Marine sediment metagenome, whole genome shotgun sequencing project.
CGTTGTCATCCTGAGTGGCTTCTATATCATTAAGCGGAAGTAAATTGTTATCCAGCCATTCTCTATAGGGCTTTTCTTTAGAAAGTTTGTCCTTAAGTTCTTCGTCTTCAATAATACGCCCTTGCTCAGTATCTATTAAGAACATTCTCCCAGGATGTAGTCTTCCCTTATGAAGAACCATCTCCGCAGGAACATCCAGCACCCCTACTTCAGATCCCATTATGACAAGGTCATCTTTTGTTACGTAGTAACGAGAAGGACGTAATCCATTTCTATCGAGTACCGCACCCACTTTCACTCCGTCAGTGAAAGCGATTGAAGCAGGGCCGTCCCATGGCTCCATTAGACAGCTATGGTATTCATAGAAAGCCTTTTTCTCGTCGCTCATAGTCTCATGTTTCGACCATGGCTCTGGGATCATCATCATCACTGCATGTTCTATCGGACGTCCGGCTAAGGTAAGGAATTCAACACAGTTATCGAAGTTGCCGGAATCACTACCTTCAGGCGCTATGATCGGGAAAGCCTTTTGTAGATCATCTCCGAAGACGTCGGATGAGAACACAGCTTGACGCGCGTGCATCCAGTTAATATTTCCTCTCAAGGTATTGATCTCACCGTTATGAACAATGTAGCGATAAGGGTGAGAACGATCCCAGCTTGGGAATGTGTTCGTACTAAAACGAGAATGGACAAGAGCTATCGCCGACTCCATATCCGGATCATTTAAATCAGGATAGTACATATCAAGCTGCCACGTTGTCAGCATTCCCTTGTATACAGTAGTCTTACTTGACAGACTGGCTACATAGAGAAATTCGCCGCCTTTCATACCTGAAAGCTTTATCTCATTTAGGACTCTTTTTCTGATTATAAAGAGCTTTCGCTCAAAATCCATCTGGTCTGCAATTTCAGGATTACGTTTAATAAAGACTTGTTTTAAATAAGGTTCACATTCTCTTGCAGTATTACCCAATGAGGAATTATCAGTGGGTACATCGCGCCAACCGAGAACCTTTTGACCTTCTTCTTCAATTATGCGCTCAAATGCTTTTGTGCATTCTCTACGCTCTGAAGCGTCTGGGGGAAAAAAGACACCACCAACTCCATATTCTTCCGGTGAAGGTAATGTGATGCCAATCTCTTCACACACCTTCTTAAAGAATTTATGTGGTTTCTGTATTAATATGCCGGCGCCGTCACCGGTATTAGTTTCACATCCACAAGCGCCGCGATGCTCAAGATTTAAAAGCACCTGCAGGGCGTTTCGGACAATTTTATTTGATTGTTCGCCTTTAATGTTAACCACAAACCCAATACCACAAGAGTCGTGTTCAAACTCGGGGTCATAAAGACCCTGCTTAGGCGGATATCCAACAGGCTTCATAAAAACACCTTCCTAAGAGTAGTTAAAAATGAAGTATTTATTGTTTACTTAAAGGATTGACCCTAGAACTGCGGCCTACTAACCCATCATAAATTTAAGTTGTAAAAGGCTACAAGTCAACACAAGAAGCTCCCGTGTCAACCCCAGAAGGCTATTATAGCATAAAAATATGATCTGCGCACATGGGCTGTACATAATTAGGCTTTATAGAGGTTGGTAATTGGGAAACGGCGGTCTTTTCCAAACGCTCTCGCCGTAATCTTAATACCGGGCGGAGCTTGTCTTCTTTTATACTCGTTTTGATCCACCATTTTTATAATCTTCTTCACCATAGACCTTTTAAATCCCTGTGAAACAATCTCATCTATACCGAGATCGTCTTCCACATAGGCTTTAAGAATCGGGTCCAGCACTTCATAGGGCGGAAGTGAATCAGTATCCAACTGCTCCGGCCTAAGTTCTGCCGACGGGGGTTTTGTCAAAATTGAGCTTGGGATCACTTCACTCCCTTTAGACACATTATAAAAATTAGACAGTTTATAAACGATTGTCTTAGGAACGTCCTTTATTACAGCAAAGCCTCCAGCCATATCGCCGTATAGCGTACAGTATCCTACGCTCATTTCGCTTTTATTCCCTGTAGTGAGAACAAGCCATCCGAATTTATTGGATAGAGCCATGAGAATATTACCCCTGATACGAGCCTGGAGATTTTCCTCAGTAATATCCTGTTTCTTGCCCCCAAATACATCCGAAAACATTTGGAGATAAGACTTTAAAGCTTTTTCTATAGGGATATTGAGAAGCTCTAAGCTTAAATTAGCGGACAATATTTCAGAATCGGTAACGCTTGCCTTCGAGCTATATCTTGATGGCATTGCAACCCCTACTACGTTATCATTACCCATTGCCTCGACGGCAATTGCTGCAACTAAGGCAGAATCTATACCACCACTAAGACCGACAGCTACTTTTTTAAATCCGTTTTTACTCACATAGTCCTTAGTACCAAGAACAAGAGCTCTAAATATTTCTTCTTCTTTTTGATAGAAATCTTCTATTCTAAGCTGGATGGTAGGTTTTTCTTTTTGCTTGGGATTTTTAGAGATATCTATTATTTCGGCCTTTTCTGAATGGAGCTCGAGCGCATGACGTTCTTTACGCCTTCTAGGATCATGAATACGGGAGCGAAATAGCCTGTTTACATTAATATCCGCAATTAAAAGATCTTCCTCAAATGATTTTGCTCTAGCGATTATATTGCCGGTTTCTCCAATAACTACGCTATTGCCGTCAAACACCAGCTCATCCTGACCGCCAACCATGTTACAAAAGACCACGTTTACAGAATTATCCCTAGCCCTAGTCATGAGCATACGCTCTCTTGAAGCCACTTTTGAAGCGTAATAAGGAGATGATGAAATATTGATGATAATTTGGGCATCTCCTAAAAGAGCTTGTCTTCTGGTCGGGTCCCCCGGATACCAAATATCTTCACAAATATTGACTCCGAAAATCACGCCCCCCAGTTTGTAAACCGGAGCACGCACGCCTGACTGAAAATATCTGTTTTCATCAAAAACCCCGTAATTAGGTAAATAACGTTTGTGATAAACATCTACTATCTTCTTATCATGAATAATTGCAGCAGCATTATAAATGTCTTCTTTTCTGTCGGGATATCCAAGAATTACAGTAATATTTTCAGTGGCTTTTCTCACTTGCTGAACCGCGTCTATGCTATCGTTAATGAAATCGGGTTTGAGCAAAAGGTCTTCAGGGGGATAACCAGTAATTGAAAGTTCAGGAAAACATACAATATCCACACCTAAATCCTTAGCAGAACCGAGGTACATGAGAATCTTGTTTAGATTCCCCTTAATATCTCCAACCCTTGCATTAATTTGTGCTAAAGCAATCCTTGGCATAATTTAGTAACCTTTATAACTAGCCTATAATACTACTCTAATTACAATATATTAAAAGATTTTCTTAGCTCTTATGATGTTCATGAAGCAAAAAAGGCGACTAAATTTGGACTCTACGATAACCCGATGGCTATATGGACAACATTGGCAAAGAAGTGAAATATTATACTTGCCCAGAGTGTTTTAGAGGCTAAATACAGATAGCCCATTACCAAGGAAGGGAAAAAAGTGAGTATGGCTTGGGAGCATATCGCTAAATTATGCCCGCCCCCTAAGCATAACGTAATAAAATGCCCAACAGCAAATAGCAGGCTCACAATTATTATGCCCTTAATGTTATTGCCGATTTTACTCTGAAGATAGCCTCTGAAGAATACTTCTTCAGGTAATGCGACTAAAAGAAGCTGCATCAATATAAAAGAATATGAAAGATTATGAACCACCAAGGATTTGCCGATGTAGTGGCCATACAAGGCTATTACAGCGATATAAACAGATAATAAGACAATTGATGCTCCTAAGCCTAGAAGTACTCCTTTAAAGTCCCATCTTAGATCCCCACCCTCACTTTTCAATACGATTGGGATTAATAGCATTAGAACTGCTGCAATTGAGATTACATATGTCCAAGGTACGAAAAATTTAGCTATAAAAATCGTTAATATTACAAATACGTATGCAGTTAACGGGATTATATGCTTAAGGAGCCAAGGTTTTTCTTTCATATGGAAGGTATCAGAAAAACGATATAATATAGTTTCGGTAAAAATACATAACACACCCCATGAGGTCAATAAAGCTTGAACCACTCAAACTTGTTTATGAATAGTACCCCCCAAAGGTTAACCAGAACACCCATTATAATAAGAAGCTTATGATACCATTTGATCTCACTGCCAATTCCTCTAAATGTTAGTAGCAGTAAAAACGGATAAAAATCCAAAGCGTACCTATAGCCAAACTGTGTCCAGCCGGTACCGCTCTTTGTAAAGATAAGGAGCGCTATAGGAAGTATTGCTGACCAGCAAGCTAGAGAGAATCTATTTCTAATGCCCGCAAAAAATGCGAATATGAAGATTGGTGTTGTAATTAATACGGATAGACCAACCTTAGAGGGAACAATATAAGGCCAGGTATCGATAATTGCCGGGGGGTGCAATAAAAATATGTATAAATGATGTTTTAAATAGGAGAGATTAAATAAACCTTTGTTGAACCAAGGAGAAACTCTTTCCTTTGCGGCCGAAATCTCATGTAGTGAATAAGCAACATCAAAGGGAGATCCGAATCTTAAATAGTTATAAAGAAAATTGAGTAAAACAAAAACTCCTACTCCCGCAAAAAGAAACAAAATGGGTTTAATCCTGATTCTTCGTAGAATTGAGCCTGTTCTCTCCCGAATCAGCCACTGGTCAGAAAGCATTATGAGGAAAAAAGGTAAGCTTAGAATAACCGGTATCCTGGACCAGTAGGAAGCTCCTAATAGAAGACCAATTAAGAGGGGCCTCCTGGCTCCAAAGGTCTCATAAATAGCTAAGATCAGAAAAAAAAGAGAGGCTATCTGAGCTAAGTACCACACAGAGCCTATGACTGCCGTATACCAATAAATAGTTCCGAAGCCAAAAAGAACAGTCATCCAGATTTGAATGTCTAACTTTTCAGTTAAACGCCTCATAAGAAGATAGACTAAGGAGACATTAACACCGCCTAAAATCAGGGAAGCAAGAACCTGGCTGAAGACTTTTCCCCATATCGCTACAAAAGGAATGAGTAATACTGCAGGCATGGGAGGATATATTGTATAGAATTTCCCGTTCTTATTGATCAGTTCTTCAAAATAAAATGGTGCATCGACTACATTTAATCTCCCACTGAGAAAAGCTTCTGAAAGATAAATAAAATAGTTAAAGGGATTTTCTATCTTGGGCTGAGTCAAAAAATATACTAAGAATGCCGAGAGAAAAAATATTAAAGCTATAACATATGGTATATAGCTTTTATTTTTTAGTGTTGATATATTCATTAGATCTAAATCGGAAATTATTCAAATTATATTCTTGATAGATTAACATAATATTCATATATGATTTAAAGAGTAGGTAAGGTAACCTGTAATTTCACTGCTGCAATAGTAGGACTAACAAATGAAGTATAAAGGCCCCGACAAAGACCTCTCTGTAATAGCAATTATCAGCATCCTTGCAACCTTTTTATTCGCATACGTTGCATATGTGCTTATTACAGATAGTTTCCCCGATTCCTTCATCTCTATCTGGAACACTTGGGATACTCATCACTATCTGAACATCGCACAATACGGCTATTCCAGTTCGACCGTAGATGGAAGACACCTTCTCATTGTATTCTTTCCGCTTTACCCATTTCTTATAAAAATTTTTTCTCTAGCTTTTCAAGATTATCTTTTATCTGCACTCCTAGTATCAAATATCTCCTATATATTCGCAGTTTTCTACTTGTATAAATTAGTTCTTCTCGACTTTGATAGAGAAGATGCCCTAAGATCGATAATATATTTCTCAATATTCCCTACAGCGTATTTCCTCCACGCAGCGTATACGGAAAGTCTTTTTCTGGCTTTAACAATCGCAAGTTTCTACTATGCGAGAAAAGATAGGTGGGCACTATCGGGAGTGATAGGGATGTTAGCTGCTACAACGAGAATCACCGGGATCATATTATTGCCGGTACTGGTAATCGAGTATTTATCTCAAAGACAATACAAAAAAGAGAACATCAGAAAAGACATATTATGGATTTTAATTATAGCGCTTGGTTTAGTACTGTATCTGATCTTAAATTATATTACATACGGAGATCCCTTAAAATTCCTTGAAATACAGAGCGATCACTGGTCAAAGCATCTCGCTATTCCAACTGAAGGATTTTTCTCCGCATGGGGTGCCATATTCTGGCGGCCCCCAGCAGAGAGCGTATATATAGGCTGGTTTGAAATATTTTTTAGCTTACTAGGAATAATTCTTGTCATCTACTCTTTTTTCCGTATTCGGCTTTCATACAGCTTGTATGCTTTAGCAACCTGGCTTATAGTAACCTCTACATCATTCTGGCTTAGTATTCCCAGATATACACTCACTATATTTCCTATCTTCATTGTGCTTGCGATAATAGGACGACGAAAAGAAATTAACTACACTGTCATTTTTCTGTCCTTAATATTCTATGCACTATTTCTATCACTATTTGTCAGGTTCAGATGGGCATTTTAAAATAAAGAAGCCTGAGATAAATGTAATAAAGATAAGAGTGTAATATTTTAGTAACAGTTTGAAGAAAAAATCCTAATTTCTCATTTCTCTTTAAAAGATTAAGTGTTAATATATGTGCCTGTAAGATATGGATATAACACTAGTCATCCCTACCTATAATGAAGTAGGCAATATACCTATTCTAGTCGAGAAGGTATTTAAAATCTTTAGCGATGAGAAGTTAGACGGTCACATAATTATAGTTGATGATGATTCACCTGATCAAACCTGGAAGGTTGCCGAGAACTTAAAAGATAAATTTCCTAAATTGGAAGTACTGAGGAGGCTGGATAAAAGAGGTCTGTCCTCAGCAGTCTTAGACGGATTTGAATTGGCTAATACTGAAATAGTCGGTGTTATAGATGCTGATTTAAGCCATCCTCCGGAGAAGATTCCGGAATTGGTTTTGCCTATAATCAAAGGAGTGGCGGACTTTACTCTAGGCAGCAGATACATAGATCAGGGAGGTACAGAGAATTGGCCTCTCAGAAGGAAAATTTCCTCTAAGATCGCTACATTGTCTGTGCTCGGACTTACAAAAGTAAAAGATCCCATGTCCGGTTTTTTCTTCTTGAAAAGGGAAGTAATTAAAAATGTTGAATTAAGTCCTAAAGGCTTTAAAATAGGTCTTGAGATTTTAGTAAGAGGAAACTGCGAGAATGTAATTGAAGTGCCGATAGTATTTCGTGACAGGGAATATGGAGAAAGCAAGTTAAGCAGCAATGTAATTGTAGATTATCTACTCCATGTTTCAAAACTCTATCTATACAAGATTTACCGTTAGATAAGCAATGAACTTTTTATCAATAATAAGAAAACGTTACTATCTTATATTAGCACTTTTCTTTTTCTCATTAACCTTTGTAGTCTACTATTTAACCGGGGAAGGCGGAGCAACACCTTACCATTATTTTGCGCCTCTTGCAGAAGCTTTACTTGACGGCAGATTATACTTATTAGAAAAACCATCCTGGTTAAACGAGCTTTTGCCAGTAGATGGAAGGTACTATGTTATCTACCCGCCTATGCCTGCAGTCCTTCTTATTCCTCAAGCCATAATATTCGGACATGGGGTCAATCAAACTTTGGCTTCGGTATTCTGGGGAAGTATAAGCGTATCCGTTGTTTATTTTTTAATGCGGAGAATTAGTGACAATATAAGAGTTCAAATTTGGATGACTCTGCTATTCGGATTTGGCACTATATACTGGTATCTGGCTAGTATTGGAAAAGCATGGTTTTTTGCACATATAGCATCGTTTTTCTTTCTTATATTAGCAGTTTTAGAAACTTTCGGAAAGAGACGCCCCTTATTAATCGGCCTTCTATTAGGAGCATCCTTCTGGTGCAGGTTGCCGGTAATCCTATCTCTGCCTTTCTTTTTAATAATGCTCTCAGATCTTTGGATTAAAAAGGAGGAGCATTCAAACCCGCTTAAGAGAATTAATTTTATGCCTCTTTTTAAAATTGGTTTAGGAGTGGGGATATTTGTACTATTGAATTTTTTATACAACTATCTAAGGTTTGACACTATATCGGATATTGCTTATACACTGCAGGCAAAGGAAGAACCGTGGTTTTACCCTAAAGGGCTTTTTCATATCTCGTATATAGCCAAGCACCTATGGATCTTTCTCCTTAAACCCCCTGTCTTTTCGCAAGAAATGCCCTACGTAATGCCATCGCTTGAAGGCATGTCAATTCTTATTACTACCCCGGCTGTGATATATGCTCTATTCGCAGGGATAAGGAACAAAACGGCAATCGCATGCTGGTCTGCAATCATACCCGTAGCACTAGTGTCATTTACACACGGAGGATATGGCTGGATTCAATTCGGCTACCGGTTTGCGCTTGATTTTTATCCATTTTTACTAGTACTTATAGCGTTTGGTATTAAATCTCATTTGAAAGACAATTTGGATTTAAGATGGGATCAAAAAACGCTTATATTAATTAGCATCCTGGTAAACCTTTGGGGAGTTTTATGGATAAATAAATTCGGCTGGTCAGCCCTCTGGGGTTAGAGAAAAAAAATGGAAAAGAACGGAAGAAGCAACTATATAAACAAGACTACGGCAGTTATTTGTTTGATATTTTTTTCGATTACATACCTAATATACTTTCTTACAAAAGAATCGGATATAACACAGTTTGATAATTTTGTTCGTCTTGCGGACGCATTCTTAAACGGCAGACTTTATCTCACTGCAGACTCGCCCTGGCTTGAGCTCGTTCATTTAGAAGGTAAACACTATGTTGTTCCTCCTCCTTTGCCCGCTATATTAATCCTCCCCGTAGTAGCAATCTGGGGACTCTCCACTAATCAGACACTGATCTCGATTTTCTTTGGCGGCCTTAACGTATCATTAGCCTATCTGGTCGCTAAAACACTTACTCAAAACAGAGGGGTGCAAATCTGGGCAACTGTAATGTTCGGATTTGGGACAATCCACTGGTGGGTTGCATCGTCAGGGGGGGTTTGGACTTTCTCACAAACTATCTCGGTTACTTTTCTATTTATTGCAATATTATTAACTTTAAACAAATACCATCCACTTTTAATTGGGTTGTCCTTAGGTGCATCATACTGGACGCGTTTAACTACGATCTTATCTTTACCCTTTTTTCTAATCTATACATATGACAGATGGTATAAGCCTTTCAAGATAAAAGACATAATATATAGAATTAACTTTAGATTCATTTTTCTCCTGTGTCTAGGTGTTGCAATATTTATAATTCTTAATGCTGTATACAACTACGCACGATTCGAAACTCCTTTTGATGTATCTTATTACTTAATTCCGGATGTTTTAGACGATTATTTTTTCAAAAATGGCATATTCGATATCACTTACATACCTAGACACCTTAAAGTAATTTTCTTCGGTTTTCCCAAACTGATTGACGAATTTCCATATCTGGTTCCATCATGGAATGGAATGGCAATATGGATTACAACTCCGGCATTTATATATGCCTTCTGGGCAGGTATACGAAATAAATTAGCCCAAGCCTGCTGGGTTTCTATAGCTCTAATAGCTCTGGTAAATTTTTCTCACGGTACTTGGGGATTTGCTCAGTTTGGATATAGATTTGCAGTCGACTTTTATCCTTTCCTCTTCATATTAACTGTGAAAGGATTTGGCAATAAAATAAGGTGGTATCATATAGCATTAATAACAGTTGGCATTCTGGTTAATCTATGGGGAGTGCTGACAATACAAAGATTCCTGGTAACTTATTAATTAGCTACTTTTTTTCTGAGGTTTATGATAATTTTGGAATATTCCTCTATTGTGATTCCAAGCATACCAATACCATAAAATATGAACGGCATAAACCAAACAATTGGATCATGTAGTTTATGAACATAACTATGCCCTTTGAATATTATGAACCATGATAGTGGAGCAAGGATCGAAATCCATAAAGTTGCATTAAGTGCATTAATTTTTCTAAACCTTTCCTCATATTTTAACTTTCTAGCTAAAATTAAGCATAATATGCTTACTCCTAAAAACAGAACTAATAAGTATTTGATTCGAAGTTGAAAATTTAGTCCCATTCGATGAAAATCGAAAACTGGGGGATTTGAAATATAGTATTTTAATACTTCGTAGATTGGTGTTCTGGCGCTCTCTTCAACCAGCCAATTTGTATATGCTCCAGTACCGTGTGTTCTTGATAAAAAAGAATTATAAACATGATTCAGGCCGTCAACAAAATTTTCTCCTGCAAGTACAAATTGAAATGATAATAATATGATTGAGATTAGAACAGATAAAGCGATTCCCCCTCCTATGGCAACTAAACGGTAGAATAATTTCGTGAACTCCCATTTATTTTTAAGAGCATAATAAAACGCCGGTATTGTGGCCATAACCATTGCAGTAGATATGAACTCGAAACCATTTAGAAAGATTTTGATAAACATTCCTAGAAAGCTCAATAAGAAAATTAGTTGGTATGACAACCTGCCGTTTGATATATCTTCTTTACGTAATACGTATAGAATGAATAAGAAGGGAACATAAAAAGCCCATAGAACCCACCATAAGCTTTTTGCATATAGGGTTGGGTAACAAAAAAGTGCAAAACAAAAAACCAACAACCAACCTGTAAGAACCCCGAACTCTTTGTAAAACCAAAAAATGATTAGAAAAATTGCAAAAGTTGTAAGTAATGCCATAAGACGATAATAAAACTTGATCTTAAATGAGTTTTTTCCCGGCAGAATTCTATCTAGTACACCTAATACAAATGCCTGTCCACCCATCTGAGATTTATAAATTGTCCCATATAATCGTACTTTGTCGGTTAAAGATTCGTCAAAATATATCTTGTACTGGTAAGCATGAGAGAAAAATTGATCATTTACATTAGCTGGTGGATTTGGAATATCATAAAAACGACCAACAAATCCACCCGAGGAAAGTAGGCCATCCTTTTTCGATTTCACAAGTCTTCCGATTACAAAACTTTCAGAAAAACGATCAAAGGTTGAATAAATTTCTGAGAAATTTTGAAACTCGGGAATATCATAATTTCTGAGAAACGAGTAGAAATTATCGTAATATTTTTCATAGTCTGTCGCTCTCCACATATTTTGTGAATAACCCAAGAATAATATGATTAATGATAAAACGACAAAAAACAGTGGAGAGCGAACTATTTTTTTTAAAAGCATAATTAGCAAGGTAGTAGTAATTTCAAATCAATACTACCTGATATTGAAGTTAGCATCTGAGATATTATTTTCTTATTACATTATTCTTAACTCTAGCATCTATTGTTCGGAACCTTGGTAATTGCAGATAATACAGCCGCTTCATTTCTCGTCTTGCGGTCGTCACTGTAACTAATATTAAACCTGCATAAAAACTCAAGAAAGATAAGATAATCAATGCGCTACACAGTATCGCAGTTGGAAATCTCGGGACTAGTCCGGTTTCTAGATACTCCATGAATATAGGTATTGCGAGTATGGTAGAAATAACAACCAATATAATAGATAATATAGAAAAATACTGAAAAGGACGCTCATCTTTAATAAAGGAAGTTATCAACCTTACGACTTTTAAACCATCTTTTATCGTATTTAGCTTGGATACTGATCCCTCCGGTCTAGCTTTGTAAGGTGATTTCAATTCCGCTACTTTCATGCGAAGTTCTAGTGCGTGGATAGTAAACTCTGTTTCGATTTCAAAACCCGCAGAGAGAGCAGGAAAAGACTTAACAAATCGACGGGAGAACACCCTATATCCTGAGAAAAGGTCGCTAAGTCCTTTTCCAAAAATACCAGCGATCAAACTACTTAGGATTTTATTTCCCGTCGGGTGACCATGGCGAAATGAAGACCGATCTTTAGCTACACGTACTCCGTTTACCATATCGAGTTGATCATTAACAAGAAGATTAATCATCTCAGGAGCGCTAGCTGTATTATAAGTATCATCACCATCTACCAAAACATATATATCTGCTTCGATATCTGCGAACATGCGTCGAACTACATTACCTTTTCCCCTTAAAGCTTCGACTCTTACTATTGCCCCGGCTTCTCGAGCTACGCTCACTGTATTATCGGTCGAATTGTTATCATATACATATATACTTGCGTCAGGTAATAAAATCATGAAGTCATTTACAACCTTATGGATTGTAGTTTCTTCATTTAAGCAAGGAATAAGAACAGCAATCTCATATAATACTTCGTGAGAATTTATCGGTAATCTCATTTTATTATCTTCGGTTGGCATATAAATATGATGTTATCATAAAAAAAGCAATTATATACCCATACCCTTTAAAAAGCTATTGGAAGAGGGAGCAATTAAGCGAAGAAGAGAAGATAGAATTCTAAAACCAAGACCAAGATTAGTACTTTAAGATTTATCCGGCAGGCACGTATCGGGGAGTTCCGACAATACAAAGATTTGGGAGTTATATCGCTTATTGACTAAAACTATTTTTTGAATACCAAAAACTTATATCCTAAGAAATTCCAAAGTATAACTATTACTATTGATGCGAGAGCGCCTATGTTAGCCCATAGTATGGGGGAGACGCCGCTTATGGGGCTTATAAAATTCACAATATATGACGCTACAGCAACGTTTATTACAAATCCAATACCAGATACTATTATAAATTTAACAAATTGCCTTCCCATGCCATCTGTTCCTCTACTTTCAAAGGTCCAGTACCTATTCCACAAATAACTGTTTGTCACGGCGCAGAGAAAGGAAATACCTTTGAAAACCGAAAACAATAACCCCTTATGAGTTCCTGAAGTTAATATTAACAAGTTCAATACCCCAAAATCTATAGCTGTATTTGATACACCTATCGGAATGAATTTACCAAATTGAAAAAACACATGCCGCCTATTTCCAAGACGGGAAGTTAAATAAACCCATAATACTACAAGAAACGGCACTACAACTATTATAGGAAACCATAATAAAGTCGTATTAATACCTGGAACATTTATTTCGCTTTCGAGAGCGCTTAATAACGCAATAGCAAAGGCCGATATTATTAGACCCAGCACAATGGAGCTTATTAAATCAATTTTCTTCATATTATAATCATTTTATCGTGGTTTAAATTCGGCGTTTATTAAGAGCCATATCAATATAACAAAATGTATGAAAAGTAATAGTTATCTCCAAGATTCTAACCAAATATAGCTATTAACAGATTCAGGTGCAATAGGAACCGCGGAAAGAATCGGATAGAAATAGAAAAATACTCCTACTGCAATCAGCATATATATTACCACAAGCAATTTTCCATATTTTGGTTTTCTCCATATGTAATCGAGAAAGTAGGAGTTAATTATAAGAATAAACAACAGTGCCGGTAAGAAATGGTATAAAAAAGTTATCTTTCTTGGTCAAAGAGCCCAGGGAAGCCAATATGCAAAAACACTGACTACTGCAAATATCAGTGCCGGTGATTCTTTTCTGATTACGTTTACAATCCCGAGCACTAAGAACAAACATCCAGTCCACCAGATGAAAGGATTGCCTAGAGCATAAATTTGAGCATATTTGCCGTCCAAATCTTCAAAATACATATATACCGGCTTAAGTAATATGGGCCACATCCACCACTCAGACTGATAGGGATGAGTTTCGGTAACCCCTCCGTGATACCCAAACATACTACTCTGGAGATCAATGAAATCTCCTACTGAATGTCCAAAATAAAAAAACGGTATGTACGAAGCTAAATAGACAAGTAAAGGTATTAATAGAAAAGCTACGAGCATCCTTGGAAATAAATTTATAACCGCTCTGATATACGAGTGCCCTTCAGAATCAGAGCTATAGACTTCAAAATAATAAATCAAAAAGAATGAGACACCGGTTAAAAATTCCCATATATAAACACCGCTCCACTTAATGGACAGAGCACCACCACAAAAAGCACCGGCTAAAAGAAGATATAGAGTTCTCCGGGATTTGGCATATTTTACAACAAAAAGGGAGGCCAAAAGAACAAAGTTAGCCATAAAAATATCAACCATAGTTATACGGCTTAAGACAAAAATAAAAGATTCAAATGTATAAAGAATAGCTGCTATTAAACCAACGCCGTTATTAAATAAATTCCTCCCTAGAAGGAAAATAAATAAAGTGCCCAAAACACCAAATAAGGCCTGAAAAAAACGCCAGCCAAAAGTGTTGTCGCCAAAAATCACTATCCCTAAGGCACTGATTTCCTTTCCAAGTGGTGGGTGAGTCCATTCATATGCAAGGTCCTCAGGAGCCGGAGCTTCTTGCCCTGGAATTTGCCAAGCCAATTTATTGCCTTTAGCCATTTCCTGAGCTGTAAAAGCAAAGTAAACTTCATCAAAATAATAACTCTGAGGAGTTTCAAGACGGTGAAACTTAAGACCAAAACTAATGAGAATGATGAGAAATAGTATTAATTCAACCCTATAAGTTAGCAGTAATGATCTTAATGACATTATTTTGTCCTAAACAAATCTAAATTAAGAATTTAGAGAGTCCTTTTGCTTGAGTGTACGATTCAAATAATCTAAGAACACTAGAGCGAAAGCTATTAAATATAAAACGAACATAAATGGTATGAGAACCATTTCTATTTCGTCAGGAACCCCGCTATATTCTGTAGTAAGCTGTATGTATGAATAAATCATATTACATACATAAACCCCCGACACAATAGCATATAAATAAGGAAATATCCAAGACCTAAACATTATTAATGTGAAAAATACAATTGATGGGAGCAGGTGTCTTTCATGAGCGCGCGTGACAAAAAGAAAAAGAGCAAAAAGGATTAGAGTAACACCCTGAAAAATTAAATATGTATACTCTTTATCCCTGTTCTTCCTCTGCAGATTAAATTTGAAAAGGGAAACAAATATGAGAGTATAGAAAGTTCCAAAGATAATCGTACCCCAGGATTTGTATGAAAGCCCCAAAAAGAGGAGCTCGTCACTTTTCCACATGGCTAAGGCCCCCCAGAAATTAAAAGTATTCAGCGATGCGTATTTGTACTGTTCGTAAGCAGCATCGAATCTCTCTTTTATTAACTCTATCGGTCCTGTAAAAATATAGAAGAATGAATCTAATCTGTCCCAAATAAATGGGAGAGTGATAATTATACAGGTTATAATGATCGTTATTATAATCTGAGCTGTAGGAATAAAATTCTTTATATTCCATCTCTCAGCTGATCTTAAAAAGGGATCTATTGCTATAAAACCTATGATTGGAAATAAGACTATACTTTGAGGCTTGATCATAAATGCAAGCGCAGCAAATAAGCCCGATAATACAAAACGTTTCCTAAGACCGAGAATTATAGAAAATAATATCGGGAATGCATGGACAGAATCAACCTGCCCCCAAAACGTCGAATTTGATAAAGAGGCTGGGTTAAAAAAGTATACCAAAGAAGATACAATCGCAATTCTTGTGCTAGCAATCGATCTTAACGCGACAAAAATTAGTATCGATATACCAAGATCAGAGAGATTTGCAGGAAGTTTAAAAAGAATATGCACAGAAAGCCACGGCAAAGCACTATGTAATTCGTTAAGTATCCATAGGATATAAAGATAGCCGGGCATATAATCACACCAATTTTTATCGTAAAATTGCGAAAAGCCATCATTTGACAAAGCCCTACCCCAACCTTGCCAAGCACCAAAATCGCCTTCATATGTTATAAGAGTGGAAAGGAAAAGCCTAAGCAGAAATCCGGCCAAAAGTACTAGAGATAATTGAAGATAAACATTGTTTTTCAAATCGTACTTTTTAGCTACCTCTAAGTTCATTTCTAAGCTTCCATGATTCCTTGAACATTCTAAGTATTACTTTTATATTAGCTCCGGATTGAGTGCCGAACCGACGAGGGAAATGCCTTACGGGCACCTCTTTGAGCGTTAATCCGTTTCTTTTTAATTTTATTAGAAACTCGACGCTATAGAGAGCACCGCCCGATTTTATGGGCCTGATATCCTGATAGGCCTTTTTAGAGAAAACTTTAAATGCGCAGTCCATATCCCTTACTTTCAGTCCAAATGTCAAATATATATAAAGACCATAAAGCCAAGCGTTTAGTGATCGGATGAAAGAATCTGCCCTATCTTCCCTATAACCTATAACTACATCTTTTGCACTCACTAAGGGAAGCAGTCTATCCAAATCATTAATATCAAACTGCCCGTCACTATCCATAAAGAATATATACTCGCACGAGGCCTTATCAAAACCGCTTCTTAGTGCGGATCCATAACCCATATTTTGAGCGTGGTTGACAAGAACTATTTTGGAATTAGTCGATTTAAGCTCCTCTACAATCTTTTGTGTACCGTCTGAAGAACCGTCATTTACGACAACAACTTCATAATCTGAAACATTGTTCTCAAGATATGAAATACAATTCTCAACTGTAGTTCTAATATTTTCAGCTTCATTATAAGCCGGAAGGACTACTGAAATAGATAAGTTAGTCATAATTTTGATCAAATTAACTACAAGTACGAGATAATCAGTTTGTTATTTTATTAGAAGGAATTATATCACACTTTATCTCATGGATAGTGAAACGGATAACATTTTTAAGAGAAAGGTCCTTAAATGAACATGTACGGCCACTCGGCCATTTTATATTAACATCTATAGTTTCATCCTGGCCGACACCAAAATAAACCGGGAGCATGTCCTGCTCACAACACCCCCTCCCTCCTGATACTTCCCTAATTTGAATCCCCCCTGTGCCAATAACTTCAACCCGGGCTCCTATGGCAGAACTATTACTCAATAGACCGCTTCCAATTAGGTTTAGAGTGACGGAATTATTGGAGTTTCCGCTATTTTCCATAAGCGCCGTGCCGATATGACCGTTTAGAAAAACATCCATAAACCCATCACGATTGTAGTCACCCCATGGGGCCGCGAAAACATCAATCGGAGAATCTATGCCGACTAAAGAGGCTACATCGACAAAAACGTCATTTCCCATATTTCGGTAAAGTCTATTAGGCTGTATATGGTTAGTAGAAAAAAGATCAATTTTACCGTCCGCATCAAAATCAATCCAAGCACAAGTTCTTCCATCGCCTACATCGTCGGTATTAGTATTCAAAGTAACATTGGTAAACGTACCATCTCCGTTGTTTCTATATAAAGCATTTCCACTCGCTCTTCCTATATTGGTTACATAAATGTCAAAGTACCCATCTCCATTATAGTCCCCTGAACACGCAGAGGTCGTATTCCACATCTGGCGCCCCCCAAGACCAGAACTATCAGTAATGTCCAAGAAAGTTCCATTTCTGTTATTAAGGTACATTTTATTTATGCCTGAATTTACAAGAAAAAGATCCTGGTACCCGTCATTATTTGAATCAAACCATAAGGCAGAATTCATATTAAATCGCTCACCAAGACCCACCATTTCAGATATTTCTTCAAAGGTTCCATCCCCTTTATTTCTATAGAGAAAAAATTGCCCCTTACCTGCCTGGAATAGATCAACATTCCCATCATTATCATAATCTGCCCAAATCCCATGTACTACTGTCGAGCCTTCCTTGGTTATACCAGACTCCTCTGATACATCAATAAATGATATCCCATTTATATTTTTATAAAGTTTAAGTGGCATTCCAGCTCTATTTGTCCCTAGTGCTAGGTCCGGAAAACCATCATTATCATAATCTGCCCAGGTTGCAGTCTTATACCGGCTGTTGGGTAGACCCAAATAACGAGAGACCTCTTTGAATAGACCCTCTTTATTTAAAAACAAGAATGATCTCTGTACCTTATGTTGGCCAATGGGGCGACTTTCATACTGTCCGTTTCTCTGACGCCGTTTTTTACGCCTGGCATTACGATCGCTATTAGATATAAATATATCGGGCCAACCATCGATATTATAATCACCCCAGGTTGCGGACTGACCCAATTTACCCACGAACGGTATTCCCGCCTCAGTTTGTACATTAGAGAATTTTGGCAAATCCTCATTCTGAGCATAGGAATATCTTAAACACAGGACTATCGATAAAATAGAAATGAAGATGAAAGGATTTAATACAATTCGAATCAAAGAGTATTAACCTCTTTTGAGATTTTTTAAAAGTAGGTCAGCCGCTCTTAAACTCAATGCTTCGATAGTTAGCGATGGCGCTTCTCCCCCGCCTGAAGTGGGAAAAACACTGGCATCTGTTACAAATAAATTAGATATACCATGAAACTTGAGAGAAGAATCTACAACTGACGATTCAGGGTCATCACCCATACGACAAGTACCATAAACATGCGTTGCTGAAAAGTAATCATAGGAAGAAGCGGATTCAACTACATCATCTGCGCCACTAGCCTTTAAAATATCTTTTGACGTTCTTTCCATGAATTCAAGGCTCTTAAGTTCAGACTCTCCAAGAAATGATTGTATCTGTGCAACTGGAAGTCCGTAATCATCCTTAATCTTAGGATCTAGTGTAACAAAAGTATTTTTATTCGGGAAAAACTCTGCAATACCGGCCATTCCCAAAGCATGCCCGAACCACTCATCCATTGCTTTAACAAAATCATCGCCCCATCCTTGAAAGTATCTAAGGGCATAATTAAGAGGGCCCATTGCACTCCCTACAGTAGGCGATAATCTTAAACCGCCTGGGAAACCTCTATCAGGATTGGGATTATTCCATTCCCAAATAACGCTATCAAGTGGAATTCCACGATAAGAATCCAGCCTATCAGGATGTAAAGCTATCACTTCATAAAAAGTGGTCTCCATAAAATTCTTGCCTACAAGACCGTTTTGATTAATATCGGAATTTAATAGGATTCTAGGTGTCTCTACTGCTCCACAGGCAACTGCAACATAATCACTCTTTATAGTATGTTCTTTGCCACTCCTATCATAATATGAAACGCCTGTTGCTTTCTTTTTACCCTGATTTTCTTCTACCTCTATTCTAGAAGCAAACCCATAAGTCAATATCTCGCAATTACCCGTATCTTCAGCTATAGGAATAAAAGTCACATCAACACTTCCCTTATCCTTTCTGGGACACCCCCAAATACAACCGTTACAATAATTACATGGTGGAGCATCTCGATATAGACTAGAAAGAATAGCTACTGTATTAGGCTCAAGATTTAAATTCTGTTTTTTACATGCTTTCTCAATGACCTGACTTGCATAGCTCAGATTATGGGGCTTTAGAGGATAAGGTTTATTGCGTGGACGGTAAGGCACTTTATCAGGACCTGCTACACCAATGATATTTTCAACCTCAGTGTAATACGGTTCAAGCGTTTTATAATCAATAGGCCAATCTATAGATTCACCATAAAGGGTTTTCATACGAAATGCATTCTCATTTCAATCTGTGAGCTTCGCCCTGGTAATGCAGTGTAGTACCACCGACCCCTGAAACTTGCTGATACTTGTGATAATGTCTCTTTTTCGTACGATTAAGATTTCCTGATGCCTTATTCCATGTTTTAAGCTGGTCGTATCGAGGATCGAGAGTCTGTTGTTTACCGTATGTATATCTAATCTCTTTTTTATAAGGAAATCCTTTGGTTTCCCAATCCTGTTGGTCTAGAGCATAGTCTCTAAGAGGGTTATAACGAGGCCCTGCTTCCAGAACAAGAACATCCATTCCTTGTGAAGCAAGTTTCCAAGCAAAAGGGGCACCGCCGGGACCTGAACCAATTACAATACAGTCATATTTCTCTTTTTTAGAAGGCATAATATCAGTGGTGCATAATATAAATAAACTATTGCTTTATGTCAATTTATAAGTTATAAATTTGGCTTTATACAATAATATCTGAACCCAGGAGCAATACTATGACTTTACAGAAGTTAGCCTTATTATTCACCGTTTTAATACTTATTAGCTGTAATCAATCCGACTCGGACAGCAAAACACCATCCGCTGACGATTCTAATGCCGGTAGCACACAATCTCAATCTAGTATGAATGATAATACTTCTGCACAAGAGACTGAACCCGAAAGAGAAGGAAAGGTAGTAGCACGTGTTAACGGGCAACCTATTTATGAAGATGACCTTAATGGAAGAAATGTTGAATATGTAATAACCGAAGAAATCATATATCAAGAGGGTGTTAGACGAGGTATTGATAAACAGCAGAGGGAGAAGGTAAGAGATTTTGAAAGAAGCTTAATAATCAGGGAAACAAAAGAAAGAATCTTGGATAATGCTGAGCCAACAAAAGAAATATCGTACGAAGACATTAAAATCTATTATGAAAACAATAAAGATAGATATACATATGTGCGCATACATGAAATATCATTCCCAGACAGTAACCTAGGCAATGAAATCATAGAAAAAGCTAAAAGTGGAGAAGATTTACAAAATATAGCGAATAGTTATCCAGACATAATGATAACCGTTAACGATATAGGTTATAACAGAAATATGGCAAGACATTTTAAGACAAGGGATGTCGGAACCGTTTCTGAAGTAATACAAAAACCGTACGGAACATTTAGTGTTCTTAAAATAGTAGAGGTAAAAGACATACCATTAAATACAAGCAAAAAATCTATTAAACACATATTAGAATCGAAGCGAAAAGCCCTCATGTTTGATAGTTATGCTCGAAAGATTGCTGATGAAAACAATATGTCTATTGAAATAATTGGAAATAACAGCAAATAATAAGAAACTACCAATGATAGATTCTAGAAGAAAATTTTTAAAAACATTAGCAGTTGGAATCATAGGGGGGGAAGTGTTATCCGCACTTCCCACCACGACATTTGCAAAGAATTTTGAGAAGGGCATAGAAATTCAAAAAGGTTACACGGTCTTTAATAAAGATACTCAGAAGATAATGGAAGCATTTGCAGAAGCTCTTATACCTGGCTCTATAGAGATAAATATTAAAGACAAGGTTATGAATTATGTTAATCGAGACAGAGCAGCCGCTACTTTCTTCGACGCAGGCATGTGGAATATAGATTCACTCTCCAGATCAAAGTATAAAAAACCCTTTTACAATCTTAAGGACAAAAAAAATATTGATGCTCTACTTAAATATGTCAAAGGTAAAAACCCCGTCTTTTTTAATCAATTCAGATATCGTATTGTAAGGTTGTACTATTCAGATCCCACTGTATGGAAAAAACTTTCATATAATGGTCCGCCACAAACTAAAGGTTTTATGGATTATTCAAAGCCACCAAAACAAGTAAGCAAATCTAAAAGCAAATAATATAATTAGACCTTATACACCGAAACTAACTCAAGCGTCTTTTCAATGACCTTATCTATATTCATTCTCTCTTCTAAAGCCAGAATTTGCTTTGTATTAGCTTTAGTCCTTGGATTAGATGAAACAATCGAGCAACAATCCTTATAATTCTCTATTGATAATTCATAAGTCCCGATCTGTTTGGCCAAATCAACAATTTCCTGTTTATCGTAAGCTATAAGCGGCTGAAATATAGGCATTAGGACGATCTTTGTTATCTGCGCTATGTTTTCCATTGTCTGAGATGCCACCTGACCCAGGCTATCCCCTGTAACAAGGGCTTTAAAACCGTTCTGAAGAGAAATTATCTCCGCAACCCTTACCATAAACCTTCTGAATATTATCAACTCATGACCTCTAGTGTGTAGCGCCTTTAGAATTTCCATTTCAAACTGATAATATGGAACTAAAAATATTCGTGAATTGCCCTGATATTTGTTTATGTCTCAAACACACGGCGCATTTTAGTATCATTGATGAGCTTATTGTTACTAAACACATGAAAGTGTATGAAATTAACTCTACAGCCTCTTTTCATCATTAAATAAGAAGCAACCGGTGAATCTATACCTCCTGATAGCAATGATAGTACATTGCCGCTAACGTCAACAGGGAGGCCCTTTAACCCTTGTTTCTTTTTAAAGTAGATATAAACCTCATCAGCAATTTCTATAAATACACTGAGCTCTGGGTTTTTAAGATCAACAGGGAGGCTGTATGACTTAGATATTTCACTACCTATCTTATTCTCTAGCTCCATTGATGTACAAGGAAAGCTCTTATCAGACCTCTTAACGAATACCCCAAAGCTATTTTTAGCAGGAAGATGATCCTTTACTTTAGTTAGGATTTGGTTCTTAATAGAGTCAAAATCTTTCTCAACCTTAATAGCATCTGCATACCATGATATACCAAATACCTTTTTCAGATGCTCAGGGTCACCATTTTCGAGAACAAAACGACCTCTGTATTTTGTTACCTTGCCACCCGTCTCCCTTTCAATATTATCCTTTAGCTTATCCTCGAATAAGCTTCTATTCTTTCCTTTAAGGGAGAGTTCTCCATAATGAATTAATGTGACTATTTGATTATCCATAATATTTAATTTTTAAGTGCATTCGCTCTCTTATTTTACACGCTTTATATCTAAATACTTATAATTTGGATTAAGTGGTTTCTCATTTCAATTAATACAGCGGATTATATCAAATTTATATAGTTGTAATTATTAACTCTTTTAGTTTGGGGACCTTTTAGATAAAAAAAACCGGAAGAGTTAAGTTACTAACTCTCCCGGCGTAATTTTTATTAACTACTCTTAATTTCTTAATAAATAAGAAAGAATAAGAGGTGGCAAGCTAAAGATGCTTGCCACCAATATTATCAAAATTTTATCTTATTTCTTTCTTCTTCTTACAGCTCTAACTCCGAAGGCAAAGGCTACAGGTACTAGTGGAATAAGTACGTTAGCCAGTGCTGTACCAAGTTGAACTGGGTTTCCAGCGATAGCACAACTGCTGCTTCCACGACTTCTTGGTGGGAACGTTACCGGCGGTGGGTCCGTCGGTCCCAGCGTCGGCGGTGTTATTGTCGGCGGCGTTATTGTCGGTGGAGGTTCGAAGGCCTCGCTAATCTCTATGTTATCATCAATACCGAGTCTTACGAAGCATACTAACGCATCTCCACAACTCTGATCAACTTCATGTTCGTCAAATAGACTAACAGAAATCACAGAGAACGCTCCAACTGGTCTGTATGGAGGTCCATACGAATCAGCAAAGTTGATAAGAACAACGTCGGCTCCAGCTGTATCATTGCCTGGAAGCACGTTGAACTGAGCAGCTAGAGTTTCAGGATCTACATCGTCTAGCTTAGCCCATGGATCACCGGTCAAACATCCATCTTCGCACCTTATAGTCTCAGTTGTTCTCTTTATGATCCTCCAGTTATCAAACAAACCTCCCATATCATTATCATCGGAGGTAGCACACGTGTTGCCGGTAAACGGCGGATCAGCCTGTCCTGTCACCATCTGAACCACATAAGCTACTCCTTGTTCAACAGTTAAAACATCTGTGGATATGTACTCTGAACGATCATCCATCTGAAATGGGGGGTAGAAATAATCAAAGTTGAGGTCGCGATTCATATTTGTACAATCTACATCGCCATTAGTTGTAGCTATAAAACCGCCTCCAAACTGATTGTAACATCTACCATCTACTATTTCCCCGTCGCCCCCATTAGCTTCTGTATCAATCAACAAAACAGCTGTGTAACTGCCACACTGGTTGTCTAGCTCTGGAAAGAGGTAAGACATAGCATATGTAATAACCGTATCGCTATCCATATTGCCTACCGTTACTGGCACAAATACATTACTCTCTAAAACTGTCACATTGCGCTCCTGAACATCTTGATTGTTTCCAAGGTTAGTTAGATGCGGGTCCGCCAAGTTTTGGAAGCTTCCACCCATGTAGTAAGGACTAGTTACTCCATCACGATCACTAGATACCAGTAAAAACTGTAACAAATCTGAGTCTGGATTTTCACTATCCGGTTCCTGGGCAGGAGGAATACTAACAGGTGGCTGGATGTCGGTTCTTGTGATCGCAAATCCATTACCCTGCGTCAATTCCCAAGCTCCAAGCGGATTAAGTCCATCAAAACCACTCTGAGCGCTTCCATCGAAAATTAAATTTTCTTTCGTTACCGTTGTCGGACCATCTTCGCATATAGATTGTCTTGCGTATACGTTTACACCATAAAGATAGTCATTAGAGTCGTGTACGATAAGCTGACCAGATAGGTCGTCATGATCGATGGCTTTTTCGTTCTCATTTCCACAGTCTTTAACTGCGGTTACTACGAGCCAACCTTCAACACCCTGAAGGTTACCATCTGCAATATCTGCTCCGCCATTGGAGAACAGATCACCAAAGTTATATTCGTGAGTATCATGTGGGGTATACGTATCACAGAAGTCTCTAATTTCGAGACAAGCTTCGTTGTGAATACGGACATGCACAGTTACGTTATCGGAATGACCATTTGTAACCTGAAGGTAAGTGTTTCTTCCATTTTTCTGTGTCCACCATGATACGAGCTGAGCACCAGACTGAGTAGTAGGTGTCGGTGTATCAAAAGAGAAGAAGTCGGTATGTTGCCAATCAAGGCCACCAACTAAATCTCCCCCTGAAGCTTCTACCGTACCAATAAGACCACCTGAGAAATCAGGAACTATTAATCCTGGTCCGACTATTTCAGTCTGAAGCCAACCAGTGGTGTCCGGCACAGCAGGGCAAAACACATCGCCAAGCCCTATCTGTCCTTGTGCCTGGTTTTGAAAACCAAACCCTAAAAGGACAAGCATTGTTACTGCAATTAATGAAAACCTTAACTTGCTTATCATTTATTTATCCTCCTTTTCAAAATTTTTGTTATGCGTTAACAAATCCTCGTTGTTTTCGCTTTCGTAATTAGAAACTGTCTCCACTAGCCCACCAGGAGTCCATTGAACCTGTTCCGTTTCCATTGTTAAGTCCAATGAAACCTACGAACCATTCATCGAAGTCACATACGCCAGGCGTCGTACTTTCAACTGCCGGATCAGTACAGCCAAAGCCGGCCCATGGCAAATGCAACCATCCAGAAGAATTAGAATTGAGCGTGTCGGTTGCACATACGCGATTAGCCTGCCCCTTACTGTTAGGGAGCGAGTTATCTATAGCTTTATCCAAGGCGCCAACTGCACAAGCAAACACAGTCGGGCTGCAAGAGGTATCATGTTCGGCCTCGTCATAGATAAGAATTTCATGAGATAGACTGCCAAAGACCGTGAATACACCCGGTGAAGCATATACTTGATCGTCATCGATGTGTACATAGGTTATACCGACTAGATCCGAGAGGTTGTTGCCGTTAGCTAAGCTAAAGTTAACAACACTATCAAATCCCGCATAAGCGTCGTGTTCTTCACCAGCAGCATTAGCTCTGTACTCGTATCCAGCTTCATCAATGATCCTAAACATTCCGATCAATGAGTTGTGAGGACCTTCTCCACCTGAACGCGATATAATCATAAAACCGTATGAGTCCCCCGTTGCTACTCCATTACACACATCTCTAGACGGCATATCCGGCAATATAGCATTGGTCATCAAGTTCTCTATATTGTAAACGTGTGTATCGTTAGCCGTGAGCATATCATCGAAATTACATTCCTCGCATTGTGTATCAAAATTACCCGGAAGTTCGAAAATCTGCACATGGATGCTGACCTTATGTGACGAGGTGTTGGTAACCTGTATAAGGGAATCCCTACCCCTCGTGTCCCAAAAAGCAACAAGCCTATCTGATCCAGAGTCAGTCTGGTCAATTAGGGGTATAGTACCACCACCAGCCATTGCCTGCATTGGTAAAACTAAAAGTAAAGCAAGCACTATAAAATACTTTATTTTGTATAAACTCTCCTGTAGCATTGAACTTTTCCTCCTTATATTGGTATTGTTCATTATGTTTCCTTTAATCATGTACATCCTCCTTTCAATAATTTGTTAACGAAAAAAATTCCGGGATTTGAAGATGTTAGGCAATCGCCAACTCCTTCAATAAACAAATCCCCCATAAAATACTAAACTGCTCAAAATTACAACATAGTTTAAAAGAGTTGTCAAGACCTTTTTCTTGTAAAATGGAGAATCACCCGGACATATGACATCATATACTTCCTCCTTTAAAATCAAAGCAATTACATCATAAATACAAAACATTGTCAAGTGCTTTTAAGTTGGAACCCAAAAATCCAATTCCGCCCTTTAGCATCATAGTAAAACGTAGATTCATGATTTCGACACACGATCCATAATTTATTTTATACACTGGATTAACAAACACATATTAACAAACACCATATACTGTATTACTAAACATCTCATTTATTTCTATTCTAACACATTCTAACATAATATATTAGATTTAAATACAACCTACTCAAAATAAACCACTTGTGTTTTCTCAGATTCGCAAACCTCTTTTACCTCATCCTTAACAAGATTTCCTTCCTGCCATATACGCTCACGTACTTTATGGCATCTAGTTTGTTCATCATATTCCATTGGTGAAGCCTCGACTCTTTGAAATCCATCCTTACTCTGATAGACCACAGGTCGTCCTTCACCCGTGGCCTCTCTTGACGCTCTTTGCGAATTCAGTAACTCCTCCGCCAAGAGCACCTCCTAGTAATCCTCCTATCAATGCTCCACGCCATCTATTATCATCGTCAATCAACAAACCAGCAACCGAACCCACAGCGGCTCCTACAGCAGCCCCCTCGGTAGTAGCCGGCGAAGGCCCGCCTCGGGCACATGAAGAAATAAACACTGAACCTAAACCAAGGGTAAATATCATAGCCAAACTCATAAAGACTGATTTATATCTCATTTCCATTTTGCTCCTCTTAAGCTGTTTGGATTTAATTTTTAAAAAGCTAGCACAGCCCTCTGTGATTTTCTACAACTTTTTACAGCCTCTGAAATGATATTAATTATTTCATATTTGAGTCCAGTGAGTTTGGCACTTCATAATAAAATGGATGGATATCTAGAACATATATATGATAGATTGCATATATGGATTTAAACCGAGTATTTTAGTGCAGCGAACACTTCACTTAAAAAATCTGTTACAATTATTAGGGATCCGGAGTTAGAATAGATAATTCAATTTCTGAAACATAAATTGAATCTGTGAATAAAGGGGTTGAGTTAGATTACAAACTTTTATTTGATTGCTCCCGTATATAGTGCAATAATTATCACAAATTATAAGGAGAAAAGATTTTGATAAGATCTTCAACCGCAGTAAAAAGAACCTTTGTAGTAGGGGGCATATTTTTAGCCCTGTCCTATCTTATATTTTTCTCGCCAACTCTGGGCAATTTCGGGCAAACGGCACAAGCTCAAAATCTAAACATAACAAATATTGTTATGCAGTATGTTAATCGATATTACGTCAACAAATCCGCTATTGAACCGAAAAATATGTTGATCAAGGCATTAGGAAAACTTGAAAGGATTGTAGATGAAGTACTAGTAGATTTCCCGGAAGGAGATGAAGGCCAGAGTGTTGTAGTTCAGGTCGTAAATGAAAAACGAACCTTTGATTTGTCGGAAATACAAAATCTGGACGATGCAGCGAAAACACTTGACCAAATTTTTGTGTTCATAACTCCCAACCTGACTTCTAAGGACCTCGAGATAAATGAATTAGAGTATGCCGTGCTGGATGAGATGCTCAAAACTCTTGATGTGCATTCCGGAATTATCACACCTCAGGTATATAAAGAATTTATGATTGAGACTGAAGGGAGTTTCGGGGGACTCGGAATTGTCATAGGAATAAGAGATGGAGAACTTACAGTTATTTCTCCAATTGAGGGAACACCTGCATATAAAGTAGGTATCAAACCTAATGATAAAATTGTTCAGATCGAAGATGAATCAACTATAAACATGTCCCTTATCGAAGCCGTAAGTAAATTAAGAGGCCGAAAGGGAACCCAAGTAGCTATTCACATAAACAGAGACAGTTTTACCAAATCTAGAGAATTCAAAATAACACGAGATACAATAAAGATTGAAAGTGTTGAGGCGTTTGAGTTGGACGACGGAATCCGCTATGTAAGAATTAGGGATTTTCAAAAAAACACTTTAGACAGCATAGTAGAAAATCTTAAAAACGGCGGAGAAGATCCTAAAGGGATTATTCTAGACCTAAGAGGCAACCCAGGTGGTTTGTTAGATCAGGCAGAGAGGATTTCAGATCTCTTTTTGACTAATGGAATAATTGTAACTACAAAAATAGGTGATTCTACAAAACATTACCATGCAAATGACAAGGATCATCAATATTCCGGCAAGGTAGTTGTACTGGTAGACGCCGGTAGCGCAAGTGCGTCTGAGATTGTTGCAGGCGCGCTAAAGAATAATGGGCGTGCAGTTATAATAGGAGAAAGAACCTTCGGGAAAGGATCGGTACAACAGATATTTGATTTACACGACGGGTCGGCATTAAAGCTGACAATAGCTCAATATCTGACTCCAGGTGATATCTCTATCCAGGATGTCGGTGTAACGCCGGACATTATTCTACATCCGACGACCATCACAGAGGACTCAATAATATTTAACTCAAATTTAGAACCGCGATTAAATAAATTAAACGGGAAATCAGACAAGCCAATCCAAGAGAATCGCGAGTACCCGATGTACTCTATAACTTACCTTGAAGATGTAGAGATTAATGATGATGAAGAGGAACCCAAACCTGAAGAAGCTTTAACCAAAAAAGAAAAAAGAGAAAAGATTGAGAATGACTTTTACGTATCATTAGCCAGAGATGTTATTCTTTCATCAAAAGTTCCTTCCAGAGAAGAGGCCCTAGGTCAAATTCAAAAAGACATAAACAAAATTACTAAAGATCAAGACAATAGGATCGTGAATCAGTGGAAGAAATTAGGAGTGGACTGGTCTTACGGGAAAAAAACGTCTTCAAATCCATCAATAAATGTGAGGATAATTCCGCATATTCCAGAAGGCAGAGCAGGGGACGAAGTTGAAATCACCGTCGAAGTAGAGAACACCGGCCTTGAACCTTTGTATAGATTAAGTGCAACGACTAAATCTGTGAACTTAATTGCGAACGGAAAAGAACTTATATACGGGAAATTAAATCCGGGTGAGAAAAAAGTCTGGAGCACAAAATTCGAATTACCTAAATGGGCACTAACAAGGGAAGATAAAGTATCGCTCAAATTCCAGGATGCACATAAATCTACAATCCCCAATTACGACTTTATTGTTAAGATCAATGCTCTTCCTAGACCTCTTTATGCCTATAACTATGAAATAGTTGATGACGGAAGGTATGGCTCAGTTGGAAACGGAAACGGGATCCCAGAGATAGGAGAAAAAATAGCACTACTTATAAGGGTAAAAAATATAGGCAATGGCTTATCTGAAAAAACTGTCTTAAGCTTAAAAAACCTTTCCGGTGACAAAATATTTTTAGAGAAAGGAAGATCCGAGCTTGAGAACCTTGCTCCAGAAGAAATAAGAGAGACAAACTTCACTTTTAATGTAAAGAAATCCGGGTCTCCAATTGACCTTGAGATTCAGATTATAGATGAGATATTTAGAGACGGAATAACAAGTAAAGTCATGATACCTAATAATATAAAAGTATCGGACTACAGAGAAAATAAGCACTATATTTTAGTAAAGGATCATAATACTCCAATTAGAGGGGGCGGATTTACAGGAGCTCCCATAATAGCACTCTCTCAAAAAGGAGGGAAACTCAGAGCAGTGGGACAAAATGAGGATTGGATTAAAGTAAATTTGGATGAGAACTTGCTTGGATGGATAAATAGTGACAAGGTTCTACCATCAGAAGATGAAGGCTCCGCTTTATCGGACAATCCACTATTTCAAGAAACTTTTGAAGCTCCGCCCATTATTAACATTCATGATCTTCCTGTATCAACAAAATCTAATGTTATAACTATTTATGGAGATATAAACGATCAGGACGGAATCGAGCTCGTCTCGGTCTTCTTAGGTGATGATAAAGTTGCCTTACTGCCTTCAACAAGAACTAATGTCCCGGTTTCTCTAGAATTAACGCTTGATGAAGAAATTAATCTTATAACTGTTATAGCTAAGGACTCTAAAGGCCTTCTATCTAAGCAAAGCTTTATAGTGAGAAAAGAGGGTTGAAAAGGAAGCGGGTTTGATTGTCAAATTTATTCTCAGCCGCGTACTAACAGGGATTTTTGTTGTCTTTGTGGTAGTAACCATAACTTTTTTCCTTCTACGAATGCTTCCCGGCGGTCCATTTGATGAGGAGAAAAAACTCCCGGATCAAATCCGTAAAAACATAGAGGTTAAATACAACTTAAATGAACCAGCCTGGAAACAATATCTAATCTATTTAAAAGGCCTCTCTAGAGGAGATTTCGGACCTTCCTACAAATACGTTGACAGATCCGTTAACGACATAATAAAAGAAACGCTGCCTGTATCCGTTGAACTTGGGATTGTAGGACTCTTTGTTTCCATAGCTTTAGGCAGTCTTGTGGGAATAGTATCCGCGATAAAGCCTAGGGGGTTTTTTGATTTCTTTGCGGTATCTGCTGCGACAGCCCTTGTATCAGTCCCAAGTTTTGTAATAGGGGCTGTACTCATCTATTTTTTCTCTGTTAAATTAAGATGGTTCCCGGCCGCACTGTGGGGAAGTCCGAGCCATATAGTGCTTCCTGCGCTGACACTTGCCGCCGGACCCGCAGCCTATCTGGCTCGTCTGATACGTGCAAGTATGCTAGAAACTTCAGAAGCGCCATTTATTAGAACAGCACGTGCAAAGGGGCTTAGCAATTTTATAGTAGTTACAAAACACATTCTGAGAAATGCCTTGATTCCGGTTGTTACTGTAATCGGGCCCATAACAGCTTTTCTAATTACGGGCTCATTTGTTGTAGAACACATTTTTGCTATCCCTGGAATAGGAAGATTTTTCGTGCTGGCAGTTTCAAACAGAGACTACCCTTTAGTAATGGGAATCACTATCGTATATACGATCATACTTGTACTAGCTAACCTGATTGTAGATATATTGTATGTATATCTGGATCCCAGAATCAAACTTGATAAAGGCGGGATCCAGTAAATGAAAAATATCAAGATTATTATAGAGTATGAAGGAACAAATTACTTTGGATGGCAGAGACAACCTGAAGGTCCTACAATACAAGAAGTAATAGAGAATGCCCTACAAAATATTACGGGAGAAAACATCTCTCTACTCGGATCGGGAAGAACTGACTCCGGCGTGCATGCCCTGGGGACAAGTTGCCAACTTTAAGACTGAAAGCAATATAAAAGCTGCTGAATTTCAGATGGGTCTTAATTCTACTCTTCCTAAAGATATAACAATATTAGATGCCCGAGAGGTGGATCTAGATTTTCATGCACAGCATTCAGCAAAGAGCAAGATATATATCTATAAGATATTTAATAGTCCTCACCCTTCCGCACTTCTTAGAAAGAGGTCCTGGTATATACCCCAACCTCTTGAATTAGATCAAATGGAGAAACCTGCTGAATATCTCATAGGTGAACACGACTTTAAAGCATTTGCTCAATCCGGTACAGATTTAAAAACAACCGTCAGGACCGTTTTAAGGGCATATATAGAACAAAAAGATAATAATATTATCGAATTCAGTATAGAAGCCACAGGATTCCTTAAGAGAATGGTTAGACTCATAGTGGGAACAATGGTCCAAGTTGGTAAAGGGAGAATTACACCTTCGGACTTCTTAAAGATTCTTGATACTGGAGAGAAAACAAAGTTCATACATGCTGCCCCTCCGCACGGGCTTTACTTAAGAGAGGTAAAATATTGAAATTAGCTATAATATCTGACTCATATAGATAGCTATATATCTGAGGTGAACAATGAAATACATAAGATATGAAGAAAAAGATAAGATTGAAAAATATGGGGTACTTGAAGGAGAGCTAATCAGGGAAATAGAGTGGGATCTGTTTGGAGATTATATGCCAACAGATATAACTAATGATATTAATGACGTTAAAATTCTTCCACCATGCACGCCGACAAAAATAGTATGCGTAGGATTAAACTACAGGGATCACGCGGAGGAAATGAACAGCAAGGTCCCTGAAGATCCCAGAATTTTCATTAAACCCAACACGGCAATTATTGGACATGAAGATACTATTATATATCCAGATCATATGTCCTCCAGGGTTGACTATGAAGGCGAGTTAGCGGTTGTGATGGGAAGTAGGGCAAAGGGCGTTAATGTAGATGAAGCGCTAGACTATGTTTTCGGATATACATGTCTAAATGACATTACCGCCAGAGATCTTACAGCAAAGGACTTGCAGTACACAAGAGGTAAAGGGTTTGATACATTTGCTCCATTTGGACCATTTATAGAAACTGACCTTGACGCCTCTAATTTACATATAGCGACATACTTAAACGGAGAAATAAAACAAAGCTCTAATACATCCATGCTGATCTTTAATGTTCCTAAATTAGTAAGCTTCATTTCAAATGTCATGACTCTTCTTCCAGGCGATATAATATCAACCGGGACTCCATCGGGAATTGGCCCAATGAGAAAGGGCGATACTATAGAAGTTCATATAGAAGGTATAGGCATACTTAGGAACTACATAGGATAATTTTGCTTATTATGAACATAATATTAGCATAAAGAGCTTCTATTCCATTTGTAGAATCGACCTTGCTTCATTAACAATATCCTGTGTATTCGCATTTCGAAGAGAAATCTAGAATTGAAGCTCTTTTTTCGATATAAGAAACGTCATCCCAAACAAAATCATTCCCGAGAGAAGGTATAAAAACCAAGAATGAAATAAGAAAGAAAAAAAATCGCAACGATTGATTTATTGCCGATTAAGTAGTTGATTCCAGTACTGTTCTCACTTTGACCGGCTGCTGGCCCAACGGGCAGCTCATGATCTTGGATCTTGACCGATTTGTTATTTTTCTTACCCATTATTATACTTCCAATTTTCAATTCAGATTTTTTAGAACTCCCTTTTTATATACATAATCAGCGAAATAATTAGGCATAATATTTTATGATTTTTTGAAAAGAGTTAAACTAGGATAACATTTGCAGAAGATTAGCTTAAAAAGAAAAAAGTGGCTGCTATTAATTCTTTATCACAGTTTTAAGATAAACACTTTCCCATCAGATACACTCTGGGTAAAATACGGAACACCTTAATTTAGAAAAGGAGATATAAATTGCCTAAAGTACTGGTTCTTCCCGGAGACGGAATTGGAGTTGAAGTAACAAACGTAAGTCTTGATATTCTTAATATTATAGGAGAAAAACATAATATAGATTTTGAATTTGAAACTGAGTTATTCGGCGGATCTTCAATTGACGAACACGGTATCCCAATAACCAATGAAGTGATAGAGAAAGCCAAATCAGCCGACGCTGTTCTGATGGGAGCAGTAGGAGGTCCTAAATGGGAAAACCTAGCTCATGAGAATAAACCCGAAAGCGGTCTTCTTGCTTTAAGAAAAGAACTTGATGCATTTGCAAATTTAAGGCCGGCTATTGTATACCCTGCTCTTGCCGATGCCTCAACACTAAAGAGAGAAGTTGTTGAGGGTGTAGACATTATGGTAGTAAGAGAACTCACTGGAGGTATTTATTTTGGCCGTCCTCGAGGTATTGAGAAGCTTAAGGATGGTCAGGAAAAAGGATTTAACACTTTGAGCTATACAACTCTTGAAATTGAAAGAATTGCAAGAGTAGCTTTTGATATTGCGAGAAAGAGAAGTAAGAAGCTAACCTCAATTGATAAAGCTAACGTGCTTGAAGTTATGCAGTTCTGGAGAACAACAGTTACACGAATTGGGGAAACCGAATATCCTGATGTGGAGTTAGAACACCTTTATGTAGATAATGCAGCTATGCAGTTAATAAGGAGACCTAAGAGCTTCGATGTAATGCTCGCCGGGAACATGTTCGGCGACATTATAAGTGATGAAGCCGCTCAGCTTACAGGATCTCTAGGAATGCTGCCCTCGGCCAGTATAGGAGAAGGTGCAATATACGAACCCGTTCACGGAAGCGCTCCCGACATTGCCGGGCAAAATATGGCAAACCCCATTGCCATGATCCTAACATCCGCAATGATGCTAAAATACTCATTTGATCTGGACCAGTCTGCAAGAGTAATAGAAGAAGCAGTAGAAAGAGTCCTTGAGAAAGGTTTTAGAACTGCAGATATATATCATGAAGGAACGATAAAATTAGGATGTAAAGAGATGGGAGAGGAAATAGCCCGGGAAATTAAGGACTATAAGGAAACTCCCTTAGTATAAATCGTGAGTAAACAATCTAGTATTTCAGAGACTGTAAATAAGAACCTTTTTAGCAACCAAAATTTTAAAAATCTCTTAAGTAAAATAGACTCCGGAGAGAAAGTAATGTCTCTCTCCGGTCTGAGCGGTTCTTCCAAATTTTATCTAGTATCAGTAATCTTAAGTACTATTAAAAGACCTGTTCTCTTCATATCTCCTACAAAAAAGAAGGCGGAATCGGCATCAAAAAATCTATCATTCTTTCTTCCGCACCCCCCGCCTGTCCTATTAAAAAAGGAGCCCGGGTGGGGAGAAGCCCTCTTTTCATCAAAATCACTGTTATTAAAGGAAAGAATTAACTGGCTCTACTGTGCAATGAGTGGGCAACCGGTAATTGCTGAAATAGGTGCTCTCTTTGAAAGAATTGTGCCTAGGAAATCCTTTGATAATTTTGTCATGGAAATTAGTAAAGGGGACTTGCTATTAAGAGAAGAATTTATAATTCGTCTCAAGCAAACGGGCTATGTAGAAACAGACTTTGTACAAGGCCGGGGGGAGATTAGCACTAGGGGCTCTATTTTAGACATATTCTCACCTGGACAGAACAACCCAATAAGGCTTGAATTTATTGGAGATGAAGTGGGTTCAATTAGAATTTTCAATATAGAGGACCAAAAATCAACCGAGAAAATAGAAAACGCTGTATTTTTACCGGCAAGCGGAATCGTACTGGATCAAAAATCAATTGATAGAGCCACAAAATACCTAAGAATAAAAGCAGAAGAACATGGAGTAGCAACTCGAAACAAATTGCAAGTCATTCAGGAAATCGAAAAAGGAGAGAGGATACCAAACATCGAATGGCTTCTTCCTTCATTTTATCCAAAGTTAAGTTCGATTTTCGATTACTTGCCCGCTGATACATTAATAATAGAAGATGAACCCGAGGAGAACTCGAGCTCTGCGGAAGCCTTTGTAGAATCCTTGCCGGAAACAGATGCTATCTTAAAAAAACAACTTAAAATTGCACCCGACATTCAAGAGCTTTTTTTCACTGAGGATTATATTAAAAAGAAAGTTAAGGCATTCCAAAACATGCTCTTAAGAGACTTAGACGTATCTAATGATAAGAATAAAACCGTCAGGTTCAACGCAGAGCCGATATCAATCAAATGGGCCAATGATGGGGATTCTCCCATAGATACACTGTCAGAAAAAATAGAAGAATGTCAAAATGACGGATATTCCCTGCTTTTAGCATTTAAAACACAAAACGAACGCGACAAAATTCTAAATCTGCTAAAAGAGCGTGGTTACGAAAATATAGCTTCAAGTCTGGGAGACCTCGCTAAGGGCTTTAAATTTCAGGAAGCAAAGCTTGAGATACTAACCGAGGAAGAAATATTTGGGGAAAAGAAAAATAGGATTACTTACAAAAAGGGAAAAGGTGTACCCTCGGCTTTTATTACCTCCTTTAGCGAACTTAAGCCGGGTGATTATATTGTGCATGTGGAGTTTGGCATTGGAATCTTTAGGAACCTTAAAAAGTTAAAAATAGGCGATACGGAAAGTGATTTTATACAATGTGAATATGCCGGTGGGGATAAAATATATGTACCCGTCGATAAACTTAAGCTAGTCCAGAGATATATAGGCGATGGTAAACCGCATAAGGTAGACAGACTTGGAAACCAAAGCTGGAACACAAGGGTTAAAAAAGTAAGGAAAGCCGTAGAGAATGTGGCTGGAGAGCTCCTTGAATTATATGCACGTAGAAAAGCGGAAAAGGGGTTTATGTATTCAAAAAGAGATGAGACATACCGGGGGTTTGAGTTAGAGTTCGGCTATGAAGAAACTCCTGATCAGGAAGCTGCTATTGAAGACGTTATGCAAGATATGGAATCCTCAAAACCAATGGACAGGTTAATCTGTGGAGATGTGGGTTTCGGTAAAACCGAAGTTGCTCTGAGAGCGGCATTTAAAGCTGCTATGGACGGAAAGCAGGTAGTCTTTCTAGTACCCACTACGCTCCTTGCGGACCAGCACTATAAAACTGCTCTTAACAGATTAAAGGAATATCCTATTATGATTGATGTCCTGTCCAGATTTAAAAGCGGCAAACAGGAAAAAGAGACAATTTTAAAACTAAAAGAGGGCAAAGTTGATATCATTATCGGAACTCATAAACTACTTAATGATAAAATCAAATTTAAGGATTTAGGACTGCTCATTATTGATGAAGAGCACAAATTTGGAGTATCTCAAAAAGAGAAGCTTAAAAAATTCAAACACGGAGTTGACGTACTCTCATTAAGCGCGACACCTATTCCCAGAACCCTCCAACTCTCTCTCGCTAAAATCAGGGATATTAGCCTAATTACAACTCCCCCAGAGGGCAGACAGTCAATAGACACACATATATATAAATCAAGCTCAAATATAATCACTGAAGCTGTCTCTAAGGAAATAAAGCGCGGCGGATCAGTGTTTTTTATCCATAATCGGATAAAGGATATTTACAGAGTGGCAAATCGCGTGCAAGAGCTTGTGCCTAATGCCAGGATCGAAGTTACTCACGGACGAATGAGAGAGAAACCGCTTGAGGAGAGCATTGGGAAATTTATTAAGGGTGACATAGATATACTGGTAACAACCGCAATTGTAGAATCAGGATTGGATATTCCGAGAGCAAACACGATAATAATAGAGGATGCTCATACATTCGGGCTTGCGGATTTATATCAATTAAGGGGCAGAGTTGGCAGGTCTGAGCAAAAAGCATATGCATATTTTTTAATTCCCAGCACAAAACCCCTCACTGATGAAGCAAAAAGAAGACTCAAAGTAATATCAGAATTTAAAGAGCTTGGATCAGGATTTAAACTTGCTCTCTCGGATCTTGAAATAAGAGGTGCCGGGCATCTTTTTGGCAATGAACAATCGGGACATATAGCTGATGTAGGCCTTGAACTCTACTTGGATATGTTAGAAGGTGCAGTCAAAAGACTCCAGGGTGAGACTCAAGAAGAAGAGACCGAACCTGAGATATCTCTTAACTTACCGGCCTTCATCCCCGATGATTATATCTCTACTGACGCTGAGAGACTACTTATTTATAAGAGGTTATCTGCAATCGGCTCTAAAAAGGAAATCCTAAATTTAAGAGTAGAATTAACAGACCGGTTCGGCGACATACCTGAGCCTACATCAAACCTCATAGAGCTAATGGATTTAAAACTTTTAATGAAAGGGCTCTCTATTGAAAAAGCTGAGATTAGGGATAAAAGAACTGTTATAATATTCTCAGAAAATTCAAAGTTTCATACCAGCTTCCCTCCTAAGGGAAAAATGGAAGTACTTTATGAAAACAAAGATTCTATTAGCGAGACAAAAAATATATTGAAAGATCTTATCAAAATTGAGAAGGCAAAACAAAAACCTCACTGACACTTAGATTTGGAGAAAAGAATAGATGAGAATCTTAATCCTGATTCTAACAATTGGGTTCATTTTCAGCTGCAACAACTCTAATAATGAAACCAAAGAAGCACCGTCAGATATCTTAGCCCTAGTCGGCTCAGAAAGTATAACCAAAGACGACCTGAAGGATGAACTCAACAAACTTTCCTATAAACAAAGATCTATTTATAGCTCTTCTCCGGAAAAACTAAATAAATTTTTAGACACTCATATAAACGAAAAAGTTTTATATAACGAGGCTATAAAAAGAGGATTTGCAAATAGGGGTGATATTCAAGAAGAAATTGACCGTTATAAGAAACAGCTCATAATAAAAACCTTCGGCAAAGAAATTTTAGGTGAATTAGAATTAAATAATGACGATATTACGATGTACTATGATCAAAACAAGAAAGAGTTTGAACGTATACAAATAAGTAAAATCTTTATAAAAACTAATCCTGAAAATGGTATTTCTAGTGAATCCGCACTATCCAAGGCTGAGCTCGTCTCAAGTAAGGCAAATGCTGGTGAGAGTTTTGAAGAGCTCGCAC
>PVMK01141805.1_pt1 | contig 38335 bp, 39 predicted proteins | sample 1853481 | NCBI WGS metagenome assembly PVMK01 (sample SAMN08533507, study PRJNA380276) | Marine sediment metagenome, whole genome shotgun sequencing project.
CGCGGCGGCGAAAAATTGTCGCAAGTTGTGTGGCCTGACGTAGGGTACGTTGCGATTCGCGGGGAACGCTGCCCGCGGTGGTTCAACCAGGTCGACGAGCTGCATCAGTCCCGCTGGCTGGACGACGAATACGGTCAGGCAGTCGCCGTGGCTCGGGCCAAAGTAGTACAGATCGAGTGACCGGCCGCCCAGCGACAGTTGGTAATAATCACTGAAACTAATGTCGGGCATCACCACGGCGGGGTTCGGGTTGTCGACAAAGCGTTCGGTGCAGCGTTCCTGCGCTACCACCTGGGCACCTTCAGCGGTAAATACTTCTGCCCCCGAGACGCGGTCCCAGTGGTAATGCGAATAGACGACGTATTTAACGGGCTGGTCGGTGAGCTTCGCAATGGCCTCGCGATAATCGCGGGCCGCCGTTGCGTTGAGCGGATCGGTAACGATCACCCCTTCATCAGTCACCAGAAACAGGCTGCGCTGGCCACCGCTCTGAAACAGGTATACCCCGTCGGCGACTTGTTCGATATTGGCCGGTAGCGTAGGTGGCGTTGCCGGGCTGCAGGCGTATAAGAGCCAGGCCGTTGCAAGGCCCATGAGTGCGCGTGGCATGCTTGAGGAATTCATCATCACGGCCCCCTGATTTGGAGTTCAAAGTATATAGAACTTGGGCTAAAGGTGTGTGGGAAAGCGGTGTCCAGAAACACCGTCCAGAACAGGCAAAATGGGCGTATGCTGGGTGCATGCAAAGACAGGCGTGAGCCCGGCTCTACGGTGCGGTTCGCAGCCTGACAGGAGGCGAGACATGAACGCACGCAATTCACTGCCAATACTCATTGGCCTGTTGTTAGTTAATTCCCTCTACACAGCGCACGCGGCGCCCGATGCCGAACAGGCGCGCATGATCGCGATTATGGAGCAAATGGATACCGCGTCTGCAAAACTCGTGGCGCTGGAAAATGCCCTGCTCACCAATCAGTCCGAGATTGGCGCCGCAGTTGGCGTGTTGCTGGCTGAAGAAGCGGGCGTGTCGGGTGATCTGGTTGCCGGGCGCGAGGCTGAGTTCGGCCGGGCGATCATCAATACCGTTCGCACCTTCCAGATGACCTGGTCGTATGAGCATCGCGCCAATGATGCGCTGGTGAAACGTGATCTGGAATGGCTGGAGTACCTCAAGCGAAAGGGCCTGCTCGCGGATGCGGTTCGGCATGACATCGAGATCAAAACGCCACTGTTTGTTAAGCGTGGGGAATGGATTAAGCAAACCGGCAATTACGCGTTGGCGCTGGATTCCATAACAGATGTGTCGTGTTTCCGTGACATGGTGGTTGCCAGCGGGTTTACCAAGACCTCGACAGCACTGACTTATAAGTCACCGTACACCGAGGTGCTGGCGGCCGGGACCAAGCGCGGTATGTTTACGCTCACTGAGCAGGAAATTCATGAGCAATTCACCATCCCGACGCTTAAAGGTTACGGCAAGATTCTGGGTGTTGAAGTCGATGTGACACCCTGGCAGGCGGATCGGATGATCACCATCAGTATCGTTACGCCGGATGCTGAAGATCTGCCATTGCAGAGTTCGTTGCAGTCGACTGAATAGGCCGCGGAAAAATCATCCGGGGTCAGACACCATCAAATTAAGTGGTGGTGTGCGAGTGGGGGCACCGCTATGACCACCAAGCCTGATTCCACGGATATACCACCCGAGTTAACTCGGCGCGGTTTTCTGGCTGGCAGCGGTGGGCTTGCATCACTTGCGCTCGGCACACTCAGCACCGCGCTACCGGCTTGCGGCAAGAAACCGGAAGGACCCATGCCCCAAGCGCCCTACGACAGTATCCGCGACTGGGTCGCGGCGCTCGAAGCGCACGGCCTTTTGATTCGTATGGGCGACGTCGATCAGGACGCGTTTCACGCCACCGGTTTGTTTTTCAATCTTACTGATCAATACACCTGGTGGGGTGCGCCCGCTATGTTATTCGACCGGGTGAAGATTAACGGTGAGTGGGTTGATGGTCCATTGCTCGCGAATTTGCAGGGGCACTTAAGCACCGATGCCATTATCTGGGGGTTGGAGACGCGACCTGGTGAGACGGTGGAAAACTATCGGCGTGCTAAAGCCTATATGCGCAAGATGTTCAGCGAGAATAACAACGCCTGGCCGACTATTCCCCCGGTGGAAGTGCCGGCGACTGATGCGCCGTGTAAAGAAGTGGTATTACGTGGCGATGAGATCGATCTGACTCGCTTTGCGTTTATTCAGACCAATCCGGCGGACGGCGGCCGCTACGTGAATTCGGGTTCGGTGTTTACCGAAGACCCGAACACAGGAAAAAATTTCGGCACTTACCGGTGTCAAATTAAGGGGCCGCGCAAGCTGGCGTTGAATCCCGAAACGAACCAGGGCGCCTGGCGCATGATTACCGCGGCCCGCGAACGTGGGGAAAAGGTGTACAAGGTTGCAGTCGTAGTCGGGCAGGATCCGGTTATCTTTATGATCAGCAGCACTAAGATGACCGGCTTTTCGCGTAAAGGCCGCCAGCCTGACGAGCTCGCGCTGGCGGGCGGTTTGCGTGGCAAAGCTGTAGACGTGGTGAAGTGCGAGAGCAACGATATGCTGGTGCCGGCGCATGCCGAAATGGTGATCGAGGGTGAGGTGATGCTGGACGAACCACTGGAGCCGGAAGGTCCCTTCGGTGAGATGTACGGTTATCTCGGTCCGCGCGACGAAGACAAGTTCTGGATGCGAGTGACGGTGGTTACCCATCGCAAGCAACCCTGGATACTGAACATGTTCACGGGCATGGAGCGTGGCCTGGTGACCGCGCCCATGCACACCTTAATAGAACACGGGCTGCGTCAGCGCTTTCCGTACTTCGTGGAGTATTACCTACCGCACGACACGATGGGCATTACCTATCTGGCAATCAAAAAAACCAAACCCGGTCAGGGTCTGGAGATCGGCAAGGCGGTGGTGGGCTTTGATCCGATTGCCAAGATCACAGTCGTGCTGGATGATGATGTTGATCTGCTGAATCAGCAGGACATTCTGCGTGCCATTGTGTCGCGCTGGCAGCCGCATCCCGCCACCTACATTCTGGAAGACGGCCGCGGCATTATTATTGATCCCAGTCAGCGCGAACCCCGCAAAACCAGCAAGATTGTCATCGATGCCACCCGCCAATGGCCGGAAGAGGGTGGACCTGAGACTTTTGCCGGTAACAGCCGCGACTTGTTGAATGAATTACAGCCAGGCGCCGTCGAAGACTCGGCTCAACTGTATGCCGCGTTGCTGGAGGGTTGGGGAAAGTAATTTAATTCGGTCTGACCCCATTTAATACGCTGCACTCTGCGGCCAGTTGGCTGGTAAACATTGCGGAGAGCAAAACTCGGGGCTTAACTAGGCACATGATGAATAAAACCCACGCTTCGCTTCGTACGCCGCTAACCGTGCTGTTGCCGGTGTTTACAACTTTTCTCCTGACTTTTCTGGTGCTTTTTTTGGTGAGCTGCGCTACCACGCCTGGGCCCCGCAGCGTCGCGGCTGACTACCAGCTGGAAGTGCTGGTGCCGGGTTCGGCCATGCACGGGGTGCACGGTTTGGCTTTCGATAAGGACGACACGCTGTATGGCGCGAGTCTGGCGGGTTATTCGATTTACCAGATTGATACGGCCACCGGCGAGGTGACGACAAAGGTCGGGCCGCCACTGGGTAGCGCGGACGATGTCGCTGTAGCGCCCGATGGCACAATCGCCTGGACAGCCGGTGCATTTTCGGCCGTGCATGCGCTGACTACCGAGGGCGAGTTCAAGGTGCTGGCTACGGATTTGCCGGCGGTGAATTCCATTAACTATTCCCCGGACGGCCGCTTATTTGTCACCCGGGTGTTCGGTGGTGATGCGTTGTATGAAGTCGATCCGACCGGTGTGGGGAAGCCCCGCCTGATTGCGAAAAAGCTGGGTGGCCTGAACGGCTTTGAAGTCACCGCTGACGACCAGTTGTATGGCCCGCTGTTTCTTAAAGGCAAGCTCGTACGCGTGGGTGTAAATTCCGGTGAAGTGACGCAGATCCAGGAGGGCTTTGCGGTGCCTGCTGCGGTCAACCTGGATTCCCAAGGCCGCTTGTTCGTCGTGGATTTTAAAGACGGCACGGTGTCGCGCATCGATTTAGACCAGGTGCCCGCACCCGAGGCACGTGTAGTCATCGCGCAGCTCGAACCGCCGCTCGATAATCTTGCCATTAACAGTCGTGATGAGTTGTATATCTCCAACCCGGCCACGAATACGATCACCGCGGTGGACCCTGATACGGGCGAGTCCCGTACGGTGGTGAGCGGTCATTTGAGTTCGCCGGGCGGTATCGCCTTTGCCACGGTCGATGGCAGGCAGGCGTTGCTGGTGGCAGACCTCTGGGGCAATCGTTTTTTTGATCCGGATACGGGTGCACGCACGATGCTGGCAGTGCCCAATGGCGTTACGGCATCTGCCAGCCTGGCGGCGCAGGACCATTACCTGGCGCTGGCATCCATCTGGCCGTTCGGGTTGGTCTACATAATCGATCAACAGGCTAACAAGATTGTTAAAACAGCCAAGTTCGCTGCACCCTACAGCCCGCTGTTTATGGCGGACGGCAGTTTGCTGGTGGCGGATTACCCGGCGGGTACGATCACCCGGCTGGCCCCGGGCAAGAGTCGCGACAAGACCGTGGTCGCCAGTGATCTGGCCGGGCCGCTGGGGCTGGCGCTGGTGGAAGAAGGTTCGCAGCGACTCTTATATATAAGCGAATACGATAGCGGTCGGTTAGTGCGGCTGAATCTGGATACGGGCGAGCGCAGCACCGTCGCCGAAGGGTTGCAGCAAGCGGAGGGCCTGGCGCTGACGCGTGATGGTCAGGTGCTGGTCGCAGCAACCGGCAGCGGACAATTGCTGCGCATTAACCCGGTCAATGGCGTAATAGATACCCTTGCCGATAACCTGGCCATAGGTTTAGCCGGTGGTCCCGACCTGCCGCTACCGTTTTTGCCGACAGGCATTGCCGTGGACGCGGCCGATAATATTTACATCAGTGCCGATATCGATAATGCGCTGTACAAGTTAAGCAAAAAATAAATTTGCGGTCAGGCTCACTGCAGTACTGTGGTGCCGGGCACCCGGGCTACGGGTGCTATTTCCAGAACCTGAACCAGGGTTTTTTGGCAGCTTTGCCGCCACCTTTTTTGCCTTCCTGCCCGGGCTTACGGTTGGCGCGATACTCCGCCATTATCCTCTTACGTTCGTCGCGGCGGGCACGCATTTTCCGGGCGCGCTGGCTACCGGGTCCGGATTGGTTTTCTTCAATATCACTGGCCAGCGGATCGATTCTGATTAACCGCCCACTGGTGCCGGATGACCGGCCCGTGTCATTCACCAGCAGGTAAAGCTCGCCGTTCATATCCTCGCCCATGCCCAGCAATGCGCCACCCAGGGATTCCTGCTCCAGCAAACTCAGTTCACGGATGGTCGTGCCGTCCAGGTAAAACAGCCGGCCGTTGAAATCACCAAATATGTAGATACCGCCCAGGCGTTTTTTGATGGCGGGACCCCGGTATACGTAACCACCGATAACGGCCACGCCCTCGTCGTGGTCGTATTCCGCCAGCGGATCAATCAGGCCGACCGATATATCTGCGCAGGTAGAGGGATCCTCAACGCCCGGCGAACCATCGGGTGGCCCACCGGCGCCAACAAAACAGAAACTGCCTTCCTTGATGGGGAAACCGTAGTTGTTCCCGGCGGTGACGAGGTCAACTTCTTCGATGTCATTGTTGCCGACATCGCCGGCATAAATATCATTGGTGTCCCGATCCACGGTGATGCGGAAGGGATTACGAAAGCCATGCGCAAAAATTTCGTCAATGGCATCCAGATCAGACACAAAAGGGTTGGTCTCGGGGACCAGATACTGGCCATTGCCCGAGATCTGATGATTGCCGATGGGTGCATAGGCTGCGTTCGGTACGATGCGAAGTATCGAGCCGAGTATGATTGAGTTGTCCTGACCGGTAGTGAGTGGCCCGCCGTTGCCGAGTGCTATGAGCATATAGCCCTGCATGTCGAAGACCAGCGCACCGCCGTTGTGAAAAGCCGTGGGTTCATCAATCCTCATTATCTCGCGACGACTGCCTGGCACGACCACTTCGGCAGGGTTCAGCGGGTTGTCGACGCGCCATTCGTTAATAACGCTTTGGTGTGGCTCAAAACTGAACCCAATTTCCCAGGGGAAGTCGGCGTCCCCGTCGACGGCCTCGGAGGTATAGGTGTAGAGCAGACCATTGGTCTGATAATCGGGATGGAAGACCAGCCCCAGTAAACCGCGTTCGTCATAACTGCCAGGCCTTACTACCACCCGATCACTCACATCCAGGAACACGGTTTTTATACCGGTGGCCAGATCAATGGCGAGCACGGTGCCCAGCTGTTCCGCGACAAACACGCGGCTTGTATCACCCGGTGCGAAAGTTGCGTGCAGGGGTGCCACCATTCCATCGGCTATCACGGTCAGCTTGATTTCCTGGCTGCCGAATTCAATGGGGTCCGGAATCGGGTCGAGGAGTGGTTCCGCACTTGCCAGGGTGAACTGCAGGCCAAGTGACAGCGCTATAGCCGGCAAAAGTACAGACAAAAATCTGGGCATGGTGTTCTCCGTTGAACGGGTGCGTTCTGACCGGCCGCACTCTTTTATTTGCTTAGGTTAACCGGATGCTTTCCGGCTCAAAAATAGTAGCACAGCCATGGGGCTGGCTATCAGGCACATCGATTACCTATTCAAATTTTACATAATCTACGCAAAGGCATAACGGTGCCGCTGCCTGATGGCCTGATGGCCTGGTGGCGCACAGCAATGTGGGTGGGTGCGCGATCAAGTACCGGCAGGGTGATGGCAAGTTATCACGGTACTCTGCGCGATGGCCGGGTGTTCGACAGTTCCTATCAGCGTGGCCAGCCTTTGCGGGTGCGGCTGACGGACGTCATTCCGTGTTGGCGCGAAGGGCTGGTGATGATGAAAGCAGGTGGGCGCAGCAAGATAAGTTGCCCGGCCAGTATCGCTTACGGCGACAAAGCCAGTGGCCCTGATTCGGTCTGGGGCAGCGCTGAGTTTTCAAATCGAATTGCTGGATGTTGTGGATTAGTGGACCAGCAATGGCGTCTTGTGCCGCATGGGTATATTCTTCGCGGCTTCACCGGCTTAATTCTTTGGTTTTTTTGTTGATGAAGTCTGCAACGGTTTTCGGGTAGATTTTTTTACTTAATTAATTATTGAGAATATTTGATGGGCAGAAAGCTTTATATTGCGAATTTACCAGCTACTGTTGGCCCAAAGAGCCTGCGCAAGGAGTTTTTGGCGTGCGGTACGGTTGCTACGCTTAATATTATTACTGATCGTGCTACCGGTCGCGGTAAAGGTATAGCCTTTGTCGAGATGTCGAGTACCGCCGAGGCGGAGAGCGCCATTAAAGCGCTCAACGGTAAGAGCATGGGCGGCCAGAAAATTGAGGTAAGCATGGCCAAGGCGCATAACGCGCCGGATGCACGTGGCTCGGGCAAGGCGAACCGCGGTCCGGAGGGGCATCCCGGCCCGGGCGCCGGTCGTGACAATCGCTGGTAATATTTTGGTGGCCTGAAAACCTCCGGTTCTCAGGCATGTGTCCGAGGGGGCTTTGAATCTGATACCAAAATTGCCCTAATTAGTCACCGGAACCGGCACCGGGGCTTCAAAATCAGCGACGGTCGTAAGCCCATCCTCAACTTCAGCATTCATGCCCGGGGTGAATTCGATCAGGTCGTCCACGTCCAGCATCACGTCATCAGGATCTGGCATCGTGTCCATATTACCCTGGCAGGTAAATGCCACCGTGTATTCACCCGGGGCAAGAAAGGGCGCCATGTATTCCTGTTTGCCCGTGTCAATGTTCAGCCGGACGTCCGCGGTGGTCAGCGGGTTGGGTGTATTATTGTCGACATCGTCGGGTATTACATCGAAACCCTCGTAGACGTACACAACATTTCCATCGCCGCTATTCATATCGCTCGTGCAGCTGGTATTCGTCGGTGGCAGCAGGGCCGGGTCTACGCTACCGGCAATATTCCCATACTCGGTCATATCGGTAATACGCAGGGAAGGCTGAAGTTTATAGCCGGGCTGTCCAACCGGGTTGGTCAGGCCCATGCGCAGGTTCCAGTCGAAAACAACAGCCGTAAATCCACCGGTGATCACCGTAAAATGGTTACCCAGCTTCAGCCGATCCGGTGGAATCCTTAATTCGATTTGTGCGCCACCGTCTTCGACGACATAAGAGTCGTAAATGCCATCAAATTCTGCATTGACGTCGAGTTTTATCCAAATGTACTCGCCGGCCGGAACCTGTTCATCGAGCAGCAGCTCGAATTTGCCGTTGGTCAGCGCTTTCAGGTTGATGTCTTTGGGTGTGTCGTATTGATAATACTGCTGCGGCCCGTTTGCAGGTTTGAGCGTGACGGCATCAAATTGCACCCAGACTTCGGTAACGTTATCGACCGATGCGTCCGTTACCGCAATATTCAAAGTGCCGACATTGTCGCCGCCACCCCCACCGCATGCACTCAGCCAAACCGCTGTCAGGCCAACCAGAATTATATTTATTATATTTTTCAGCATGGGTGTTTACTCCAATGTGTACAGCCGCCGTAAAACCGACAGTTTACAGTTTGATTAAAATATTCTTACACATGAGGGTGTGGGCAGGGGGCGAGCGTTACATAAGTGGGGAGTAATAGAATGGTTTATGGTTAAAGGAATCAGGATCTGATCCTGATTGATCCCATTCAGAACAATGGTGTCTGACACCAGGAAAATTTGCCGCTTTGCGAGCCTGAATATTCCTGCTGATCAGTTTGCAGGCTGACAAAAGACAGCCCCTTAAATCGCAAATAAGAATTGGCAGAGAACACCAGTGGTTTTCCTGCATTAATTCCGAGGAGGTCTTTCAGGCCGACTTCGTGCGGCCTGAAAGCCGCTCGTCATTGAATGTCTGACACCAAAAATTATCTTAAGGAAAAAAAGAAGACGAAGATGACTGATTACGGTCATTTCTGCCCCGTTGCCGAAGCCACCGAAACAGCTAATCCCCCATCTTCAGCGAACGAGAACGCTTCATACCCATAGAACCGGATCGTATCCGACCAGTACTGTGGCGGCAGGCCGGCCTTGTCCAGCAGAAGCATGATGAACTGTTTTGTGTTGGGTACTTTTTCCCAGACTTTGGGCAGCAATGTGGCGCGGTGACTGCGTTCCTCGATGATCAGGCCGTGTTTGTGCGGCCGCACTTGCTCAAGTAATGCGCCCAGGTTATCTGCCGCCAACGGTTCCGGTTGTGACAATACCGAAATATCGATCAGGGTACGGTCCAGTTCATGGGCTGCCAGCGGCGCAAAGCGCGAGTCATTGAATGCGGCACTATACGCTGTGCGCGCAATATCCTGCGCGAGTGGAGTGGTGCCGTTGATTGCACCCATGCAGCCGCGCAGCGTGCCATTCTGCATGAGGGTAACAAAGTTGCCGTGTGTTTCTGTGAGTGTGCCCGTGAAATCATTTGCATCAACTTTAAGCGGTTGCCGGGTCTGCAACCCGTGAGCAATGGAACCGCGGGCGATTACCAGCAGCTGCGACTGTTCGGTGGGGCTGAGCTCAATGCAGGATAAAGGCGCCATAACCAACCACCCTGTTTTTGTCGCCGCAGGTATCACCCGAGTTACACATTGCGACCGTTTCTACGGCAAGCGGCTGGCAGTGTCTGGCCTGCATCAGCCCGTTGATTGCGTTTGCACCGCAGGCCTGTTCGCCGGAAAGCTGCGAAGACTTGGTGAGGATCGCGCTGCAGGTAGTGGCGTCAAACTTTCGTGCCTGTTCATAGCTGAGGAAGTGTGACAAATCGGAACTGATAACAATCAGTGTTTCCGGGCCGCCCCACACCGCATCTATAATTGCAGCTACCAGCTCGGGCGCGGCATGGCCGACTACCACTGGCACCAGCGTGAACTCATCCAGAACTGTTTGCAAAAATGGTAGCTGCACTTCCAGGCTATGCTCATCTTGATGTGCGTGGTCGGACACACTCATGCCCGGCAGTGTTGCGATGTCAGCAATTAATTTTCTGTCAAGTGGCACCGTGCCGAGCGGGGTGGCAAACGCGTCGGTGGCGGGTACCGCCATGCCTTCGAGGTAAACACGATGTGCGGGCCCGAACAGCGCCACGCGCCGGATGCCCTCGCGGTGCGTGCGCAGCAGCTTGCAGGCGGTCGCGGCTACGCCGCCGGAATACACGTAACCGGCATGCGGCAGGATCAGCACCTTTCGGTAACGGACCAGATGCCGCCGGCGCGTTTCTCTAGCAACGCAGCAACATCATGCCGGAGCTGGTCGGCCCCGGCCGGATAGAACATCCCGGCAACGGCGGGTTCACGCACTCTCATGGCGTTATCCTGTTATGCAACAAGTTGAATTTCATACCTTGTTTAATGGGGTTGGCACCCTCAGTTAACAAGGTATGGATGGCATGGACGACACAATAGTTTCAACCCGTTACTGGCACAAGCTGGACGATGGCCGACTGCAATGCGACCTGTGCCCGCGTCACTGTCGCCTGCACGATGATCAGCGGGGGCTGTGCTATGTCCGGCAACACACCGGTGATGAAATCAGCCTGGTCAGTTACGGGCGTTCAAGCGGATTTTGCGTCGACCCCATCGAAAAAAAACCACTGAATCATTTTTTCCCTGGCAGTGCCGTGCTTTCATTCGGTACCGCCGGTTGCAACCTGGCGTGCAAGTTCTGCCAGAACTGGGACATGAGCAAGTCCCGCGAAATGGATACGCTGGCCGACCGGGCCAGCCCTGAGCAACTGGCGCATGCGGCTCAGGAACTGTCGTGCAAGAGCATTGCGTTCACTTACAACGACCCGATTATTTTTCTGGAGTACGCGGTGGATGTGGCCGCCGCCTGCGATGAGCAGGGGGTGCAGTCGGTGGCGGTAACTGCCGGCTATGTCGATCCTGAACCCCGGGGCGAATTTTTCCAGGCAATGGATGCCGCCAATATCGACCTGAAAGCATTCACCGACCGTTTTTATTACAAGCTCTGTGGTGGGCACCTGGCGCCGGTACTCGACACGCTGAAATACGTGAAGCACGAGACCGACGCCTGGCTCGAGACAACGACACTGCTGATACCGGGTGAGAATGATTCTGACAAGGAACTTGATGAGATGACAAGCTGGGTGGTGGAGCATCTCGGGCCTGATGTGCCAATGCATTTCTCTGCCTTCCATCCCGACTGGAAGATGCGTGATATTAAACATACGCCGTCTTCAACATTGACACGTGCACGAAAGATCGCAATGGCTAATGGCGTGCGCTACGCGTACACGGGCAACGTGCATGATACGGCCGGCTCAAGCACCTGGTGTCATTCATGTGGTGAGTTGCTGATCGAACGCGACTGGTATCAGCTGGGGCAGTGGGGCCTTGATGAACAGGGTTGTTGCTCTGCCTGCAACACGTTGCTGCCGGGCCGCTTCGATATGGCGCCGGGGCAGTTTGGTAATATGCGGGTGCCGGTGCGGATGGCTGCGGTATGATTCCCGATTATTCCGAATTCAATTTGCCCGCAGCTTCGATCGAAGCCTACCGGCAGTTGCTGGCACTGAATCTTCAGTTGTATAAGCCAGAGGTGGTGGATTGGCTGCATAGCGAAGAAGCAGAACCTGTGCTGACACAGATGCTGCTCTATGTGCCGTGTTCGGAAACGTTACATTAAACCCAGTGTTTGATATCTGGCTGCAATCACAGAGGTGCTACTCATGAGTGGGAAAAAAAGCGGGCGGGCTGGCGACTATACCTGGGTGCTGGTAGCCGATGCGAATCGTGCTCAAATTTATAGTCGCCATCAACGACGCAGTCCACTTGAGATTGTGCAGAGCCTGACGGAAGCCCAGGCTCGTGCCAGAGAGCAAGATCTTGTTGCCGATAAGCCAGGGCGGACATTTGACCGTGCCGGGCAGGGGCGCCATGCAATGGAGCCAGCTCACACAGAGAAGGAGCATTTGCGTACCAAATTTGCTCAACGCATCACAAAAGAGCTGGAGTCGGCACGCAATGAAGGGCGGTTTAAACAACTGGTCATTATTGCCACTCCGGCCATGCTGGGAGAATTGCGTGGGCAATTCCATGAAGCAACAGCCGCATGCATTGTTGCTGAATTTAATAAGGAATTGACTGGTTATGAGCCGGAAGTTGTAGCACAGTTGATTGACGCTCAATAGTAAGGAGCGCGTTTGCTATGCATGTGCAATGTTTGGGTGCGGTTGAGCGCGTTACAGGATCCTGTCACCTGGTGCAGGCTGGTGATTTTCGTATCCTGCTTGACTGCGGTCTTATCCAGGGCAGGCGTCGGGATGATGCGTTAAATGCGGACCCTTTCCCCTTCGATATCAGCCGTATTGATGCAGTGGTGCTTAGCCATGCACACATTGATCATTCAGGTCGTATACCACTGCTGGTAAAACGTGGTTACACCGGGCCGGTGTTTGCACAAACGGCTACACGCGCACTTTGCGAGATTATGCTGCGCGATTCAGCCAATATTCATGAGCAGGATGCGGAGCGCATCAATCGTCGTCGCAAGAAAGATAATCTGGAACCACTTGAGCCGCTTTACACTTCTGCAGACGCAAATCTGGCAATCGGACAATTCCGGTCAAAGCGTTACCACCGGAAGTTTGATGTTACGCCAGGCATACGCGCCCGGTTCCGGGATGCTGGCCATATCCTCGGCTCGGCCATTGTTGAGTTGTGGCTCACTGAAGGTAATGAAACCCGCAAGCTGGTGTTCAGCGGCGACCTCGGCCATGCCGATGCACCCGTATTGCGCGACCCGGATGTTATAAAAACGGCAGATCTTGTGTTGATGGAATCAACCTACGGTGATCGCGATCATCGTTCCTGGGATGAAACCCTTGCGGAAGTAAAGGAGATTGTCGACATCACGAGCAGCGCGAAAGGGAATATTCTGATTCCCGCCTTCGCGGTTGGGCGCAGCCAGTTACTGTTGTACTGGATGGCCCGTAATGTTAAGGAAGCCCGGCTAGAAAACTGGCAAATCTTTCTCGATAGCCCGCTCGCTATTCGCGCCACTCGCGTATATGAACGATTTATCAACTTGCTTGATGATCAGGCACAATCACTGTGGCGAGATATCGAGATAAAAAAATCAGTGCCAAACCTGCATTTCACTCGCACCGCTGATCAGTCACGCGAACTGAATTACCTGCGGTCCGGTGCCATCATTATTGCGGGTAGTGGCATGTGTACCGGCGGGCGTATCCGGCATCACCTGATGCGTAATATCACCCGGCCGGAATGCCATATCGTTATCGTGGGTTATCAGGCGGCGGGCACACCCGGGCGGCGACTGGTAGAAGGCGCTAAGATGCTGCGGTTGTTTGGTGAAGAGTACCCCGTGCGCGCCAAGGTGCACACGATCGGTGGATTGTCGGCGCATGCTGGTCAGCGCGCGCTGATTAACTGGTACGACCAGTTCCGTGAGCGGCCGCCTCTGGTGCTCGTGCATGGGGAAGCTCCTGCGCAGGAGAAGCTCAAGGCGCTTATCCAAAAAGAATTGGCAGCACCGGTGCATATAGCCCGAGAGGGTGACAGCTACGATCTTCGCAAGCCGGTTCCTTTTTAGGCAGTAATGCGTTCCAGTTTCTCCGCTTCCCCTGCGTTTATCATGCTTTGGCACTACTGTGGCAGGAACTTAATTCAGCTCCTGACTGTAAGCACCGGACATGAGGCGCCACGAACAACGCCTTCAGTTGTGCTGCCAAGTAAGGCATGGGCAAGCCGACTATGGCCGTGTGTCGCAATGACGATTATGTCGGCATCGATTTCAGCAGCATAGTCGACAATTTCATTGGCCGGTCGTCCGACTAATACTTTTGCAATCGGTGTCGTTCCCAGGTCGCTCATGTTCTTCTCTATGAAGATGTTGAGACTTTCCTGTGACAGTTTGCTCAACTGATCTGTGGTGGGCATGGGTGCTACTGCAGCACCAGATATCATCGGCATGTAAACCATCGGTTGATACACGGCCGTGACGCAGTGAATCTCAGCCTTATTATCGATGGTGAGCTTTTTCACCCAGTCCATAACCGCCAGAGATGCATCAGAGAAATCGGTTGGAACGACAATTTTGAAATACTTGCTCATTGGTCTTCTCCCGTAAATATTTTACTCGTGCACTATGCTGCATTGCATATTAGACGCTGCTTGCAGACTTACTATAAACATTTGGTTGCGAGTCGGTTTTACAAGAGAGCGGCTGCAAAAAAATATCTCTAATCCACCTCTACTGATCACCGATCAGTTCAGCACAGTTGCTACCGCTATCTGCGTTTTTGTTTGTCGCGTCAATTTCTTTCGCTGTGGCTATGATGGTGGCGTACAGCGGGGAATTGGGATCGGCCAGTTGTTGCGCTTTGTTTATCCGGGTTGCGGCGGTGGCAAAACATGATTCGCTCAATAACAAATCGCTAAAGTTATTGAGTGCACCGAGGTGGTTGGGGTCCAATACCAGTGATTTTCGGTAGAGCTGTGCCGCTTTGCTTACGTCATCCTGCGAACGGGCGTTGTTGGCGGCCGCAAAGACGACGTTGGCATTCACAGGCCATTGTTTTAATGCGGCCTCCAATGCGGTGGTCATGGCGTTTGCCGATATCCGGCCTGCGCTTTGTGCAAGAGCGCCGATATATCGATCCGGAGTCGCAGAAGCCGGTATCTGATCCGGGCGTAAAGTTAGCAGAGCCCAGTTATCGCCGCCGGACCAGGTGCGGACAAAGGCATCAAGTTTCTCGACCCGCCGTTCCTGTGTCCCGGAACGCAAAATGACAGTCTGTGCCTGGGGGTCGTAACCGACCACCACCGCATAGTGCCATTTAGGGAACCAGTCGAACCAGAAGTTCTGCAACACCAGCACCGGGTTGCCCGCATCAATTTCTGCCAGCAGCGTTTCCAGGTTGGGGTCTGGTTCATAGGGCACGCGGTTGTAAGTGCGGGCGGCAGCCTTGAGTTCCGGTTGAAAGCTGCCTTTACGATCCGGCACGTACACGGCGGCTACCAGTTCCTCCGGCGTAATATCCACACCACTGTTGACCAGCAGTGTGGCCAGTGCAGCCGGGCCACACTGGTATTTTTCCTGCGCAAAAAAAGGCACGTCATCCAGTTCGACGACGTGCCCTGATTGCGTAATGCTGGTGTGGCTCGAGCAGCCGGCCAGAGCAACAATGGCTCCTGCCCAGACTGGCGCAGCCTTCATCTAATCAATTTTATCAATTTTACTGAAAATATCGATTACGCCGGTGACCTCCAGAATCAGCAGCACAATGAATACAGCGCCGACAAGTGCCAGAAGACCACCGCCGGCGGGCATGGTTTCGATATTCTCTGCCAGTTGCGCTACATCCTGATCGGGCAGGTTGGCAACTCGCAGCCGGGCATCTTCCGGGCTAACGCCCAGCTTCGTCAGTTGCTGTTGAACATCGTCCCGCAGCAGTGCTGAGTCGATAATGGCCAGATTGGCCTCACGATCAACGGATTGCATGTAACTTTGCGTGCCGATCATGGCAGCCTGTACCGGTGCCAGCAGGCTGGTGCCCAGAAATATAAGTGTAATAAGAGTGGTACTAAATCGATTGATGCGCATCAAAAATCTCCTTTGCAATAATCCATTTTGCGGGCTGCGGAGCACGCCCTTGCGACAACGCCGCGGAGTATAGCAAGGATTCCCTGGCCAGACTGTGGCCGCCTGCCTGTGGCTGGATATTTTTAGGGTCAGGCCCTAAATCTATTACCAGCACTGCTTTTCAGCTGTTGCACTCGTTACACGCTGTTACAGGCCACCTGCAGCGGGAGGCGCATAACCGGCTTTGAATAAGCTGCTTCTCCAGCCTAACCCCGGCAACAGATACCAGCCAAATAGTAACAAGGAAAAATTCCATTCGATGGTATTGATAATAACTTTGTCCGGATCCGGAATGATTTCCTCGACGGGGATGCTGATCAGACCGAGTATCAGCATCATGATGCTGATCGTAAACATCCCGCTGCTTATATAGCGCGGTAAGTTGAGTCGGCCGGCGCGTCGTTCATCCCACAAACGATTCAGCAACAACACCTGTGCAAGGTAGCCTAAAGAAAAATGCAGGGCCACTCCAAAGCGACGCATGAGGTGATAAAAATCGCCATCTGAGCCAAGAAAAACCGCGTACAGGATCAGAAAAAGGGCAGAGCTTACACCCAGCCAGACCATCGCACGCAATCCGAAACTATCGCTGCCGCCGAGTGAATGAAACCAGCGGCGGCATAGCGGCCAGAAGAAACACAGCGCTATGGCTGTCGGGATCAGCCCGGCCTTGAACAGAAAATAACTGATACCGTAGCGCCCGGCGGAACTCACCGTGGTGCAGCCCTCAAAAACCGGTATGCAGGCGGGTATATGGCCCGATGATGCCGAGAGGGTATAGCAAACAATAACGGTTACGATGGGCAGCAGACTTGCAAGGAATGGCAGCCAGGAGAGTTGTATGGCCTTTATCTGCATGCGATCACAACTCCGGTCGTCGCGGCGGAGGGGATTGGGATAGCTTATCACCCGCGCTGTTATTCTGTTAGCTGCGAGCAGACTATGGGCATAGACATTGATGGGGCCTGACCCCGTGATCTCAGGCTACAATATCAGTTCCCCAGATTGAAGAAGTGATGCAGACTGATGATCAGAATGAGGCCGTTTTTCCTGTTGCACGTGCTGGTGTTATGCGTATTCACGAATGCTGCGGTGATCGCAGCCGATACAGTGTTTACGAATACCAGCGTGGTCCATCCGCAACTGAATAAGGTTACTGCGGCGCAAACGGTGGTGATCCGTGACGGGCGAATTGCTGCAGTGGGTGCTGCAGGTTCGGTGGTGGTGCCTGAAGGTGCGGTGGTTATTGAGGCCGAGGGACAGTATCTGCTGCCTGGTTTAACTGAGATGCATGCGCATGTGCCGGAGGCGCGGCGCGGGCAGCAGTATCTTGAAGATATTTTATTTCTCTGGGTGGCCAACGGTGTCACCACCGTACGTAATATGGCGGGCGAACCTTCACATCTCGAATTGCGTGAGCAGATTGCACGGGGTGATGTTATCGGGCCGCGCCTCTATACCTCTGGCCCGCGTTTTGCCGGTGCTCGATTAAAGGATGTGGAGCAAAAAGTTGCCGCGCAGGCTGCTGCGGACTACGACTTTCTGAAAGTTCACATGGCGCTGACGGCGCCCGCTTATGATCAGATTACAGCAGCTGCAGCTGCAGCGAATATGGATGTGGCCGGTCATGTTGCGGCAGATGTTGGTTTATGGCGTGCGCTGGCGGCCGGACAGAAATCAATCGATCACCTTGATGCTTATTTTCGTGCGATGGTGCCCGATGATACCGATGTCAGTGGTCTTAAAGACCAGTTGCTGGGTTTTGCTTACCTGCCTTACATCAACCCTGACAATTTTGCGGTTGTCAGTAAAGCAACCGCGGAGGCCGGCGTCTGGAATGTGCCAACCCAGACACTCACAGTCAATTTCCTCGGTCCCTATGATCCTGCTGCGTACCCCGAGCTTAAGTACATGCCGCCCACCATGGCGAGTAGCTGGGAAAAAATTGTAACCGGCTTTCAGGCGACCCTGGAAGATCCGACACAGGCTAAAGATTATCTTGCTGCCCGCAACCAGCTGGTGATGGCCCTGCACGATGCGGATGCTGGTCTGCTACTGGGTTCTGATGCGCCGCAGATGCTGAATGTACCCGGATTTTCTATCCACAAGGAACTGGCATTAATGATTGCGGCGGGGCTGACGCCTGCTGAGGCGATTACGACCGGCACGGTGAACCCGGCCATCTTTTTTGCGGCAGAAGCAACTTTCGGGCGCGTGGCGGAAGGACTTGAGGCTGACCTGGTGCTCGTCGATGCCAACCCCCTGGAGCAACCAGCAACACTTAAAGAGCCGGCCGGCGTCATGTTGCGTGGTCGCTGGCTACCGCGCACTGAACTGCAGGCCGGGCTTGCAGCAATAGCGGCCCGTAATCGTCCTGAGCAGTAATTAGTGTCAGCCACTCAATAAAAAGAGCTGTTTTACTGATTGCGGTTCACGGCAGGATTGGTATTGATTCCTGCAGCTGTTAGGCCCTCCGGAATATATTCTGACACGGGCCTTGCCAGCGCTATTGATGGTTAATTACTCATGGGGCCGGATATATAGGGTAAGGGGCCAAATCCTTGGCCCCCAGCCAAAAGCAGGGGCAGGAAAAGCCCGCGGTGTCTGGTCGGGCTGCTTAAGTACTTCTCCCAATTGCTGTAGGTAAACCAGCCTTTAGGCTGTATGTAGTGAAGTTGCATATGGCTGCCTGGGATTTCTCGTCAGGACCTTCCTCGTCGGGATTTTTTCGTCAGGATATTTGCACAGTTTCCGGCATAAAATGCTGTGCTCCCCGGATGTTTCCTGGCATCTGAAAGGCCGTAGCTGCTTAAAGTGGCCCGGCATTTAACCAGTGGTCAGCCAGGCTGCATGAGTGGCTGTTGTGAGCTGGTCTTGTCTAGGATTGAGGGGCTGTATTCCGCATCCTGTGGATAAACCATGCATACGTATTACATAGCGAATCCTGTAGCAAGATTCGCCGGGCAAAATTAAGGGCTTTAAGCACATGCAAATACCACCGTTTGAATACATCAGGCCCAAGAGCCTTGCTGAGGGTCTGCAGGCACTGGCCGAGCATGGTGACAAGATCGCTATCCTGGCGGGTGGGTCGGATCTTCTTATTAATATGAAGTTTCGCCTGGACGGGCCTGAATATCTGTTAAGCCTGAGCGGTCTGCCAGAATTGCAGCAAGTCGAAGAACTCGATGACGGCAGCCTGCGCATCGGTGCCGGCTGTAAGCTAACGAACCTCGCCCACAACACGTTGATAAGTGAACGCTACCCGGCCTTGCATGACGCGATCATGTCAGTCGGTTCACGCCACGTGCGTAACATGGGCACGATCGGCGGAAATATTTGTCTGGAAACTCGCTGCTGGTACACCAATCAGTCTGAAACCTGGCGTGAAACCCGGGAGGGTTGTTTTAAAACCGATAATGAACTGTGCCATGTAATCAAAACAGCCAGCAAGTGCCATGCCTTAAGTAGTACCGACACCGGGCCGATGTTGATGGCGCTCAATGCCAGCGTGGTGCTGGTCAGCAATGCTGGCGAGCGGGTAGTGCCGATGCGTGAGTTTTACCAGGATGATGGCATCGATCACACGGTACTTAAAACCGGTGAAGTACTGATCGCGGTTAATGTGCCCCCGCCGCAGGACCGGTCAATTTTTGCAAAACTCGCGCAGCGCGAGGGACTGGATTTTGCGGCAGGAACTTTTGCTGCAGCTATGACCGGAAGTAATGAGCAACCGGAATCTTTGTGCCTGGTCATGGGCTCGATTGCCCCCGAGCCGCGTATCATGGAGCATGTTGCGCAAATTCTAATGAAAGACGGACTCACTGATGAAGCTATCGATGCCGCGGCTGCCGTCGCACGACAGGATTTAAGTGAGGTTACCAATTTGTATACACCCTCAGGTTACAAACGACGTTTAATCAAGGCGCTGGTAAAGGATGCCCTGATTGAATTGCGTGACCATCCGGTGCGAGGTTAATTATGGCGAAGCAACTGATAACGTTAACGGTCAACGGTGATGCTTATGATGCAGCCGTGGCTCCCCAGCAGACTTTGCTCGAGGTCCTGCGTGACATCCTGAACCTGACCGGTACCAAACGTGGCTGCACAGCCGGCAGTTGTGGTGTGTGCACCGTTAATGGCGAGGAGGGCGAAGCGATACTGTCCTGTCTGGCGCTGGCTGTCGAATGGGACGGCCGGTCAATAACAACAATTGAAGGCGTGGAAGAGGGCAACGAGCTGCACCCGGTGCAACAGGCCTTTCTTGAATACGGAGCCGTGCAGTGTGGTTTCTGCACGCCGGGGCTGATCATGTCAGCCAAGGCCTTGCTGGATGTGAATACCACCCCGAGCGAAACCGAGATCAATGAGGCCATGGCGGGCGCAATCTGTCGCTGCACCGGTCACATCAAGGTGAAAAAGGCGATCCGGGAAGCGGCCAAGGTGCTGCATGCGCGTGAGGTGAATGATGGCGCGAGTTAAAGAAGACCTTGCGGTCGTTGGCAAAAACTGGACGCGCCTCGATGGTGCCGACAAGGTTAGCGGGCGCTCGATATTTGCCGATGATGTGCGTCTGCCGGGGATGTTATTCGGCAAGGTGGTGCGCAGCCCACATGCACATGCACGTATTCTGAGCATCGACACCAGTGCGGCTGAAGCGTTGCCCGGTGTAAAGGCGGTGATTGTGCCGGAGGATGCAAAAGATATCTGGATCGGTATCAATCAGCCTTTACTGTCCACCGAGAATGTCACCTATGTAGGGCATGAAGTGGCTGCGGTTGCAGCTATCAGTGAAGAAATTGCGGCCCGGGCGGCAGCACTTATTAAAGTGAAGTACGAACGCCTGCCCGAATTGCTTGATGCCGAGAAGTCGCTGCGGGAAGGGGCCATCCAGTTGCATGCCAAAGCCGAGCACAATGTCGGCTGGCAGCAGGAAGAGGAGCATGGCGACCCGGATGCCGTCTTTGCTGAGTGCGATGTTGAACGTGAAGACACCTACATCACCAACCCCAGCCACAACTGCTATGCCGAATACCATGTGTGTGTTGCGGATTTTACCCGGCCGGGCAAGCTCAAAGATGTGGACGCCTACGCAGACCGCACTGTTGTTTCAGAAAAGTCTCGCGGCCGGTTTCAAGTTGCCTGACAGTGACGTGCGCCTGCTGACGTTGAACACCGGTGGCGGTTTTACCGGCCGGACTGCAACCCGGCCGCATCATTTTCTGGCGGCGTTGTTGTCGCGCAAGGCCGGTCGGCCGGTACGCTTACGTGCAGCCGGCGATGAAGAATTTATCATGTGCCGGGCTGGCGGCAAGGTTACCTACAGAATACGCTCGGGTGCGAGCAAAGACGGCAAGCTGAAAGTTATAGCAGCGGATTTGCTGTTTGATACGGGTGCCTATATCGAATCGCAGATGATTGTCACCCTGCTGACAGCGAAGTATATCCATGCGCTGTACCCGATTGAGGCATCCCGTTACCGGGGTCGGCTGGTGCACACTAATAATCTGCCGTATTACTTTCATCACGGTGGCGGCATCGCCCAGTTCCAGTTTGCACTCGGCCAGCATTTGGATGCCCTGGCGCGTGACCTGGGCATGGACCCAGTGGATTTCAATCTGCTGAATGCCGTTGAAGAAGGCCATACCACCATGGACGGTGGCTATTACGCGAGTTGTGGTCTTAAAGAATGCATAGAGAAGACAGCGGCCCTGGCCGGGTGGAAAGATAAATACGGCAAGTTACCCAAATTTAAGGGCATCGGTATTGGCATCGGTGCTATGGCCTCGGGTGCGAAGGGGTTGTTCAAACACGATACGTCGGCCGCTTTTGTCAAAGTGACTGATGATGGCAAGGCATCCTTGTTTGTCGGCCTGCCTGACATGGGGCAAAGCTCTCACACTACTATGGCAATAATTTGTGCTGAGGTATTAGGTATTACGCCCACGGATATTCGTGTGGTTTCCGGTGATACCGATAGCGATCCACTTGATGTGGGTGCGTTTACACAGCGTGGTACTTTTAATACCGGTAACGCTACCAAGAATGCGGCGACTGATGCCCGTGATCAGCTGGCGAAGACGGCTGCGGAAATGCTCGAAGTGGATGCGGACCAGCTGGTGTTCCGTGATCACAAGGTTTATCCCGAGGGCGAAGTAGATAAGGCCATTGCGTTTAAAAAGGTCGTGTATAAAACCCTGCACAGTAGGGAAGGCCGCTTCGTGATGGGGCGTGGTTTCTATAATTCGCCGCTGGAAAAAGGCAGTATGGCCTATTCCTTTGGCGCGCAGATCGCCGAGGTAACGGTAGACCCTGGGACCGGCGTGGTCACGGTAGACAAGATGACGGCATCGCACGATGTCGGTCGCGCCATTAACCCGCGGGTTGTAGAAGGCCAGATCGATGGCCAGATCTTCAGCGGCATGTCGCAGGTGCTGTACGAAGAAACTATTTTAGAAGATGGCCAGGTAATGAATCCGTCGCGACTCGATTACAAAATGCCGCGCGCCTTCGAGATGCCGGAAGTCGAGCATATTATTGTCGAAAGTATCGAGCCTGGCGGGCCCTTTGGCGCCAAAGAAGTTGGCGAGGGCCCGATAGTCTGCACCATGCAGGCCATCGCGAATGCCGTAACCAATGCCATTGGTAACCAGGTAAAAGAGATGCCGTTATCGCCATGGCGGGTAATAAAAGCGATAAAGGATTAATGTGGGTGTCAGACACCAGTAATTAATTTCCGCCTGTTACCTTTCAGGCGTATTATAGTCGTCTGCAAGGTAGGCATCATTTAGCCGTAATGCTTAATCGCATTCCGACATAAATTCCGAAGTGATCTTTCATGCTGGCTTCGCGCGACCTGAAAGCTTTTCGTCATTTAAAGTCGCTCGTTATTGAATCTGACCGCAGGTGAGAATTAGTATGGCCCGTCAGCTTGAGTCTCAAACGATCTGGATTACCGGTGCCTCATCGGGTGTCGGCGAAGGTATGGCTACTGTTTTTCACCGTGAGGGTGCCGACCTTATACTCTCGGGTCGTCGGCAGGATGAACTTGAGCGCGTTAAGGTCTCCTGTACGGATGGCTCTGGCAGCATCACCGTTGTGCCGTTCGATATTACCGATGCTGATGCGCGTGAGGCCGCTGCACGGTCTGTGCTAAAAAGATTTGCACGCATCGACATCCTGGTTAATAACGCGGGTATCGGTCAGCGCAGCCTGGCGAAAAATACGTCGCTGGATGTCGACAGACGTGTCATGGAAGTTGATTTCTTTGGCCCCGTTGCATTAACCAAGCTGGTGTTGCCGCGCATGGTTGAGCAGCAGGGCGGCCAACTGATTGTGACTTCATCCGTGGCCGGTAAACATGCCGTGCCATTTCATACGACCTACTGTGCGGCCAAGCATGCGTTGCATGGTTACTTCGATACGCTGCGTATCGAACATCTTAAAGATAATATTGCGGTAATCTTGCTGGTGATTGCCGGGGTTCGCAGCCATGTGTTTGAACATGCGTTGACCGGGGATGGCACGGAGTATGGCCGCAACGACTGGGGTGATGATGCGGGATGACGGCCGAGGCCTGTGCGGAGCGGGTGGTAGAGGCTATTGTGAATCGTGAGCCTGAAGTGCTGATCAGTATAGAAGAGGCGAAGCAGGCGTTGTTGTTAAAGGATAAAGACCCGGTGGAATTTACCCGGCGGATGGCGAAGATGATGGAGTGGATGTCCTAGGTAAAATGATGGGCTAAATCATGGTATGCAAATAATGCAGTCAGACTCTTCATATCTATTTTAAGGTACAGTGAATCCTTTTTTTATTCGGGCTACAAATTATGACTGATAAAATTCTTCTATTTGGTGGCAGCCAGCGCACCGGGCTGGAGGTGGCAAAAATTCTGGCTGGTCGTGGTGATAAGGTTCGGGCTTTCGTGCGGCCGAGCTCGGATCGTACTGGTCTTGAAAAACTGGGTGTAGAATTTGTAACGGGTAATGTACTGGATAGCGATTCGGTTGATGCGGCGTTTGCTCAAGGCAAAGTGGACGCTGTGATTTGCACAATTGGTGGTTCGCGCACCGAACCACGCCCTGATGTGGAGGGCACGCAGAATATTGTTACTGCAGCTTTGCATCACGGTGTGCAGCGTGTATTGCTGGTAACCGCGATCGGTGCTGGCGACAGTCGTGCGGTACTCTCGGAACATGCATGGAAGTTTCTGGGCCCGGTAATGGAATTAAAGACCGAGGCTGAAGCTTGCCTGACCGCAAGCGGGCTAGCCTGGACCATCCTGCGCCCAGGCGGCATGGCATCGGAGCCGGCTACCGGTACTGCAATCAAAACTGAAGATCACACGGTAATGGGTATGATTCAGCGTGCCGACCTTGCTGTATTAGTTGTTGCCTGTCTTGATGATGCGGAGACGATCGGCAAGATCTATCACACGATTGATCCTGCGGCCAAAGAACAGCCTCCGTTGCAGCAAGGTGTGCAGCCCAAGGCGGGTGCAGAAAAGCCATAAATATTTTGGCTATCTGATACCCACCATCAGGCTGATGTTGGTGGCTGTATTATTTTACAGGCTGTGTAGGCTAAGAGTTTATCGCTATAGCGGATTCCACAAGCGGGCAGCTTCCACAGGCCATTAGCCAATACAGTCAGGCAACCTCTGCAAGAAGAACTGTTTACGGGGTGATATCGGAGTGCAACCATGGATATAGAAATAATCATCGGCTGCGACATGCATCCGGATCAGGTGGCTGAATTTGCGGTGGCAGCAGAGCAGGCAGGTATACGCACACTCTGGCACTCCAACCTCACCAACGGCTGGGACCCTTTTATTGCACTGGTCCCCGCGGCGAAGGCTACCAGCCGGATCAAGCTGGGGGTGCTCGCACTCAGTCCGTATGAAATGCATCCGCTCAAGATCGGTTACTCACTGGCCAGCCTGAATGAACTTTGTAATGGTCGTGCGGTGGTGGGCCTGGGTGGTGGTGGGGCGGTGGCGATAGCCATAGTCGATTTTGGTACCGGGGGGCATCACCTGGATTTCAAAAAAATGCGTATCGTGCGTGGCGTGCGTGAGGCTGCCGAGATCGTCTACAAGGTCACCTCCGGTGAACGTCATCCGCCTTACCAGGGCGAAATATTTAAAGTTAATCAGCCCTTCAGGACGAACTTCATCACGGCATCCCGCCCGCAGATCATTGCCTGCTCCATGGGGCCGCAGATGCTGCGCATGGGCGGGCGGGTGGCGGATGGTGTGCAGGTCGGTGATGTGGTGCCCGCCCGCATGCCTGAAGTTATGGCTGATATCACAACGGGGCTGGCCAGGCGAACTTATCCTGCTGATGATTTTCGTGTCGGTAATTTCTGGGCCTGGCACATCAAAAAAGATCGTGAGCAATCGATGTATGAGGCGCGCTGCAAGTTATTTTCCCGTGCCGAAATAATACCGCCGCATATAGGTCTGGATCATCTGCTCGATACGGAAGAAGCGCAGCTGGTCCGTGACAATTTCCGTAATTTTCTGATGGCCGATGTCAACGGGTCAGGAGAGATCAAGGGTGTGCCGCCTGAACTTGTGCAACGCCTGATAGATGAGCTTAGTTCCTCCGGTGATTTTGATGATATCGACCGTGAGATAGAACGTTATCGTGAATTCGAACGGGGTGGGGTGACCGACCTGGCGCTACGGGTTTTCGACGAGCCGATGGCGGCGCTACAAATGATCAAAGATCATGTAGTGCCACACTTCAGCTAGTTCTGGTGTTAGATTAGTCGCTGACCCCGCGACCGGAGCCGCGCTATGCTGACTCGATGTGCCCTGATTTTGTTGCTTGCCATCCCTGGTGGTGTTGTTGCGGATGCCGGTAACGGCGATTTCATGGGCTACCAGCTTGGTGACCAGTATCAGCCGGGTCCTGATACCCGGCAACAGACCTCCACGACCGGTAACCTCCTTATTAGTGCCGAACAGCCGATCAAGCCCGGTGATATTGCGCAGGTGACGCTGCTCGCCACAGCAGAAACGCTGACCATCGGATATATCGGTGCCTCGCAATGGTTCGCAACCGAGGGCGAAGCGCGTGCAATGGGGCGTCGGTATTTCGAGTTACTGCAGGCTAAATACCCGGACTGGCCATACGGGTGGGAAGTTATGGATGCCAGGATGAATGTTGTTGAAGTGAATTTTAATTCTGCGCCCTATAACCTGCGGCTGCGACTTACCGAGGACCAGCACGAAGGAGAACAAATGTGGCGCTTCTCGATGACGCTGGGCTGGTTGCCGGGTAGCCCCGAAGAAGAGGCATGGCGAAATCAGGCAGTTGATGAACAGATTGCTGAAAAGCTGGATACGCGGCAGGAACTCCTTAAAAAATCTGATGTGCGTGGGCTTTAAGCAGGATTAAATTCTTAATCTGTATTCATGCGAAAGGGTAAACAGGTCACTGTTCCTGATTAAATATGCACCAGGAAATCGAAACTTTTGATGACGGCAGGCAGACGGTGCGTTCTTACGATGCCGATAACCGGCTGTGCTGCATCGAAACTTATGCCGAAACCGGTGAGCAGCAAGCAGCGATTGATTACCTTTACGATGATGCAGGCATCAATGTTGAGCGTATCGTACGCGATGCGGCAGGTATGGTTTTACGGCGCATACGCTTTGATGCAAATGGACAGGAGCTCGATACCGATGCGGCTGCTCCGGTGCGCTGGGCATCCATGGATGGTTCGGAAGAGGGCGTTGATCCTAAAGGTAAGGAAAAGCTGGGCGGCTAGTTGTATTGGTGTCAGACCCATGTCTCCGCTACCAACACTATACCGACCTCTAACTTAATCGCAGACTGTTCCCATCTCCGTTAAACTCCTTAAATGCTAAAAGATCTCGCCGCTATTCATCCGCTGCTGCCCATGCTCGCTGGTCTGCTTATTCTGTTGGTGACAGCTATCTTCGCGGCCTTTATTACCAAGCGACTATGGCTGCGGCTGATTCGTCTGCTGGTGACCCGTACGCATACCACCTGGGATGATGCGCTGGTTCAGCAGAATGTATTTGGCAAGCTTTCCCAGATTGTGCCGGCGCTACTCATATCTAAAGGTATTTTGTTCGTTCCCGATGTGTCTGAAGGGATGGATGCTCTTATCCAGAATGTTGCGGGTGCATGGATAGTACTGGTCATCATTCTGGCCGCCAGCAGTACCCTGGCTGCGATCAACACTATTTATGAGACTACGCCGGGAGCGCACGAGCGGCCCATCAAAGGGTTTATCCAGCTAGGCCAGATTGCAGTATGGGTGGTTGGCGCAATCCTGATCGTTTCTGTGCTGATCGATCAGTCACCCGCGATCATGTTGGGCGGCCTGGGTGCATTAACCGCCGTATCCATGCTTGTGTTCCAGGATACCTTGCTGTCGCTGGTGGCGAGTATCCAGCTGACCAGCCAGCAGATCATCCGTGTTGGCGACTGGCTGGAAATGCCGGACTACGGTGCTGATGGTGATGTTATTGATGTGGCGCTGTACAACGTAACGGTACAAAACTGGGATAAAACCATCACCACGATCCCAACAAACAAGCTGGTAAACGGTGCATTTAAAAACTGGCGCGGCATGGCGGAGTCAGGTGGCCGACGCATAAAGCGTTCTATTAATCTTGATCTGAATTCAGTCCGCTCATTGACCGATACCGAGGTGAAACAGTTTAGTGATTTTGCCTTGTTAAAAGAATACATCGCGTCCAAGCAACAAGATCTGCAGGCTTACAACACCGCGCTGGGATGCACCCGGCGAAGGCGGGGTTAATCTGCGGCGGTTGACTAATATTGGTACTTTTCGTGCCTATATCTATAACTACCTGAAGAATCATCCCGAAGATTGATGCCGATATGACTCTGATTGTGCGGCAGTTGCAGTCGGGCAGTGAGGGTGTGCCCATTGAGGTCTACTGCTTCTCTAACGATACCAACTGGTTTAACTATGAAGGCATTCAGTCAGATATTTTTGATCATCTGTTTGCGATGGTTCCCGAGTTTGGGCTTGAAGATATACCAGAGCCCGCCGGGCACCGATATTCAGCGTTTAACAAGCACATGAATTAACTGGGGTTATGCGTAAGCCACTGGCATTTATTGATGTTTGAGACCACCGGGCTCCGAAACCGTCGTGTAAAACTCTGGATTGTTACCGGTCTGTTACCAATATGTTACCCGCTGAATAATTTTATAATTCATAAAAACAATAAGTTATAATTTTTCTAGTCTGGCCCAGTGTGTTGCTAAGCGCCATATTTGCGGCCTGATGGATCGTAAAGCCCGTATTCCTGTACCCCGTTTGTTACCCCCTGTCAGGTAATTTATCCGCACTGGATAGCAAATTAGCAAATGGGGATAACACCATGGACAGCACATTCGATAGCGTATTTTTAAGATCCCTGAAGGCGCTGGGAATTGGCGTGGTATTGGCCAGGCGTGTTTATCGCCAGCACGGCTCAGGCTGACTATCGTCCTTACAATTATCTCGAAACCTATGGCTTTGATATGGAGCTGCAGCATTGCGTTGATTTGTTGCGGCCTACACTGGGTGCAGTGGAGAACGAGAAGGTCAAGTATGTCGTGGAGGACGTTGCACTTCCGGGGCCATGGTATCGTTTTGAGATCACCGCCACGGTGATTGGCGTGGATGGCAGTACTCGTGTTGATGGCTTTAAAGTATTGTGTAAATCTAACCGCTGGATTCAATCAGCCAAACTGATTGAGCGCAAAAATGATCCTTCAGTCAACCGTAATCTGGTGGTAAAAAATTCCAGTGAATTGCTTACTTATATAGTAATGGCAACGAATACTGCCGAGGAAGAAGAATAAGTTGGCTCGAACAACACCAGGGGCGTTATAAAAAATATCAGGTGTCGACGGTATCTCTGAAATATGTCAGGGCATCTACCGTCGGCGGCTAATTAATCTTTGGTCGCGGTCAGTGCCAGCCGTGTGCCGATCGGGCCAAAAATTTCAAAAACTACCGTTGCACCGATGACTATCGGTAATAGCACATCGCGGTACTCAGGAAATGCAGTTGAGGCAACCAGTGCCATGCCGACGGCAACGCCGGCCTGCGGCAAGAGCGCCAGTCCCATCCAGCGGCCGGTTGCCGTGTCGGTACCGGCAATGGCTGTGCCGGCGCGAGCTCCCATAATTTTGCCAAGGCTGCGTAAGCTTATATAGGCCAGTCCGATGCTGCCGGTCGCGAGCAAAGCGTTTAGTTCGAGGGATGCGCCGGCGAGTACGAAAAAAATAATCAGGAAGGGCCGTTCGATGTTTTCGATGGCATGAAAGGGGTATTCGTGGTGGCGAGCCATATTGGCGATCGTAGCGCCCATGACCATGGAGGCTATAAGAAATGAAGAATCAGCCCAGATTGCGAGTCCACCGCATAGAAAAGTTAGCACCAGTGCCTCGGTAAGCATCGGTTGGCCGGGTTTAATCCGGCCGGTCAGGAAAGCGGCCGGCAATCCAAGCAACAGTCCAAGCAGCACACCGCCACCTATGTCTTGCGCAACCATAAACAGAGGCGATATGCCGCTGCCGTTACCATTTATTACGCCTACTGCTGCGAGCGCAAAGCTGAATAAAATCAAACCCCATAGGTCGTCAAGTGCAACAACCATAAGGAGCAGGCCCGCGAACTTGCTGCTGGATCCGGACTCCATAACAATATCGAAAGTTGCGGCTGGCGCTGTTGCCGCGGCGATGCATGCCAGCAATAGTGCTATATCGATGGGCACATTGAGCAGGTATAACCCGGAAAAGACAATGATGGTGGTGCCAACTGCGGCGCTTAACGATACCAGCAAGCCGGTATTACCCGAACTGATCAGTGAGTCTCGGGTTAGTTTGCCACCCAGCAGAAAGCCGATAATAACCAGTGCCATCATGGATATGATATCGAAGTCATCTAGCAGTGGTGTGGGTATCAGATTAAGTGCGGCCGGCCCGACCAGTACGCCGACGATCACCAGCAATGACACTCGCGGCAGAAAAGTGCGTTGACCAAGCATGTCCGTTGCGATGCCTAGTGCCAGAATTCCGCCGACCGCCAGAAAAAATTGTGCGCTTTGGGGCATATACAGATTTTAAACACAAAACCACAGCTTTTGTTGATTTGGCATATCTTTAAGCAGCGGGGTAACCAGGGATCATGGGTGGGTCTTCATACGTCGTTCAGTAATAATCTACAATGGCGCCTGTACCCCATGCGGTAATGGAAACCAGGAAGCCGGATTAAATAGTGAGTTCATGAAATTATCGATTGGTGCAGGTAGTCAGCCCGTAGTTTTTCTGTGGCTGCAGAAAGGAGTAATTATTTTGGCTGCCAGCAGCACGCTTGCAGCGTGTTCTCCTGATGAGTCCGGGGCTAGTCGGCTCGGAATAAATACGATCGAAACAGACGTGCCCGGAGCAATTAAGCTTATGAGATTACCAGCTTATCCTGAAGCAAAACGAACTGATCATGTCGATATCTATCATGATGTTGAGGTGGAAGACCCCTATCGCTGGATGGAAGACCTGGATGCACCCGCCTTGCAGGCATGGATTGAGGCGGAGAATGCTTTAACCGAAGAATGGCTTCAGCAATTACCGTTGCGAGACTATTTTCGTAGCAGCCTTAAAAAACTCATTAATTATGAGCGCTTTGGTATCCCGCATGCCCGGGGTGGTGTTTACGCCTATACCCATAACCCGGGTTTGCTGGAACAGGATATTTTATTCGTAACAGATGATCCGGCCCAAAAGGGCGTGGTGCTGCTAGACCCTAATGGTCTATCGCCGGATGGCACCATCGCGCTGGCGGGCTATCGTCTCAGCCCTGATGGCAAATGGCTTGCATACAGTCTTTCTGATGGCGGCAGCGACTGGGACACATGGAAGATTCGCAGCACGACAACGCACGTCGATCTGGATGAGATATTAAGTGATACCAAATTCACCTCAGCAGCATGGACCGAGGACAGTGCGGGTTTTTTCTACAGTCGCTATCCTCAGGATGAGTTCGGCAACGGCGATGACAGTGCGCAAGTATCTGTCTGGTATCACCGCCTGGGGACGGAACAGGCTGATGATGCGGAGATCTACCGCATTACCGACCATGATGAACGCAATCCCTACGGCAGCGTTACTGATGATGGTCGTTATCTGGTCATTAGTGAAATGCTGGGCTGGAAAACAAATGGAATCAGGTACATCGAGCTTGACGCTAATAAGCCAGGCGGGCCGCCGAAATCGCTGCTGCAGGATTGGGATGCGTTGTATACCTTTGTCGGCAACCGTGGCACAGAGTTTTTCTTTTATACGACCAATGCAGCTGCCAACGGGCGGGTTGTTGCGCTGGATATCAATGCGCCGCAGCCCGAGCACTGGCGCGAGGTTGTTGTCGCGACGACTGACGCAATCGACACTGTAACACTGGTTGGTGGCATGCTGATTGTCAGCTATATCCACGATGCGCATGCCCGTGCGCTGCGTTACTCCCTGGAGGGTGAGTTTATCGACGAAATCGACTTGCCTGGTATAGGTAGTGTGTATGGATTTGCGGGTAGGGATGCAGCGACGGAAACATTTTTTGCTTACACAGATTTTACTCATCCACTTAGGATCTTCCGCTATGACCTGCAAGCAGGTACTGCAGTACCGCTTCATGCTGATGCGCCTGATACTGAAGCCGCGCCTGAATCAGCTAATGTATTGGCAAAAAAGTCCGGGAATGCTCCCGAGACTGATTCCCGGTTTAACCCTGATCGTTTTGTACAGAGCCAGATATTTTTCAGTAGCAAGGATGGTACGCGGATTCCTATGTTCATTATCCGTCCAAAGGGAAGTGAACTGAATGGCGAGTTGCCGCTAGCACTCTACGGCTACGGCGGCTTCAAACAGTCTTTATTACCGCAATATTCCACTGCACGTATGGCCTGGCTGGAGGCGGGCGGGGCACTTGCCATTGCTAACCTGCGTGGCGGTGGTGAATATGGTACCGAGTGGCATGATGCCGGGCGAGTGCTGAATAAACAGAATGTATTTGATGATTTTATTGCCGCTGCGAATTGGCTGATCGAAAATCAATACACATCACCGGAGCACCTCGGTATCTGGGGTGGCAGTAACGGTGGTCTGCTGGTTGCGGCCGTTGCTAATCAGCGACCTGATCTGTTCTCGGCGGTTGTGCCGGCAGTGGGTGTGCTCGATATGCTGCGTTATCAGACCGCAAGTGCAAATGCCCGTCACTGGTCTTCGGACTATGGGCTTAGCGAAAACGCTGAAGAGTTTAAAGTGCTGCGTGCCTACTCGCCCTACCACAACATTAAGCCTGACACTTGTTACCCGGCGACTCTGGTGATGGCGGATGCCAACGATGATCGTGTCGTGCCCTGGCACAGCTACAAGTATGCAGCAGCTCTGCAGTATGCCCAAAAAAATACCCAGGGTTGCAGTAACCCAATCCTGTTGCGTACCGAAACCCGTACCGGTCATGCGGGTATAGTGACCTCCAAGTTTATTAATGAATATGCAGATCAATGGGCTATGGTTGCTGACCGGTTGGGGCTAAAGATAGGGGAATAAGGGTCGGCTCAGCTACGGTTTGTACGAAGGATTAGTAACCTTTGTATTTCAGTCTGGACAAACTGTATTAAGTACGACAACAGTGGGTCCGACTCTGGTTTATCTTATTCCCCAGCCTCAGATGGCAAGCGCAGGCGCTCGGCTTCGCGGCCAACAATCGCACCTGCGGCTGCTTCTCCGTTCAGGAGACTGGCAAGATACTTCGGTGCGATCAAATGACAGTAGTGCGTGCCACGCCAGGATGGCGGAAATTTTTGATAGCGTGGGTCGGCGAAGTTAACGACAAAACCTTTGGTTGCAATATGCAGGACACCTGCCGGGTCAAGATAGGTCATTGTGAAAGGCTTAAGCCAGATCGGCCCGATCATATTCGACTGCTCTTTGCTCTTGATGCTTTCACTCAGGTCGAACTCAACGGGTATGAGGGCCGGATTTGCTGTTTTTTGTAGTAGTAGCTGGTACACCTGACGATTCATGTCCTGACAGAAACCATCCGGCCCGGCGGCGCCTGCGCCAAAGGCCATATTCAGATGATCTGCACTTTTCATCTTGCAGGATATGCCTTGAATATTGCTCTCCGGGTCATACCAGTTGAACTGGTGAATAGTGGGGCCTTCGATGGAGGTTTTTGATTTTACGAAGGCATTAAAATCCTCATGCACTATCAGCTGCATTGGAATCGTGGTACGACTCACGATACGTTGTGCCTCCAGGCAATAGCTGTTTGCCGCGGGTATCTCACTTAGTTCGAAAGCTTGCGGTGGATGGCTTGCGCAAGCGACCATGAATAATGTGGGAAGTAATAGTGCGAGGATTCTGGTGGAGGAATTCATCGGTGTTTGCTTTTACGTGGTTGGTGGTTGGTGCCGGTGTACGGTTTCTTAAGTTGTTTCTACTGAAGCTGCTGTAAACTGGTATTCACTTCTCCCAGGAAACAACTTAAGAAACTGTACACCGGCACCATTACTCCTAATTCCCCGCCTTGGGAGGAATATTCTGCCTGGTCAGTGAATTAGGGTCTGACCCCTTGCGTATCATCCAGAATGCCGCCAGCCCCAGCAATCCATTGGCTGCACCAATCAGTACAAAGGGTGCTGCAGGATCGATGGCATCATAAATTCGGCCGCCCACACTGGTGACGAACATGATCCCGGCCGCACCGCAGATCGTGAATGTGCCGACCACCGCACCCCGCAACTCGCGTGGTGATTCCTGTCCCAGCAATGTCTGGCTGGCCAGCGTTACGCTCATCTGGCCAATGCCGAGTAAAATACTGGCCGGATAAATCCAGCCATTCAGTGGATCGTCAATCAACCCCATTGTTGAATACCCGATGGCCGCCAGTACCAGCGCAATGGCCATGACGACGGTGCGGTCATACCGGTCATTCAGCCAGCCCATGACGGGTGCCCAGACTAAGGCGTCCGTCATAACCAGTGCGAACAACCCGCCGGTCGTGCGTGCGGCGACATCCACGCCCATGCCTGTAGCAATTCCTGCCTGTGTTACCCACAGTGAATAAAAAGTTCCCACGACCACCAGGTCGGCGCGGCCGACGAAGCCGCAGCAATAGGTGAGTGTAATGCGCGGGTTGTGGCGTGCGGCGTTAATGCCCTGGGCCAGCAATTTTCGCAGCGGCGGTTTGCCCTGCACATGGGGTGGTTGCCCACCGAGCAGCCCTAGCCGGATGATGAGAGCAGACACCAGGCAAAAAGCGGCCATGCTGTATACCGTCATGCGGCCTGCGAGTAATTCTGTGTAACCGCCATCGGTAAAGAAATTGGGCAGGCGCGCAAACAACAAGCCGAGCATCACTGCACCCAGGCCTATTGCAATGCCGGAAAAACCAACCAGTTTGCCGCGTGACTCTTCGGCCGGGTAGTCAACCTGGATGGTGGCGAGCATGACGCTGATAGCCGTAATGCCAATGGTTGCAAATATACGTATAACAATCAGCGCTGGCAGGGTCGTTGCATTGCCCAGTGCGATGTAGCCGACTGCCAGCACTAACAACCCCCCGACAAAGACCCGGCGTCTGCCGTATTGATCCGACCATGCACCCAGTACTCCGCTCATCGTTAACATGACGATTTCGCCATAGAACACGAGGTCACCGGCCACACGCCCTTGTTCCCCGGTTGGCAGGCCAAGGTTTACATTAAGTATGTAAGGCATGAACACACTGACAAAACTGGTCAGTGCCACGCCCGCAAAGGCCGAGTAGAGATAGGTCAGGGCATTGAGTTTGCTAACACCTGGTACCAGCGTCACGGGGCCAAAGCGGGCTGTTTTGGTGCCAGTCATGTTGGAATGCTTTGCAACAGGGCGCGCCGTCTGTCCTGATACATCATGATTTAACCTGTGGCGGTTTCAGCAACCGTAATGGTGCGATTATTCCATTTACTGTCTTCCAGTTCGCTTAGCAGGAAGTGGGCAATATCGGCTCGTGATATGCATAACACCTCGAGGTAATTTTCATCTTCCATGACGAAGTAGTTCTTTGTCCGTGGCCCATCATGAAGCATCGGTGCTCGAACCAGTGTTGCATCAAGCCCGCTCGATGACACATCCAGTTCCATCTGAAACATATCGCGATAATATTTGCGGCGCAGGTACAAATAAATATTGCGTTTCCAGCCTTTGCGCTTGATGCCCTGCGCAGCACCAATAGATGAGATGACCAGCAACCTGTTAATGCCATGCGCACGCATGCCGGCCATGACAGAGTGATGCGCCGCTGTGCTGAGGTTGTAGCGCTTGTCGCGCAGGTCAGTTTTGCCGACGGTCGTAATGACGGCATCGGCACCTTCCAAAGCGGCAATGATGGAGGCTTCATCAAAGCCATCGCCAGCGCGCTTGATGACCCGCGGGTCATCAAAGGCAATTTTATCGGGGCTGCGGGCAATGGCTATTACTTCATGGCCGCGCTCAAGGGCTTCTTTTATAAGTGGTGTGCCCGTCTGGCCCGATGCTCCCAATATAGCTATGCGCATCAGGCAGCACCTCCCTTTATGACATATTTGTTTTAGTGCTCATACGTTTTTGTCGTCTTCCTTGATAGGAAAGCTCCAGCAGCGATGCAGTTTGTCATCCTGACACTCGTACACGCTCAGGCGGCGCGTAATCTTTTCTTTGCCGTCCTCGCGGATGGTGTCTGTTTCGACGGTAACCAGTGTGTCGCCGAACTGTTTGGCAAAATCAACATGGCCCGACACATAGTCGAGGTTGTCGAATACCATTTTCATGCCGAACTTGGCCTGTTCCTTGCTGCTGGCCAGTTGGCTGGCCCCCTCGGGCATGATGTTGTACCAGGAGAATGCATCAGTGACGTACTCCATCATTTTATCAATGTCGCGCTCCTGGTAGGCGCGGGTGGAGGCCAGATATACTTCTTTATAATCGGTCATGATATTCCCTGTATTAATCGGGTGAATGTAGTGGGAAAATATTCCTTATAAATATTTCCTGTGGTCTTTTTCCTGCATGCTTTGCGGATGCAATGTCCCGGCTATAGCTTGCCAATCTCTATTTATTCGTTAGTGAGCTATCAGGCCGTTTTCTGCTGCGCTACCTGCGCAATGCTGGTCTGAAAGTTTTTGATGAGCTGCTGCTGGTCTGCCGAGGCAAGTTTGGCCATCTGGGCGGCCATGCTGATCAGGTCTATTACCTGCTCTACTGCGACCATCATGCTGGCCCAACCCTCATCCGTGTCGAGGCGAACCATGCCTGCAAACAACGGCGACTTGCGGGCACGCATTGCCAGGTAGGTGATGGCGGCGGGTAACAACATGACAGGTAGCAACATCGGCATGCTCGAGCCATCGAGAGTTTCGCCCAGCGCTTTGGATTCGGCTTCGTTACGTTCGTGGCGTAATTGCAGTAACGCATCGACCACGGGTCCCGAGCCTGACAACTCGGCCAGGCACAGTTCGATATAAACAGGGTGATCACGCATGTGCTGGGCCTGCTTGATGATCTGCATCTTGGCAAAACCATAGGGGTCGGTGTGCATGGTGTTGGCGGCGGCTGCCGGGTCCGGGAACAGTTCTTTCAGCGGCAGAAAAATTTCGCGCTGCTTCGCCCAGGCCTGGATCAGTCCCTCCATGCCTTCGAAGTACTTGTATATAAGTGTCTTGGCTACCCCGGCTTCCTGCGCGACAGCCTGCACCGTTACACTGCCTGCGCCTTCGCGTAACAGCACAGTTTCAAATGCGTCCAGGAGGGCGGTTTCGGTGCGAACGCGGCGCGCCTGGCGGATGAATTCCACGGGTTCCGGCATGAAAATAGCTCCAAAGGTGACGATAACGTATATTTATCATTATTCCATATAAATATCAAATACTTCAGCTTATTCATATAAAGCTATACAGGCGCTGAAGTAGAGTTAAAGAAGTGTTTTAACCTCAGAATGGTCGGGTTTAGTGGACTAATCTTGCTGTTCGGTCTGAATTAGGCTAGTAATGTGAACTATGGCGTCACTTTCTGGCGCCTGTCCGCTTGATTCGGGGGAATGGCGTAAATGCCTGCGACTAAAACTGTAGCTGTAAAAACAACCATGGCCATTGCTTTAGGGGCCATTTTCATTGCCGGTGATCCCGCCTTTGCGCAACTCGAAGAAATCGTGGTGACCGCGCGCAAACGCGAGGAGAAGCTGCAGGACTTGCCCATGAGTGTGACGACCCTCGATGCCGCAACCATGGAGCGCCTGGGTGTGCGCGACCTTGCGGATGTTACCCGCTACACGCCCGGCGTGAATCTTGACAGCGGTTTTGGTCTTAACGATCAGCGGCTGGTTATACGCGGCATGTCGCCGTCGCGCGGTCGGCCTAACAGCGCGATCCTCGTGGATGGCATAGACCTGACCACCGAGTCAGTCAGTACCGCCGGCGGTTCGATGCTTTTCAATTCGCGGTTGCTGGATGTCAAGCGGGTCGAAGTCGTTAAAGGTCCACAAAGTGCCCTGTACGGGCGTGCGGCATTTACGGGTGCCATCCAGTACGTGACCCGTGATCCGGGGGACGAACTCGAACTCGAAGTGGGTGCCGATATTGGTGACTACGGCCGGCAATATCTCAATGCTGCCATTAGCGGACCGATTACCGAGCAATTTGGTGTGCGGGTTAGCGGAATGGCGTGGAACAATGATGGCTTTTATAATGAAGGCTTTACCGATGCTTCACTTGGCGGCGGAGAGGGTAAAGGCATCAGCCTGGTGGGCAAGTGGGATGTTACCGATACGTTCTCGGCCCGGGCCCGTGTTGCTTACTCTGATGATGAATTCGATCAGCAGGCCACACTGTATGACCCCGTGAACGCCACGTTGACACCCCCCGAGGAGGCCATAGGCATAAGCACGGCCATTACCGATGATACCTATGTCGGGTTGTTTGCAGGAACGCCCGATGGTGCGAAAGGGCGCACGCCCTATCTTACGGCTGACCCGATTACGGGGGAGCCCTATGCCGGTGGTGAGCAACAGGTACTGAATACATCGTTGATATTGAGCTGGGATGTCGCTGGCGGCACGTTCACTTCCTATACGGGTTATGCGAATGCCGATAGCCAGCAGATATTCGACGGCGACTTTGATGTTCGTCCCAATGCAAGCAACACAATGGATATTGCGCGCGGCGGAACAGAAGTGAACTTCGCTACCGACACGCGCATGTTCAGTCAGGAGTTGCGTTACGCATCGAACTTTGACGGCCCGGTGCAATTTACAGTGGGTGCGCTTTACTGGGATGAGAATGTTGATCAAACGGAGCTCGGCGTGTCTGCTGTGCAGTTTCCGTTTGGCGTGGATGCGGCGGAGCCGGGGACCTTTGATTTTGTGGCCCGCAACGCCTTGCGGTTACCGAACGATGTTACCCGCGATACTGAAAGCAAATCGGTTTACGGGCTTATTGAATGGAGCATGACTGAT
>PVMK01127992.1_pt1 | contig 38334 bp, 38 predicted proteins | sample 1853481 | NCBI WGS metagenome assembly PVMK01 (sample SAMN08533507, study PRJNA380276) | Marine sediment metagenome, whole genome shotgun sequencing project.
CGGCGAAACCCGGTCCCACCGCCTCGGTGCCCCAGGTGTCTCCGCCCCAGAGAATGATCTTCCTCTCGGCCATGTAATTACACGCTGACAATCCGAAGCCCGGCTCGCCGGCATTGAAGGCCGCGACCCGACGGGCTTTCTCGGCGGCGTCATAGCTGTCCCATTTGCTGGGATGCCATATGTCACCGTGGCCGGTGTACAGGAACACGCAATCGCCTTCGGAGATGGGATCGATCCCCTGGCTCTCGATCATCGCTTCGATGTCCTTGTCGGTAACGATGCCGGGATCATTGGCGTCTATCGCCACCGGAATGGGCAGTGTTCCTCCCCGCAAAGCCACCGCGTTGAGCAGCACGGCGCGACACACGAAGCCGACCTTGGCCACATGCTCGACGCCCAGGGGGCCTAAACCGTAACTGGTGACGTCTGCGTCCTCGGTGAAACGTCCGTTGTAGAAATAATTTCCCTTCGAGGTGATTACGCCGATATGTCCGGGCCCGTCGAACTGGGTGCCGATTTGGCCGAGCTCGGTGGCCACGTACTCGTCGTTGTAGACCAGTTCCTGGCCGCCGAAGGGGCCGCCCGTGGGCAGTCCTGGAATGGTCAGCCGCCACCCCCGGGAGCCGAAGGCCGGTGCATCCTGTTGGTAGACCTTGCCCAGGGTCGCCACCTTACCCTGCTTGACCAGCTTGACGCCCTTCATGACCGTCTCCGGCGTGGTCCAGTTGACCGAGCCGACCATGTCGTCGGGCCCCCATGCCGCCGGCGCCCATTTCTCCGTCAGTGGTTGATCGTTTACGGCCATGGCGGTGCTCGAGATCGCCGCCAGAAGCACAGCTGCAGCACAACGGCGCAGGTTGTCGTGATCGCTGGACAGTTTTCATGGTGGCTCCTCCTTTGCAGTCGTGGCGTGTCAGCCCGCCAATCGACGGCTTTATCCTAACCGCAATCGGCAAAAAGCTCCCCCGCGGCCCGCATTGCGATTGGCGAAGCAGCAGATCGGCGGCCCCGGCGCGGCCGATGGCAGCGCGTTGCAGAGTCCCGGAGTCAGGGCTATGATGCCCGCAGATGTGGGCATTTGGTGCTGGCGCGTGTGCCATGGCCCCGGTATTAGAATAATTACGCGGAGGGTAGGGCCCCCGATCCCATCAGTGGGGGCGGCCAAAAATAGAAGATTTACAATAATCCAGTTTCTGCAGGCATCTGGTCTTCAGCCGGGTGCCTTTCCCAGCAGAATTTCGGTGGCGGCGTGTTTCAGGCGCCCACGATATTCAGTCGAAGGAACACCGAAGTTTGTGGTCGGGTGTCTTCGTGGCTCGACCCAGGTCACTCAATCGAGGAGGGCAAGGAGCTATGAAGCTTAATAACTATTTAAAAACACTATCGGCCGTAGGCATCGCCGCTGCAATGAGCGTCGCCGCCATTTCCACAGCACAGGCCCAGAACCAGGTCAAATGGAAGATGCAGAGCGCCTTCGGTAGCCAGCTTCCGCATCTGGGGACATCGGGAGTACGGTTCTCCAAAGACATCGATCGCTTGTCCTCGGGCAAATTCCAGGTCAAGTTCTTCGAGCCGGGCGCGCTGGTGCCGGCGCTGGAGTGTTTCGATGCGGCCTCCAAGGGCTCGGTCCAGTCGTGCTGGACCACACCCGGCTACCACACCGGCAAGCTCGGAGTCGGCGTTTCGTTCTTCACCGCCGTCCCGTTTGGTCCGCAGATCGGTGAGTTCCTCGCCTGGAAATGGCATGGCGGTGGCAACGAAATCCGTGCCGCGAAGTATGCGGAGTTCGGCTTGGTGGCCATTGACATGTTCTGTATCGGACCGGAGACCTCCGGCTGGTTCAAGGAGCCGGTCACCGACCTGGATCAGCTCAAGGGCTTGAAGATGCGCTTCTTCGGCCTGGGCGCCCGGGTCATGCAGAAGATGGGCGTGTCGACGCAGCTACTGGCGGGAGCCGACATCTATCCCGCGCTCGAGAAGGGCGTCATCGACGCCACCGAGTTCTCCATGCCGGACATCGACCAGAATCTCGGCTTCTACCAGATCGCCAAAAACAACTACTACCCGGGCTGGCACCAGCAGGTGTCGTGCAGCGAGCTGCTGATGAACCGCGACGCGTTCAACAAGCTGCCCGACAATTTCAAGGCGATGCTCGAGATAGCTGCCAAAGCCCAGATCATTGAGACGTATGCCGACACCGAGGCCAAGAATCCCGCGGCCATGAACAATATGCAGTCCAAGTACGGTGTCACCAATCGCCGTTGGGACGACGCCACGCTGGCGACGTTCGAGAAGGCCTGGCAGGAGGTCGTGAAGGAAGAGTCCGCCAAGGATCCGTGGTTCAAGGAGATCGCGGATAGCTTCTACGCTTTCCGGGACAAGTATCGCGGTTGGGGTGAAGCGCAGGCTCTGAAGTCCACTTACCTCAAGTAGCCATGGCTTGTTGGCGATGCAGCCAATGATCCGTTGGACGACGAGACCGGAGTCCGCGTGAGCGGGCTCCGGTTCTCGGTTTGAGGCTGACGAATTCAGCAGGTAAGCGCGATGGAGCAACTACTCAGGCTGGGTGTCCGTAACGGCAAGTCGGTCATCCTAATCGTCATTCTGGTGGCGGTCGGGCTCATCTTCGCGCACATATCGGGCCTCACGCCCGAGCAGCAGCAAGAGCTTCTCTGGAGCGTGCAGGAATTCCTGCCGATCTTCATGTTCCTGACCCTGGCCGTCCTGTTGTTCACCGGATTTCCGGTGGCATTCATCCTCGGCGGCCTGGCGCTCCTCTACGGTCTCATCGGCTACTTCCTGGGTACTTTCTCGCTCATCGAATTTTTTAACTTCCTGCCCCGTATCTGGGGGCAGGCAGCCGAGAATCTGGTGCTGGTGGCGGTGCCCGCCTTCGTCTTCATGGGCGTGATGATGGAGCGCAGCGGCATCGCCAACGACCTCCTGTACTGTGTCCAGGTGCTGTTGAAGCGCGTGCCCGGCGCCCTCGCGCTGGCGGTGACGATCATGGGTACGGTGCTCGCGGCCATGACCGGCATCATCGGCGCTTCGGTGACCATGATGACGGCATTGGCGCTGCCCACCATGATGCGCCAGGGATACGATCACGGGCTCGCCTGTGGCGTTATCGCCGCATCCGGGACCCTCGGGATTCTGATTCCGCCGAGCATCATGCTCATTATCATGGCCGATCTGCTCCAGGTTTCGGTGGGCAACGTATTCATGGCGGCGATCGTCCCGGGCCTTACCCTCGCCACCTTCTACCTGTTATTCGTCTGGTTGATATCCTGGCTGAAGCCGTCGGTGGCGCCGCCGCTGCCCCCGGATTTGCTCAACGTGCCGCGGGAAGAGCTGATACGCCCGTTCCGCTGGGACAAGGATCTACTCATCGTCGCCGCCGGGACTCTCGGCATGGCGCTCGTATGGTGGTTCGGCGTAGACGTGGTGATCAACATCGGCTTCGCGTTTCACCTGACGCCGCCGATTTCCCTGGCGATCGCAGTGATCCTCGCGGTGGTGTTGATTTTTCTCCACGCCGGGTCGCTGACGCGCAGCGCCTTCCTGCCGCCGGTGTTGTTGATTTCGATGATTAAGGGATCGATTCTGTTCGGCTGGGCAACGCCCAGCGAAGCGGGCGCAGTGGGCGCCTTCGGCGCCATGGTGCTCGCCCTGATGGCCGGCCGGCTCACCTTCCCGGTGTTGCAGGGCGTGTGCCACACGGCGGCGCGCACCGTGGCGATGATTTTCTTCATCATCCTCAGCGCCACTTGCTTCGCCTACGTCTACCGCTCCCTGGGCGGTGACGATATCGTCGAGCGTATCATCACCGAGGCGGGATTGGGATCCTGGGGCCTGCTGATTCTGATCATGGCCATCACCTTCGTCCTGGGATTTTTCCTCGACTGGATCGAGATTACGCTGATCGTGCTGCCGGTATTCGCGCCCCTGATCGTGGGCCTCGACTTCGGCGACCATGTGGCGGCGAGCGAGATCAAGCTGTGGTTCATTATCCTGATGGCGGTCAATCTGCAGACTTCGTTTCTGACTCCGCCGTTCGGCTTCGCACTTTTCTACCTCAAAGGCATTGCGCCGAAAGAGATCAAGATTACCAGCATCTACAAGGGCATCATCCCCTTCGTGCTTCTGCAGGTCATTGGCCTCATCATGATCATGTGGAATCCCAATATCGCGCTGTGGCTACCACGCTCCGTTTACCAGTAGATCCGAGCCATGAACGATACCAGGGTGAACCCAGGCGACGCACAAGCTTCCTCCGGGGACGGCGAGGAGCAGGAATATCTGAGTCACGACATCCCTCGGGCCATCCGCATCAGCGAGGCGTTGAGGAAGTTCGTGGATCTGGTCGGCCGGGCGGGCTCGTGGCTGTTTATTCCTGTCGTGATGATTACCGTCATGGACGTCGTGTTGCGAAAAATCGGCGTCCAGTATTGGCTGATCACCCACTTCGGCAGAATGTTCGACTCCACGGTGCTGCAAGAGCTCGAGTGGCACTTTCACACCGGACTGTTCACTTTGGTGCTGGCCTACGGATACGTGTGGAACACGCATGTGCGGGTAGATCTCATTCGCGAGCATCTCGCTTTTCGCAAGAAAGCATGGCTCGAGTTCCTGGGGTTGACCTTCTTTTTGATCCCGTTTTGCTCCGTCGTGCTCTACTTTGCAGTCGTCTACGCTTACGATTCGTTTATGATGAACGAAATCTCGGCGTCCACCGTGGGACTGACACACCGCTGGATCATCAAGACCGTGCTCGTGTTCGGAATATTCATGGTGATCGTCGCAGGAATCGCAGTGTGGCTCCAGGTCGTGATTGTGCTGTGGGGCCCTCGGGACCTGAGATTCCCGCTGATGACCATCGAGTGGCCCGAAGAGGCTGGATCGAAGATCGAAGGTAAGACGCGTTTGGAGCTCGCCGACGTGGAGGACGAGTTCCAGAGACGCGATCGCGAGCGGCGCGAGCAGGAAGCGCAGGCGCCGCCCGGCCCGTCGAAAGACGCCTGAAGGGGTCATCCGACCCTGCTACGCTTCGGTGGACCGATCGATGGATTGGGAAAAGCACTTCAAGAAGTACGTCTGGAGCGACGACAAGACACCGTACTTCACCCCGGTTGCCAAGCTCAACCGCAGCCAGGCTGGCAACGAGATCTATGTCTACGCACTGTTCATCGGAACTTTGTTCTGCGTGATCGCAGTGCTCGCCAACACCGGCGCGCTTCCCCATGGACGCAGCTTCGCGGTGGCGCTGTATGCCTTTACCATGGTTTGTGCCGCCATCGTGTTCGGTTTCACGAAGCACTACTTCGCGGCCTGGTACTGTGGCCTCGCACCAGTGGCTGCGCTCGTCTACTTTTACCTGTTCGGCTTCCACCCCGACTCCGGCGCTGTCGATCATGTCGTGATCCTGGTCATCGTCGGCTTGTGGCTGCGCTACTCGTGGCGCGTGATCACCATTGGAAAGTATTACGAGGATATGCCCGAGCCTGGAAAGCAATCGGATGACGGCTGACGGGGCGAGCCACGGCGGCCATGAGCAGCACGCGCTCGTCAAAAAAATGTTTCGGCGGCATGTTCTCGCGTACAGCGTGATCATAGGCGCACTGACTGCCGTCAATATCGTCATCGGTGGCGGTTGGTGGTCCTTCTGGCCGACGTGTGCCTGGGGTATCGGGCTTGCGTTCCATTTTTTTTACTACAAGTCCATCACCGTCGACGAGGCGTGGGTGCAGGAACGTACCGACGATATGCGGTTGCGCAGTGTTGACCTAAGCCATATTCGCGATATCGAAGATCGCGTGAATCGACAGGACGCGAGCGTGCACCCGCGGACCGAACGGAAAAGCTAGCGTTACACGATGCATCGAGCCGAGAGCGCGAAGTCCATCCCCCTCGTCGACGCGCACCATCACTTCTGGGATCTTCAACGCAACTACCATCCGTGGTTGTGCGATGAGCCACCTATCCCCTTTCGTTACGGTGACTATTCCGCATTGCGGCGCAATTATTTGCCCGAGGACTACGCCCGTGACGCGTCGCCTTTCCACGTGGTGGCGTCGGTCTACGTAGAAGCAGAGTGGGATCCCACTGATCCCATCGGAGAAACCCGATGGATCCACGGAATCGCAGAGCAACACGAATTTGCCGGTGCGGTGGTCGCGCAAGCCTGGTTCGACCGAGACGACATCGAAGAGGTGCTGGGGGCGCAAAGTTCCTTCTCGCGAGTGCGCAGCATTCGCCACAAGCCAACCGCCGCGCTGACCCCTGGCGCCGTGCAGCCGGGGATAAGCGGCTCCATGGGTGACCAGAAGTGGAGGCGCGGCTACGCCTTGCTCGAGGACCACGGGCTGGCGTTCGATCTACAGACGCCGTACTGGCACTTATGGGAAGCCTGTGAGCTCGCACGTGATTACCCGAATATTCAAATCATCCTCAACCATACCGGCCTTCCCGTGGATCGGTCCGGCGAGGGCTTGGCCGATTGGCGGCGGGCCATGGGAGCCCTGGCGCGCGCGCCGAACGTGGCGGTAAAAATATCCGGGCTCGGACAGCCGGGCAGTGCCTGGACGACTGTCGCCAACGGGCCCATCGTGCTCGATGCCATCGACCTGTTCGGGGTGGATCGGTGTATGTTCGCGAGCAATTTTCCGGTGGACAGTCTGGTAGCGGACTTCGAGACCATCTATCATGGATTCTTGCAGATTGTCGCGGGCTTTCCCCTGAGCGATCAACGCAAGATGTTCTGCGATAATGCCCGGCGAATTTACCGCATAGACTGAGTAGACGAGACGGCCGCCCCGCGGAAACGTCGTTGTTCGCCCGCGAAGCCCGTAGCGGAGCTACTCATGGCCTCTATCGGCGGTTAAGATGGCCCGGCGGCCAGCGCCTGATTGACTCAACTGATGACCGACAAACAACGCCACCCCACTGCCATCATCGCCGACGGCGCCCGGCTTGCCGACGATGTTCACGTGGGTCCCTACGCGGTAATCGAGGATCAGGTGAGCATCGGAGCCGGTACCGTCATCGGCCCCCACGCCGTCATCCACAGTCACGCGCGAATCGGCGCGCGCAACCGTATCCACGCTCACGCGGTGATTGCCGATACGCCCCAGGACTCCGCCTATTGCGGAGAGGAGACCTGGGTAGAAATCGGGGATGACAACGTCATTCGCGAAGGCGTGACCATTCATCGCTCGACGGATCTGGATGTCCCTACACGGGTGGGCTCGCATTGCTTTCTGATGGCGTACTCTCACGTGGGCCACGGCTGTCAGTTGAGTGACGGCGTGATTCTCACCAACAATGTCATGCTCGCCGGTCACGTGGAGGTGGGTGCTGGTACCATCTTCGGCGGCGGTTCCGGGTCTCATCAGTTCTGCAGGATCGGAGTGTCCACTATGGTGGCGGCTTACGCTGGCATTTTGAAGGACATTCTTCCATTTACCATGGTTAAGGGCCAGCCGGCGCTTCACCACCGGCTCAATACCGTGGGGCTCAAGCGTGCCGGCGTGATTGGTCCCCGTTACCGAGCGCTGGAGCAGGCCTTCCGCGCGCTGCGCGCGGGCGCCGAGCCGGATTTCGGCGAGGCGACGCCGGAGTTGAAGTTACTGGAGGAATGGCTGGCAGCGAAATCCAAGCGTGGCCTCGCGGGATTCATCCGCCCCGGGACGTAAATGGGATTCAATGGGTCCGCGTCCACTCTTCGACCTGGCCGATGATGTCCAGGGCCGTTTCCAGCGCTTGTTTGCCATCTTCCCCGGTGACCACCGGCGACGCGCCGTCGCGCACTGTGCTCAGAAAGGCTTCGATTTCCAGGCGCAACGCATCGTCGTCGCCGCACTCGAGCTGCTCGATGGATATGGGCAGATTCAGTGGCCCGGTCGTGCTCTCACTTCTTCGATAAACCGATACCGCTTTCTGATGGAGATCGGCGGAGATGTAGCACGATTCCTGGAAGATGCGGATCTTTCTTTCTACTTTGAGGCTCGTGCGGCTGGCGGTGACGTTGGCGATACAGCCGCTCTCGAAACGGATGCGTGCATTGGCGACATCGGGTTTGTCCGTAATGACCGCCGCGCCCACCGCTTCGATACGTTCGATGGGAGAATCGGCAATGAACTGAATGAGGTCGATGTCGTGGATCATGAGATCCAGCACCACGTCCACGTCGGTGCCGCGCACATTGTACGGCGCGATACGAACCGACTCCACGAAGCGCGGGTTGTGCAGAAGGGGTTTGAGTGCACGCACGGCCGGATTGAATCGTTCCAGGTGGCCCACCTGTAGCACCGCGCCCCGTTGCTTCGCGATCTCGATGAGACGAGCGGCTTGCTCGACGGTTTCCGTTATGGGTTTCTCCACCAGCACATGAATGCCGCTGTCGAGGAAAGCCTGGGCTATCTCGAAATGCGCCGGAGTGGGGACGACGACGCTGACGGCATCGACAGCGCCCATGAGCTTGCGGTAATCGCCAACGGCGTCCACGCCCAGCTCCTTGGCGACGCGCTCGCGGGCATCGATATCGACGTCCACCACGGCCACCAGGTCCGCGTCCGGGATCTCCGCAAACTTCTGAGCGTGGAACTTACCCAGATAGCCAACGCCAATGACGGCTGTCCTCAGGGCAGCAGGTGCTTTTTCTACCATAGGATCTCGTATCCAGGCATTCCAACAATCGAAGCAAGGGCCCAAGAAAAGGCCAAAAGAAAAGGCGATTATAGCCGCAACCGGCCCGTGAACGCCCGGGCCACCCGTGGCGGCCGAGCCGCCGGCAATGACAGCGCCGTGTAGGCGAAGTATTCTTCCCGCACACCAGCAGAAAATCCCCGATGCATCAGGAATCGCTCGCCGACTTGGCTTCGCCGCAGTGGGATCCTCGAGCCATGAAAAAGCAGAAATCCATTGTCAACGCCGTTACGGTCGCCGGTATCGGGGTACACAGCGGTAAGCACGTCACGCTGCGTATCAAGCCCGCGCCGGCCAACAGCGGGATCCGCTTCGTGCGTGTGGATCTTCCCGGGACACCGGGGATTCTCACCCGCCCCGAGGCCGTGCACTCCACGGCACAGGCGACGGTGCTCGGCGGCGACGGCTTCACCATTGCTACCACCGAACACTGCCTGGCGGCGCTCGCCGGATTGGAGATCGACAATGCGGTGATCGAAGTGGATGGTGCAGAGCTACCCATCGGCGACGGCAGCGCCCAGGTTTACATGGACGCTCTGGAGCAGGCCGGCAGTGAAGAGCAGAACGCAGCAAGGGAGTACATGGTCATTACCGAACGAGTGGTATTTGGTGATGATGAAACCTTCGCCGCCATCGAGCCCTACCAGGGCTTTCGTATCTCTTGCTCCATAGCCTTCAGCCATCGCCGTATCGGCCATCAGTCCCTGGTTCTGGACGTCGACCCCCAGACCTTCAAACGTGAAATCGGACCGGCGAGAACATTCGGATTTCTCAAAGACCGGGAACGCGCCAAGGCCATGGGGCTGGGTCTTGGCGCTGCCCTGGAAAATACCGTGGTGCTCGATGATGCAGGCGTGTTGAACGCCGGGGGTTTGCGTTACCCGGACGAATTCGTGCGGCACAAAATGCTCGATGCCCTGGGCGACTTGGCGGTGTTGGGCCGACCCGTGCGCGGACACCTGGAGGCGCGGCGCTCGGGCCACGAGGTGATGCAGGGTCTGGTGAAGATGATCGCGGCCACCGAGGGTTGCTACCGCTGCGAGGAATTGTGATCTTTGCTGGAGTCCGGTCAGCGGGCAATCCGGTATCGGCGCGATAGGTGGATCAGGCCGACTTTTCCAGTCCTGTGCGTTTCTCGAGGACCTGCATGAGGGCCTTGTTCAAGATCTCGAATACCCTGCCATCGCCGGATTTAGCCGTAATGGCCAGCGCCTCCTTCCATACGGATTCGTCCCTGGCCGACTCGACGAACTCGTGGCCGGCCCAGGTAAGTGCTCCGGCGGACCAGCGGAACACGCCAATGGCCGAGCGATCCTGGCCGTGCAGCAACCCGGCGTCGTCCAGGAGTGAAATGTGGTAGGAGATCTCGGTCTCGTTGTGGCCCTCGAACTTCGGGTCGACCATCTCGTAGGGGTCCTTACTCTTCTCCACCGCGAGCATCACCATTCTGAGTAGCTCTATGTCTCTTTTCACGTGCCGGCCTCCGGCATAATCTGCCCAGCTGTCAATAGTGCTCCCATAAGCATAGTCAGCGCTGCGCCCCGGGTCACATCCCGACCCCCGGGGCCGGGCGCAGCGGTGTAAAATAATCCTCTGGCCCGGCCTGTCCGGAGTCGAGGAGGCAATAAATGCAGAATAAACTACGCACGCTCTGGAACGACGATGCCTCGGCGATCAACGCCTGGCTGGGGATTCCGAGCACCATCACCGCCGAGATCGTTTCAAAGCAGGGCTTCGATGCCATCACCATCGATCTTCAACACGGCATTAACGACTACTCCACCGCCGTTCCCATGCTCCAGGCCATTTCGGCCTGCGACGCGACGCCCATGGCGCGCGTGCCGTGGCTCGAGCCCGGGATTATCATGAAGCTGCTGGATGCGGGGGCATTGGGGCTAATCTGCCCCATGATCAACACGCCGGAGGAGGCGGAGCGATTCGTGCGCTACTGCCGTTACGCTCCCCAGGGTGAGCGCAGCTTCGGCCCCGTGCGGGCCGGACTCGTGCACGGATCGGGCTACGTCAAGCAGGCCAACGACAGCATCGTCACCCTGGCCATGGTGGAAACCAGCCAGGCCCTTGCCCGGGTAGCGGATATCGCGCGCACGCCCGGGCTGACGGGTATCTATATCGGGCCCAGTGATCTGGGGCTGTCCCTGGGTTACGAGGCCAAGCTGGATCAAACCGAGCCGGTGGTGATGGACGCTATCAAGCGCATACTGGAGGCCGCCAAGAATGGCGGCATCAGGGCCGGCATTCACTGTCTGGCGCCGGCCTATGCCAGGGAGATGCTGGAGCTCGGCTTCGATTTGGTAACCATGGGCACGGACATACGGTTGTTCACCGCCGCTTATGCTGATGCCATGAAAGCCCTGCGCGCCTAGAAGCGTACTTTTTCCAGGCCCGCCGTTTCGCACAAAGCGTCGAGAAGGGCGGAGAAGTCCTTGCCGCCCCAGTCTCTGGCGCGCGCCAGGCTCAAGCTTTCACGGGCTGCGGCGCCGATGGCCATGGGTACGCGCCCGGCATTGGCGGCGGTCATCACCAGGGAAAGGTCCTTGTGGGCCAGGTCGATTTGGAAGCCCGGCTCGATGTCGCCGGCCAGCACCTTGCTGGCGTAGTTGATTTTGAGCTGACCGTTGGTCGCCGTGGTTCCGTGGATGACTTCCAGGGTCTTTTCCAGATCCAGCCCGAAGCGTTGTGCCAGCGCCAGCGCTTCGGCGTTCATCTGGCAGGAGGTGATGGCCAGATAATTGTTGACCAGCTTGGTGCGGATGCCGCTGCCCGGGGGGCCGCAGTGATGAATGTCGGTGCCCATGGCGTCCAGCATCGGGCGTACCTCCTGGAAGTCATGGTCGCCGGCGCCGACCATGAACAGGCACTCGCCGCGGTCGGCGTGGCTCGCCAATCTGCCGATGGGAGCATCGACGAAACGCATCCCGGCAGCGACCAGAGCAGCGGCCACCCGGTCGGTGCTTGCCGGATCCACGGTGCTCATGTCCATGACCAGGCTCCCGGGCGCGGCCCCGGCGATGACGCCACCCTCTCCCAGAATCACCGACTCCACCTCCGTGTGGCTGGGCAGCACCGTGATGATGGTTCGACACTCCGCGGCCAGCTCGGCGACGCTGCCGGCGGTGCTTGCGCCCAATCGGGAAAGTTCCTGCAGCGGGGCCTCGGCGATATCGTAAACCAGCAACGAGAAACCTTTCTCCAGCATGTTGCCCGCCATGGGCCGGCCCATGCGTCCCAGTCCGATGAAACCGATCTTTGCCATCGCCCAACTCCTCCAGCCCGTGAAGCAACCGCGGCCGGACGGGCAATCCCTGCTAACCGGTCGCGGTCGAAGGCACATATAATAACGCGCGGCTGCCCGCAAGAGATCTTTTGCTCGCAAACTCGGCACAAGGACGGAGGGAAAGACCATGGCAAGATTCATACTCGGCATAGTTCTCGGCGCCTTTTTCGTCGCTGCGTCCCCGGTGAACGCCCAGGAGGCGAAACGCTCGATCACGAGAATTGCCGGCGATCTGTATCGCTTCCAGAACAATTTTCACTACTCCGTCTTTCTCGTTACCGCCGATGGGATCATCGCCACCGACCCGGTTTCTGCCGATGCCGCCCGCTGGTTGAAGAAGGAATTGAAGGCGCGCTTCGATTCATCGGTGAAATATCTGATCTACAGTCATGACCACCGCGACCACATCGCCGGCGGCGAAGTGTTTGCTCCCCAGGCCACGGTCATCGCCCACCAGAAGACGCGCGCTGCCATCATCGGCGAACAACGCCCGACAGCAGTCCCTGACATTACCTTCACCGACCGCATGACGGTAACGCTGGGCGGTAAATCCGTGGAGCTCATCTACCTGGGGTTGTCGCACTCGGACAATATGATCGTCATGCACTTTCCGGAGGAACGGGCCGTTTACACGGTGGATTTCATTTCGGTGAAGAGCCTGCCGTACAAGAACTTCAGTGACGCTTACTTTCCGGAGTGGATCCAGGCGATAGAAAAGGTCGAGGCCATGGACTTCGATATCCTGGTTCCCGGCCACGGACCCATGGGCACCAAGGCGGATGCCACCGAGCACCGACAGTACCTGCAGGCACTCCATCAGGCGGTGCTGGCGGCGGCCAGGCAGGGTCAGACTCTGGATGAGATGAAAAAGGGCATCACCCTGGACGAGTTCAAGCATCTGTCCATGTACGATAAATGGCGCGAGCTCAATATCGAGGGCATGTCTCGTCAGGTCGACCTCCACCGGCGTGGAAACTGAAGCTGCTGTTCTCGCGCCCACGGCAACCAAGATCCCGGAGACTGCCCGCGGGCGCGTGCTGGTGTGTGGCTCCCACGCCGGCGCCTACGCCGGCTATCTGGCCGTCCGTGCCCGGGTGCATGCGGTCGTCCTGAACGACGCCGGCGTAGGTCTGGAGGAAGCCGGCATCGGCGCCCTGGACCATTGCCAGGCACAGGGTATCGCCGCCGCGGCCGTCTGCCACAATAGCGCCCGCATCGGCGACGCCGCGGATATTCTGGCTCACGGCGTCATCAGCCACTGCAATGCCATCGCTGCCGGCGCCGGTGTCAGCGCCGGCATGGGCTGCGCCGAAGCGGTTGGGTTGCTGTCGGCAGCGCCACCGGGCCGTGGCGACGCCGTCGCCTACGACGAGGCGCGCGCCATGCTGGGTGAGAACCGCCACGGGCTGCGTATCGTGTGCGTGGACTCGGTCTCCCTGGTGACGCCGGAGGATGTCGGTCAGATTGTACTGAGTGGTTCCCATGGCGGCGTCGTCTCGGGTCAGCGCAGTCTCGCCATCCGCGTCCCCGTGGCGGCCGCGTTCTATAACGATGCCGGCATCGGCAAGGACGAGGCCGGCGTCAGCCGCCTGGCCGTGCTCCAGGAGCAGCGCATCGCCGGGGCCACGGTGGCGGCCGCCAGTGCGCGCATCGGCGATGGCCGCTCTACCTATGAGAGCGGAACCTTGAGTCGCGTCAACGCCGCCGCCGCGGCTCTGGGAATGACCCAGGGAATGCCGGCCCGGGAAGCCGTGGAGCTGGTGATCCGCCCGGGGATTTGACCCCTGCGCCGGCAGCACGGATCATAGCCGCCGCTTCGTGCTTCCATTCGGGTGAGGTCGTGCCAATGGCGAAACCGTCGCCGCCACAGCTTTCCGCCAACGTCGACAAGCAACGACTGCTGGCGCACTACCGCACTATGTGCCGGGTGCGCGCATTCGAGGAGACCGCCCTGGAGGCCCTGGAAGAGGGTCTGGTGCCGGGTCCCCTGCACCCATCCATCGGCCAGGAGGCGGTGGCCTCCGGTGTGTGCGCCAATCTGGCAAGGGACGACATACTGCTTTCCACCCACCGGGGTCACGGCCACACTCTGGTGAAGGGCGCCTCGCCCCTGGCCATGATGCGCGAGCTCCTGGGACGCGAAGGCGGGTGCTGCGGCGGCAAGGGCGGCTCCATGCACATCGCGGACTTCTCGGTGGGCATGCTGGGGGCCAACGGCGTGGTGGCTGCCAACATACTCATCGCCACCGGTGCTGCCCACGCCATTAAGCTTAAACGCGAGTCACGGGTCGCCGTGTGCATATTCGGCGACGGCGCCATCAACCGCGGCCCCTTTCTCGAAGGTCTCAACTGGGCAAAGATCTTCGCGTTGCCGGTGCTGTTCTTGTGCGAGGACAATCAGTATTCCGCCACTACGCGCACCGGCACTGTGAGTGCCGGGGCCGGGCCCGCGGCCCGCGCCGAGAGCGTCGGCATTCAATCGGTTACCGTCAATGGCAACGACGTGCTGGAAGTAGACGCCGTTGTCAGGGACGCTCTGGCGACGGTGCGCGACGGGCGCGGCCCGTGCTTCGTCCATGCGCTTACCTATCGTTTGACCGGCCACACGGCAACCGACCCGGCGGGCTACCGGGACAGCGATGAAGTGGCGGAACGCTGGCGGCAAGACCCCATCGCACGGGCGGCGGCCATGCTGGTGGATGCCGGCATGGCGGCTTCGGAGCTCGACCACATCAGCGACGAGGCCGGCCGTCTCATGGGCGCGGTGCTCGACGAGGCCCGCGCCAGCCCGTGGCCGGAAGACCGTCACAGCCACACCCATGTGCAGGACACCCACGGCCAGGGATTACCGGCAGGAGACTAGGGATCGTGCCCATCAGCACCTATCTGGAGGCAGGCAAGGCCGCGCTCGCTGAGGAAATGCGGCGCGACCACACGGTGTGGGCCCTGGGCGAGGATCTGGGTCGTGGCGGCGTGTTCGGACAGTATGCCGGTCTCGCGGATCAGTTCGGCAGCGAGCGCATCGTCGACGCGCCCATATCCGAGGCCGCCATCATGGGCACCGCCGTTGGCGCCGCCATGACCGGCACCAGGCCCGTGGTGGAGATGCGTTTCTCGGATTTCGCCCTGTGCGCCATCGATGAGCTCGTCAATCAAGCGGCCAAGGCCCGTTATATGTTCGGCGGCCAGACCCGGGTGCCGCTGGTGGCCAGAGAGCCCGTGGGCATGTGGCGTTCCTCGGCGGCCCAGCACTCCCAGTCATTGGAATCCTGGTACACCCATATCCCCGGTCTGGTGGTGGTGATGCCGTCGACGCCGGCGGACAACAAGGGCCTGTTGAAGACCGCCATTCGCAGCGACGATCCGGTGGTCTACATGGAGCACAAGGATCTCTGGGGCCTGCAGGGCGAGGTGCCCGAGGGCGAGCATCTGGTGGCCTTCGGCAGCGCGCGCGTGGTGCGCACCGGAACCGATGTCAGTATCATCAGCTGGTCGAAGACCGTGCACACCGCCAGCGAAGCAGCGGCGGCACTTGCCGACCGGGGCATCGACGCCGAGATCATCGATCTCCGCACTCTGTGGCCATGGGACGAGGAAATGGTCTCCGCCTCGGTCAGGAAGACCGGCCGCTTGCTGGTGGCCCATGAAGCGGTGGGGGTCTCGGGATTCGGCGCCGAGATCGTCGCTGCAGTCTGCGAGCAACACTTCGACTCCCTGCGTGCCGCGCCCCGGCGTGTCACTGCACCCCGGGTGCCGGTGGCCTACTCGCCGCCTCTGGAGGATTGCGTACGGGTGACCGCCGCCCGTATCGTCGCGGCGGTGAGACAGCTGATGTCTGAATGATGAAGAACCAACCGATAACAGGCGGCGAGGCTCTGGCGCACATGCTCGCGGCCCATAAGGTGGGGCCGATGTTCGGTATGGGCGGCTTCCAGCTGTTGCCCTTCTATGATGCGGTACGGCGGCTCGGTCTGGTTCACCATCTGATCAACGATGAGCGTTGCGGGATTTTCGCCGCCGATGCCTACGCCAAGGTCACCGGGCGGGTGGGCGTTTGCGACGCCACCCTGGGTCCGGGTGCGACCAATCTGATAACGGGCATGGTGGAGGCCCTCAATGCCGGTTCACCCCTGGTGGTCATCGTCGGTGACAGCAATCGCGAGCACTCCTGGAAGAACATGACCCAGGAATGCCGGCAAGTGGAAATTCTCGCTCCGGCCGCCAAGGAGATTATTCGCATAGAGGCCATCCAGCGTATCCCGGCGCTGGTGCGCCGCGCCTTCGCCGTCGCCACCAGTGGTCGGCCGGGCCCTGTGGTCCTGGACATACCGGAAGATATCGCACACGGCCTGTTCGCGTTTCCCGAGGACGAGCTGCGCGCCGATCTGCGCAACGGCGTGGCGCCATCTTTGCGCATGCGCCCCAGCAGCGAAAGCGTCGCGCGAGCGATGGAGAAGCTGGCGGCAGCGCAACGGCCCCTGATACTCGCCGGCGGTGGCGTGCACTTGAGCGGTGCGGCAAAAACCCTGCAGAGTTTTGCCGAAGCCCAGTCGATCCCCGTAGCCCACACCATGACCGGAAAAGGCGCCATCGCCTGCACTCATGCGCTCTCGGCCGGACTGTTCGGCCGTTACGATCGCATCGCGAATGATCTCATCGCCGAATCCGATTGCCTGCTGGTGATTGGCTGCAAGCTCGGTGAGATTGCTACCAAACGCTACTCACTGATTCCCGCCGACACGCCGCTGTTGCACCTGGATATCCTCTCCGACGAGTTCACGCGGGTAGTGGCACCGACAGTCAGCATGTGGGCCGATGCCCGCGAGGGAATCATCGACCTTCACGGGGCGCTGGAGGCCCACGCCGAGCGGCTGCGCAAGGAGCGTGCCGGATACCTGGAGGATGTTGCCGCACGCATGGCCGGCTGGCGCGAGCAGGTTCACGGGCGCCTCACATCCGATGAAGTGCCTATTAACATGGCGCGTCTGATGCACGAGCTCAACAATGCCATGCCGGCCAAGTCGTGGCTGGTTGCGGACGGCGGCTTCGCCGCCCATTGGGGAGGGTTGCTCTACGACACCAAGCGTCCGGGTCGCGGTTTCGTCCCTGATCGCGGTTTCGCTTCCATCGGATATGGGTTGCCCGGAGCAATTGGTGCAACCCTGGGGGCGGCTGATGCTCCGGTGGTGGCACTTACCGGGGACGCCGGCTTCAACATGACCTTGGGGGAGCTGGAAACCGCGCGGCGAATCGGGCTCGCCTTCACGCTGGTGGTGGTGAACAATGCGGCGTCGGGTTACGTGAAAGCGCTGCAGCACCTGATGTACGGTGAGGGCGGATATCAATCGTCGGATCTGCAGGAGATAAACTACGCACGTGTTGCCGAAGCGCTGGGTTGCGCCGGCATTCGGGTGGAGAAACCCGAAGAGCTGGCGCCGGCGCTGGAAGCCGGCTTCGAGCAGCGAGACAGGCCGACGGTCATCGACGTGGTGGTGACACGGGATCCGGCGAAGATGTTGCCCGGCGTCGACAATCGTACCGCCAAGGTGGAAAAGGGCGACCGCATCGCCTGAATCTGCCTTTGCGGCAGTGTTTCGAACAACAATCTGGATTTCTCTACGCGTTACAGGAGATGGGACCATGAAAGTGCGCGATATCATGTCAACGAAAGTCGTGACGGTGAGCCCGAACACGACCGTCCGCGATATTGCCGGACTGATGGTGGAAAAGCACGTCAGTGGACTGCCGGTGTTGAGCGACAGCGGCACCCTCGTCGGCGTGGTGAGCGAGGGGGATCTCCTGCGCCGACCCGAGCTCGGCACGCAGAAGCACCGGCGGCGCTGGATTTCTTTTTTCAGCGGTGTCGATGAACAGGCCAGGGAGTTCACCAAGACCCACGCGCTACGTGCCGGTGACGTCATGACCGAGCAGGTGATCCATGTTTCCGAACAGACGTCACTTGGCGACGTGGTCGGACTGATGGAGAAGCACCGTATCAAGCGTCTGCCGGTATTATCGGACGGCAAGCTGGTGGGCATCGTGAGTCGCGCCGATCTGCTGCGCGCGCTGGCGGCGAGACAGGCCAATCCGATTCCTCCGCCGGCGGAATCCGACGCCACTATTCGCGCCGCCATGAACGACGTCCTCAAGAACGAGGAGTGGGCCATGAGCGCTATGGTGAATGTCATCGTCTCCGAAGGTGTCGTGCATCTGTGGGGCGTCATCGATTCCGACGACCAGCGCCAGGCTCTGCGCGTAGCCGCCGAAAATATTCCCGGCGTAACCACCGTCGAGGAGCATCTGAGTTTCAGCCTGCCGACTTGAGGCCTGAGTAGATGGCCGCGCCAACCGAAAGTCACGACTACCTCCACAGCTTGTTCGCACAAAGCGGCCGTACCGCCGTCGTCACCGGTGCGTCCAGTGGTCTGGGGGCGGAGATGGCACTGGCCTTGGCGCGTGCCGGCGCGGACGTCATCGCGGTTGCCCGCCGGGAAGATCGACTGCTCGCCCTGGCCGAGTCCGCGACCAGTCTTGCCGGGACCATCACACACTGTGTGGCGGATTTGAGCGGCACCGAAGGCGTCGCCAAGGTGGCGCGGGCGGTGAGCGAGGGTGGCGGCTGCCATGTGTTGGTGGCGAATGCCGGCACCGCGGAGACGGGTAAGGTCGAGAGCATGGATGACGAGAGCTTCTGCCGGGTTCTGGATCTCAATCTGACGGCCCAGTGGCGGCTCGCCAAAGCGCTGTTCCAGTGGCTGGCCGAATCCGGTGCCGGCCGGGTGATCAATATTTCCTCCATCTACGGGATCGCGGCACCGGTTCGCTCCGGGTTGGTCGCCTATGCGGCCAGCAAGCACGGGCTGGTGGGCCTGACCCGCACTCAGGCCGTGGAGTGGGCCGAGCACGGAATTACCGCCAACGCCATTGCGCCGGGTTACTTTCCTACCGAGATGACCGAGCAGTTGTTGGCGAGCGCGGCCACGCGGCGGCTGAAGCAGTTCGTACCCATGGGCCGTTTCGGGGTAGTGGAGGAGCTGGTGCCGGCACTGTTGTTCCTCGCCTCTCCCGCGAGTAGCTATGTAACCGGCGTTGTCCTGCCTGTCGACGGCGGCTGGTCTGCCTGGTAGGCCGAAGCGGCGCCATTACTCGAGGGTAAGACTTTTTGCTGTTGGACTAGATTTGTCCAATAATTCGACCAACGCCCCAGGCCGGTCCGTGCGGGTGACCAGCCGGCGGCTGTCGAGCGCTCGACCCGCAGTTCACGAGGATTGAGAATGAACATATATGTGGGCAACCTGCCCTATACCCTTACCGAGGATGATTTGAAGTCAGCTTTTTCGGAGTTCGGGGAAGTCTCCAGTGCAAATATCATCATGGACAAGATGTCCGGGCAGTCGAAGGGATTCGGGTTCGTGGAGATGCCTGACGATTCAGAAGCCGACCAGGCCATCAAGGCCCTGAACGAGAGCGCGCTCAACGGACGGAACATCAAGGTCAATCAGGCGCGGCCCCGGGGAGAGCGTTCTCCGCGCCGGTCCAGGTACTGAGATCCCGCCACCAGCCAAGTCCGCGCCGCCCCATCGCCGTAACTGTTCGCGGGCGTGTTATGCTCGGCCGTGAAACGTCCGGAGACTCGAGAGCCATGAGCGACGCCCAGCGGGAAGCGGAAGAGTTGGTCAGTGCCGTCCTGCCCCAGGCGGAGGGTATGCTGCTTGCCCACGGAGAGTTTTTCCCCTTTGGCAGTGCGCTAACCCTGGACGGGGAAATCGCCCAGCTTGTCGTCGATGAGGAACATCGGGATTCTTCCATAGAGGACGTTATCGATGTGTTGAAGGGTGAGCTGCGCAGCGGGGCCGATGCCAATAAGTTTCGTGCTACCGCGCTGGTCTTTCCTATCCAGGCCCAACTACCGGGCACCGATGACGAAACCGAGGCCGTGGCTATTGCTTTGGATCACCAGGCGAACTATTCCGTCGTCCTGATTATTCCCTATGTCCTCTCGGACGGTGCCGTCGAGTTCGGTGAAGCCGTTGCCCAGCAGGGTGAGGACGCCGTGTTTCAGGGCCAGCACTGAAATTGCGCTGCCCATTCCTAACGGACGGGTGTGAGGTTCATGCCTCCGAATACCTGCTCTGTGGGTTGTAGTTCGATGAGACTGACGTTGACCCGCCAGGGAGCATCCAGGGCGTAGACGACGGCGTCGGCAATGTCCTCCGCCGTAAGCTCGTTGATGCCGGTATTCTTGACCGCCGCGCGCTTGTCCGGGTCGTCGATTGCGGCATCGAAAAACTCCGTGCTGACACGGCCGGGGCAAATCTCGGTGAGGCGCACCCGGCTGCCGGCGAGTTCCAGGCGCAGGTTCTGGCTCAGCTGGTGCATTGCGCTCTTGCTGGCGCCGTAGACCGGCGAAGCCATGGGGTACAACCCTGCCACCGAGCTCATGTTGACGATATGGCCCCGATTGCGGGACAACATCCCCGCAAGGCTCACACGCAGGACGTGAATGGCGGCGCGCACATTCGTGTCGATGGTGGTGTCGATATCCTCTGCCCGGGCTTCGTGAAGCTTTCCGAAACCGCGCCCCAGGCCGGCATTGTTGACGACGATGTCGGCATTCAGGTCGCCGATGACCTGGGAGAGTCGCGGGGTGTCGCGCAGGTCCAGAACGTGGCTCACGCATCCGGTCTCCTCGGCCAGGGCTTCCAGGCGCTGTTGGCGTCGCGCCACCGCGTGCACGGTCAGCCCGTGGGCGCACAAGCGCCGCACCAGCGCCGCGCCGATACCACTGGAAGCACCGGTAACCAGCGCGGAACGGTAATCGGCCAGCGCCATGGTCAATCTCCCTGGATGATTTTCTTCAGGGTGTGCCGGCGGTTCCTGGTATAGGGCCGCACCTCGATGGGCCAGCGGCCGTGGTCGATGGCCTCGGCCCAGGCCTCGCTGACCAGCACATCGGGGCTTTCGATCTCATACATGGCGCCGTAGCGCGGCTCGCCTTCGGCCTCCACGGTGCGCGTTTCGCCGGCCATGATCATGGTCAACGGTTCGCTCTTGAAGCGCGTCACCGACACCACGCCGGGTACTTTGGACAGCAACGGCACGTGCTCCTGGTCGTAAACTTCGTTGAAAATATCCTCCTTGTCCGGATCGACATCCATGCTGGCGATGAACAGGTAGCGGGTCTTAACGGGCATGGTGTAACTCCCATGGGCTAGGCGCGTTGCGCGGGTAGTGTAACAAAGGTGCGCGTCGCTCATTGGAAGTCTGTGTTGGGGCACCGGGCAGGAGCGCTTACAATGGCGCTCATTCCTATTTCAGCGTTGCATTTCCGGAAACCATGGCGCGCACTGACACATTTCGAATCGGCACCGGTGCGGGCTTCTCGGCGGATCGCCTGGACCCGGCAGTGGAACTCGTGGAGCGGGGCCACCTGGATGCCATCGTCTTCGAGTGTCTGGGCGAACGAACTCTGGCGTTTGCTTACCGGGATCGCGCAGCCCAACCCGATCGCGGTTACACGCCCCTGCTGGAACGCCGCATGCGGGCCATTCTTCCGGCGGCGATTGCCAATGGGGTGCGCATAGTCACCAATATGGGCGCGGCCAATCCTGCCCGCGCCGCGGAGATTACCCGCGATATCGCCAGGCAGCTGGGTCTCACCGGCGTTCGCATTGCCTACGTGCACGGCGATGACGTCAGCCAAGGCGTCGGTCCGGATACGCCGCTGTGGGAAGGTATGACGGTGGCGGAAGTTGGTCGCAGCTTCATCGGCGCCCACGCTTATCTGGGTGCCGATGCGCTGCTGCCGGCGTTCGAGGCGCAAGCTCAGGTTATCATCACCGGAAGAGTCGCCGATCCGTCACTGTACGTCGCGCCCCTGCGCCATCATTTCGGCTGGTCCGGTGATGACTGGCAGGCGCTGGGCGCCGGCACCCTGGTCGGGCATCTCCTGGAGTGCGCAGCGCAGATTACTGGCGGCTATTTCGCCGATCCTGGATACAAGGACGTGGACGGGCTCGCGCGCCTGGGATTTCCGCTGGCCGAGGTACAGCCCGATGGCAGTGCGTGCATTACCAAGCTCGACGGCACCGGCGGGTGTGTCGATGAACGCACCGTCAAGGAGCAGTTGCTGTACGAAGTGCACGACCCGTCGCGTTATCTTACTCCCGATGTCTGTGCGGATTTCACCGGCGTGCGCATGCAGACCCTCGCCAGGGACCGCGTACGTGTCAGCGGTGCCGGCGGCACCACCGCCCCCGAGTCGTATAAGTTGACGGTGGCATTCGACGGCGGTTATGTGTCGGAGGCCGGTGTCTCCTATGCGGGACCGGGGGCCCAGGCCCGGGCCGAGCTTGCCGGGCGCATCGTGGAGGAACGTATGCGCGCCGTTCACGGCAGCAATTCCCCACTGCGGATCGACATCATCGGCGCGGCGTCCCTGCACGCCACCACACGGCGCTATCATGAGCAGGCCGAGGATGTGCGGCTGCGCTGTGCCCAGCGCGCATCGACGGCCGAGCGGGCCGAGTTGCTTCTGTGGGAGGTGGAGTCTCTGCTGTGCTGCGGTCCCGCCGGGGGTGGGGGTTATCGCGGCACTATCACGCCGTCGGTGGTGACTTACTCCGCGTCCATGGCACGCGACAAGGTGACGGCACGAACAGAGATTGTCGTGGTATGAGCCGCCGCGTGCTGCTTCGGGAGATCGCGCATGCCCGGTCCGGTGACAAGGGCAACTGCTCGAACGTGGGCGTGTTCCTATACGATAGTGATCACTACGCGGCCATGGCGGAACAACTGACCGCCGAGTACTTGAAGCGCATTTTCGGCGCGCTTCTCACCGGTGAGATCACCCGCTATGATCTTCCCTGGCTCAATGGCTTCAATTTCGTCATGCAGAAAGCGCTGGAAGGCGGCGTCAACGAGTCCCTGAACCTGGACGGCCACGGCAAGTCCTGGAGCAGTCTCATCCTCGGTCTTCAGGTGGATATTTGAAGACAGCGGCCTTGATCGCGCCTCAGGTAGATTTACTTGCCGCCAGCGTCACCTGGAAGCTGCTGCCGCCGCCTTCCCGCGGTAGACAATGCGCATCGCCACCTGGTGGTACCATTCTGAACGATGACATCAGGCACGAGTTCTAGAGCATTCGACCAGGTCGGTCGCGTTCCCGCGCCCGGGGACAATGTCGCCATCGCCACCCGGCGCCTGGAGGCGGGCACCGTCATCAATCGCGGGCAGCGCGAGTGGCCCCTGTCCCACACCGTGCTGGAGGGTCACCGCTTCGCGTTGCAGCCCATTGCAGCCGGCGAGCCGTTGCTTTCCTGGGGATTGCCCTTCGGACTCGCCGTACGCGATCTGGCGCCCGGTGACTACGTGTGCAACAAGAAGATCCTCCAGGTGCTGGCCGAACGCGACATCGACTTCGCGCTTCCCGAGCAGGCGAACTTTCGCGACCATATGGAAGTTTTCGAATTCCAGGCGACGAGTTTCCAGCCGGGTAAGCAGGTTGCCCGGGCGCGCACGCGAGCGACCTTCAGGGGATACCGCCGCGCTGGCAGCCGCGGTGTCGGTACCCGCAATTTCATCGTCGTACTGGCGACCACGTCGGACGCCGCCGCTTTCGCGGAGTCCGTGGCGGCGTCCTTCACCGATGTTGCCGGGTCATACAGGAATATCGATGGCGTGGTGGCGGTAACCCATACCGAGGGCGGCGGCAGCCGGCCGCCCAACAATCTCGCTTTCGTGCTGCGCACTCTGGCGGGATTCATGGTGCACGCCAACGTCGGCGCGGTGCTGGTAGTGGACTACGGCAGCGGCAGCTTCGACAGCAATGGCTTGCGCGATTTCATGGCCCGGGGTGACTACGCTATCGACGACGTCGCCCACGCGTTCATGGAACTCGGAGCCGACTTGAAAACGGAACTGAAACGGGCAACGGGCATCGTGCGCGAGTGGTTGCCGCAAGTGAACTCTTGCCGGCGGACCACCGAGAGTGTTGCCAGCTTGCGCCTGGCTCTTCAGTGTGGCGGTTCCGACGCCTTCTCGGGAATTTCCGGCAATGCGCTGGCCGGTTGGTTGGCGAAGGAAGTTATCCGCAACGGCGGCAGCGCCAATCTCGCCGAGACCGACGAGCTCATGGGCGCAGAATCCTATGTGCTCGAGAATGTTCGCGACCAGGCGACGGCAAGACGCTTTCTCGAAAAGATCGCCGAGTTCAAAGCCCGCGCGGCCGATCACGGTACGTCGGCGGAGGGTAATCCGTCCGGCGGTAACAATTTCCGCGGGCTCTACAATATCGCGCTGAAATCCATCGGCGCGGCCCGAAAACGCGACCCGCAGGTGCGGCTCGACTATGTCATCGACTACGCCGAGCCCATGACCGCGGGCGGTTACTATTTCATGGACAGTCCGGGTAACGATCTGGAAAGCATCGCCGGGCAAGTGGCCTCCGGCGCCAACGTCATTCTCTTCATCACCGGCAACGGGTCGATTACCAACTTCCCGTTCGTGCCGACCTTGAAGTTCGTCACCACCAGCGGCCGTTTCGCCCTGCTCGCCGATGAAATGGACGTGAACGCCGGACGCTACAACGACGGAGAGTCCATGGAGGATCTGGGTGCGGAGACCTTCGAGCTGACGTTGAAGGTCGCATCCGGAGAGCGCAGCAAGGGAGAGCTCGCGGGTCACTCCCAGGTGTCCATCTGGCGGGACTGGCCGCAAACCGATGGAAGTCGCCTGCAAGCCATAAGAAGCGCGCCTGCTCCCAGGGGCGAACCCTTGAAGGTTACGCCAGCCCGGCCCGCCGATCTCCAATTCGAGGCCTACCTGACGCCACGGGGGCACGCCTGCGACCAGATAGGCCTGATCATGCCCACCAGTCTGTGCTCCGGACAGGTGGCGCGCCTGGTGGCGGAGGATCTCAACGCGCGGGGGCTTGCGGGTGTCAGCCGGTTCGTGGCCCTGGCCCATACCGAGGGCTGCGGGTCTGCCAACGCCGACCACCTTTATCTGCAGACGCTGCTGGGTCACATCGAGCATCCCAGCGTGCGCCGCGCCTTATTGCTGGAACACGGCTGCGAGAGAACCCACAACGATGCGGTACGACATTACCTGAATGCCCGCGGCATCGGCAGCGATCATCTGGGCTTCGCCAGCGTGCAGATGGATGGAGGCCTGGACAAGGTGCGCCACAAGATCGGTGAGTGGTTCATCCAGGAGCTCGCCGTGGATTCTCATCTCATCAGCGAGCCCGTGGGCGCGCACGCCCTGCGTCTGGGCCTTACCACGCTGGGACCGGTTCCTGAAAACCTGTCTCTCGCCCTTGCCGGGTTGGTGGGCGGACTGGTGGCCGGCGGGGCCACCGTGGTCATGGCCGAGAACGCCTCTGTGCTGGCGGACGATGGTTTCTGCAAGGCGCTCTTCGAGGGTGGTGAATGGCGCGCCACTCTCGCCTACGGCCAGCCGCCCGAGACCGCCGGTTGCCACGTGATGGAGACGCCCACCGAGAACGCCGCGGAAGTTTTGACCGGTCTCGGCGGCACCGGCGTCGGCGTCATGCTCGCTCACGTCTCGCGTGCGCCGGTGCAATCCCACCCCATGATCCCTCTTCTACAGGTGAGCAGCACAGGGCTCGCCTGCCAACGATTCGAGGCCGACCTGGATCTGTGTTTGTCCACTGAGTCGGCCATCGACTCTCTGGAAGAATCGTTGATGTGCCGAATCGCGGACACTGCGACCCGGGACTACGTACCGAAGCTTTACGGCCAGGGCTACACTCAGTTCCAGTTGACGCGCGGTTTGCTCGGCTTGTCGCTCTAGCCGCACCCCGCCGGACGGTCAGCCCATGCCGCCCACATCCCGCGCAAGCTTGGCCGTCCCCCTGCGGGTGGTCGCCATCGCCGTTTGCATCCACATCCTGTGGGGCGGCAACCCGGTTGCCGTCAAGTACAGTCTGCTGGCATTTCCGCCTTTGTGGACGGCCTTCTTTCGCTTCACGATTGCTATCGTGTGTGTCGCGATCTGGGCGAGGATAAGTGGCGTGCCCATCTGGCCGGCGCGCCACGAATGGCGGCCCCTGGCACTCATCGGCGCGCTGTTCACCGTGCAAATCGCGGCCATGAACATCGGCTTCGATCTCACCACCGGATCCATGGGTGCGGTCCTGATCGCCACCAACCCGATATTCGCGGCCCTGTTCGCGCATTTTCTGATTGCCGGCGACAGGCTGCATGTGGTCAAGAGCGTGGGCTTACTGGTGGCTTTTATCGGCACGGCCCTGGTGCTCATGGGCGGCAGCACCGATCTGCAACCGAGTCAGGGCGGCTGGGGGAACGCGATACTGCTGATGAGCGCCTGTCTGCTGGGTGGACGCCTGATCGTCAGCGCCAAGGTGCTGCAGCGCATGGACGGGGGACGGGTGGTTTTGTGGCAGATGATTTTTTCACTGCCGCTTTTTGCATTGGGCGGTTTTGCCTTCGAAACCATCCGCTGGCAGGCCGTCGCCTGGGAACCCCTGGCCGGGCTGCTCTATCAGGGCGTGATCGTGGCGGGCCTGGGTTTCTCGATATCCTTTTATCTCATGAAACGCTACGCCCCCAGTATCATCATCAGCTTCAACTTCATCTCACCCATCGCCGGCGTTCTGCTGAGCGCGTGGTTGCTGGGCGACGTGATTAGCGGCCACCTGTGGACCGGCATGCTGCTGGTGGCCATGGGTCTTTTCCTCATCGCGCGCCGATAGTTTGGTGGCAAAATAGCATTCCCGGCCGACCTGCCGGATACCAGGGGAAAACCATGGCAACGATAATCACCGACGACGGAATCCGGCTTTATTGCGAACAGGCCGGCGAAGGCGTGCCGATGCTGTTCGTTCACGAATTCGCCGGCGATCTTCGCAGCTTCGAGCCACAGATGCGCCACTTCGCCAGACGCTACCGCTGCATCGCCTTCAACGCACGGGGCTACCCGCCCTCGGAGGTTCCCGAGGCGTTGAGCGCCTACTCCCAGGATCGGGCCCGGGACGATATTCTGGCCGTGCTCGATGGTTATTCCATCCAAGGTGCGCACATCATCGGCATATCCATGGGATCCCTTGCGACCCTGCATTTCGGGCTACATTATCCCGATCGCGCGCTCTCCCTGGTTCTTGGGGGTTGCGGTTACGGCGCCGAGCACAGCCAGCGTGAGCAGTTTCGCACCGAAGCGGCTGATTTCGCGGCGCGCATCGAGGAGCAGGGCATGCAGAAGCTCGCCGGGGAGTACGGCGGCGGTCCGGCGCGGGTGCAGTTCGAAAACAAAGATCCGCGAGGTTTCGCGGAGTTCGTGGAAATGCTCTCCCAGCATTCCTCCCTGGGTTCGGCAAACACGCTGCGAGGCGTGCAGATGGAACGGCCGTCCCTGTACGATCTGCAAGCGTCTCTGGCGGAGCTCAAAGTACCGACGCTGATCATGGCAGGCGATGAAGACGACCCATGCCTGAGCGCGTCACTTTATCTCAAGCACACGATCCCGTCGGCCGGCCTGGCGCTGCTGCCCAATACCGGACACGCCTTGAATCTGGAAGAGCCGGATCTCTTTCATCGACTGGTGGACGACTTCCTGCACCAGGTGGACGCCGGCCGCTGGCGTCTACGGGACCCGCGTTCCCTGGGCCACTCGATCCTCACCCAGGACCACTAGCTGTAGGAGCGAGCTTGGAGGGGACATAGCAATCGGGGACACTCCCCAATAGCTAAGTGCTTGATCGGGACAAATCAAGCACTTAGCTATTGGGGAGTGTCCCCATTTGCTAGGTCGCGCTTGATGATAGGAACTCGTGCATTCGTTCCAGGGCGTGGCGGATGTTGTCGACGCTGTTGGCATAGGAAAAGCGCAGATAGCCTTCGCCGTAGGCGCCGAAGCTGGTTCCCGCGATGGTAGCGATACCCGCCTTCTCGAGCAGGCCCGATTGCAGCTGCCGGGCGTTCATCCCTGTTCCGGTGATATTGGGAAAGGCGTAGAAGGCGCCGCCGGGCGTCCGGCAGCTGACGCCCTCCAGGGCGTTAAGGCCGTCGACGATCACATGGCGGCGCTCGTCGAAAGCGGTAACCATCGTGTCGACACTGTCCTGGGGGCCGTCCAGGGCCGCGATGCCGGCGTATTGGGTTGCTGCGTTCACACAGGAGTGGCAGTTGATGGCGAGCCGGGTGGCGCCTTCCACCAGAGACTCCGGCCACACGGCAAAACCCAGGCGCCAACCCGTCATCGCATAGGTCTTGCTCCAACCGTCCAGCAAGATAAGGCGATCCTCGAGCTGCGGGTAGCTCAACAGGCTCACGTGCTCGCGTCCGTCGTAGGTCATGCGCGAGTAGATCTCGTCACTCAACACCGCCACCTGGGGGTGCTTTTCAAGTCCCGCCACCAGGGTGTCGATGGTTTCCCTGGGCGTCGTGCCGCCGGTGGGGTTGGCCGGCGAATTCAGGATCAACAGCCGTGTGCTGGAGCCAATGGAATCGAGCACCGCTTCGGCGTCGAAGGAGAAATCCCGGTCCTCCAGCAGAGGAATCGGAACGGGTGTCGCGCCGCTGAACTTGATGACCGACTCGTAGATTGGAAATCCGGGATTCGGGTAAAGTATCTCGACGCCGGGTTCGCCGAACATCATGATGGCGAAGAACATCGTGACCTTGCCACCGGGGACCGCGACGATCCGATCCGGGCTCACCTGGACGCCACGGTATTTCTCGATATCCCGACACACGGCTTCGCGCAGCGCCGCAATACCCGGTGACGGCGTATAGCCGTGGTGGCCGTCGTGCAGGGCTTTGACGGCGGCTTCGACGATATGCGCCGGCGTCTTGAAGTCCGGCTGGCCGATGCCGAGGTTGATGATATCCCGCCCCTGGCTGGCCAGCGCCTCGGCTCTGGCCAGCACCTCGAAAGCCGTTTCGGTGCCCAGCTGCGACATTCGATGGGCGGGTTGGATCATGGGTGGCTCCGATGCTCAAGCGGTTTCGCTGGAATCTACCAATATAACCCGGCCCGGACAATGTCCTCCCGCCCACACACCCGGTTGAACGGTGGCACTGGACTAGGCTACTGTCCCATTCCCGGTCCATGTCCGGTGCGGGCCCGGAATCAGGAACTGTATCCAAGCAAGAGTATTTTTACACGTGAAAATCGAGTTGACCGAAAACGAGTACCGACTGCTTCTCGACTTTGTCTTCATGGCGAACTGGATGATTCATTCCCACCATCCCGACGGACGCGGCGACGCCGAAGAATATGACATGTTGCTGCAGAAGCTGTATTCAGTTGCCGGAGAAATGGGCTGCGGCGAGTTCGTTCACGCTGACCGCCAGACGAATGAGTACACCCCGACCCGGCATTATGAGGAAACAACCAGAGCTTTCGAGCTGATCGAGGAGTACGGCGACGACACTTTCTGGGATGGGTTGATCAGCCGGCTCGCAGAGAGAGATGTTTACGAGCAGGTGGAAACAGATAGACGTGATAGCATGGGGATAGAAGAGTACTGGGAGCGATCCGAGCCCATCGAGGAAGCTTATTTCCAGGAGTTCCGTCGCAACGCCCTGGACCGTTTGCGCCTGACCGACGACTGACATCGATTCGCAATTGATTTTCTTGGATAGGGTCCCGGGTATGAGCCGACTTTCACTTCTCGCCGCGTCTATGATCGCGCTACTCGTAGCTACGCCAGTGTACGCCGGCATTCAGGAAGGCGTGAACGCCTTGGGGCGGGGAAACTATCCGAAAGCGTTGGAGATTTTTCAACCACTGGCCGAAGGCGGCGACTGGAATGCCCAGGGATTTCTGGCACACACCTACAAGATGATGGAAAACCACCGTGAGGCCTACGCATGGTACTACGCAACGGCAAAATGCGGATCCATAGATGCGAAAATCGAGCTATCCATGCTGGAGGGTAAGGTGAGTAAGAAGACCAGGGAGCAGGGGCAGAAACTGGGCGATATTTACTTCGACAGGTACTGTCGATGAGCCACCGAAACCAACGCTAGCAGCCGTGCTCGAGCTACGTCCCGGCTGCGAGGCCTGCGGTAAGTTACTGCCGCCAGATTCCACCGAGGCCATGATCTGCAGCTTCGAGTGCACCTTCTGTCGCGCATGCGTCGAGGCGCTACTCATGAACGTGTGCCCCAACTGCGGCGGCGGCCTGAGTGCCAGGCCGATACGGCCGAAGGCCAAGCTGGTAAAGAATCCGGCCTCGACACGGATGGTCAACAAGCCGGTGGATGCGCAAGCCCATGGGGCTTTTGCCGCATCCATCAAAGACGTGCCACCCGAGCTTCGCTGAACGGAGATTCCATCATGGCGGCAAAAGGCAAAGTCATCATCACCTGTGCGACTACGGGCTCGATCCACACGCCCAGCATGTCGCCCCATCTGCCCATCACGCCAAATGAAATCGCCGAGCAATCCATCGCCGCGGCCGAGGCCGGCGCCTCCATCATTCATCTGCATGCCCGGGACCCGGAAACCGGTCGGCCGACACCGGATGCGGATGTCTTCATGCCATTTTTGCAGCGCATCAAGCAGTCCAGCGAAGCCGTGATCAATATCACTACCGGGGGTGGGCACGGTATGACGGTGGCTGAGCGCCTCGCCGCGCCCTTGGCAGCCAAACCCGAGATGTGCTCCCTGAACATGGGCTCCATGAACTTCGGTCTTTTCCCGATGCTCGACCGCTATAAGGAGTTCAAGTACGAATGGGAGCGCGAGCATCTGGAAAACAGCCGCGACTTCATTTTCCGAAATACCTTCAAAGATATCGAATATATTCTCAAGGAACTGGGCGAGGGTTGCGGCACGCGTTTTGAGTTCGAGTGCTACGATGTGGGGCATCTCTACACCCTCGCGCACTTCCTGGAGCGTGGGCTGGTCAAGCCGCCGCTATTCGTCCAGACCATCTTCGGCATACTCGGCGGAATCGGCGCTGATCCGGAAAACCTTCAACACATGAAGCGCATCGCCGACAAGCTGTTCGGCGATGACTACTATTGGAGCGTGCTTGCGGGCGGCCGCCACCAGCTGCCCTTCGTGACCATGGGCGCCATCATGGGTGGAAACGTGCGGGTGGGCCTCGAGGACAGTCTCTATGCCGGCAAAGGACGGCTCGCCACCAGCAACGCGGAGCAAGTGACCATTATTCGATCCATCATCGAGAATCTGTCGCTGGAGATTGCGAGCCCGACCGAAGCCCGGGAGATGCTACATCTGAAAGGCGGCGATCAAGTCAGCTTCTGATTGCACGCTCGCGGCATCTACTCGTAGTAATCCGGCACGAAGGTCTGATCGGACATGGGTGGCCGGACGTATCCTGCTGCAGACTGACGTTTCGGCAATCTGATTCGCTCCGGCGTCAAATCCTCGTACGGAATCACGCTCAGCAGGTGTCTGATGCAATTCAGTCGTGCCAGTTTCTTGTTGTCGGATTTCACCACGTACCAGGGCGCCTGCTTGATGTCCGTGTGAGAAAACATGTCGTCCTTGGCCCGTGAGTATTCCACCCATTTGGCGCGGGACTGCAGGTCCATGGGGCTGAGTTTCCAGCGCTTGTGCGGCTCCTGCAGGCGACTCTGGAAGCGCCGCTCCTGCTCTTCGTCCGATACCGAGAACCAGTACTTGATAAGGACAATGCCTGAGCGTACCAGCATGCGCTCGAACTCCGGACAGGAGCGCATGAATTCCTGATATTCGTCTTCGCTGCAGAAGCCCATCACGTGCTCGACGTTGGCGCGGTTGTACCAGCTGCGGTCGAGCAGGACCATCTCGCCGGTCGCGGGCAGGTGCGCGACGTAACGTTGAAAATACCATTGGGTGGTCTCGCGTTCCGTTGGTGCGGGCAGCGCCACGACCCGGCAAATGCGGGGGTTGAGATGCTGGTTAATCCGCTTGATGACACCGCCTTTGCCGGCGGCGTCGCGGCCTTCGAAGATAACGACGACCTTCAAGCCTTTGTGCTTTATCCACTCCTGAAGCTTCACGAGCTCCAGCTGCAGGTTAAACAGCTCCTTCTCGTACGCCTTGTTTTTCATGACCATTTTCTTTGCAGATTTTTTCGAACCGGCGCTGGCGCCGTTTCCGGAGCTGATCTTCTTTTTCCCGGTGGATTTCGCGCCGGCGCTTCTCAGTACTTTTTTTCGTGTCGGGCTCTTCTTGGCCATGATTTTCGCCTCTGGTGCACCGCCGGCTTGGCGGTGCCGGTGGTGGTGTCTCAGGGGATATCGCTTCTTTTAGTAAGGCGGAACGCCAGCGACTGGCTGGGACTTTCCACGCGAAATGCCGAACCCAGTATCTCGTCACGCTGGAGCTGACCGTCAACCTTAATCGACAGCGTCTTATCCGCTGATCCGAACAGCGTGCGCGGAGTTCCGTGATAGTTGATGGCGAGAGACATGCTGAAGTCCTCGCCGGGGCACTCGTAGGTGCCGATGGAATAGTGCTGCCGGCCGCCGCCCAGGGCATGCCCGTCGCGCAGCACGATGACACCGGCATTCTCCCACCCGTCCTGGCCGTGAATCTCGGCCGTCCATAGTCCTTCTATTGACACGATCTCGCCTCCGCCGTCAGCAGGTGTTTACAATCTGAACTACCCGGTCGGTAGCCGAATGTTGCGGCGTCCGATGGTTCTCGGCTTACGTCGCTTGAGACGCTTGGCTTCCTTGTCGCGCCGTTCCGCGGCCGCGGCCAGGCGTTCCTGGACACCGGTCATGTCCTCTTCTCCGGCTGGTTGGCGTTGAACATAGGTGCCATCGGATTTCATGTCCCAGGCGCTTCGCCGGTCGTTGAGGTGCAACTCGAGCATCTGGCGCAACTCCGCGCGCAGTGATGGCTCCTCCACCGGAGCGAGTACCTCTACGCGGTGTTCGAGATTGCGCATCATGGCATCCGCGGAGCCGATGTAATATTCCTCGTCGCCGCCGTTGTGGAAGTAGTACACACGGCTGTGCTCCAGAAAACGACCGACGACACTGATGACGCGTACATTGTCCGAAAGCCCGGGTATTCCGGGGCGCAGGCGGCAGGTATCGCGGACAATGAGGTCCACTTGAACGCCCGCCAGGGAAGCAAGATAGAGTTCCCTGGTGATGTCCGGATCCTCGAGAGCGTTCATTTTGAACTGAATGAGGCCGGGATTTTCGGCACTGTGGAGGGAAATTTCCCGTTGGATCTTGGTGATCAGCGCTCGCTTCAGATGCTTCGGCGCTGGCAGAATCTTGCGGTACTGGCGTTTCGGCGTGTAGCCGGTAGTCAGGTAGTTGAACAGCTCGACCACATCCCGACCGATATCCTCGTCGCAGGTCAACAGGCCGAGATCATCGTACAATCGCGCGGTGCCCGCGTGGTAGTTGCCGGTGCCGATGTGAGCATACAGGCGCAGCCCGCTGTAGTCCTGGCGAACGACGAGGATGACCTTGCAGTGGGTTTTGAGGCCCACGACCCCGTAGGTCACGTGAACCCCCGCTTCTTCCATGCGATTCGCCCAGCGCACATTGGCGGCCTCGTCGAAACGCGCCTTGAGCTCCACCACCACCGCTACCTGCTTGCCGTTCTGCGCTGCATCGATGAGGTAGTCGACTATCTTGGTACCGACGGAGGTCCGGTAAAGCGTCATCTTGATGGCGCGAACCTTCGGGTCGCGGCTCGCTTCTTTGACGAAGCGCTCGACGGAGGTCGAAAACGACTCGTAGGGGTGCTGCAAAAGAATCGAACCGTGATCACGAATCAGGTAAAAGAGATTCGGCGCATCCAGACGTGGATGATTTACCGGATGATGGGTCGGGTAGTGCAGTTCCGGATTGGCGAGTCCGGCGATCTCCATGAGATCCCGCATGCCCATCATGCCGTCGGTGGTGAACACGTCCTTGTTCTCGTCGAGACCCAGTTCCGCCGCCAGTAGGCCGCGGCGGAACGGATCCATATCTTTCTCCACCACCACACGCACGATGGGCGCGAAGCGCCGTTCGCGAACCTCCGATTCGATCATGGCGAGCAGATCATCGGCACCACCCTCGGTGCGGGTGGTGTTCGCGTTGCGGGTTACGTGGAACAGCTCGCAGGACTGGATATCCATCTTGGGAAACAGAAGGTCCAGGTTTTTCGACATAACCTGCTCGAGCGGAACGAAGCGATCCGACTCGCCGATCCGCAGAAAACGCGGGATTCCGGATCCCACGGGCACCTTTACCCGTGCCCGCACCGCTTCTTCCTCACCGGTGTATCCGAGCGTCACGAGGAGATTCAAGGACAGATCGGAGATGAACGGAAAGGGGTGTGCCGAATCCACCGCCTGGGGCGTTACCAGCGGGAAAATATTGGTAATGAAGTGTTCACGAAGTTGTTGCTGTTCGGATTCGCCCAGGGATTGATACGATTCAATGCCGATGCCATGTTCGGAAAGAGCCTCGAGAATTTTCGGAAGCAGCTTGCGAGATGCCGCTTCGAGTTCGCGGACAGTGACGTAGCATTCCTCAATTTGCTGTAAGGGCGTACGTCCGTCGACGGTGAGATCCTGTACGCCAACACCGACCTGTAGCTTGAGCCCCCCGATGCGCTTCATGAAGAATTCATCGAGATTCGAGCTGACGATGGCGAGAAACTTCACCCGTTCGAGCAGCGGCGTGCGTGAATCAGCCGCTTCATTCAAGACGCGCTCGTTGAAAGCAAGCCAGGTGAGTTCGCGATTGAGATAGAACTCCGGCGAGGTCAAATCGAACGCAGCAGAGGACTTGCTGGAGGACTCGGTGCTTGGAAGGGGCGTTTCGGGGGACTTCCCGGGGCGCGCCTTCGCCCTGGACGTTTTCGTGCGTCCGGTCTTCGGGGGAGTTTTCGGCTGGACTTCCCGATCCCCACGGGATTCCATCCTGGTCCCGGGAGTGGCTTGCACGTCGATGACGTTCTCGGTGCTCTCGACCACGGATAGTGCGACGCGATTGCTGTCGCCCGACGGGGGATTAGCCATTGTGTTCTCCTTCGGTCACACCGGACCATCAACAACCACGATGGGGCGCCGTGCCGACGTCCGCCGCGATTATGATCATGCTGATTTATTCATTTTGACGTTTTTCGGATATCTGCCGTATTGATTTGTATCAATAATCTCCGAATTACTTCCCGGTGATGCCGGAGCACGTCGAGGGACGGGCAAGCCCTGCCGGTGGCAGCGGCCCGAACAGTCGCTCGAATCGTGCCCGAATGTCACCAGCCGAGAAACGCTCAAAAGAGTTGGCGAAGCGTCGCCGTTCATTGCCTTGTTGACGCACGAGGTCGTCCAGCAGGTGCGCCATCGCGAGCCGGCATCGCGCCGATGCCGGCTTTTGCGCTTCCATCCGGGGTACAAAGCGCTGAAGCGTGCGTTGCTGCACTTCGAGGTCGTTGAATTCACCAAGATTGCTCTGCAGTCGCTTGAGGGATTTCAACAGTGGCGCGATCTCATCCTCATCGTAGAGGTCGCGAAAGAACTCCAGCAAATAGCGCAGCTTCTTGCAGTCGATGCGCAATTCATGGAGGGCCTCGGCAGATGCATCCTCATCGATATTCCGGTCATCTTGGTGGACGAGTCGATAGGCGCGCCAGATATGTGCGCAAGCCACATCCACTACCGAACGCCGTGCATCGGCGGGCGGTGAATCGCCGGTTATGCCGCCATCGAGAAACGCGCGCCAGTCGTGCACGAGTTTGCCATAGCGCCTGGATCCCAGCGCGGTCAACAGCCGGCGGCGTTCGGCGCCACGCTGACGGCGCAACCACTCGCTGAGCGGCGCAAGATCCTCGCTGGAACCGGCCGGCAGCGTGGCGCGGTATTGATCCATCTTGAGCAGATACACATCCAGGTCGCGCACAGTCCCTGTAAGGGACCCGAGCCACTTGAACTCGCGGCGGAAGCGGGCCGCGGGATCCGGCGCAAAAACCTTGTCGAGCTGGCTGAGCAGCGATCGGGTGCGGCGCACCGAGACGCGGAAATCGTGAAGAAACTCGCTGCCCAGGCCGCGGCGCACGCCGTCCTCGTGGGCAACCATGCTGTCCAGCAGCCGGCGGCAGCCGGCGGCCGCCGCATGGTCGGCGCGCAGATCCCGTGGCCGGCGTGGCGCGGCCCCGGCGGCGTATGCCTCCGGAGACGGCCCGACGCCCGCTGGGCGTGCCGATGCCCGCGGCAGGGCTTGCGCCGCCGCTTGCGCAAACACACCGGCGTCGCCAGGAACAGTACGCTCATTTGCTGCCAACAGGATGGTCCTTGCCGCGGCCCATCGTGGCCCTGCACTTCCGGCCGGGGCGGCGGCCCGACAACCATGCCATGAATTGGGGCCCGGCTTCTACCGCAACCTGCCGGTCCCGGCGCGCCATTCCAGGAGGGCTGCTCAGGAGAACATCAGGTCGACGCCATTGGCCTTCAAATAGCTCGTTTCCCGGGCCAGATCCGCGTCAGTGAGTGGGTGCTCACTCAGCCATTGGGCCGGGAATCCCAGGCGCAGCCACCCTTCGCCCGCTTCCACATGGACGCTGGTGAGGTCGATATCCTGGCGGCCACGATGCAGGACCACTGCGATACGCAGCAATACGGACAACGACAGCAGGCGGGAACGGTGCTTGCGGGGCAGATCATCGAACTGTCGCGCATCGAACTTGTGCCGATGAACGTGCACCAGGGCAGCGACCTCCGCTTGCTCCTGGCGGGAGAAACCGGGCAAATCGGCATTTCGCAGGACATAGGCGCCGTGTCGGTGGTATCCGCTGTGGGCGATGTCCAATCCGATCTCGTGCAATCTCGCCGCCCACTCCAGCAGATGCGCATAGCGTTCATCGCCCAGATTCCAGATGGGGGCCACGCGAGCCAGCAGGAAGCCCGCGCCGGCCGCCACCCGTCGGGCCTGATCCTCCTCGACCCGGTAGCGCCCACAGAGGTTGTCGATGCTGGCCTCGCGCACGTCGTGATGCTGCAACCGGCCCATGAGGTCGTAGAGAAGGCCCTCGCGCAGGGCGCCATCGGCGCAACTCATGGACTCGATGCCAGGGCGTCGAATATCGCCACCAGGATGGCGACACCGCCGGCGAACACCGGCGCGCGCTCGGGCTGCAGGCCGCGCAGGCCCAGCCGCTCGGCGGATCCCGCCTGTATCAGCGCGTCCCGTAGCTTTCTCAGTCCCTTGGCCGTAATGCCCCTGCGGGACCACTCCTGGCTGTGCAGCACCTCCCGGACATTCCTCACGGTGCCCGAAGAACCCACGGCCGAATTCCATCCCAGGCGCCGGTAGGACTCCTCCACGCTCTCCAGCTCCTGGCGTGCCGCGAGCTCCGCTGCGCGCATGCGGCGGGCATCGATGGCGCCGCCGGCGAAGAATTCGCGACTCATGCCGACGCAGCCCATATAGAGGCTCTCGGTGCGCAGGGTGTCGAAGTTCCGGCCGATGATGAGTTCCGTGCTGCCGCCGCCGATATCCACCACCAGCCTGCGGCCCGCGTCCTGGGCAGTGCTGTGGGCAACACCCAGATAGATGAGACGAGCCTCTTCCCGTCCGGAAATGACCTCGATGGGGTGCCCCAGAGCCTCCTCGGCCTCCACCAGGAATGCGTCACTGTTGTGTGCACGGCGCAGCGTGTTGGTGCCCACTGCCCGAACGTTGCTGGACGGCACGTCCCGCAGGCGCTGGCCGAAGCGCTCCAGGGTGGCGAGCGCCTTCCTGCACGCCTTTTGACGCAGCTTGCCGCGTTCGGTGAGCCCCGCCGCCAGGCGCACGGTGTCGCGCATGCGGTCGATCACGGCCAGTTGACTGTCCATGACCCGCGCCACTTTCATGTGAAAGCTGTTCGAGCCCAGGTCCACGGCGGCGATGATCTCGGCGCTGTCGCCACTCGGGCGCAGGCCTGGCAGGGGCTCGAGCTGGTTTGCAGAAACCGGGCTGGTGGCCATCGCCGACGGGGATCCTATGAGAGCGGTGAGACGCGCATGTACAATGGAATTGTAGTGCGCCCACCGCCGGATTCGATATGTGCACGAGCCGCGAGCTGTTGATCCTGCGCCACGGAAAATCGGACTGGGGCGGTGACGCCGTCGACGACTTTCATCGGCCCTGGCACGCCGTGGGCGCAAAGCCGTCAAGTGCATGGCCTCCTGGCTGCGCCGGCAGGACCTTCTTCCAGAGCACATACTGAGCTCGACCGCCGAGCGTGCAAAGCAAACCGCTCTGCGTCTGTGCCGTCACGCAGAGATCCCCGAGTCCCGGGTGCAGTGGCATGAGGCCATCTACGCGGCGGACCTGGAAGCCCTCCTCCAGGTGCTCGTAAACGTCCCGCAACAGCAGGGGCGGGTGATGATCATCGGT
>PVMK01142834.1_pt1 | contig 38315 bp, 38 predicted proteins | sample 1853481 | NCBI WGS metagenome assembly PVMK01 (sample SAMN08533507, study PRJNA380276) | Marine sediment metagenome, whole genome shotgun sequencing project.
CATTTCTACCACGACCTGACCGTGGCTCTTGCGATCCGGCTCGCCGAGCGGCGCCTGATCTACGATCCCACCAAGGACGCCGTCAGCCAGGTTCAAAGGCTTCTCTGGGATACGGCGCTGCACATCGAAGAGGGCGAGTTTGCCGTTGCCGAGCGCGATTTGCGCGAGATCCAGGAAGCCCTCATGCGGGCGCTGGAAGGCAACGCCTCCGATGAAGAGATCGCGCGTTTGATGGAGCAGCTGCAACAGGCCATGGACCGATATCTCGAGGCGTTGGCCGAGCAGCTGATGGAACAGCTCGCCCAGGGCGCGGAAATGCAGCCGATGCCGCCGGACGCACAAATTCTGGGCGGTGACGAACTGCGTGACATGATCGAACGGGCCCGCGAATTGGCGCAGAGCGGCGCTCGCGACGCGGCGCGAGAGCTTCTCTCGCAGCTGCGCGAGATGCTCGAAAACATGCAGGCCGGCCTGATGAACCAGCAGTTCGCGGACAACGAATTCGGCGCCTGGCAAATGATGGAGCAGTTGGACAGCATGATGCGGCGCCAGCAAGAGCTGTTGGATCGCAGCTATCAGCGTTCGCAACAGGGTGAGCCGCAGTCGGGCGAAGAGCTGTCGCGCCAGCTGCAGGAAAATCTGTCGGATGCCGGCCAGCAAGAGAACCTACGCCGGGAACTGGGCCGCATGATGCGCGAGTTGGCCGACATGTTGAACGGCATGCCGCGTCCCTTGGGCCGTGCCGAACAGGCCATGCGCGATGCCCGCGACGCCCTCGAGCAGGGGCAGCCAAGCCAGGCGGTCGATCCGCAAACGCGTGCCGTGGACCAGCTGCAGCAGGGCATGCAGGGGATGGCCGAGCAGATCATCGAGCAGATGAGCAACACGGCCCAGCGCGGTTCGGGCCAGACCGGCGTCCAGCCGGGCCAGGGTCGCGATCCCCTCGGCCGGCGCTGGGGAAGCGGTAACCGGGAAGCCAAAGAAGGCGTCCAGATTCCCGACCAGATGGACATCCAGCGCGCCCGCGAGATCCTTCGCGAACTGCGCACCCGGCGCGGCGACCGTAACCGGTCGATCGACGAGCTGCAGTATATCGATCGTCTGCTGCGGAGGTTCTAAGATCTAGTAGATCTTGCGGAACCGAGGCTAACCGCGGGTCACCGAGCGACAGTGTACGCTTGCGGCGCAACACTTGGCGCTATTGCCGCTGGGGCATGAAATTGAGGTTGAGATTGCCTTGGCCAGGCGGATTCTGGGTCGAAGTCTGGAAAGCGACCCGACCACCAGGCGGCAAAACTGCGGTCTCGGCCGCAAATACCCACCGCTTGAGCTCGATTCCCGTCGGATCCATCAGCGTGGCCACCAGCGGCGGCACGTCCTGAGGCTGATCGGTCGGATTGAAAATCTCTCCTTCTATCACCAGCTCCGGTGTGCCATCCACCTGCCGCCGATCGGAGGTTACCTCCCGCAATCGAAGTTGGATCCGCGGCAGAGTGGGCAACGGCGGTTCCTCGGCTAGGCCGACCGAGGCAAAAAGCGCCGTGGATTCCGGCGCCCAGTCCATGATTTGCTGCCGGCCCAACACGACACCAGCCATAAGAGCCACGGCGACGAGCGAGAAGAGCAGCCATCCACCAAGCGATGCGCGCCGATTCGGCTCGGAGCTGGTTTTGCCCGGCGCCGCACGAGAGCGACGGCGGGTTTTATCGAACTCGGCTAGTTTGGACAGGCGGGCGTCGGACTGATCCAGGATGTCGGCGGATTGATCCTCGATGTCGTCGAGTGGATTCTGTGACGTGGATGGGGGGGCGTCCGGGATAGCCTCGACCGGCATGGCCAGCCAAGAGTTTCCACAGCGCCCACAGCGGACGTTACGGCCCGAGGGCCCGACTGCAGTATCATCAACAAGGAAACTGCTCTCACATGACGGACAGACCAGTTTCATGACGGTGACGATCCTATGGCGGTCTGGTTGGTTTCTTATAGGTGGGCCAGGCAGATAGCGCAAGATGGCCCCTTGCTTTCTCGGTGGTCGCCATGCGGCGAGATGCTTTACGACTCTGAAGTCGCTGTGCGATGCTCACCACCGTACAATCAAGGGGTTCTTTGCGCCGTGGTCCGCTTCGAGGAGGTATCGCTGAGCTACGACGCGGGTCCGGAAATATTGAGCCAGGTGTCGTTTACTCTCGATCCCGGCTCCTTTCATTTCGTCGCGGGCGCGAGCGGAGCGGGCAAATCCTCCTTGCTCCGCCTTCTGTTCCTGGGCCTCCAGCCGAGCAGCGGCCGGTTCAGCCTGTTCGGCCGTGACGTTGCGGGACTGAGCCGCGACGAGAAGGCCCTGGTGCGCCGGCGAATCGGTGTGGTGTTCCAGGATTTCCGGCTGCTCGCCCACTTGACCGTCGTTGAGAACGTGGCCTTGCCGCTGCGTGTCACCGGCCAGAAGGGACAGAAGATTCACGAGCATGTGACGGAGCTGTTGTCCTGGGTCGGGCTGGCCGACCAGTTGAATGCCTTTCCGCCTACGCTTTCAGGAGGCCAGCAGCAGCGTGTGGCCATCGCGCGGGCGGTTATCGCGCGCCCCAGTCTGCTGCTTGCCGACGAGCCCACCGGCAATGTCGACGACCGCTTGGCCGTACGTCTGCTCTACCTGTTCGAAGAATTGAACAAGCTCGGGACGACCGTGCTAATTGCCACGCACAACGAGTCCCTGGTGGCGCGGTTCAGCCATCCGGTACTGCGCCTGAAGGACGGATTGATAACGCTAGAAAGAGCGGCCTACGTGACCTCTTCCTCGGCTGCCGGGACCGCCGCCTGAATGAGACTTTCAAGCAAAGAGGTTCCGCTGGATCGTGACGCCTCAGGGCCGTTTCTGCCTTGGATCGTAGCGGTCATGGTCTATCTGGCGTCTCTCGCTGTCGCGGCGGCCTTGTTGGTCCATCAAGTCACCGAGCGTTGGCAGAAGGATCTGGCCGATGGATTGACCATTCAGGTTCCGCCGCCGACTGCGGAGGACGCCGGCGCCGTCTATACCGCACGCGTCGACCGGCTTGTTCAGTTGTTGAGGGAGTGGCCGGGTGTCGCTCACGCTCAACACCTCGGGCCTGCAGAGGTTTCGGCCTTACTGGAACCCTGGCTGGGCGAAGCCGGGATCCCTCAAGATCTACCGGTGCCGGCTTTGATCGCGGTCGAGCTCGCGCCCGGCGCCGCACCTGATCTGTCGGCGTTAACGGTCGAGCTACGAGGCGTGGCGCCCGGCGTACTGGTGGACGACCATCAGCGCTGGCTCGGCGACCTCTTGGCGCTCGGCCAATCGATCAAGATTGGCGCCCTGGTGGTTGTGCTGCTCATCCTCCTCTCGGCCGTGACAGCCGTGATTTTCCTGACGCGAACCGGGCTGGCGATCCATCAACAGGTGATTAGCCTTTTGCACGTCATCGGCGCCCATGACGCGTACATTGCCCAGCAATTCCAGATCCACGCGCTCAGGCTGGGGATGGCTGGCGGTCTAGTCGGGCTGGGCCTCGCCGCGGCAACCATCCTATCGGTCGGGGCCTGGCTCCGGGCGACCGAGAACGAAGTTTTACCCGACCTCGCGTTGTCGCTCGGCAGTTGGTCGTTGCTTCTGTTGTTGCCGCCGGCGACGGCGCTGGTGGCTATGCTGACTGCCCGGCTTACGGTGCTGCGCAGCCTGGCGCGCATGCCCTGACATCCTTGTTATAGATCCGGCTAAAGGGAAATGGCTGCGACGTCCCCCAGGCGCCTCCTGGTTCGGCTTCTCTCAATCCTGGTCCTGGTCTTGGTGCTTTGGGCGGCGGGATTGGCGTGGTTCGCCGCCGGTCTACCCACGACGGTGGAAGACCCATCTCGGCGAACGGACGCCGTCGTCGTTTTGACGGGAGGCACCGGACGCCTGCGCCAGGGCTTCGAGCTTCTGGCGCAAGATCGAGCTCAGGAGCTTTTTGTGACTGGCGTCGGCCGCGGCGTGAAAGTCGAGGAGTTGTTGCGGATCGACCAAATCGCGCCGCCGGAGCTCGCCTGTTGTGTCGTGCTCGGATACAAGGCCGGTGACACGCACGGCAACGCCCTGGAGACGGCGGCCTGGATGCGCAAGCAGGGCTTCTCGTCGCTGCGCCTGGTGACCGCCACCTATCATATGCCGCGCTCGCTGTTGGAGTTTCGTGCCGCGATGCCACGAACCGAGATTCTGCCCCACCCGGTCTTCAGCCGTAATTTCAGACAGGCGGATTGGTGGCAGTGGCGCGGCAGCACCGTTTTGTTGGCCAAGGAATACAACAAATATCTGCTGGCCTGGGCGCGGAGCCGACTGTTGGATCGCGCGCCATGATCGTTTTGCGCGCAGTGCTGTTTAATCTGGTGTTGTTCCTCAGCGGCGCGGTGTTTCTCGGTCTGTCGATGCCGGCCTTGCTCATGCCCCGGCGGTTCACGATCCTCGTTGGGGATACCTGGTTTGCTTTCCTATTGACCGCCTTGCGTGTCATCTGCGGCATCAGCCATGAGATTCGGGGGCTTGAGAATATTCCCGACACGCCCTGCATCATCGCGGCCAAGCACCAATCGGCCTGGGACACCTTCGCATTCGTTACCTTCATCGCGGATGGCGCCTACGTGATCAAGCAGGAGCTGACCCGAATCCCGATCTATGGCTGGCTCCTGATCAAGGCCGCCATGGTCCCAGTCGACCGGGCCGCCGGCGCCAAGGCATTGCGGAACATGATCAGGACTGCGCGTTCGCGGTTGGCCGACGGGCGGCACATCGTGATCTTTCCAGAAGGAACGCGCACCGCGCCCGGGCAACGCCGTAGCTATCTTCCCGGGGTCGCGGCGCTGTACAGCCAACTTACCGTTCCGGTGGTTCCGGTGGCGCTCAACTCCGGCCTTTTTTGGCCGCGGCGCGCCTTTCTCAAACGTCCCGGGCACATCGTTGTGGAAATTCTGCCGCCGATTCCGTCAGGCTTGCCGCGGCGCGAATTCATGGAACGATTGCAGTCTGCGATTGAAGAAGCCAGCGTCCGCCTATGTGGGCTCGATCACGCCTGATTGCGCTAGATTGCGCTAGATTGCGCCAGATTGCGCCTGGGGGGGGATTACCCTGACGGCTTGTGGATAAACCTGTGGGTGATCAGTGTGCCCTGGAGGCGGCCGGCCTTGTCCTGGCGTGGGTGCCGGTGCGGGTTCCGTCTGGAAGAACGAAAATGGAACATTTGTTGACCCCGGGGTCTGCCGCCGGTATTCTTACGAGGCGGTGCCGGATCTTTCGCTGCGGGTAAGCTATTTACGCGTATCTTCGATCACCGGCTGCCGCCGCGGACGAGGCTTAGGTTCTGGAAAATGTCGCAGGCTTCCGCCATATCCCAGCGTATCTGGGACGCTAAATACCGCTTCAAGACGGAAGCCGGGGACCCTGTGGACAAAACCATCGAGGATAGCTGGCAACGGGTTGCCGTGGCCTTGGCGCGACCGGAAAAAGACCAAGCGCTGTGGTCCGGTCGCTTCGCCGAGGCGCTTGCGGATTTCCAATTCATCCCGGCCGGACGCATTCTCGCCGGCGCCGGGACCGACCGCCGCGTGACGCTGTTCAACTGTTTCGTCATGGGCAGCATTCCGGACGACATGGGCGGCATATTCGAGAACCTCAAGGAGGCGGCGCTCACCCTGCAGCAGGGCGGCGGCATCGGATATGACTTTTCGACGCTCAGGCCCAAGGGTTCCACGGTGCACGGAGTCGGGGCGGATGCTTCCGGGCCTTTGAGCTTCATGCACGTTTGGGACGCCATGTGCCGCACCATCATGAGCGCCGGCTCGCGCCGGGGCGCCATGATGGCGACCTTGCGCTGCGACCATCCGGACATCGAGGACTTCATCGCGGCCAAGGAAGCCCCCGAGCGCCTGCGCATGTTCAACCTCTCGGTCCTCGTAACCGATGCCTTCATGCAGGCAGTGAAGGAAGACGCGCCCTGGGAACTCTCGTTCGGCGGCGCGACCTTCCGCGTGGTCCCCGCCCGCGAGCTGTTCGACCGCATCATGCGGGCCACCTATGCCTATGCCGAGCCCGGGGTCATCTTCATCGACCGGATCAATGCACGGAACAATCTCCGCTACTGCGAGGAAATCCACGCCACCAACCCGTGCGGCGAGCAGCCGTTGCCGCCCTATGGCGCCTGCCTATTGGGTTCGATCAACCTGGCAAAGCTGGTCGAGCGGCCGTTCGAGGCCGATGCCCGGCTGGACACGGACGCGCTGGAGGTCCTGACGCCGGTCGCCGTGCGCATGCTGGACAATGCGATCGACATTTCGCGCTTTCCTCTGCCGGCACAGAAACAAGAGGCGCTCGCCAAGCGTCGCATCGGCCTCGGGATTACCGGTCTTGCGGACGCCCTGGTCATGTGCGGCGTGCGCTATGGCAGTGCCGAGGCGGTGGAATTGACCGAAACCTGGATGCGCGTGCTGCAAGGCGCAGCCTATCGCGCCTCTGTGGACCTGGCGCGCGAGAAGGGCGCCTTCCCCCTGTTCGACCGGGAGTCCTATCTCGAAGGCGAGACGATCCGGAGCCTCGACGGCGAGCTGCGCGACGCCATCGCCGAACACGGCATCCGAAATGCCTTGGTCACCTCCGTTGCGCCGACCGGCACCATATCCCTCTTCGCAGACAACGTCTCGTCGGGGCTGGAGCCGGTGTTCGCCTTCAGCGCCCAGCGCGCCATTCTGCAGCCCGACGGCAGCCGCGAGCTCGAGGAGGTGAGCGACTATGCCTATCGTCTGTTCCGGCGATTGAAGGGCGAGGCGGCCGATCTCACACCCGCCTTCGTCGATGCCCAGACGCTGGAGCCCTCGGCCCACGTGGTCATGCAGGCCGCGGTCCAAAAATTCGTTGATAGCTCTGTCTCCAAGACCATCAACCTGGCGGAGGAAATCTCCTTCGAGACTTTCCGCGACGTATACCTTCAGGCCTACGAGCTTGGCTGCAAGGGCTGCACCACCTATCGCCCCAACCCGGTGACCGGGGCCGTGCTCGAAGCCCGAAGCGAGACGCCGGAAACGGCCGAGCTGGAGCCGCAGGCCATGGTTACGCCCGCCGCGCCGGCCGCCGCCGCCGAGGAGGAGGTGCCGGAAGCGCTGCCGTCACCGTTGCGCGGCGATGCGGAAGCCAGCGTCGAGCACGACAGAATCGTCTATATGACCCAGCCGCTTGCCCGGCCGGAGGCCTTGCCGGGGCGGACCTATAAACTGCGCTGGCCGGAGAGCGACCACGCCATCTACATCACCCTGAACGACGTGGTGCAGGACGGGCGTCGGCGGCCGTTCGAGATCTTCATCAACTCCAAGAACATGGAGCATTACGCCTGGACCCTGGCGTTGACGCGAATGATCAGCGCCGTGTTCCGGCGCGGCGGGGATGTTTCCTTCGTGGTCGAGGAATTGAAGGCCGTGTTCGACCCGCGCGGCGGCGCCTGGCTCGGCGGCCGCTATGTGCCCTCCCTGCTGGCCGCCATCGGCGATGTCATCGAGCGCCATATGATCGCCATTGGGTTTCTTCCCTCCGACGAGGACCGGGATCAGGCGGAACCCCGGCGCGCCGTTGCCGGCGAGCCGGAACTCTCGCCGGCCCACCGGGCGATGCGCCAGTGTCCGAAATGCGGCGGCGCCTCCTTGATCCATCAGGAAGGCTGCGACCTTTGCATGGCCTGCGGATACTCGCGCTGCGTCTAAAACATTCCCGCTAGTGGATTCTATCCACTAGGTTGAGATACGTCGTCAGGCCCCGCCATCAAAAGCGAAGGTCGGCCGGGAAGAGCGCCGTCGATTTCCAGCCGGGGCGGGCGCTTCGCGCGGCACCGGTTCAGATCAATACAGATCGAACCCGGATTGCTCACCAGGATGGGGCGGCCAAGAGCCGATTCGACGTGTTGCCGCCACTTCATCGAACCGTTACGCTATCCACGGTCAAAATACTGCAATGCAACAGGGGGCATTGAATCTAAATCTTGAATGCCCGTTCCGGCAAAAGACCGTTGCGGTCCAGAACCAAGAAAGACATTCGGACGATGGGAGGCATCAACATGAAAAGAAATTTGCTCGTCGCCATGGCGGCCGTCGCATTTCTTGCGCTCGCCGTCGGCGTTCCAAAACAAGCAATCGCCGTCGAGGACTGCCCGCGCGGCGCCCTCGACGAGCAGTATTGCGATCGTGACGGCGATCTGACCGCCGACACGCCGACAGATTCGGCAAACTCGGTCGATCCCGATACGATCATCTTCGCCTACACGCCGGTCGAGGATCCGGCAGTCTACCGCGAGGCCTGGGCTGATTTCTTGACCAACATGGAGCAGGTCACCGGCAAGAAGGTGCAGTTCTTCCCGGTCCAGTCCAACGCGGCCCAGATCGAGGCCATGCGCTCCGGTCGGCTGCACGTCGCCGGCTTCAACACCGGCTCCAATCCCTTGGCCGTCAACTGCGCCGGCTTCGTGCCCTTCACTATCATGGCCAGCCTGGACGGCAGCTTCGGCTACGAGATGGAAATCATCACCTATCCGGGCTCGGGCATCGAGAAAGTCGAGGACATCCAGGGGAGGACCCTCGCCTTCACCTCGCCAACCTCGAATTCCGGCTTCAAGGCGCCCTCGGCCCTCTTGAAGAGCGAGTTCGACATGATCGCCGATCGCGACTTCACGCCGACATTTTCCGGCAAGCACGACAACTCGATCCTCGGCGTCGCCAACAAGGACTATGACGCCGCCTCGATCGCCAACAGCGTCAAGATCCGCATGATCAAGCGCGAGGTGGTCAAGGAAGAGGACCTCAAGGTGCTCTACAAGTCGCAAACCTTTCCGACGACCGGCTACGGCCACGTCTACAACCTGACGCCGGAGCTGCAGCAGAAGATCCGCGAGGCTTTCGAGACCTTCGAATGGGAAGGCACCACCCTCAAGGAGGAGTTTGAGAAGAACGGCGAGGGCCAGTTCATCCCGATCACCTACAAGGAGCACTGGGACGTGATCCGCACGATCGACGCGGCCAACGACGTTTCTTACGCCTGCAAGTGAGACCCGAGGCAAAGGCCGCGGCCCCCTGGCGGGGCTGCGGCTGAACGATCTCATCTCGGCGGCGGAGAGCGGGGGCGATGCTGCGTCTGGAAAAGCTGGTCAAGCGCTATCCCACTGGCGACGAGGCGCTCAGGGGCATCGACCTCGAAGTTCCGGCCGGCCAGGTCATGGCCTTGATCGGCCCCTCGGGCGCCGGCAAGTCGACGCTCATCCGCTGCATCAACCGGCTGGTCGAGCCGAGCGGCGGGCGCGTTCTGCTGGGCCAGGAGGAGCTGACCAACCTGGGCACCGGGGCGCTGCGCCGGGCACGTCGCCGCATGGGCATGATCTTTCAGGAGTACGCTCTGGTCGAACGGCTCTCGGTCATGGAGAACGTGCTCTCGGGCCGGCTTGGTTATGTCGGGTTCTGGCGCAGCTATTTCCGCAGGTTTCCGCAGGCCGACATCGACGAAGCCTTTCGCCTGCTCACCCGGACCGGGCTCGACGGCATGGTCGACAAGCGCGCCGACGAACTGTCCGGCGGCCAGCGCCAGCGGGTCGGCATCGCCCGGGCACTGATCCAAGACCCGGAGATCCTGCTGGTCGATGAACCGACGGCGAGCCTGGATCCCAAGACCTCGCGTCAGATCATGCGCCTCATCTGCGAGCTCTGCGAGGAGCGGGGACTGGCCGCGATCATCAATATCCACGACGTGGCGCTGGCCCAGATGTTCGTGCAGCGCGTGGTCGGCCTGCGTCTGGGCGAGATCGTCTACGACGGTGCACCTGACAAGCTGACTCCCGAGGTGCTGACCGAGATCTATGGCGAGGAGGACTGGTCGGCGACCATCAGGAAGGTCGATGACCAGGAGACGGAGCCTGCGGCGGAAGAGGAGGCCGCGACACCGCTGCCAGACCGCGAACGGCTGGCCGGCATGACGTGAGGCCGGGTCGTGAGCGTCGCGTATAGCCCGGGCGTCAGGCGCTGGAGGCGGCCACCGCTGATCAAGTCGGTGCGGCTGCGCTGGGCCATCGGGCTCGGCGCGGCGATCTACCTCTCGTTCGCCATCGGCTCGATCGAGGTGAACTGGCTGCGGGTCTATGCGGGGCTCGACCGCGGTTGGGCCTTCGTCATCGCCTTCACCGAGCCGGATTTCGTCACGCGCTGGCGCGACATCAGCCATGGCTTGATCGAGAGTCTGACCATGACCGTGACGTCGACGGTCCTGGGCATCCTGCTGTCGATTCCGATCGGCCTGGGCGCGGCGCGCAATCTGGCGCCCCTGCCGGTCTACCTGCTCTGCCGGGGCGTCATCGCGATTTCGCGCACCTTCCAGGAGATTATTATCGCGATCTTCTTCGTCGCCATGTTCGGCTTCGGGCCTCTGGCGGGCATGCTGACCCTGTCGGTCGCCACCATCGGCTTCCTCGCCAAGCTGCTGGCCGAGGACATCGAGGATATCGATCCGGGCCAGGCCGAGGCGGTGCGCGCGACCGGCGCGGGCTGGCTGCATTGGATCAATTACGGCATCCAGCCCCAGGTTATGCCGCGCCTGATCGGCCTCTCGCTCTATCGGATCGACATCAACTTCCGCGAGTCAGCCGTGGTCGGCATCGTCGGCGCCGGCGGCATCGGCGCCACACTCAACACCGCGTTCGACCGCTATGAGTTCGACACGGCCGCGGCGATCATCATCATCATCATCGCCATCGTCATGTTCGCCGAATACAGCTCTGGCCTGATCCGCGCGAGGTTCAAATAATGCCGGTGGGCGGGGAGGGCAAGGCGAGGACCTGGCAGCGCCGCGCGCGCGGCCGCCAGTTTGCGATCTGGTTCGGCTGGCTCGCCGGAACGGCGCTCTTCGGCTACTGCTGGCAGCTCATCTCAGAGACCACCATATGGGCCTTCGTCTGGGATTCGCCACGCGTCGCCGGCGACATTTTCTCGCGCATGATGCCGCCCAAGTGGAGCTATATCGAAGTGATCTGGCGGCCGCTGTGGGACACCATCAACATCGCCACCCTAGGCACCGCCTTAGCCATCGTGCTGGCCGTTCCCGTGGCCTTCCTGGCGGCGCGCAACACCACGCCGAGCACCACCTTCGTGCGCCCCATCGCGCTGCTGATCATCGTCTCCTCGCGCTCGATCAATTCGCTGATCTGGGCGCTGCTGCTGGTTTCGATCGTCGGCCCAGGGATCTTCGCCGGGGTCATCGCCATTGGGCTGCGCTCGATCGGCTTCATCGCCAAGCTGCTCTATGAGGCGATCGAGGAGATCGACGAAAGCCAGGTCGAAGCGGTGATCGCGACAGGCGCCGCCCGCCCACAGGTGCTGGCCTATGGCATCGTGCCTCAGGTGCTGCCGGCCTTCGCCGGGATCACGGTGTTCCGGTGGGACATCAACATCCGGGAATCTACCGTGCTCGGCCTGGTCGGGGCCGGCGGCATCGGCCTGCAGCTGCAGGCGTCACTCAATGTCCTAGCCTGGCCTCAGGTGACGCTCATTCTCATCGCCATCTTCGCCGCGGTGATCGTCAGCGAATTGGTCTCGGCCAAGGTCCGCCATGCCATCATTTGACTCCTGAGGCGCTTGAACCGCTCAAGGGCGACTGGAGGAGGGGAGTTCCATGCGGGTTGATCGGCTTTGGACCAATGGCCGGGTGGCGAGCCTGCGCGAGGGCCTCGGCGTCCTACGGCGCGCTGGAGCTGGGGCGCTCGCCGCCAGGGACGGCCGCATTGCCTGGGTCGGGCCGCTCGCCGAGGCACCCGATCTCGATCCGGCGGAAACCATCGACCTCGACGGCCGCTGGGTGACCCCCGGCCTGATCGACTGCCACACCCATCTGGTTTACGCCGGCGACCGGGCCGGAGAGTTCGAGCAGCGCCTGGAGGGCGCGAGCTATGCGGAGATCGCGCGCGCCGGCGGCGGCATCGTTTCCACGGTCCGGGCGACGCGGGCGGCCAGCGAAGACGCGCTGGTGGCGCAATCGCGGGCGCGTCTCGACGCGCTCATGGCGGAGGGCGTCACCACCGTGGAGATCAAGTCGGGCTACGGCCTCGACGCCGAGAGCGAGGTAAAGATGCTGCGCGCCGCCCGGCGCCTGGCGCGCGAAGCCCGGGTGACGGTGGTGACCTCGTTCCTGGGCGCCCACGCGCTGCCGCCGGAGGCGGGCGACGACAAGGAGGGCTACATCGACGAGGTCTGCCTGTCCCAACTGCCGGCGGTGCACGGCGAAGGCCTGGCCGATGCCGTCGACGGCTTCTGCGAGACGATTGCCTTCACGCCGGGCCAGATCCGACGCTTGTTCGAGGCCGCCCGCGCCCTCGGCCTGCCGGTGAAACTCCATGCCGAGCAGCTCTCCAACCAAGGCGGCGCGGCCTTGGCAGCCGAGTTCGGCGGCCTGTCGGCGGACCATTTGGAGTATCTCGACGAGGCCGGCGTCGCGGCAATGGCGGCGGCGGGGACGGTGGCGGTGCTGCTGCCCGGCGCGTTCTATTTCCTGCGCGACACGCAAGTTCCGCCGATCGAGCTCCTGCGGCGCCATGGCGTCGCGATGGCGGTGGCCACGCGACTGCAATCCGGGCTCTTCCCCGCTCACCTCGTTGCTGCTGGCCATGAACATGGCCGCGACCCTGTTCCGCCTGACGCCGGAGGAAGCGCTCGCCGGGGTCACCCGCAACGCTGCCCGGGCCCTCGGCCTCGCCGCGGAGACCGGCACGCTGGAGGCCGGCAAGTGGTGCGATCTTGCCATCTGGGACATCGAGCGGCCGGCGGAACTCTCCTACCGCATGGGCTTTAACCCGCTGCACGCGCGGGTCTGGCGCGGCCGGGAGGCTTGAGGCTTGTGCGGCGACAGGAAAATATCCTGGCTTCGTCATGGTGTGACGGATTGAGGGAAGCATCCCGTAGGCGAAACCACAGAAATGGTCCGCTGGCTTACGGGCGCCGATAGCGGGCTCACCATTAGCCCGGACGATGGCCGGGCCCAAATTTTTTGGACAACTCGCATTTGGCGTTGCGGCGCGACAAAAAACGGTGTCTAGGCAAGGGATGAACAAGCGCCGTCCTGACGGCGGCGCGGATCGAAAAGGATGCGGGGAAGATGAAATCGCACGTTCAGGTGGCCGTGATCGGCGGCGGTGTGGTCGGGTGCAGCGTGCTCTATCACCTGACCAAGTTCGGCTGGAAGGACGTGGTCCTGATCGAGCGCTCGGAGCTCACATCGGGCTCGACTGGCATGCGGCCGGCGGATTCCACACGCTCAACGCCGACACCAACATGGCGGCGCTGCAGGGCTACACCATCAAGCTCTATAAGGAGCTGGAGGAGATCAGCGGCCAGTCCTGCGGGCTGCACCATTCCGGCGGCATGACCATCGCCACGACGCCCGAGCGCATGGATCACCTCAAGAGCGAGCGGGCGAAGCACCGCTACATGGGCCTGGAGACCGAGATCATCGGGCCGGAGGAGATCGTCAAGCGTTCGCCCATCGTCAACCCCGAGGGTCTGATCGGTGCGCTCTACGATCCCCTGGACGGGCATCTCGATCCCTCCGGCACGACCCACGCCTACGCCAAGGCGGCGCGCATGCAAGGCGCCGAGATCTATCTGCGCAACCGTGTGGTGGAGCTCAATCCGCGCGCCGACGGCGGTTGGGACGTGGTCACCGAGCAGGGCGCCATCGCGGCCGACTACGTGGTCAACGCCGGCGGGCTCTGGGGCCGCGAGGTGAACGAGATGGCCGGCGTCTACCTGCCAATTCACCCCATGGAGCACCAGTACCTGGTGACCGACGATATCCCGGAGGTCTACGAGCGCGGCGAGGAGCTGCCCCATGTGATCGATCCGGGCGGCGAGAACTACCTGCGCCAGGAAGGCCGTGGCCTGGTCATCGGCTTCTACGAGCAGGCCTGCGATCCCTGGTCGGTCGACGGCACGCCCTGGGACTTCGGCCACGAACTCCTGCCCGACAAGCTCGACCGCATCGGCGATGCGCTGGAGACCGCCTACAACCGCTACCCCTGCCTGGCGGAGGCCGGCGTCAAGCGGGTGATCAACGGTCCCTTCAGCTTCGCGCCCGACGGAAATCCCTTGGTCGGACCGGTGCCGGGCCTGCGGAACTACTGGGCGGCCTGCGCCGTCATGGCGGGCTTCAGTCAGGGCGGCGGTGTCGGCCTGACGCTGGCCGAATGGATGATCGAGGGCGAGCCCTCGCGCGACGTTTTCGCCATGGACGTGGCGCGCTTCGGCGACTGGACGACGCGGCCCTACACCCGCGCCAAGGTGACGGAGAACTACCAGCGGCGCTTCGCCGTCTCCTATCCGAACGAGGAGCTGCCGGCGGCCCGGCCGCTCAACACCACGCCGGCCTACGGCATCTGGAAGGACCAGCGCGCGGTCTTCGGCTGCGGCTATGGCCTGGAGCAGGTGAACTATTTCGCCCCCGAGGGCGAGGCGCTGTTCGAGACTCCGGCCTTCCGCCGCTCCAACGCCTTCGGGCCGGTCGGCGAGGAGTGCCGCGCCGTGCGCGCAGCTGTCGGCATCAACGAGATCCATAACTTCGGCAAATACGCGGTGACCGGCCCCGAGGCGGAGACCTGGCTGAGCCAGATCATGGCCAACCGCATGCCGAGCGAAGGCCGCATGGTGCTGACCCCCATGCTAAGCCCCAAAGGCCGGCTGCTCGGCGACTTCACCGTTTCCAAGCTGGCCAACGAGGACTTTCAACTGACCGCGTCCTCGGTCGCCCAGGCCACTCACATGCGCTGGTTCCAGGACCATCTGCCGTCGAAGGGCGTCGAGGTCCGCAACGTGTCGCTGGATCGCATCGGCTTCCAGATCGCCGGGCCCAAGGCGCGCGAGCTGTTGCAGCGGGTGACCCGCAGCGACGTCTCCAACGAGGCCTTTCCGTTCCTAGCGGTACGGCGGCTCAGCGTCGGCCTGGTGCCGGCCACGGTTTGCCGGGTCACCTATACCGGCGACCTGGGCTACGAGATCTATGTCGCCGCCCGCCACCAGGTGGCGCTTTACCGCGTGCTCGCGGAAGCCGGGGAAGACCTGGGTCTCCGGCCCTTCGGCATGCGGGCCATGATGTCTTTGCGCCTGGAGAAGTCGTTCGGCGCCTGGATGCGCGAGTACAAGCCCGACTACACCCCCGCCGAGACCGGGCTCGATCGCTTCGTCTCGTTCAAGAAGAACGACTTCATCGGCCGCGACGCGGCCCTGGCGGCCAAGGAGACCCCGCCGGAGCGCAAGCTCTCAACCTTCGTGGTGGATGCCTTGGACACCGATGTCTGGGCCGACGAGCCGATCTGGAAGGACGGCGAGGTGGTCGGTTTCGTGACCTCCGGCGGCTATGCTCACTATGCCGAGAAGTCGGTCGCGCTGGGCTTCGTGCCGACCGGGATGATCGCCGAGGGCGCTGCCTTCGAGATCGAGATTCTCGGCGAGATGCGGCCCGCCGCCCTGATCACCGAGCCGCTGTTCGACCCCAAGGGCGAGCGCATGCGGGGATGACGCGCCAGGGCGCGCGGCAGAGTCACTGGCCTGGCCCTAAGTGGTGTCCTTCAGGAACCGCCTTACCACCCGCTCCATGGTGAGGCCCTGGACGACGATGGAGAAGATCACCACCACATAGGTCGCGGTCAGCAAGAGCGGCTGCCAGGGGTTGGCGGGTAGCGACAGCACCAGGGCGACCGAGATGCCGCCCCTGAGCCCGCCCCAGGTCATGATCGGCAGGGCGCCCGGCGTGAAACTGCGGCGGAAACTCAACAGGCCCATGGGAATCCCGACCGCGATGAAACGCGCGAGGATCACCAGGGGGATGCAGAGCAGCCCGAGTTTGATGTCCCGCTCCGCGAAGCTGAGCGCGAAGACCTCGAAGCCGATCAGCAGGAACAGGACCGCGTTCAGAATCTCGTCGATGAGGCGCCAGAAGGCATCGACGTGCTGGCGCGTCTTTTCGCTCATGCCGTGCTTCATGCCGCTGTGGCCGATCAAGAGGCCGGCGACCACGACGGCGATCGGGCCACTGATGTGGAGCGCATGGGCGAGCGCATAACTGCCCATGACCAACGCGAGGGTCAGCAGCACCTCGAGCGCGTAGTCGTCGATGCGCCGCATGGCCTGGAACACGAGCCAGCCGAAACTCCCGCCGAGCAGGGCGCCGCCGCCGACCTCGACGACGAACAGGCGAAGCGCGCCGAGGGCGCCCATGGGCTCGCCATCTTTCGATCCGAAGGCGAAGGCGACGACGATGAGGAACACCACATAGGCGACCCCGTCGTTGAACAGACTTTCGCCGGCGATCTTGGTCTCCAGCGACTTCGGCACCTTGACCACCTTCAACAGGCCGAGCACGGCGACCGGATCGGTCGGCGAGATCAAGGCCCCGAACACCAGGGCGATGGTGAAGGGGACCGCCGTCATGACATGGAACCCGGCGGCCACGATGGCGGTTGAGATCAGGACGCCGAGGCTCGCCATCAGGGCGACCGCCCACTTCTGGTCGCGCAGGGCGTCGAAGTCGACGTGGAGCGCGCCGGCGAACAACAGGAATCCAAGCATGCCCTGCAACAGGGCCTCCGAGAAATCGATGCCCAACACCGCGCGGCGCGCCATATCGTCGATCCCGAAGTCGGGGACCAGCAGGTCGATCGCCATCAGGGTGAGCGAGGTGGCGAGCGCGATGATGACCATGCCGATCGCCGACGGCAGCTTGAGCAGGAAGTGGTTGACGACACCGAACGCGGCGGCGAGGCACACGAGGGCGGCGGCGAGATCGAGTGCGTTCATGGCAACGCTCTGCTGGCGCAAGCCCCGGCAAAAGTCAACCCGTGACGAATGTCAAGTCGAGCCGGGCGGCGGTAGTGTCTCAGTTTGAATTTGTTGCGTAGAATGCGCAACGCGGACCCGAATGTCCGATGCTGGGGGCAAAGCGGACGTCGGAGGATGGGGTCTTTGACGTCCACCTTTGAGATAGGCAGGGAGCGGCAGTTGCCCCACGGTGAGCTCGCCTTTGACGGCGTCATAGTCGCCGGCGACCACGTACCACTTCTCCGCAATGAGCGGCTTCCCGGTAGAGACGATCGCCGGTCCCGTCTCTATCGAGCGGACCTCGAATGCCAAGGCCCCTTGCGCGTCGAGGAGAAGACGGAACCCGACTCCCGATGCGGGATCTTGGCGGCTCAGGATGGTTTGAGGACCGTGCCCTGGCATGGTCGGCCATACGGCCGCAAGCACACCGAACGACGTCAGCGCCGGAAGAACTGATCCGGCCGCAGCGCAAAGATTTCAGCGGGATTAGAAAACCAGCTGCAATTCTCGAGTCGATCCTTTATCGATAATGACCGGCGGTGTTGCGATCACCAAGGACGCCGAGGCTCAAGGGAGTCGGCCTGCTGATGACGGAAAGGGACGCATTCGAGACGGAGCGGCGGCGCAAGGAAGCTGCCCGCGACGGCGCACCGGCGCAACCCGCGGCGCGCGAGGACCAGACGGCCGCGTCGCTGGCCCGCTGGGTGCTTAGGGAATTCGACGACTATTACAACGAATCGAGGGGGATCCCGGACCGCGCCAAGCAGGCCTTCGAAGGCCGCGATCCAGGCGAATCCCTGATGTTGAGCCGACGCCGGCTTTCGATCTATAGCGAAAGCGTTCACTCGCTCGCTCCGCGCATCGTCGAGCGCTATCCGCACCTGGCGGAAATCGAGAGCAACTGGCGTAGCATCGAAGAATCCTATCTGCCCCTGATCGAGGGACGTTACGAAGCGGACCTCGCTTACGCTTTCATCAATTCCGTACAGCGAATGATCTACCAGGGGGAGTGGCAGCCCGTCGAATACGCTTTCGGCGAGGGCGACCGGCTGAGGCCGGACTCCAGCGTTCAAATCTATCGGGAGTTTCCCGGAGGCGCCGCACTCTCGCCAGAGACAGTGATCGAGATTCTCTCGGTTCCGGATTTTGCGAGAGACTATCAGGATAAAAGTGAAGATGCCTATCTGGCCGCCGAACGGGTCAATGCATGGTTGGGCGCCACAGACAATGGCCAGCGTTCCATCCAGGCTATTCAGGTGATCGATGCTGGTTTCTACCGCAACCGTGGCGCCTACCTGGTCGGACGGATCATTCTGGAGGGGGGTGAGCTGGCGCCCTTGGTCATCGCGCTGCTCAACGATGAAAATGGAATTTACGTGGACGCGGTCCTGATCAGCGAGGCCGACTCGCACAATATCTTCAGTTCGACCTTGGCCCACTTTCACGTCACCAACCCCTACTATCACGAGCTGGCCGCCTTTCTTCACAGCGTCATGCCCAACCGGCCGGTCGGCCTGCATTACTCGACGGTCGGCTTCAATCACGTCGGCAAGGTCGCGGTGATGAATGAACTGAAGAGCGAATTGGCCAGGACGGACGAGAGGTTCGAAACCGCCGTCGGCTTTCGCGGCACCGTCGCGATTGCCTTCTCCGCGCCCTCGTCCGCCTACGTGCTGAAGGTGATCCGCGATACGCCGACCGCTCAGTACAAATGGGGTGAGTTCGAAGGCGTCGAGACCGTTCTCGACAAATACCGGCGCGTGCACGAAATCAACCGCACCGGCAGCATGCTCGACAACATCATCTACTACAATCTACGCCTCCAGAATGAATGGTTCGACGAGGACTTGCGCGAAGAACTGCTGCAGGACGCGGGGGAGTGCGTGACCAGTCTCGAGGGGTCCCTCGTCTTCAAGCACCTCATCGTGCAGCCGAAAATGATCCCCCTGCCAAACTATCTCGAGAACGCCACCCCGGAGGCCGCCGAGATCGTCGTCGAAAACCTCGGTCACTGCATCAAGAACAACGCCGCGGCCAACATCTTCAACAAGGATCTCGACGGCCGGAACTATGGCGTGAGCAAACATCTGAAGGTCTATCTGTTCGACTACGATGCACTGGAGCCCTTCACCGATATCAAAATCAGGACCAATCGGGATCGCATCGATGGCGAGGAAGACGTGCCGGACTGGTTTTTCGAGGATGGCGTGATCTTCCTGCCCGAGGAGGTGGAATCTGGATTGAGGATCCACGACAGGGCCCTGGTCCGGCGCTTCCGCAACGTTCACCAGGACTTGCTGGCCGTGGATTATTGGCAAGGGGTGCAGGACGATCTGCTGCAGGGCAGGGTGCCGAGCATCAGCGTCTATCCCGACGAGTGCAAGCTGCTTCGCCAGATCGAGCGCTTGGGGACCTATTATTAGGGTGCCTTCGGCTCTCGGTGAAGTGGCGAAGATCCAAGGCGCGTCGTGCGCGCCGCCGGTCGGGTTGGTTCCGCCCGGGACGCGGAGCGCGAAGTCGGCGTCATGCCGCCCTAAGCGGGCCAAAGCGTTGTGCTTGTCAAGAATCGACAGCAGGCTGGCGAGATCATCAGGGAAATCAATGACCAGGCCAGGAAATTATCCGACGATCGGCGCGATGACAGCTCTGGGTCAAGTTCGCACGTGCGCCGAGGGCGCCTGTCACCTCCATGCCTGGCGGTGACGGCGATTACAGAATTCCATAGAGCGTGTCGAGCAGGCGAATGCGGCGCGGGTCCGGATCAGGGCCGAATCCTTGCATCCGATTCATGACATAGGCCACGCCAAGGCCCGCGTCGGGATCGGCGAAAGCGAAGGAGCCGCCCCATCCGCTGTGCCCGAAGGCGTGTGGTGATGGTCCGAACAGGCCATCCATATTCAGCATGAAGCCGGCGCTGAAGGCCATGGGGCTGTCGAAGCCCGCCTCTAGACCGCGGAAACGCTCAGCCGTCGCGGCGGCAACGGCCGCGGGGCCAAGCAGCCGGCGCCCGTCAATCGACCCGCCCTGGGCTAACGCGCTGTAAATATGCGCCAGGCCCAAGGCGTCGCTCTGGCCGTTGGCGGCGGGCACCTCGGCGGCACGCCAGGCGCGCTGGTTGGCCGTTTCAGCAACGATTCGCGGGTTGAGATAGGTTGCCGCGGCGTAGGGCCTGGTGCTGGCCTGCTCGACCGAATCATGGGTGCCCGGCCCGGCTACGATTTTGGCGACCCGGCCGTCCTCGGCCTCGGGCAAGCCGACAAAGAACGCGGCATCCAGCGGCCCGGCGATCTCTTCGGCGATGAAAGCCCCGGCGCTGCGACCGTCGACCCGGCGCAACACCTCGCCGGCAAGATGTCCGAAAGTGAAGGCGTGGTAAGCGCATTGCTCGCCCGGGGGCCACATCGGCGCCATGGCCGCCAGACAATCGACCACCGGCCGCCAGTCGTAGATCTCCTCGATGGTCACTGGCCGGTCGCAACCCGGCAGTCCGGCCTGGTGCGCCATCAAGCACCCCAAACTGACTTCCTGCTTGCCGCCCGCAGCAAACTCGGGCCAGTAGCGCGCGACGGGGGCTTCGTACTCGAGAAGGCCCCGATCGACGAGCATAGCAATGGCGAGCGCGACCGGGCCCTTGGTCGTCGACCAAACGTTGACCAAAGTATCGCGCCCCCAGGGACGCTTGCCTTCCTCGTCCGCATGGCCGCCCCAAAGATCGACCACCAGTTTCCCGTCGAGGATCACGGCGAAGGCGGCGCCTTGATCAAGTCCATCGGCGAAATTGGCGGCGAACGCATCGCGCAGCGCGCTAAAGCGTGGATCGTTCGTCCCCTGGATATTCGTGTCGTTGACCACCTTGCCCTTATTTCTCCTATCGATCATCGGTCCGTAACATATGGCGCACGGGTGCGGTTAACTTTCCAGCGTCTCGAACATCTCTTGTGGGTCGCTTTCTCCCGTCAGCGCCGCATTCCAAACACGTCCGGAAATGGGGCGACGCCGACGCTGGAGGCGGCCGGTTCGCTTTGCAAGCCTGTATCATTCAATCCGGCTCGGTCTCAAGTAACTCGGTGCCTTCGGGGAACTGTAGCCAATGATGGCGCCGCGAGTTCCAATAAACTCTTTCGGGTTTGGCGAAATCCGGATCAGCGTAGCATCCGACGGCGACGCCGATTGTTTCCGGCGAAATTTCCGATCGGGAAAACACCGCCCCACCGCAGGTCGGACAAAATCCGGTCTCCATCCAGCGCCCGGAATCGACATGCCGCCGCCAGACCCGTCGCTCGCCAGCAATCGACACCGCCGCTTTCGGATAGTGGGCGCAGTAGGTGAAGGCGCTGCCGCTTTCCCGCTGGCAGCTGAGGCAGCTGCAAGCATGGACCTCGCAGTGCTCCCCACGCGTCGTCACCGTCAAATTTCCGCAGCCGCAGCTGGCCGTGCGCTCGCGGGTGCCTTTTGTCTCCGTCACGTCTTCCTCCCTATGTCCGAAAGTGCCTCCAAGACTGGCAAAAAACCATAACGATCTTCTTTGACGTGGGTTTCCCTTGATACCGGTTTTCTCTCGCTGATAAGAGTCCCACCCTCGCCCGCCGAGGACGACACGGGGGGGGGGCATTGCCAAGGCATTGCATGGCGATGACCGCTAATCGGATGGACGCCGTTGGAGCGATTGTGCCGCGGCAAATGCTGACGCTTTGGCGCATCCCTGAGGATGTCTCCGAACAGCCAATTCTGGCCACTTTAGGATGTCGGCGACCATCAGCGGTATTAGACTTATTTCGCACAAGTCCTCTATGATGAATGGGACCGATCGCGGTCAATTCACGACGGCTGAACTACTTTACGACGGCATTTTGAGATTTGGCTGATTCATGCTTCAGTTTTTTCCGCGGAAACGGCTCGGATTATCACCATCGGTTCGCAGATTATTGAGACCGCTGGACTTTCGGCCGGATCGCTATAGCGGGCCCATCGCGAAAATTGTTCATCGGCTCACCTTGGCCGCAGATCGACGGGAGATTGCGGTCGATCAACTCCTGGATGAGCTTCAGTCAGCCTTCGATGAGACTAATATGGCCGCGGAATTCGCCCGTTGGGCCGATACCTGGCCATCGGGTGATGAGGTAGACTGGTGGCTATGCCGCAGGCAGCCGCTCGGCAAGAGTCACGCCCTGAACATGCGGCTTCAGCTTTTCTATCTAAAACCGAATTGCAGCGAACCCCCACACTATCACAACAAGATGGCGTCGCTGCAGTGTGTTGTCAGGGGGCACGTCATTTGCCGACAATATGATCGTGTGGCACGGACCGACGGGAATGTCTTGATGATCCGGCCAGTTTCGCAAAGGAAGCTAGCAGCGGGTCAGACCTTTCGCATGACCGACCACAAAAACAACGTGCACTGGTTCGGTGCCGAAGACGAACCCGCGGTGATTCTCGATTTTTTCGTCGAGGGAAAGGGGCTATATGAAGCGCCTTTCGAGTCCGACCCAAATCGACCACTCGGACGGTATTATTTGGACCCCACCGGGAAACCCGACGCCGACAATCTAATAGCCACGAGGGAATTGAGCGCCGAGGAAGCCTACGGGCGATTTTCGGCCAAGAACATTACCTCGTTTGAACCGACATTGCCCAGATGACCTCCAGGTTTGCGGAGATCATACCCCCGTACCACCGTCCAGGAACTGTACTCCAATTGTAGCTGGGCGCGAAACGTGTCTTGATCGCGCGATGCCCTCGGCTCCCGCCCATCCGCTGCCGTCCACACCGCTTCGGCGGTGCGTTTCCTCCGCCTGCCGATGACCGGGCAGGACCGAGCGGATCACTTCCTCCAGGCCATCCTGGTCATGCTGGCCGGGATATTCCTGCTCGACCTAGGGGCGCTGATCATCAAGCATCTGTCGGGCGCCTACGGCGCGGCCGAACTTTCCGCCTACCGCAACCTGTTCGGCATGGTGCCCAGCCTAGCCCTCCTCTGGCTCTCGGCCCGCTGGCAGGCCGGGGGCCGCCGCCTGCGCATCCGGCAGTGGCCGCTCGCCTGGCTGCGCGGTGGCTTCACGGCCCTGGCGCAGTTCCTGTTCTACCTATCGCTGGCTCGGTTGGAATTCGCCACCGCCTCAACCATCGTATTCTCGGAGGCGCTGTTCATCACTGCCTTCGCGGTGCCGCTGCTGGGCGAGCGGGTCGGCGCGTTCCGCTGGTCGGCGGTGGTGGTCGGCTTCGTCGGCGTCGTGATGGTCATGGGGCCGGGCTCCGAAGCCTTCAGCCTCGATGCCCTGCTGCCCCTCGGCGCCGCGATCCTCTACGCCCTCGTCAGCGTGACCGCGCGGCTGTTCGACGACGACGTGCCGACCCCGCTGATGAACCTCTATTCCAACGTTGCTGCCGCCGCCGGGGCGATCGCGCTCACCTTGGCGACCGGCGGCTTCACGCCCATCGCGTCGGGCATGGATTTCCTGTGGATGGTCGCCATGGGCGCCCTCGGGGGCTCCGGCCTGCTCTGCTTCATCCTCTCGTTCCGGATGACCGAGCCGAGCAACCTCGCCCCCTTCAACTATTTCGGCATCCCGTTTGCCTTCATCCTCGGCTGGCTGTTCTTCGGCGAAGCCCCGGTTGGCCGGCTTTTCCCCGGCGTCCTCCTGATCGTCGCCGGAGGGCTGCTGATCGTCTGGCGGGAGAAACGGGTGCGACGGCGGCCGGCACCCGATTGCTGACATTCTGAGTGGCGTTCGAGTTGAACGGCGGATCGAGGTAGATCAGGTCAACGCTCTCGGTCGCGATGCTGTTGCGTAGAACCTGTAGGCGGCGGTCAAATTCGAACCTCAGAACCCCTGCTTCCCTTTCACCCATCGGGTGAGCCATATCAACGCCCCAAATCCCCCTATAACGTAATGATTCTTATAGCGAAATCACCCACCCGCGTCATCAAATCAGGAGTTCATTTGGGAAATGCGGGTTGAATGGCACAATTGATGTCATCCGTTGTGCCCACCCACTTCACAGCCGGATCCCACCCTTTGAGCGGGACGGTCTCTACCAATGGTCGTTCCGGTTCACAAGCCGACGTAGATCCGATCGCTCAGTTGCGCCTGCTGTTGGGAGCTAAACGGACGGTTTTCGGCGAACGGCAGACATTTGGAAACCGGTGTCTGGTTTTGGGGTGGAACCAGACGTACTGGCGCGTCGAATTTCACGGAAAGTTCTGACCAAGCGTGGACATCGATGACATTCCCCAAATCACTCAAGCTCGGCTGGGCATGTGTCTGTGAATGGAGTTTATGCGTTTGTTAGAAACTCACCTAAGGTAGTGCGCAAGCTTGTGTGACTGCTCCTTAAGAGAACAAAACATGGCATCAAACACGATCCCGAAGTCCTTTGTCCTTGTGATAGGCTGCGCGTCACATCGGGCGGTTATCCCGTGACGTGCCCGTCTATCCCGTGCTCTCGGGGGGGAAGGAGCTCTTGCGATGAGGACCTGCGGCGAAGTGCTGGTCGAGATCCTGGAGAATTACGGGATCGACACGGTTTTCGGCATTCCGGGCGTCCATACCGTGGAACTCTATCGCGGCCTCCCGAACACGAAAATCCGCCACATCACCCCGCGTCACGAGCAGGGCGCGGGCTTCATGGCCGACGGCTATGCGCGCGCCGGCGGCCGGCCCGCCGCCTGCTTCATCATTTCCGGCCCCGGCATGACCAACATCGTCACCGCGATGGGCCAGGCCTATGCGGACTCGATTCCCATGCTGGTGATCTCCAGCGTCAACAGCACGCATGAACTGGGGTTGGGCGAGGGACGGCTGCACGAACTGCCCGACCAGCGGGCGCTGGTGAGCGGGGTCTCGGTCTTCAGCCACAGCGTGCTGCGGGCGGCCGAGCTGCCCTCGGTCCTGGCCCGCGCCTTTGCGGTCTTCGACAGCGCCCGGCCGGGGCCGGTGCATATCGAGTTGCCGCTCGACGTGATCACCGCGCCGGGCGATCAGCTCCACCTCGCGCCACACCGTACCCGGAGCCGCCCGGGCCCCGACCCGGAGGCGATAGCCCGGGCGGCGGGGTTGCTGCGCGAGGCGAAGGACCCCTTCGTCGTCCTCGGCGGCGGCACGGTGGATGCGCCGGAGGCCGCGCGTCGGTTGATCGAGCGGCTGGGCGCGCGCACCGCCGTGACCATCAACGCCAAGGGCGTGCTGCCGCCGGGCCACCCGCTCTGCCTCGGCAGCAGCCTGCCGCTGGCGCCGGTGCTGGAGGCCCTACAGTCGGCGGACGTGGTGCTGGCCATCGGGACGGAACTCAGCGAGACCGACACGCTGCTGTTTTACAGCCAGCTCAAGCTGAGCGGAAAGGTGATCCGGATCGACATCGAGGCCGAGCAACTGACCCGCAATGCCCTGCCGGAAGTCGCCATCTGTTGCGATGCAGGGCTAGCCATGCAGGCCCTCACCGACTCGCTGGAAGGCTTCGCGCCGGACCAAGCGCCGGACCAAGCGTCGACTCAGGCGCGGGTTGTCGAGATGCGCGCGGCCTCGGCCGAACTGCTGCCGCCGCCTTATAAGGTGCATCACCGCTTCCTCGATTCCGTGGCCGAAGCGCTGCCCGGTGTCATCATCGTCGGCGATTCCACCCAGCCGGTCTATGGCGGCAACCTCACTTACGAGCCCGCCGGGCCGCGCGCCTATTTCAACTCGTCGACCGGCTACGGCACCCTGGGCTACGGGCTGCCCGCGGCCTTCGGGGCCAAGCTGGCGAGGCCAGACCGCCCCGTGGTGTCGTTGATCGGCGACGGCGGCATCCAGTTCACCATCGGCGAGCTGGCGACCGCCGTCGAGCTGGGCCTGCCCGTTCCCATCCTGATCTGGAACAACCAGGGCTATGGCGAGATCAAACAGTACATGGTCGACCGGGACATCCCGCGGATCGGGGTCGATATCTACACGCCGGATTTCCAGACCATCGCCCGGGGTTTCGGCTGCAACGCCCTGAAGGCCGAGAGCTTCGCGCACCTGAAGGACGCGCTGCGCGGGGCCGTGAAGGCCGACCGGCCGACGGTGATCGAGATCGAGGACGCCGCGGCGCAGAACTGGTGACGAGCCGTCCCACGCCGGCCTATCTCTCCGCCGGCCCCTTCGCCAACGGCCTTTGGTCGGTCTTAGCCGTCCGCCTCCGAGTTCTGAGCGCCGCTGACGACCGAACGCGCCTTTTCCCGCGCCTCGGCGATCGACATCTTCGGATACTTGCCGATGGCCCGGAACTGCATGACGCCCGTGGGTGAGCTAGAACACGCCATCCAGGTCTTTCGGCCGTCGGATGAGACACGGAGGACAAGGGGAACACCCTCGGGGTCATGAACGTCGTACTTGACCCGGTGCGCTTTCAGGCTTCGCAAAGCCGAATCGACGAATTTTACCTTCATCGTCCGCCTCTCCGTGAAGAAGTTGCGGAATGCTCAACATATTACATGAATGGATGGAGTCGGTGAGAGGGAAGAACACTCGAGAGGTGGCGAAAAACTTCGTTCCAGTCTGGGCGCCCACAGGTCCGCTCCGCATCCACGACGGGGGCGGCTTCGACCCGGTGGACGAAGGCTTGCGCCGCCTGCCCGGGGGTTCATACCAAATCTCGCTAATAATCACCCCTTTCACCGCAGTCTCTAGCTCGCTGGCTGGGAGCGGGTGGCGCCGTGGTGTGGTTCACCACAAGGCGCCCGTGACGCGGCGAGGGGGCAAGAGACCGTGGCATTCGGTGGGGCGGATCGGCCCGCCGGAGGGCCCAAATAGGAGATGCGGGGGGCGACCCTTGCCCCCCGAACATTCACATTGGGCTCCAGTATCGCGCCGCGTGCCGCGCCTACCCGGCGGACCGATCCGCCCCACGAAATGGGTGATTATTATCGAGACTTGGTATCAGTCGACAGGCTCGAAGTGCTGGCGGCTGGGATCGTAAACCTGCAAGGCGCAAGTGCGGATGTCGATGTACCAGCCATGCAGGCGCAGCCGCCCACTGCCGACCCGCTCGCGGACGCTGGGGAAGGTCATCAGATTCTCGAGCGACACAAGCACCGCGCTCTGCTCGCAGATCCTAGCCTTCACGTCCTCTGGGGCGTCGGGCATGGTGCCTTCGACCCGCAGATAGGCGGATTGCACCAGACTCATCCACGGCGGCACGAAGTGGTTGTCCTGGCTGTTTTCGTCCGGCCTCTCGAACAGGGAGCGGATGCCGCCGCAGTGGGCGTGACCAAGCACGATGACGTGCCCCACTTCCAGATGCTGGACCGCGTACTCCACCGCGGTGCTGGTGCCGTGATAGTGGCCTTCCCGTTCGTAGGGCGGCACGAGGTTGGCCACGTTGCGGATGATGAACAGATCGCCGGGGTCGGCCTGCAGCACCATGGCGGGATCCACCCGGGAATCCGAACAGGCGATGAGGGCCACCTTGGGATTCTGGCCCCGGTCCACAAGCGCCTCATAGGTGGTGCGCTGCTCCTGGAAGCGGCCCTCGCGAAAGACCTTGAAACCGGCGGTGAGCTTGGCGATGGGATCCATGAGCCCAGATTTCCCAGACGATTGCAGCGACAATTTCCGAAAGTAACCGAATAAGCCGTCACGGGAAACCATGAGCCCAACCCGGCCCATAGGGCGGAGATTTGGCCGACCGCTGGCGATTCCATGCTGCCGGCAGACCGTCAAACGGTTTGAGACGAGCGGGGAGCAGAGGTTCTGCCGCCACTCCCTTTGTATGGATTCCCCACCGAGCGTTGGCTATCTTTCCACCCTCGGGTGGATGGAGCCGGATCCGCGTGCTGGCCGCCAACCGGAACGTTCTGTGAAGGAGAGGACTGTGAAGCGGCATGATTTCAAGGACGGCGAGGTCATCTTTCTGAACGAGCGACCCGAGCGATGCCGCGGACCTTATCACTCACGGGCAGGTGGAGATCGTTCAAGAGCGGCGGGATGGGGAAACCGAGAGCGTCGCCGTCCTGAGGCGAGGCGAGTACTTTGGCGAGATGGGGGCCATCGACGAAAAGCCACGCTCGGCTTCAGCGATAGCGAAGGGCCCGGTCGCTTGTATGTCCGTAAGCCAGGAAGAATTCATGGATATGCTGCTGAACCGGCCTCAGGAGTCCATCGATCTCTTGAAAGTCCTTTTCGAGCGCCTTCGCAAGGCGAATGAGAAGCTTGCGCGCATCGAAGGTCCCCACGGGCCATAGGCGATCCTCGGGTCTAGCTCTTTTCCGGTGCAGCGACCCGCTGAAGTGGCGCCATAGGCGATGCGGATGTGCCGGGTCTAGGTGCGCTGGCCACGCTCTTCGCACCATGTAGCTCTGGACCACACGCTCCGAGAGGCCGCCATGTGGGAGTCCCAAATAGACGATCAGGACCGAGGGCGCCTGCGCCTCGTGAAGATCCTCCATGCTGGGCGCGTGGCGTCCTATGCCGACGTCTTGGAGCGTTGGCAGTCCGATGAGGTCTTCCGCAGTTTCTTCATCCGCCTCTTGGCGGAGGCGCCGCAGGACGCCTATCTCTGGGAGACGCCGCCCATCACGAAAGCGACCGCGAGGCGGGGCTTCGAGTTCGCGCTCGTGGACAGCCCGGAGCTGGCCAGGCTGACCCCCAATCCGCACAGCTTTGCGCCCCATTTCGAAGCCGCCGATGCCGAGGTCGTGGAATTTGCAAACCTCGGGGGCGATGCCTTTCTTGTGGCTCCAACCCCGCGCGCCGCACCCCATACATATGCGCACCTGGCCGCCTTCGCGCGCGGCGCGCCCGCCGAACAGCAGCATGCTTTTTGGCGCACTGTCGGCGCGCGGGTTGCCGGCCGCCTGAGCGACCGACCGCTATGGCTCAGCACTTGCGGACTGGGTGTCGCCTGGCTCCATGCCAGGCTTGACTCCTGGCCGAAGTATTACACCTATCAGCCCTATCGGACGGCCGCGCGAGAGCGCGACGGCTGAATCCACCGGCGGAGGTGCGAGCCATGGGTTTCGAGGGGCTGCGAATTTTGGTCACCGGATCGACCAGAGGCATCGGGCGCGCCACGGCGGCCGCCTTCCTCGGACAGGGGGCGACGGTGGCGGTCCACGGCCGCCGCGCTGAGGACGTGGCGCGCGTCGTGGACGAGCTTGGGGGCGCGCGTCTGGGCGCGGTCTCGGGCGATCTTTCGACGCGATCGACCTGCTATCGGGTTGTCGAGGCCGCGATTGACGAGCTTGGGGGCCTCGACATTCTGGTGAACAACGCCGGTGTCTTCACCGAAGGACCGATCGACGAGGTGAGCGAAGACGATTACGACTGGCTGATGAGCACGAATGTCAAAGGCGTGTTCTTCTGCAGCCAGGCCGCGGTTCCGGCGCTTCGCGCCGCGCGCGGGTCAATCGTGAATGTCTCCTCGGAATCGGGCCTGGTCGGTAATCTGAACATGGCGCTCTATTGCGCATCCAAGGGCGCGGTCACGAACCTGACGAGGAGTCTGGCTTTCGAGCTGGCGCCGGACGTGCGCGTGAATGCGGTTTGCCCCGGAGCAACAATGACGGACATGGTGACAGGGCAGGCGGGCGATCGCGATGGCGGGTCCCCGGACTACCAAGACCTGATCGACTTCACGCCGATGAAGCGGATCGCCGAGCCGCGGGAAATCGCCGACGCCATCCTCTATCTTGCCAACCCAGCCGCGAAGTTCGTCACGGGTTCGATGCTGTCGATCGACGGCGGAAGCACCGCCACGCGTTAGCGCCTGGCGCCTCGGGCCGTAGCGCATCCGAACACTCGTCGCTCACGAATCGGGCTTAAATCCGCGCAGATGCGTGGGCCGGAGTGCGCCAACGCTAACCGCATCCGCAAGGGCCCGCCGCACCTGGACCCAGTGGCCGTGGATGTCCTCGCCGACCGCCTCGATCAGCTCATCCCGCAATGGCCCTTCAATCTGATCACATTCATAGCGCGAGAGTTCGGCGTACCAACCGTTGCGATCCCGCGTTGATACCCGCTCGAAGCCCGCGGACGTCATCGTCGCCTCGGTTGCCGGTGCCGTCGCCATCGTGAAGTCGAGGTGGCCGAGTTCGCAAAACCGCAGCCATTCCGGCGCCGTCGCCGTGTTGGCGCCGCCGAGCCAGTCGCTGGCCACGAAGGCGCCGCCGGGCCGCAACACGCGCAGCGCCTCCCGGTATATGGCCGCCTTGTCGGCGATATGGATCAGGGCATCCTTGCTGAAAACCACGTCGAACCTATCGTCTTCGAACGGCAGAAGTCCCGGGTCCACCAGCTTGAACTCGATCTTCTGTCCGACGCCTGCCTTGCCGGCATATTCGGCCGCACGCTCGAGGAGCTGGGCCTCGACGTCGATGGCGATCACGCGTGCCACGCTCATCTCGCTCGCCAACACGATCGAGGGGCCACCCGTGCCACAGCCGATATCGAGAATGGTCTTGTCCGCGAGGTCGATGTCCCGCGCGATCTCCCTCACCTCTTGGGGGCCGCCCGGCGACAGGAACCCCACGCCCCAAATCGTCTGTAGGCGTTCCACGAAATGGTCGGGATACTGGATGTCGTCGCTCATGACCGCAGTCGCTTTCCGGGCATAGGAGGTTGGGCCGTGAACCGACGGCGAGACTGAGTTTGTGTGATTTGGATCTATTACGAAAGGGGCTCAGGCGACCGCACGCTGGGTTGGCGCAGTCATGTCATTGGCCGCATTGGCCACCTCGCGCATGACCCCGGTGAGCAGGGCATAAGCCGCCGTACAGGCCTCGCCGAGTCCTTGCTCGAGCATCCACAACAGGGCCGCGCCGACGCTGTCGTAATGGGCGTCGGTCACACCGTAGCCGGGATGCCGCTTGCCGAGATCCGCGATGGTCGGCCGCGCGCCACGGATTGTCACGCGACAAACGCTCGAGCTGCTCTGATAAATCCAGAGGAATTGTTGGAAGGGCCTGTGTCGGCGAGCGCCGGCAGGCACCCTTTAAGGGCTTGAAGCGATCTGTTGGGCCGGCCGGTCCAAGGCCTCATACGTCGGCCAGCGATCCGAGGCTAGGGCGGCCAGGGTCGGCGTCGGTTGGCGGAGGCGTTGGCGATAGATCCAGAGGTTTGCCATGACCCGTTCGACGAATAGTCGAGACTCGAGGGCGGGCAGGCTTTCGATGAACAAGAGGGGATCGTCGCCGTGCCGCATCTTCCGTTGCCACTTGCCCAGGTTTCCAGGGCCGGCGTTGTAGGCGACGGAGAGGCGGAACAAGTCGCCGGCGACGCGCCGGCTATCTAGAAGCCGACCCAGATAACGCTGTCCCAGGGCGAGGTTGAGGGCCGGGTCGTAGAGCAGGTCTCTCTGGCGGCCGCTGTATTTCTTACGCTTGTCGAGGGAGGAGGCGGTGCGCGGCATCAGTTGCATGAGGCCCCGCGCGCCGTCCGGGCTCTTGGCGCGAGGATCGAACGCGGATTCCTGCCGAACGAAAGCGTAAATCAAGGCGCGATCCACCTGAAACCCCCCTTTGGCGCGCCAGCCTGGTACGGGATACATGACCGCGGCGAGATCCTGTTGCGACCAGGTCGTACCCTCATCGGACAGCAGGCGCCGCGAAATCTCCAATCCAAGCCTCGGCAGCTTCGCAGACTGGGTAAACGCCAGTATCGCTCGGGTCGTCGCCGGTTCCTTCCAATCGGGCAGTGCCATCAGCTCCCGTTCCGCGAGGTCTCTCCGCCCGATATCGACCAGCGCCGCGGCCCGCGTGCCTTGCGGTGTCGTCAGCAGCAGGTGGGTTGCCGAGGCATCGAGGCGAAACGGCGCGAAGGCCACGTCGAATTGGAGGTTGAGGCGGTGTTGGGCCAAGAGGCCATAAAACGTGAAGGGAAATTCGGCGGCGACCGTAAGCCAACGATGAGCCTCGACCGGATCCGACGCGCGTTCATGAACGCGAGCCGCCCAGTAGGCGCCGGCCGCTCTGTTCCAGGCGGACGCCGTGTCGGACGAAGCCAAAGACTCGAAGTGCCGGCCCGCCTCACCGAGCTTTTTGAGCCGCCAGGCCGCCAGGCCAGCCGTCCAATGCACGGTGGGAATCTTCTCACCCGATCGTTCGGCGACGGCGCTGGCCAACCGGAACGCCTTGTCGACCTTGCCATAATAGAACCAACCTGCCGCGACCTGAGAATAGGCCTCGTCGAGTTCGAAGCGGTCGAACAGGCGTCGTACTTCGGCTTGCTCCAGCAGCCGCTCGGTCTTGGTGAGATAAGTGCGGCGAATGTAGCCGCGAATTCGGCGCTTTAGGCGTTGCACCCTGCGGCGCTCGGACCTCTTTAGCTTCTTCTTGGACGATAAAGATAGACGGCATCCAAGGGCGTCTCGGCGCCGAGGCTGCTCTTCACCGAAACCGGGCGGCGCGGCGACGCAGCCGAGCTCGGCTTTCGCTTCAGAGCCAGCCGGTAGATGCGACGCGCGTCCGGATGGTCCGCGTAGCGATCCAACCACTTGGCCAGTTCTTTGTATTTCGATCTGTAGTGGGTGGGGTGAAGATAACGCTGCACCAGGACATGGCCGAGAAGGATCTCGTTCTCGAGCTGGGCGATGAGTTCGTCGGCCTCCGTCCAGGCGCCATCGACCTGTACGGCAAAGATTTCCTGATAGCGCTCTATATCAGCTTGCGACAGCTGGCGGTCTTGGGGTGCTCGATCGAGATGGGCCCCGTCGAAGGCGTGCGATGGCAGGGGTGGGAGGGTGAGCCCCAGCACCAGACTGAGCGCGAACGCCGCCCTTTGCAGCGACATGCGCCCACAGCGAACTCCCAAGTAAAATGCGTTCACAGGCCACTCTTTCAACAGCATCTGCGCAAGCGGCCCGATTAGGCGCGAATATGATCTAGAAACTATTAAGTAACAAAACAAAATGAAGTGCGTGAAATATAGATTGCTATATTAATTTGTTCTGTATTTTCGCATCGGCTTCGCGGGGCGCGCTACATTTGGATATACTTTAAGCCACCAACGACGGGGGTAGAATGTCCGACGGGCCGCGACAACCGATGCATCTCAGCCCGAGGTGCGGTGCGCGCGCACGGAAAGGCGGCCCGTGTATGGCGCCGGCTGTTAAGGGTAAGCGTCGTTGCCGAATGCACGGCGGGGCCAAGGGATCCGGAGCTCCCAAGGGAAACAAGAACGCCCTCAAACACGGGCTCTATATCCGCGAGGCACTCGAAGAGCGAAGGCGACTTCGCAAACTAGTGGAAGATGCGCGCAAGACGCTAAAAGAGCTGACCTAGTGGGTCAACGTATCCTCGCCGTCCACCGCTTTGATCCTGCGATTGTGAAAACCGCTGTCGCGGCGGCTCTCCTCCCATGCCTCAGCAAGTGTCGTCAGCACGTCAAGCCGGTCACCCTCCGGCGTGTCTGGTTTGGCGTCCATGAGGTGGTCTATCTCTTTGAGCGCAGCTTCGTAGTCCGCCTCGGTTTTGATCGGCTTAATGTCCATCGGCCAATTTCCTACCGTACAACTTCAAGGTGGCGTGCAGTTGGAACGAAGCCACGATGCGAACTCATCCTCATCGATTTCGCCGGCCGCGAGGTCGAGCACGGCTTGGGTCGCATCCGCCTCCGAAGCTGTCAAAGTGGGGCCATTCAGCTCCAGAAAGAGGATCCCGACGACGAAGCCCGCGCGCTTGTTGCCATCCACGAAGGGGTGATTGGCGATAATGGCGGTGGTGTAAGCAGCGGCGAGATCGAAAACATCGGGATCGCCATAGGCATGGCGTTGACGGGGACGGGCAAGCGCGGATTCAAGCAGCTTGCGGTCGCGCAGGCCCAACGCGCCACCATGTTGGTCGAGCTGGCGGGCGTGTATGGCAAGAACCTCTGGGAGATCGATCCATATGATCTCAGTCATTTAGCCAGGGTGCGCAGAGTGTTGCGATAGCGACCCATAATCTCCTCGGCCTTTTCCATCTTTTTCTCGAAGCCAGGGTCATAAGGCGTGATCAAATAGCCGCCCTCGGGTCCTTCTGTCAGATAGAGGGAATCGCCGGCGCGCACCTTGAGCCGCGCGGCGGCGTCCTTGGGAAGCGTTACACTCAGAGAATTTCCGACCTTGCGCACTTTGAGATGATGCATGGGTTCGAACCTGATTGTGTATACGCATGTTTATACGATTGTTGTTGATAGATGGCAACAGAAACTCACGGGAAATCCAGCCTAGACCCTGGAGCAGGCTATAAGAGCACCCTACGCACGCCTCGGACGCCAGCGATCTAAATTGGTTTCTTTAGCGCCTCACGAGCACCACAAAGTAGGCGTTCACCTGTCTTTGACATTCTCCCTCGCTCCTCCTTTAGACTGCGCTAGCAACGTGCAGACCGCCAGAGGATTTTAGGCCGCTTCAGCAGGAGAACGTGGCCGTGTCTTGGATGTGATGGGAACGTCCAAAACGATCCCCGAATAGGGAACGCGGGGCTTAATACGACCCTTAGGTCCCGAATCCAGAATGATGAGACCGTACCGTTCCATTGTCTTGAGCGTCCGTGAGAGGTTGCTCTTGGCCCTGCCTGAAATCGCCGCTAGCTCTGCGATAGAGCCTGGTTCCGTCTCAATAATCAGATCCAGAAGTTCGCGGTTACGATCTGAAAGGATGCGGGCAAAGCTCTCCATTGACGTGAACCACACCTTCGGGTCTCCTCGCTTGGGCTTATGCTCTCCTTTGGCGATCGCCATGGTGCGGGCCTTCATCTGATCGTAGGTCGCGATGCCGATTTTGAGTGTGGTCATGAGATAACTTTCCGTCTCCGAGAGGATCGACGATTATGATCTCACCATCCAGATCGAGCAGAGTGTCGAGGCTCTTGTCACGCCTCTGGTGAGTTATGGCTAAAGGTTATGAATGAATGATAACTTTCGTCAAGTCTCAGCCACCCCGAGGCATGCCGGTTTCGGTCGACATCCCGAATCCTGAAACCCAAGACGTCATGCGTCAGGCGCTCGAGGACAAGGATCTCAAGGAGTGGTCCGACCTTGAAGCCCTCAAGCGCGCGCAGGGCATGGGGACGGGCAAATGAATATGGCGCGTTCATCAAAAGCGGAAGTGGAAGAGGGGAGCGGCAATGTATTTGCCGATCTGGGCTTTGCCAACCCCGAACAGGAGCGCCTAAAAGCCACCTGACCTTGGAAATCTACAAGATTTTGAAGGAACGGGGTTTGCGCCAGAGTGAAGCAGCGAAGCTGCTTGGCACAAGCCAGCCCCGCGTATCCGAACTCATGCGCGGGCGGTCCGGTACGTTCTCGGCATCACGCCTCATGGAGTGTCTGACAGCGCTCGATCAGGACGTGGAAATCACCGTGCGCCCGAAGCGCAAAAGCGAGGGCAAAATCTCCGTTAGGTGAACCTGGCGACCGTCTGGTGCCACGTGGGTAGCGTCGACGTAGGTCGATGCAACTGAACGCGGGTTAGTGCTTAATCCGATCTAATCGTCGTTTGCGCAGGGCCAGGACGTCGGCCGTTCGAGCTCGTTCGGCAGCTGTGTTTCACTATCCCCACAGGCGAGCTCGAGCTGCGTCTGTGTTAGTCCGACGGTCTTCGAAAGGTCGACCCCCTCGATCCGGGTCAAATAGGTGTAGGCGCGGGTTAGATTGACATTCTCGAGCTGGGCTTCGCTGAAGTTCGCCCGCGCGATATTGGAATAGCTGAGATCGGCCCCATTCATGGCCGCCTCAGCAAAGACGGCGCGGCCGAGCTCTGCTTTCGAGAGATCCGCGTTCTCCAGATTTGCGTTGGAGAAATCGGCCCGGAGCAGTTCCGATTTTGCAAGAGTTACGCCGGCGAGATTGGCCTTTTGAAAGTTAGCTCGGCTTCCCTGCACCTTTGTCAGATCGGAGCCCGTCAGGTCCACCTCCTGGAGGCGAGCACGATCAATGATTGCTTCGACGAGTATGGTTCGCTGGAGATTGGCTCCCGCTAGGTCGGTGCTGCTGAGATTGGTGCGGTGTAACACCGCGCCATTGAGGTCATTGTTTCGCAGGACAAGCCGCATTTTCGTGCATTTTGTCCAATCGACGTTGGGCTTCGGTTTATCGCTGCAACCCGCATGCGTTGGCACGCTGACAAACACGCCAAGCAGCATCGCTAGCGTGGCAACCCATCGCGAGGATTGATTGGTCATGGCGGCTCTCCCTCTCTAAAAACAGCTCCTGCTATGACTGAACTTATCTATTTGCGATCGATCTTTGGCTGTCCTTTCGACCATTAGTGACTGGGCGCGGTGTTTAAGCGTCTAGTCCCTAGAGGCCATGGGTGAAGGGGGCGATCAGCGCCAAAATGAAGGGTGCGGCGATTGCGATGCCCACTAGGAGGATTGGGATGTCGAACAGGCTGATTGTCGGCCGGTGGTATGACATTTCTCTCATCCCTGCATACATTGTTTCGTCTCTTGAATGAGATATTGTCAGGAATGAGCCAGAAAGAAGTGACGGTGATCACACTCGTGAGAGATTTCGGCCAAGAACCTCGTCCAGAGGGCACTGTTAGGGCAAAAAAGGAGCGGGAGCAGAGGCTCCCGCTTGTTGTTGGTGGACTAGATGGATTTCTGGAAGTCCATTTCGCCCATGCCAGCCATGCCAGCCATGCCGAGCGCACTGGTGGGCTAAATCGGGTCCTTTATCTTGTCAGTTAATGTTTGACGATAATGACGATCGAAATGATCGGCGAGGAACCTTTTCTATGGCAGGGGCCCCATGCGAAACTCCGTCCTTCACAGCCATTTATGACGAGACTGGCGGCATGGGCCGAAGACAGGCCAGGGCCAATCAGTTAGGAACAATCTCATGGACGGCGGCGATTGTTCAACCAGCCTTGCGGTTCAAGCGAAGCCAGGGCGCGAACCAGACCAATCCACAAACTCACGCTGTCGTGAGGGCGCCTGGTGTGCTATGGGCCCTTGCGGATCTCTCTAATGGGATTCCCAAAACAACATCGGTTAGACTCACGCTATGGTATTCACCCAAGCTCGGATCGAGGCCGTGCGGCCGGCTCATGTGGCAATCATCATGGACGGCAATGGCCGTTGGGCGCGCAGCCGAGGACTGCCGCGCTCGGAGGGCCATAGGCAGGGCGCCGAGGCCTTAAGCCGCGCCGTTAAGGGAGCGATCGAGTTGGAGCTCGATTACCTGACGGTCTTTGCTTTTTCCGCGGAAAACTGGAAGCGGCCGGCGGGTGAGATTGAAGGGCTGATGGGCCTGCTACGGCGGTACCTCAGGGGTGAGATCGCCGAGCTTCACAAGAACGGCGTGCGCCTGCGATTCATCGGTGAGCGCGGCCAGTTGCCAGGCGATATCGTGCCGCTAATCGAGGACGCCGAGACTTTGACCGCCGACAACAGCGGATTGATCTTCATCGTAGCGCTCAACTATAGCGGTCGCCGGGAGTTCGTTCTGGCGGCCCGCCGCTTGGCGCAGGCCGCGGCCGCTGGGCGGTTGGATCCGGACAGCATCGGCGAGGAAGAGGTCGCCGAGGCGCTGTTTACGGCGGGCATTCCGGACCCGGACGTGATCATCCGCACCAGCGGTGAGCGCCGCCTTAGTAATTTCCTGTTGTGGCAGTCGGCATACAGCGAACTGGTCTTTCTCGACAAGTGCTGGCCTGACTTCAGCAAGGAGGATCTGGAGGCGGCGATTCTCGAATATCAAAGCCGCCACCGGCGTTATGGGATGATAGAAGCTAGTTAGGGCAGATTTCGACCGTAGGGAAGCGCTGGCGAGCTGTATCGAGCCCCTCAACCTGACCCCGGGGCCGCTTTCTTCGTTCTGGTCGGTGAAGACCTAGGTCTCATGATCTGACATATCAGGGCCTGGAAATAGCTCGTCTGTACGATCCATAACATAGTAAGCAACCAGACCAACCCATTCCTTTAGAACAACGCCGATGCCAGCGAGGTTTGCCGCGACATCCGGCCAGTCTGCGAAGATCTCGATGTCAGCGGTTTGATAGTCAACAGGATAGGGAATGACGGGCCAGCCGATCTTACGGAATATGCCGACCGCCCGTGGCATGTGCTGGGCCGAGGTCACCAACAGCCACACCTCATTTGGGTCCGGTTGTACCTTACGATGGGCGAGGAACGCGTTCTCGAAGGTGTTCCGAGACTCGGATTCGTACACGATGCGACTGTCATCGATGCCTATGTCTGAAAACCAGGTAGCCACGGTTGGATGATTCTCACCGCGGCCGGCGATCACCAGTTGGGCCGCGGGATGGCGCCGCGCGAGGGCGGCAGCGATCATGATGCGCTCTGCGCCGCCGCCAATGGTAAGATGCCCTGTGTGGTCTGCAACGCGCTCATTTGAGAGGCCGCCCAGGACAAGGATGCCATCGATCTCAGCCGGCAGCGATGTCACCGGAGGAAATCGGTACTCTAAAGGCCGCGCGATCCAGGTATAAACAGGCGCGAAGGCCACGAAGAGGAGGAGAGCTGAGAGAGACGTCAGCCATATGCGACCACTCTTCGC
>PVMK01122960.1_pt1 | contig 38306 bp, 35 predicted proteins | sample 1853481 | NCBI WGS metagenome assembly PVMK01 (sample SAMN08533507, study PRJNA380276) | Marine sediment metagenome, whole genome shotgun sequencing project.
CTGAGGTCCACATGGGGAACTGGCGGGAGCGTGTTTTCTTCAGGCCCTGCAACAGGTGTGTGTAGGCATTTGTTGCCAGTACAACCTTGTTGGCCCGCACAGTGCCACCGGGTGTGGTCAATACCACCTCGTCGCCTTGCCGCTCGATCAGGGTAGCCGGCGTCTGTTCGTAGATTTCCGCGCCGGCTTCCACTGCCAGGCGCTTGAGTTCCCTGACGTGTTTGGTCGGGTGCAGCAGGCCGGTATGGGTCTCTTTGAGGCCGGCACTGAACAGGGGGCTATTGAATTCGCTGCGCAACTCGTCCTGCTCGACCCAGCGCATACCCATCTCGTCGGCCAGCCCCAAATCCTGGAACTCCCTAAAAGCGCCCTGCAGGGTTTTGACCTGTGATGGGCTGTACGCTACCCGCAGGAAGCCGGGATGGCTGTAGTCGCTGTCGAGTTGATTGCTCTCAATGAGGTCTTTGGTGTGGTTCACGGCTTTGACCATATAACGGTAGGCCTCCACCGTGCGTTGCTTACCCCAGCGCAGTTTGGTGACCTGGGGCTCCAGCCCGAACAGGGTCATATTGAAGCCGGCGTTACGTCCACTGGCGCCGTTGCCGATAACCTCGCCTTCCAGCACCGCCAGCCGCGCATTGGGGTTGTCCCGCTTGAACTCCCGGGCCGTATTCAGGCCCAGGAAACCGCCACCGACAACGGCGACATCGACCTTGATGGACTCCTGTAAAGCAGGATTGGGGGTATAGGGGCCGTAATCACGGGCCCAGAAAGATTTATCTTCGTACATGGTGAGAGCGTTGACTGTCATGGGATATGTCTCCTGTGGTTATCCATCGACCTGGTAACAAGCTTACCGATCCGCATCCCTGCCTACTTCTCATCCTGCGCCAAATGACTTGTCACTGTGCGCCAGTTAGATATTGGGCAGTGAGGCATCGCCCTGGCACGTGAAGCCAAGGTATTTGGCACGTCAGGAAAAGCAGAGAGAATTTCAGAAGCTTAATCTGTGCGCCGATTGACACTATTCGAGAGGAGAAATCTGATGAAACATAGAGAATTGTTCAAAAAAGCGCTGTTGGCGCAAGCTGTTGTGCTCAGCGCGGCCAATGTTCACGCCCAACAGATAGAAGAGGTTGTGGTTACCGCGCAGAAGCGCACTGAGAGCCTGCAGGATGTACCGGTCTCGGTCAGTGCAATCAGCGGTAACGAATTAGGGCCAGCTTGGCCTGCGCGATACGACACAGATTGCCGCCCAGGTGCCCAACATGCAGATCTCGACCCCCATGGGTGACAGCATGCCGGTAATCGCCATCCGCGGCATCTCCATGGACGATTTCAGCCTCAACCAGAGCAGCCCCGTGGCCATCTACGTGGACGAGGTCTACAAGGGGCACCCGGCGCTGCAGAGCGTGCAGATGTTCGACCTGGAACGCCTGGAAGTCCTGCGCGGCCCCCAGGGCACCCTGTACGGTAAGAACAGCACTGGCGGTGCGGTTAATTTCATTACCACCAAGCCGGGCTTTGTCACCGAGGGTTATGTCACCGCGGGCTACGCGGAATACGATAGAAAAGAGCTGCAGGGCGCTTTTGAGACACCGATCGTCGACGACAAGCTGGCGCTGCGCGTGGCGGGCACCTGGACCGACATGGACGGCTGGAAGGACAACAAACTGCCCGGGGGTGACGACACCAATGCCATCGATGAGTGGGGTGCACGCATGACCCTACTGTATCAACCTACGGATACACTGGAAACGATCCTGCGCGTGTCCGGCAGTAATTCGCAGCCCACTAACTATGGCTATACATCGGAACCGGGCCCAGCGGGTGCCGGTGCCGGCCTGTACGAACTCTTTAATAATGGCACTTCCGGACTGCCCGCTTTACTGGGTGTAACGCCTCCGGCAGGTGCGCCCCAGGAATCCTACTTCCTCTCGCCTGGCCTCGGCGACTTCGATATCGAGGAAGACCGCACACTGGAGCGCTCGGTAGAAAATACCGCGGTGTCGCTCACCGTCAACTGGGATCTTAGTGAGTCAATGATGCTGACCTCCATCAGTTCCTGGGATGACGGTGAGTTTAACTCGCCGGAGGGTGACGGTACGCCGTACACCATCCTTGCCATTGAATATGACTCGGATGTGACCCAGGTGAGCCAGGACCTGCGCATCGCCAGTGACTACAGTGGTCCGTTCAACTTTATCGCCGGCGTATTCTATTCCGATGAAGAAGTGAAAGCGCCGGTCAATATCCCCCTGTTCACTGACCTGGACCTGAACGTCGACGGTGTGTTTGATGTCAATGACTGTGCCGACCCGGTCCTGATTGCTTTTGGACTGGGCGATATGGCCTCGGAATCGGGGCAGCTCATCGAGACTATCCTCAATAGCGAGGGACAAAGTCTGGCGCAACTGGCCGGTTCCGGCTGCCAGTTGCGCAATGACTACAAGCAGACGCGCACCAGTATGGCGGCCTACTTCGACGGCTCCTATGAGCTTACCGATGCGCTGACCGCGCGCGTGGGACTGCGTTACAACGACGACGAAACCGAAATGGATAACTACAAGGCGGCCTACTACGGCAGCGACGGCATCCTGTTCACACCCACTATCACCCAGGAAACGCTCCCAACCGACAAGATCGATGACGACGAATGGACCGGCAGGGCCGGCCTGGATTACACCACGGAAAGTGGCCACCTTCTGTACGTTAACTACAGCCACGGCTATCGTAATGGCGCTTTCAATGGCCAGGCCTTCAACGATCCGGCGGAGATGGAGCCGGTAGAGGCCGAGAGTGTTGATGCAGTGGAAGTCGGCTTCAAGTCAGAGTTGTTCGACCGCCGACTGCGCCTCAACGGCGCCGCGTTCTACTACGATTACAGCGACCAGCAGTTCCTGGATATTGATCCCGCCACAGCGGCACAGCGGCTGGTCAATATCGACAGCTCCACTATCTACGGCATGGAACTGGAACTGACTGTGCTGGTAACCGACAGCTTGACCGTGCGCAGCGGCCTGGGTCTGCTGGATACAGAAGTGGATGAAGGTGTGGTGAAAGGTGTGGACGTAGAGGGCAATGACCTGGTGCAGGCGCCCGACGTCAACTTCAACCTGGCCATGGACTACGATATCCCCGTGGGCAGCGCCGGCACGGTGCAACTGCACGCCGACACCAGCTACGCGGGCGACCAGTACTTCGACATTCTCAACACCGAGCTGATCGAGCAGGAAGCCTACTGGGTGACCAACGCCCGCATCTCCTTCTACTCCGCGGACGATCGCTACTCCGTATCCCTTTGGGGTAGGAACCTGGCGGACGAACAGTACTCCACCAAGTCCTTCGATTTGTCAGATTTCGGATATACGATGTCGCATATCGGCTCACCGCGGATGTTCGGGGTCGAGGCTACCCTCCGTTTTTAAGAGCGGGGTCTTTTGGGGGGGATGCCGACGGTATCCCCCCTTTTTTTAGGCGAGCGGCAAAGCTGGCCAAAAATAATTCCTATTTGTCAGTGGCGAACCTGCCGTTAGCGCTTCATATATGGCATCCGATAACAAGCGAATTGGCACACAGTGACAAGCGCCATGTAGCCAAGCACTTTACTATCACCACTCACTTAAAGACCGCCCCGCTTGCCGTAAGGGAGTTGCGGTTCCACCAGGCCTACGAAGGATGATTGCTATGGCTATCGATAAACAGGATAAGCTCGACATGGGGCGTCGCCGCTTCATTCGTGGTGCAGGCACAAGCGCATTGGCCGTCGGTAGTGCCGCTGTACTGGCAACGACCGGCGCAGCTGCGGCCGATGCAAAAACATCGACATGCAAGACACCGGGCTGTGACTATGACGTGGTCGTCATTGGTGGCGGTTTTGCCGGCGTCTCGGCCGCCCGCGACTGTCGCGAGAACGGTTACAGCACGCTGGTGCTGGAGGCACGCAACCGACTTGGCGGCCGCACCTTCAGTTCCGAATTCGCCGGGCACAAGGTGGAACTTGGCGGTACATGGATCCACTGGACACAGCCCTTCGTCTGGGCAGAAAAAGAGCGTTACAACCTGGACGTGAAGGAAACGCCCGGAGCGGTGCCGGAGCGCATGGTCCTGCGCCAGGGAAACAAAACCGTCACGCTCAGCGAAGCTGATATCTACTCAATGGTGGAAGCCTTTCAGGTCTTCACGGCGGATGCCCGCAGTATCCTGGAGCGCCCCTATGACCTGCATCACACATGGGACAAGGTTTTAGAGGCCGACAAGTTGTCTGCCCAGGACCGCCTCGATAGCCTGGACCTGACGCCCCTGCAACGTGTCTTCATGGAAGGCATGATCACTGCATCGGCTAATAATTCACCTGCACAGATGTCCTATGTGGAGGCGCTGCGCTGGTTTTCCCTGGCGGGCTTCAATGATTTCCCCATGTTCCTGGATGCGGTAGGCCGATTCGGTTTCAAGGACGGCACCATCAGCCTGATCAACGCCATGCTCGAGGACGGCAAACCGGAAGTTCGCCTGTCCACGCCGGTGAAACAGGTGACCGACCTGGGCGACAGGGTACAGGTGACCACCAGTCGCGGCGAGGAGATCATCGCCGCCGCAGTCATCGTTGCCCTGCCGATGAACGTACTCCCGTCGGTCACCTTCGATCCACCGCTGGATAACAAACTGGTGGAGGCCGCAAAGGAAGGCCATACCGGTCAGGGGGTGAAGGTCTACATACAGGTCAAGGGCAAGCATGGCAAGGTGTTCGCGCTAACCGGCGCTGATCATCCGCTGTCGACCGTCTTTACCTACTACGAGGGAGAGGATCACACCCTGTTCGCTGCCTTTGGTGCCAACCGCGATGCCATCGACTACTACGACGATGAGGCGGTGCAATCAGCCCTGCGCGACTTCCTGCCCGGTGTCGAAGTGGAGAGTACGTTTACCTATGACTGGGTGCTGGACCCCTACTCCAAAGGCACCTACGCCAGCTACAAGCCCGGCTGGATGAGCAAGTACTACGATCACTTCCAGCAGGATCGCGGGCGCATCTTCTTTGGCCAGGGCGATCACGGCGAAGGCTGGCGCGGCTTTATCGACGGTGCTATCGGCGCCGGTATCAAGGCGGCCCAACGGGTCAACCAAACACTTGCTGCGGGAGAGAACGCATGAAGATACAGGGTCTGATAATGGGCGCGACGGTTCTGATCGCATCTCTGGGTGCTCAAGCTGACTGCGATATCGAGGCTGGAAAGAAGGTATTCAACAAGTGTGCGCCTGCCACTCCCTGGAGCCGGGCCAGCATATGATGGGCCCCAGCCTGCACGGGTTGATGGGTCGCCAGGTGGGTACGGCGGAGGGGTTTCTCTATTCCCCAGCCATGGAGGAAGCAGATTTCAGCTGGAGTGAAGAAACTCTTTCGGCATTTGTGGAAAGTCCCATGCAATACCTGCCGGGTACCACCATGCCCTTTGGCGGCCTGAAGAAGGCCGAGCAGCGCGAGGCGTTAACTTGTTACCTGAAAACCGTCCAGTAAGGGGAAGCGACATGTGCAAGTGGACCGGGCTTATAGCGGGACTTGTCCTCTCCCTGTCTGTGGGCATTGCGCAGGCAGCGGATAAACCCAACATCGTCTTCGTGCTGGTGGACAACCTGGGCTACGGAGAACTGGGCGTCTACGGTGGAGGAGCGCTCAGGGGCGCGCCCACGCCGCGCATTGACGCGCTGGCAGGTGAAGGGCATGCGCCTGACCAACTTTAACGTCGAGGCCCAGTGCACGCCGAGCCGCTCGGCGATTATGACCGGGCGCTACGCCATTCGCTCCGGCACACATTCGATACCCATCGGCGGTGGACTGGACGGTCTCACCCAGTGGGAGGTGACGATTGCCGAACTGTTGTCGCAGGCCGGTTACGCCACGGGACATTTCGGTAAGTGGCACCTCGGCAGCAGCGAGGGCCGCCTCCCGACGGATCAGGGATTCGACGAGTGGTACGGCATTTCCAAAACCACGGACGAGGCCTATTGGCCCGATTCCAGGGGCTTTGAGCAATCCGGCATGGAGCCTACCTATATCATGGAGGGCCGCAGGGGGCACAAGAGCCGCAATCTCAAGGTCTATGACCTGGAACAGCGTCGCCTGATCGACCGCGAAGCCGTGGACCGCACAGCGGACTTCATGCGACGGCAGGTCAAAAAAGGCAGGCCCTTCTACGCCTATGTGCCGCTTACCCAGGTGCATTTCCCCACGCTTCCTCATCCGGATTTCGCCGGGGCTACGGGTAACGGTGACTTGGCCGATTCGATGGTGCAGACCGACCACTATGTAGGTGAGCTGCTGGACCTCGTGGACGAGCTGGGTATTCGCGATAACACCCTCTTCATCTTCACCAGTGATAACGGCCCGGACCCCAACTGGCCTTACCAGGGCTCTGCGGGTCCGTGGACAGGATATTATTTCACCCATCAGGAAGGCTCGCTGCGCACCCCGTTTATTATCCGGTGGCCGGGAAAAATTGCAGCCGGCCGGGTCAGTAACGAGATCGTGCATGAGATGGACACCTTTGCAACCTTCGCCCGCGTCGCCGGGACCGAGGTGCCACAGGACCGCGCCATCGACGGGGTCGATCAACTGGCATTCTTCCTGGGTGAGCAGCAACAATCCAATCGTGACAGCGTATTGGCCTTTGTCGCAGACCGGCTGGAGGCGGTCAAGTGGAATGACTGGAAACTGGAACTCTACCAACGACAGCGCGACTGGTGGTCGCCGCCCGTCAAATTGGGCACTCCGAAGCTCTTCAATTTGTTGGCTGATCCCCGGGAGGAATATCCACAGACAAGTATTCGCAACAGCTGGGTTGCTCACCCCGCGCTGGAGCATGCGGCTGAATTCCGGCACAGCCTGGCCAAGCACCCGCTGATTCCCACCGGTACGCCGGATCCGTACCGTCCGTGATACCAGTAAAATGACCCTGAGATCAACGAATGATATTTAGCATTTCGACCACAAGGAAAAAGCCATGAAAATCACCAGCTTTACCAAGCCCAAAGGACTCATCACCCTAAGCGCTGCACTGATCCTGATAATCGACCCGAATATCATCCTGCAACTGCTTGGCGCGCAACTGGAAGCCGCGGGCGTTATGATGACGCGTATCCTGGGCGGGGCGTATCTGGTGTCTGGTATTGGCATCTGGTCTATTAACGCTCCCAGTGATATCAGCACCCGGGATTCCTGGCTATACGCACTGGGCGAGTCCATCGCGGCGGTCTCTGTCGTCCTGGCTGCGTCTATCGGCGCATTAAACTTGCTTGGCTGGGTGTTGGCATTCGCCTATGTATTGTTCGCTTGCGGTTTCGTATTTGTGGCCCTGGAAACCCGACGGCTCAGCGGTATAGCGTCTACAGTGCACCATCATTGGCGGGTGATGTACGGCGCGGATTTCCCCTACAATTGCACTCTTTGCAAAACCCGCAGCGAGGTTATATGCAAACTATTTATTCAGAACACATGTTCTCCTGCTTCGAGAAGGAATTGGGACCCTGTGCAGACGAGTTGGGTATTCCCCGCTCGATCTTTCAGCGACCCGATGTGGAGTTTTCCATAGAGGACTACTATCGATTGCTGGAGTGTGCGGCGAGCAGCGTCGACCCTCATATCGGTCTTAGCATGGGCAGGACCCTCCGCGCATCAGACCTGGGTGCCCTCGGGCCATGCAGTGGAGGCGGCGCCTACGGTAGGTTATGGGCTGCACTTGATGGAGCGGTACCTCTACGTGTTTGCCCACGCCAATGTCGTTCGTCTCGACGTTGGCAAGAAAATCTTCGTCCTGGGCTACAACCTGACGGATAGCCATTTGGCGATTCATCAACAGGACGTGGAACTGGCTTGAGCCTGCTGGCGAAAACCATACGTGATGTAAGCGGCCGACAGTTGAATCCGACCGTTGTGGACTTCGCGCATTCCCGGCCGGGTTACCATAAACAGTTGCAAGCTCACTTTGGATGTGAGGTGCGTTACGATCGCAGTTTCAACCGCCTACAGTATTCGGCTCATGTACTGGAGATGCCGGCACAGAACCCTGAACCCAGTCTTCTCCAGGCTCTGGAATTTTATCTTGCAGACCGGCTCAAGCTTCGCTCTGAGGATGGTGATCTGCTCGACAAGGTTAATCACCTGATAGCGACATCACTTGGGGGTGGTGTCCCTGAAGTCGAGGTCATCGCCACCACACTGGGATTGAGCCGGCGCACACTCCAGCGGCGCCTGTCTGAAGCCGGTGCGGTATTCAGCGATATGGTTGATAATGTGCGACGCGAGATCGCGCAGGACTACGTTCTGCACAGCGATCACAGCCTTACGGACATTGCCCTGATGTTGGGTTACCAGGAACTCAGCTCATTCTCACGCGCATTTCGCCGCTGGACCGGGATCAGCCCACAGCAGCAACGCGACAGTTAAGTATCCACTGGAAAAGAAGAGTGATACCTAGTCAGCCACTTTTATGATGTCGTCGGGTACCCACGTTTTATCAAAGTACGGCTCCAGCGGCCCGTACAGGCGAAACAGGATTTCCCAGCCTTCACCGGGGAGGGTCCTGATCCAGTTTTTCTCCCGGCCCGCGGGCGCTTCCGGGGCGAACCAGATATCAATGGAGCCATCGGCGTTGACTTCCGGTTGGTCATACATGCTGACACTCGGCTTGTCCTGCCCGTTCTGCAGCAGGGAGCGCGTATCCGGGTGGTAGGCCGTTACGGACCAGAAATTTTTTGCCGGAATCCCTTTGGGTAGCCTCAGCTTGTAGGTATGGTCACCCATCAGGAAGTTATCATCCGCATCGCGATAGGCGGCGAGATATTGCGAGCCCACACCCACCATCTTCCTGGTCATTGCCGGTGTGACCACGATGGCCTCGTAGTGAAAAAGTGTCCGGGCATCCAGCCACAGCGCGTCTCCTGACATGAAGTCATGCCGGCCACCTATGAAGAGATACTCGTATTTGCGGTCCGGATAGCGACGTACACCTTCCAGGCGATTGGCGTAGGCATTGGCTTTCGCAATAGAATCACCAATGACAATACCCTCGGCCAACAGGGCCTTCATACGTGCATCGGGGCTGAAGGGCTTGCCTTTCTCGATTCCCAGAGCCTTCAGCAAACCGAGTTGATAGGGAGTAAATGCCGACGCAGGTTCGTACTGCGCGACCTTGTTCAGCAGATCAAAATAGGTGACATCCCGGGGATGGGTGGTGTTCCCGCCCTTGAACGTGGCGCTCGTATACGTTGAATCTTTTCGCGGACCTGATTCAAGCGGGTAGATTCGGAAGTGTTTGCGGTAGTAGTCGAGTGCATCCTGGCCGGTACCGGTATCCTCAACGAAGCCGCGTACCATTACCCAGTTCCGGTAGGTGGGACAGCGGACGATGAAATAGCCCTCTGGAACGTCCCCTTCGTACCCCGGGGGCAGCAGCAGGTACTTCCCACCTTTACCCTGGTCGGGACCGGCAAGTCCCAGATCCTCCAACCAGCGTTGCCAGCCATCATCGACGATACCCAGTACATTAGGCGGTGTTTCAACAACCGTCGGGCCGTCGATGTTCAAATCCGTGTGAGCGGTGGCGTAGATGCTTTCGGTGTTATAGGTCAGGCCTGTAGCGCCGGCTTTGCCAATGCCCTGTTCTACGTATACGGATACATCGCTGGCCGTCTTCCTGCCATAATCCCTGATATGGGCCTCAAAGATTGAGTTGACCGACGCCATCGGCATGAACTCCAGGTAGGCCTGGGTCGCCCTTTGCACGTCCAGCTGATCATAGGCCGCTTGTATTGTTTTCTCAGTGGGATATCCGCCCTTGTACTCCAGTGTGCCGATGCGTGTTTCTATCTTTCCCGTGGTGTTTTGATAGTTAACCGGGTCAGCTTGAGCGCCCGTCGTAAATGCGATTGCGGTAATGATGGCCAATCCAGGATATAGCTTCATGATATTTTTCTCCTTGTGTTTGCGGGTCAGGTTTCAAGTCAAAGCCGTTAGTGCGCCAGATAACCCCCATTGATCGGGTAATAGCCGCCGGTACAGTAGGACGCCTGATCGGTGGCATATACCAGGGCGCCTTCTTCTGCAAAGCGTTTGGCGATTGCTTCGCCGATACCACTGCCCGCGCCGGTAACGAGAGCGATCTTGTTTTCGAGTCTTGGTGACATTGTCAGTACTCATTGATTACAACAGTTCCGGGTTGACCAGCAGGCTGCCACCTTTCAACGCCAGCACTTCGTTACAGCCGTCGGCGATAAGCATGGCGCGCGCATCGCGCAGCAGCTTTTCCATCGGGTACTCTTTGCTCAGTCCGTTGCCGCCGAATATTTGCAGTGCGTCGCTGGCCACTTCAAACGCCGTCTGCGTGGCCGTCACTTTGGAGGCGATGGAACCCTGCAGGGCCGCTTCCGGGGCGGTCGCATTGTAGATTGCCGCCCGGCGCACCAGGGCGCGGGCCGCTTCCACCTTGCGGAACATATGGAACAGGCGATATTGCACACTCTGGTGACGAATAATCGGCTGGCCACCCTGCTTGCGCTCATGGGCGTAGGCATGGGCGTGCTCGTAGGCGGCCCGGGCCAGTCCCACCGCCCAATTGGCCACATGGACATTGGCCTCCGCCAGGGTGTGGCGCACAAAGTCACAGTACTTGTCCGGTCCCGCCAACAGGTGGGAGATGGGTACTTCCACGTTGTCGAAGTAGATCTCGCCCTGGTTGAGGCCGCGCAAGCCGATTTTTTCCAGCGCCTTGCCTTTGGACACGCCTGGCACATCCAGGGGAACGATCAGGGATACGCCGGGACGGGTCTGGCCGCCCTCGTCGAGGTGGCAGTACAGGGCGCATACCTGGGCGACTGTGGCGCCGGACACCCAGGCCGATTTCTGGCCGTTGACGATGATCTTGTCACCCTCGATGCGCGCCACACAATTGGGGCGACCGTAGTGGCCATTTGATGCAGCGATGCCAGCGTCGGCGTCCAGCATATCGCTGCCGTGATCGGGTTCAGTGATGCCCCAGCAACCCAGTTTGCCATCGCAGTAATCCACCATCTCCATATTCCCGGCGAGCCTCGAGTACATGCCGGGCATCTGGCTGACCAGTATCATGCCCGACAGGCCGCTATCGCCCCAGGACAGTTCCTCGGCCGCGATCAACAGGATGCGCTCACGCTCCAGGGGCTCCAGTTCAGCCACATCCTTGACGCTGAGGCCCAGGCCTGCGGCCTTCTCAAGTACATTCCACAACGGGGATTCGGGTCCGATGGCATCATCGGCGGACATCTCGTCAACCTGTGCGCCGACGGGGTCGCAATACTTCCTCCGCGAAGCGGTGGGCGATATCCTGCATGGCCTGTTCCATTTCTGACAGGGGTTCTTCAAGGCCGCTGAGCGGCAGATTGATGTAGTTGCTCATGACTTTTCTCTCTCGCTTGGTTATCTTTGGTAAAACGGTTCGTATAGCGCTGCGTTAGGGAGTCAGTGATTCGTCAGGTACCGCGCCAGTCTGCGGCGGCCCGGCCTCCGGCAGGTGCTTGTCCAGCCAGCCCCAGGCTTTGGAGGTTCCGCCCAGCAGATATCCTGTGCGCTTGCCTTCGGCAGCTCGCTGGATGGCCACGGCGACTTCCTCGGGTTCCATATCCACTGAAAACTTCTCCATCAACTCCGGTCTTATCGAGTGTCCCCATTTCTGGTGTTTACCAACGGCGGCTTTGACGGCTGTTACCCGTATATCGTATTTGGCCCACTCGATACCAAGAGCCTCGGTCAGGCCGTTGACGTAGAACTTGGACGCGCTGTACACGGCGAGCAGCGGCAATCCGTGTACGCTGGATACCGAACAGAGGTTGACCATTGCTCGCGCCGGGTGGGTCTGCTTGAGCAGGGGGAACGCCACCTGGGCGACCGCGGTAAAGCCCTTGATGTTGACGTCTGCGATCAGGTCATGGGCCCGGGGGTCGATGTCTTCAAAATTCCCGGAGGTCAGGACGCCGGCGTTGTTTACCAGCAGGTCCAGACGACCCGTCCGTGTGGCTGGAGAAATCTGCGAAAGCCTCCTCAATGGAGCCACGCTGGGTAACGTCGCAGTAGCGGGCGCAGGCATTGGGAAATTCCCCGCTTGCTAACAGCGCCTCCAGACGTCCTTGTTGATGTCGTACAGGCCCACGAACCAGCCCTGGGCGGCGAAGTGCTTTGCCGTCGCCAGGCCGATGCCGTGAGCGGCACCCGTTATAAATAGCGTTTTCACGATGTAATTCTCCTGTTATGCGTTGGTCGGCGCCGCATACACGTCAGCGGGTTGCGCCTCGAAAGCCTCTACCAGGAAGCGCTCCTGGGGCTTTTCCGATGCGGTCTTGGGGATTTCATCCAACACCTGTATGTAATCGGGCACACTGTTGCGATCCAGTTTTTCGCCGCAGGCCTGGAACACCGCCGCCACGTCGAAGTTGTCGCGATTGACCGGCACTACCGCGCCGATAATTTCTTTTTCACCGGGGGCCAGGCCCTCGGAAACTTCCAGTCCGTAAACGTATACGTCTGCAATCGAGTCGATCTCCGACAGGGCTTTTTCCACGAACGCGGAGTTTATGAAATCGCCATTCTTGCGAATACCTCCGCCCATGCGGTAGTGGAAGAACAACCAGCCGTCCTCGTCCAGGTGACCTATATCTCCCATGCGCAGCCAGCCCCCCGCGGTTTTCTTGGCGGTGGCTTCGGTGTTCTTGAAGTAGGTCATTTCGGGGCAGCTGCCATCTGCTTCGCGAAAGCAGATTTCGCCGGCAACGCCTGGCGCTGCGGGATTGCCGTCTTCATCCAGCACAGCCAACTGCATGGAGGGGGGCGCTTTGCCGCAACTTCCCACAGGGCCAATGCCCGTGGGGTTGAAAGTCAGGCCACCCTCGGCAGCACCGTAAAATTCGAAAAGTTCGACGTCGAAGCGTTTGGCAAAGTCTTCCCAGATCGCCTTCGGCATACCAGCACTACAAATCCTGCGTACCGGATTGTCCGTATCGTCGTCGCGAGGAGGTTCCGCGTAGATCGCGGTGGTCATACCGCCCAGCAGATTGAAGAAGGTGCAACCGTATTCGCGGGTGATATCCCACAGGCGGGACTTGGTGAATTTACGGCCGATAACACCGCGCATCCCGGTGTGCAGAATCATTCCCAGGGTAATGACCTGGGCATTGGCGTGGGTGAGGGAGAGCCCGGTGTAGGGCCTGTCTTCCTCGGTCAGCCCCAGCACCTGTGGCAGGGTTGCCGACACCCCATAGCGATTGTGGGTCGATATGATGGCCTTAGGGTCGCCGGTGGTGCCCGAGGTATAGAGCAGTTGCATCGGCGCGCTGGGGTCTGTGCTCATCACTTCCAGTTCCGGGGCCGGTATCGGGCCGGCCAGTACCGTTGCCAACTCCGGGTGGTCGGCCTCTCCCGGGGTCAGGGTGGCAATCCAATTTTCGGTATTGCCCTGCCAGACAGCCTCCACTTCCGCCAGCGCGCCGTCGCCAACCACAGCCCCTTTGCACTCGGCAAAATCCAGCATGTACTTCAATTTGTCACCGCGGGTGCGGGCATCAATGGGTACGAATACGCTGCCGAGGATGGATGAAGCCACCATCAGGTCAACAAATTCCGGGTGGTTCAACATGACAATAGCGAAGGTGTCACCCTTGCTTACACCCTGGTCTTGCAACCAGGCGGCAAGCCGTTGGCCGTTGTCCCACAGTTGTTGATAGGTACGAGTCTCGTCCTGGAACTGGCCCTTTTCGTCGATATTGACGAAGGTCAGCACATCGCGATCCGGCGCCTTGTCGCACCAGTTGCGAATCAGGTTGGCCAGGATGAGCGGATTGCGCTCCGACATGATCAGTCCTCCCTGCGCAGTATGCTCACTACAGTCGCGGCGGCATCGGTGCCAATCAAGCCGCCACCGTTGTGGGCCAGGCCAATAAGGGCGTTCTCCACCTGGCGCTGGTGGGCCGCGGCCCTGCAGCTGCTCGGTGAGTTCCACAATCTGGGCGGCACCGGAGGCGCCTATGGGGTGGCCCTTGCGCAACAGGCCGCCGGATACGTTCACCGGCAGGCGGCCGCCCGAGGCGGGTGGAGCCGTCTTCGATCAGTTGTCCCGCCCTGGCCCTTGTCGCAAATGCCCAGGTATTCGTAGGCGATGATTTCCGAGGGGGCGGAGGCGTCGTGCAATTCGACCAGGCTGAGGTCGCCGGGGCCGACACCCGCCGTTTCATAGGCCAGATTGGCCGCGTAGGCACCCACGGAGAGGTCGCCTGCCTGCTCGTCGTACCCTGAAACCAGCGCGGATGACAGCACGCGCACCGGCTTGCTGAGCCCCAGTTCCCGCGCCTTGCGTTCGCTCACAATCACCAGGGCGGCGGCGCCATCCCCGATGGGCGAACACATGGGCAGTGTCAGCGGGTAGACAATTTCCCTGGCGGCCAGCACCTCCTCGACACTCATGACATTCTGGAACTGGGCGCGGGGGTTGAGGCTGCCGTGAAAGGAGTTTTTGGCGGTGACCCCGGCGATTTGCTCGCGGGTGGTACCGTACTCCTTCATGTGGGCGAGCGTCATCAAGGAGTAGATGTCCATAAACACGGAGCGGGTCTTGCCCGCGTTCTCTATGTCCACTTCCTCACCTGCCCTGGCGGCCAGGGCTTTTAACGCACCCATCACACCATCCGGATTCTCGGTATCCACCGCGCCGTCGAAAGCGGCGAAGGTGCGCATCTTGTCCTCGTGGAACAGCTTCTCGAAGCCACAGACCAAAGCCACATCGTAGGCCCCCGCGGTGATCATGGCACAGGCCTGGTTGAAGGCGGTGGAGGAGGTGGCGCAGGCGTTTTCCACGTTGATGACGGGGATTTTGCCAATGCCCAGTTCACGCAGGGCGACCTGCCCGCTGATCATTTCCTGGCCCTGCACCACACCGCCGGCGGCATTGCCCATGTAGGCAACCTCGATAGCGCTGCTGTCAATGCCGGCGTCGGACAGTGCCTCACGGATGGCTTCACCGGCCAATCCCTTGAGCGTCTGGTCCAGGTGCTTGCCAAAGCGGGTCATGCCCACGCCGGCGATGTATGCGTTCATTTTCATGCTGTTATCTCCCTAATCCGGCAGGTTACAGAAACCGCGCGCGTGGAAAGTTTCCAGTAACTCGCGGTGCCCGAATGCCTGGGCGGCTGACTGGTAGCCGGCTTTCTTCAACTGGCCGTTCAACAGGCGCTGCGCGCCTTCTGCACAGATGTCACCGGTCCAGGTGTAGGGGGCGGACAGGTTGAGTAGCAGGGTTTTGGTGACCTGGGCCCCCTGGCCGTGACAGACAACAACGCTGCGTTGCACGTCCACATCGTCCTTGGGCGGCTCGCCGCTATCCATCTGGCCGGCTACCGCGTTGGTCCAGGCTTCCTTTTCTTCCTGGGGCAAATGCGCGGCCTGCTCATTGAATGCCTTGATGGCCTCCGCAACGGGGTCTATCAGGTCCGCACCGATGGCGGTCAGGACCTTGCAGTTGCGCACGCGCGGGTCGTCCATAAACCAGATAGGTTCATTGGCGCCACCCCAGGGCAGGGCGGGTATGACGCCGTTGCGGTGTGGCACCGCAACCTGGTAGACCACATCATTGGGCCAGGTTTTCAGTTCATTCAATTCCAGGTAGTGCTGTGAGGTATCGTTACAGACCATGCGCAGGAACGATTTGGTCGATGCCTCCGACGGCAGGCCGTGGTCTATCTGGTACACGATGTCCAGGCTGTCCACGCCTTCGGTTTCCAGCACCACTTCCGCCGCCAGCGCGCCGGTCGCCCACATATAGGAGTTGGCCGGGTTCAATAACAGGCCTTTGTCTGCAAACGCCTGGCCGTACTTCTCTTTGATAGCCAGCGACCAGTCCTGCTCGCCGGTGGTGTCCAGGTAGTGGCAATTCGCTGCCAGGGCGGTCTCCACGATGGGCCAGCCCAGTTGCATAAAAGGGCCGGAGACGTTGATCACCACGTCCACCTGGTCAAACAGGGGTCGCAGCTCCCCGGGGGAATTACTGGCGACCACAATCTCGGCATCCACCGGGGCACCGTGGCGTTCCTCCACGATTTTTAGTGCATCCTCGAGCCGGGATTGGGTGCGACCCGCCATGTAGAAGGGAATATTGCGTTGTGCGAGGGACTCGGACACGAGTTTGCCGGTGTAACCGCTGGCGCCGTAAACAAGAACTTTTCTTTCGCTGGACATGGTAGTGCCTCCTGGGTTGTTGTCGTTAAGATGTCGCATACTATAGAGAGATTAGTCCAGAATTCGAATGTGGCGCCGGGACATTAATTTGTGATATTCGGCCAGCGGGTCTAAAATCAGGTCGTGCCCCCAGGATTACCATGAGATGGCCAAGACCCTGCAAGACCTGCCGCCACACCCTGTGCGGTCCCTGTTGCCCGCGCTGGGGGTGATGACACAGCTGGGCTTCGATAGCCAGGCCTGCCTGAAAGGTACGGGGATTCTCTTGTCACAGCTGGACGACGCCAATGCGCGCATGTCGTTGCAGCAGGAGCTGGGGTTTTATCGCAATACGGCGGAACTGACCGGCGACCCGGTGATCGGGCTGAAACTGGGGGAGCCCTTTATTCCCCAACGCTATGGCTTGTTCGGCTATGCTTTGTTGAGCGCGGCCACCTTTCGTCACGCGCTCACCCTGACCGAGAACTTCGGCCGCCTGACATTCAGTTTTTTTACCTTCAAACACGGCGTCTCCGGCAGACAGGCGTGGTTTTCCGTGAGTGAGCCGCCTCCCTTCGAGCAGGAACTGGTGGACCTCTACCTGGATCGTGACATGTCAGCCGCTGTAGTGGATTTCAGGGAGATCCTGGGGGGGCCATTCCCAATCGAGGAGGTATACATCACCCACGATGGCCACGACAGACAACAGGATTACCGGGACTACTACGACTGCGTTGTCCATTTTTGTGCTGATAGTAACAAGTTGGTTTTTAGCTCCTCTCTTCTTGACAACCCCCTGCCGCAAAGTGACCCGGAATCCTCCCGGCATTTCCAGCAGCAGTGCCAGTTGTTGATCGCCAAACTCACCAGTGCGGGGCATTTCGTCGATGATGTGCGTATGTTGATGCTGGCCCGTCCGGGATTTTTCCCCGACATAGATTACGTGGCGGAAAAATTGGGCATGTCCACCCGCACCCTGCGGCGTCGCCTCAAGGAGGAGGGCAGTAACTACCGGGCGCTACTCGATGAAATCCGTTTCGGCCTGGCGAAGGAATATCTGGGCAAGACCAACCTGCCAATGGAGGAGATCTGCGGGCTACTGGGCTATTCTGAATCGGGAAATTTCAGCCACGCCTTCCGGCGCTGGAGCGGCCAGTCGCCCAGGGACTGGCGACTGGCTGCCCCATGATTTCCAACATTTGTCGTGGTTTTCGTGTAAAGTGGCCGGTTTTACGAAGAGATAAGGTCTAATTATGGCGCGCAAACCCACGCGAGCAGCTGCCAAGAAGAAACAACCGGCAGCAGTAGAAACATCGCAGTCTATCGAAGAGCAGACCAGGCTCTTCCTGAAGTCAGGCAACAAGATCGAGGTCATTCAGTCCGGCGTCAGCGGACAGCACAACATGGTGGCCAGCAAGCATATCAAGCTGGGCAACAAGACCGCAGCCAGGTAATTTTTCGGTACCCACAGCGCAGAGCCCGGTACAATAGTGCCGGGTTTTGGGTTTTTCTGTGCCTTGAAATTGACCGAATATCCCCGTTGACACTGGTGTCAAGCCCTATATACTGCACGCTGCTTGTAAGTACACCTTCTTATGCATACCGTTCCGAAGTCACGTTGTTAGTACCTCGCCCTGTTTTTCATAAGTAATTGCAACACTTCAAGCCAAACCTGCCTTCATGATAGAAGGCGTATTACATTTGAAACGATAGGAAAGATCTATGTCAACCGTAACTGGAACTGTTAAATGGTTCAACGAAACTAAAGGCTTCGGCTTCATCGAGCAAGAGTCTGGCCCCGATGTATTTGCGCACTTCAGCGCTATCTCCGGATCAGGCTTCAAAACTCTGGTTGAAGGCCAGAAAGTCGAGTTCACTGTAACTCAAGGCCAGAAAGGTCCCCAGGCTGAGAATATCGTAGCCGTATAAAGACCGCACCTACGAAAAGTCCGTGCTGGTTATCCAGCGCGGGCTTTTTTTTGCTTTGCCGCGCTTCGGTTCAACATCCCGGCCGTGGTGGTTGACCCCGGGCGGGGCGAGTCCTATTGTCGTGAGGGATAATACAATCCTGGACATAAGCGGCCCCGACAATGACCAAACTTCCCCTGGCGCGTATTCTAGCGCTACTGCTGTCGGCGATACCCGCCACTGTAGCCGCCGCAGTTGAATACACTGAACAGCGGCAGCCCTGCGAATCACATAACCCGCTGATGCAGCCGTTCTTCGGTGACCTGCATGTGCATACCCGCTACTCCCTGGACGCCAGCACCCAGGGCACACGTACCACGCCGGCGCAGGCCTACCGTTTTGCCCGGGGTGAGAAGATCGGTATCCAGCCATGGACCAAGAGTGGTAAAGGCGTGCGTTCCCTGCAACTGCGTCGGCCGCTGGACTTTGCCATGGTTTCGGACCACGCGGAGTTGATCGGTGAAGTGCATATGTGCAACTCACCGGAGGTGGCCGGTTACAGCTCCTGGCAGTGCCTGCTGTATCGCCACTGGCCACGGGGTGCTTATTACCTGTTCAACTACATGGCCACCATGCAAGCCACCCATATGGGCATGTGTGGTGAGGGCGGCGTCTTGTGCCTGCAGGCCGCGATGAAGCCCTGGCAGGACATGCAGCAGGCCGCCGAGAACCACTATGATCGCAGCGGCAGTTGTGATTTTACCGCCTTTGTCGGCTACGAGTGGACCGGCATGCAGTCGGACTCCGGTGGCAACCTGCACCGCAACGTCGTGTTTCGCAATGGGGAGGTACCGGAACTGCCAGCCAGTTTTATCGACACACCCGCGGCGGAAAAACTGTGGCGCAGCCTGGATGCCCAGTGTAACCAGGGGGAGGGGGGATGTGACTCGCTGGTGATTCCCCACAACTCCAATATCAGCGCGGGCTACATGTTCAGCGGCGAACTGGATGATGGCGACGCCATGACCCGCGAGTATGCCGAGATGCGTCGACGCTTCGAACCCTTAACCGAAATCATGCAGCACAAGGGAGCCTCCGAGTGTTATTTCGCGGCGGGTGTGACGATAGATGAATTGTGCGCCTTCGAGCAGCAGCCCAGGGACAATATCGCTGGTTTCAATAATCCCCCCACACCCGATACAGGTTTTGTGCGCAAGGTACTGGCGGACGGCATGCGGCTGCAACAGAACCTGGGTGTAAACCCTTATCAGTTCGGCATTATCGCCAGTACGGATACCCATTTGGGCGCGCCCGGTGCGGTCGAGGAAGACCGTTTCCTGGGCCACGGTGGTGCCGGGGTGCCGGCGAAGGACAGGGTGCCGCCGGGATTGCCCGATAAACTGGAGTACAACCCGGGTGGGCTGGCTGTACTGTGGGCGCAGGAGAACAGTCGTGATGCCCTGTTTAATGCCATGCGTCGCAAGGAAGCCTATGGTACCAGTGGGCCGCGTATCGTCAGTCGTTTCTTCGGCGGTTGGGGTTACTCGCAAGATCTGTGTTTCCAGCGGGACAGGGTCGCCAGGGCTTATGCCGGGGGCGTGCCCATGGGCGGTCAGCTGCCGGCTTCCGGCGCGGGTAAACCCACCTTCCTGATCGCGGCCAGCCAGGATTCCGGCACATTGGACAATCCGGGCACGCCACTGCAGCGTTTGCAGATCATCAAGGGCTGGATCACTGAGGACGGCCGGCACCGGGAACAGGTCATCGACGTGGCGGGGGACGCATACAGCAAAGCTTCCGTCGATACACGCACCTGTAAAACCCGTGGTGACGGCTTCGCGCAACTGTGCACAGTATGGACGGATGAGAACTTCAAGCCCACAGAGCAGGCCTACTATTACTCCCGGGTGGTGGAAAACCCCACCTGCCGCTGGAGCCAGCGCATCTGCAATACCAGGGGCGTCGATTGCGACAGGCCACAAACGATTACTGAAGGGCTGGAGGGTTGCTGTGCCGCGGAGCACCGGCCGGTGATCCAGGAGCGAGCCTGGTCTTCACCTATCTGGTATACACCCGCGTCCTGACTGGTACTCCTTACAGGTGATATTGCCCGGTTCAGTCAGTCCGAGCCAGTCGCGTCCAGACCCAGTGCGCTCCTGGCAAAATCCAGCGCCGCCGCTGAATCCACCCGGGAACTGTAGGCCTCCAGGAATAGCTTGCCTACCACCACGCCCCGTGTGTCGACGATAATCATGCCGGGGTTGGGGATGCCATAGTGGGAGTCACCGGGCTGGTATTTCCTGTTGAGGATGCCCAGGGTTTTGAAACTCAGGGCGTCGATGTCGGACAGAATGGGAATGGTTATGCCGAACTTGTCGATAAAGGTTTGCTGCAGTGCGGGGTCATCATAGGTAATGGCCACCATGCCAATGCCGGCGGCATCGAAGCCGGCTTTGTGTTCCTGCAATTGGATCATCTGGCGCATACAGTAGGGGCACCACTCAAGGGAGCGGCTGGCGATGAATAAGGTGCCATTGTCGCCGGCGAATGCACCGAGCAGGGAAACTTCCCTGCCCTGGTAGGTGGCGCGCAGGCCGGGAAAGTGCGAACCCAATGCCGGGCCGGGATCGAAACTGTCGTTGTCCGCGGCTACGAACATATTCTCTGTAAGTTTGGCGTAAGTCGCTTCCTTGACAGGCACACGAAACAGGTAGACAAGCACTGCGGCTATCAGCAGCACGGCGGTGACAATGATCAGGATCTTTTTCACAAATAGGCACACCCGGTTATTATGTGAGTTATCTGGCTGTTGCGGCTCTAACAGCAAAACAGCGTGTTCGAGTGTAGCTGATTTTTTCCGGTTTTGCGGCAACGGTTGTCTCTTTACCCCGCTAACGCGTATCCTTCACCTTTTGCAACGTGGGAATCTGGAACTGCTCAATGTTTGACCAGCTGTTCATCGCCGGTTTATTTACCTTGCTGCTGGGCAGCCTGGTTTTTACCCGATGGCCTGCCGTGCTGATTTTTGTCGGCGCCATGTTGCTGGCTTACTTCTTTGGGCTGGTGGAAACGGCCGAGGTGCTGGCCAAGGCCACTAATACCGGCGTTATCACCCTTATTTTGCTGCTGCTGGTTTCCATTGGCCTGGAAAAACTATCCTGGCTGACGCGCTTGTCCGGCAAGCTGATAATACCCAGCTATGCCGGCAGTTTGTTGCGGCTGGGGACGGCCACGGCTTTCTTTTCTGCCTTTGTGAATAACACGGCGGTGGTGGCAACGCTGGCGCACACCGTGCGCAGCAATCGCTATCATCCGGCGGCCAAGTTGCTGATCCCCTTGTCATACGCAGCTATTCTCGGCGGCACCATGACCCTGATCGGGACCTCCACCAATTTGATTGTCAGTAGCTTTCTGGAGGATGCCACTGGACAGGGCCTGGCCTTTTTCGACTTTTTTCTGGTGGGCGCTTCTGTGACGGTGCTGGGTTTGTTGGTCATTCTTGGTAGTTCGCGTCTGTTGCCGCAGGGCAGCACTGAGCCCATGGATATCAACGAATACGTGATCGAGGTTGAGGTGAGTGACGACTCGGACCTGATCGGCAGGAGTATTCTGGCGAACAAGCTGCGCGACCTGGATGATTTGTTTCTGGTGGAGATTGTACGCGGCAATTACCTGATTACACCGGTGGCCCCCCATGAGTATATCGAGGCAGGGGATAAACTTATTTTCTCCGGAGATATCAAGCAGATCAAGGTCCTGGAGTCTTTCGACGGACTTAGCCTGTTCGCAGTTGACGAGGGGTTGTTACGCAAGAATATGATGGAAGTGATCGTCATGCCCAATGCCACCATCGAGGGTAAGACGGTCAAGCAGAGCGGCTTTCGCTCCCTGTTCGATGCGGCGGTGGTAGGCATGCGTCGCGGTGGCAAGCGCCTGTCCGGCAAGCTGGGTAATATCACCATACAGGCCGGTGACAATATGATGCTGGCCGTGGGACCCGACTTCAACGAACGCAAGAACCTGGACAAAAATTTCGTGGTGATCGACGACTCCGTGGGGGAGATCAAGACCACGCCATTCCAGAACTATTTTATTACCGGCACGTTGGTGGCGGTCGTCGCCCTGGCTTCGCTCAATATCCTGCCCCTGATCAAGGGTATGGCCTTCCTGCTGGTCTGTATGCTTTTGCTCGGTGTGGTCAAACGCTCGGAACTGCGCCGCCGCTTTCCCTTTGAACTGTGGCTGATTATTACCTCGGCCCTGACTTTGTCCCAGGCCCTGAACAATTCCGGCCTGGTCGCCATTTTGACCGATACCCTGCACGCCAATTTGGCCGTGCTGGGACCCTATGCGGCCCTGGCCGGCATTTACCTGGGTACGCTCCTGTTGACCGAGTTAATGACCAACAATGCCGCGGCGGCCCTCAGTTTTCCCATCGCTTTTGGCCTGGCGGAGAGCTATGGGCTAAGCCATATGCCCTTTGTTATGGCGGTGGCCTACGGCGCCAGCGCCAGCTTTCTTACGCCCCACGGCTATACCACCAACCTGATGGTGCAGAACCTCGGTGGTTATGAGTTCCGCGATTACCTTCGGGCCGGGCTGCCACTTTCACTGGTTTATTCCGCGGCGGTGCTGTTCCTGATACCCAGGATTTTTCCGTTTTAGACAGGCGTACCTGCCGCTGTAGTGGCAGGGCTGGTCAAATCCCCTCCTTTCGCTATACTCAGCACCCTTCGCTGTAAACTGCACATAATAAATACGGAGACTGTAGATGATTTCACTGCCCGGCATGATTGAGCGAGCCGCCAGGCTCAACCCCACTGGCACAGCCACCAGTTACAAGGGACGACACTATAACTGGAGCGAAGTGAGCGACCATGTGGCACGCCTGGCCGCGGCGCTGCAGTCATTCGGGCTAGCCGAAGGGGACCGGGTCGCTATTTTGAGTCTGAACAGTGACCGCTATTACGAGTCCATCTTCGCTATTCCCTGGGCCGGCTACTGCGTTGTTCCGCTCAATACCCGCTGGGCACTGCCCGAGAACAAGTACGCAGTCGGCGACTCGGGTAGCCGCGTCCTGTTGTTCGATGACGCATTTGCAGACCAGGCCGGGCAGTTATTGTCTGAACTGGATGATCTGTCGGTGGCCATATACATGGGGGATGGTGATTGCCCGGACTGGGCGCAATCCTATGCCGCTCTTATTGCGGAACACCCACCTATAGCGGCCAGTCCGCGCGGCGGTGATGATATGGCCGGTATCTTCTATACCGGAGGGACCACCGGATTTCCCAAGGGCGTGATGCAATCACACCGCGCCATTTGGGCCAGTGCCATGGGGTCGCTGCCGGAATTTCTTATGAACCGCGACAGTGTTTACCTGCATGTTGCCCCCATGTTCCATATGGCGGACTTCGCCGGTGGTATGGGAACCACCCTGTGCTGCGCCAAAAACGTAATCCTGCAAGCGTTCGATCCGGGGCAGGTGTTGCAGACCTTCGCCGCAGAAAAGATCAGCCATGTGTTATTGGTTCCGGCCATGATCAAAATGATCCTCAATCACCCGGATGTGGCCACAGCCGACCTGTCCAGCCTCAAGACACTTATTTACGGCGCCTCGCCCATGCCGGCAGCCACGCTGGAACAGTGTCTGGCTCTGTGGCCCGGGGTTGGCCTGGTGCAGGCCTATGGCCAGACCGAACTGGCCCCGGTAGCAACCCTCTTGTCCATGGATGATCACAGGTTGGGTGGCGATCGGCTCAAGTCCGCCGGACGGCCTACCGCTGTCACCGATATTCGTATAGTGGATGAGCAGGGCAATGATTGCCCGCACGGTACGTCCGGGAGAAATAGCGGCGCGCGGCCCCCATACCATGATCGGTTACTGGAACAAGCCCCAGGAGACCGCCAGTGCTATGCGCGATGGCTGGGTACTCACCGGGGACGCGGGTTACTTCGACGACGATGGCTATTTGTTCATCGTCGACCGGGTGAAGGACATGGTAGTCACTGGCGGTGAAAACGTGTTTACCACGGAGGTCGAAAACGCTGTGATCAGCCATGAGGCGGTCCAGGATGTGGCGGTGATCGGTGTGCCCCACGCGGAGTGGGGTGAGGCGGTGCATGCCATTGTTGTTCTGCATGCGGGTAAATCGGTGAGTGAGGGTGAACTTGTCGCCCACTGCCGCGAGCGTATTGCCGGCTATAAGTTGCCCTAAGGCTGTTACGTTCCGGGATGAACCCCTGCCTCTGTCCGGTGCCGGCAAAGTGCTCAAGACCGAGCTGCGCAAGCCCTTCTGGGAGGGGCGCGAGCGGCAGGTGAATTAATTCAACAAGATAAGAAACGGGTATTGCACAATGTACGATGACCTCTCTGTCGACACCTTCATGTCTGGCATCAAACAGCGCAATCCACATGAGCCTGAGTTTTACCAGGCCGTGCAAGAGGTTGCACAGTCGGTGATCCCCTTCATCCTGGATCACCCCCAATACCAGGAAGCGGGCATCCTGCAGCGTATGACCGAACCCGACCGCAGCATTATCTTTCGCGTGGTGTGGGAGGACGATGCCGGCAATATCCAGGTGAATCGTGGCTATCGTGTACAGTTTAACAACGCCATCGGGCCCTACAAGGGCGGACTGCGTTTTCACCCCTCGGTCAACCTCAGTATCCTGAAGTTTCTGGGCTTTGAGCAGACCTTCAAGAACAGCCTCACTACCCTGCCCATGGGGGCAGGCAAGGGCGGGGCCAATTTCGACTGTAAAGGCAAATCGGAGCGTGAGGTGATGCGCTTTTGCCAGTCCTATATGACTGAACTGGTGCGGTTTATCGGGCCTCATACCGACATACCGGCGGGGTGACATCGGTGTGGGCGCCCGGGAGATCAGTTACATGTTCGGGCAGTACAAGCGCCTCTCCTGTCGATTTGACGGGGCCCTCACCGGCAAGGCCATGGAATTCGGTGGTAGCCTGATTCGAAAGGAGGCTACCGGCTACGGCAATGCCTACTTTATGGAAGAGATGTTGGCGCAGCACGGCGAGGGCATAGCGGGCAAGGCCTGCGCGATTTCAGGCTCCGGTAACGTCGCCTTGTACTGTGCCCAGAAACTTATGCAACTCGGCGCCAAAGTGATAACTCTGTCCGATTCAAGCGGTTTTGTGCTGGACCAGACTGGCCTGGACGAAGAAAAATTGAACTGGCTGATCGACCTGAAGACCCGCCGGCGTGGTCGTCTTACGGAATATGCGGATAACTACGGGCTGGAATACTTTCCTGACCGCAAACCCTGGCACGTACCTGTTGACCTGGCATTTCCCTGTGCGACGCAGAACGAACTCGGCGCGGGTGATGCGCTCGCCCTGGTGGAGAATGGCTGCCGCGCGGTATCCGAGGGCGCCAACATGCCCACCACGCTGGAAGCGATTCACGTGTTCCGCGATTCACAAATATTGTTCGGCCCGGGCAAGGCGGCCAACGCCGGAGGTGTCGCTGTCTCGGGTCTGGAAATGACCCAGAACAGCATGCGCCTGACCTGGAGTGCACAAGAAACGGAAGTGCGCCTGCGCGACATCATGAAGAAGATTCACCAGCAGTGCATAAACTATGGCGCCGAGCCAAGCGGCTATATGAACTACGTGAAAGGCGCCAATATTGCCGGCTTCATCAAAGTGGCGGACGCCATGCTGGCCTACGGCGTGGCGTGAGATTAGCAGGGTCAGGCCCATGGATCTGCCGGCCAATTTCAGTCGATTTTCTGGTTGTTCAGCGCGGTCAGGTCAAAGTCGGGGATATGCATCTGGGGAGTCTTACCACCGTCTACCGGTAGAACCACGCCGGAGATGAAGGAGGCGTCGTCGGAAGCCAGGAACTCGAACTCATTCTTTGAGGCGGGCAATGGCCTGAGCAGCCAGCACATCATCGGCGGAGTCATCTGGCAAGGGGAAGGTGATGCGGCGACTTAAGTTGCCATAACGCTCCCTGTAGATTGAGGATATCTGGTCATAGGTTCCACGCGGTACGAATTTTTGCAACATGTCATCGGTAACAATTTTTGGCATCTCCTGCCAATTACCGGTGCGTGTCATGTCCAAAAGCTGCTGGCCTTTTTCCTCCCAGCCGAATAATTCCAGGCTTGGCCAGTACGCTGGAGTCGAATATAGAAAACCCAATAAGTTTCGCTGTTTTTCCCACTGCGCGGATACGATCTCTTCATTCTTACCTGTAGCGGTTAACGGCCCCAACACCAGTTTGAAATCAGAGCTATCGCGGCCGGCTTTATCAAAACCCGCCTGCAGGCGTGGCAGGCAGATTTCTCGAATATACTCTGGAGGTGTGTTGGTGGGATGAGTGATCATGCCGTCGGCGACTCTGCCCACCATGCGGGTCATCGCCGGGCCCACGGCTCCACAAAGAATGGGTATATCAGGGTGGTCAATGGGGCCGGGATTGAAAAAGGGCTGCAGCCTGGTAAACGTGTAATGCTCCCCTTTGAAGTTCAGCTTGTCGCCGGTCTGGAAGCTGTGGAAAATGGCTTTCAATGATTGCACATATTCTCGCAATTGGGGCACCGGTGAATCCCAGCGCGCGGAATAGCGCTGCTCGATATTCGGTTTGATCTGGGTACCCAAACCCAGTTCGAAGCGTCCGCCTGACATATTTTGCAGATCCCAGCTCGCAATAGCCACAGTCATGGGGCTGCGGGGGAAAGCCACCAGAACGCCGGTGCCCACTATTAGCTTATCGGTTGCATTCAGCGCCATGGCAGCGAGTAGCAGACCATCGTGAATGGCATCGGGCACCTGTAGACCGTCAAAGCCCATGGCTTCCGCCCTGGCTGCATGGGCTCCGATTTCTCCGGGGCTCATATCCTCCGGGGTTGCTGCAAATACCTGGAACATGAATTGCCCCCCTGCTGGAAAACCAAAAACGAATTCCGTTACAACTCACAGTACACTACATTATGTCTACTTAGTGCCCGTCCGGAAACTCACATATTTGTCGTCCCCGCGCAGGCGGGGATCCAGCAAGCCCTTGATTTTACTGGGTTCCCGCCTGCGCGGGAATGACGGCGAAGTTGGCAGTGCGGCGTTTCCGGATGCGCACTAGTTAAGCACCAGCAAGTCCGAGTGAGTCTGGTCCAGCAGGCGTTCACTGGTATTGCCCACAGTCCGGCCCTTGATGCCGTCCCGTCCCACCGTACCCACGATGATCAGGTCTACATCCAGCTCCCGGGCGGTGTCCCTGATCACATCGGCGGCTTTGCCCTGTTTGATGTGCACAAGTTCCCTGCTGGTGCCACAGTTCCGGGCGATCTCATCCGCGTCGGGCGGGTTGTTCAAGTCGCGAAAGGCGATGACGTAGTGGGCGTCGGAGCCGTAGGCCTCAGTGAAGCTCCGGGCGACGCTCACTATCTGGTGGTTCAGTTTGATATGAGCGTCGTTAGTGGTCGCCGGATTGATGGCGGCGAGCACTCTGCGGTGTTTCCAGTTGTGGAAGTTCTTGACCATCAGCACCGGGCAGGGGGACATTCGCAGCAGCGTCCAGTCCGAGGTGGCGCGCAGCTCCCGCTGGACTGCCGAATGATCAAAGGAATTTTTGAATACCATGGACACACTGCAGCGGGCGGCGGCTGTCACCGCGGCCTTGCGCCAGTCCGGAGCGTGCTCCAACTCGCTGGTAGCCTCAACACCCTCCGCCTGTGCCCGTGAACACAGTTCATCCAGGGCGGGTTGCAACTTTTCCCGGACCGCCTCAAGGCTGGCGTAACCCGATTCTTCATCTACGCAGGCGTAAATGTGCAGCTGGGCACCGGTCAGGCGAGCGGATTCCAGCGCGCGCTCGAAGGCGGGTTGCTGGTCCGAGGTGGGGTCGATAACGATCATGATTTTATTGAGTGGCATATTATGTTCTCTCACATGCGGTCGGCGTATCGCTAGATTATTACGCCCGGCTGGTGAGTTTGCCAGTTTCCAGAAAAAGATAGTGGCGGAGGGTCTGACCATGCAGACCGCGAGCCGCCGGCAGCGATGGAGTGCTCATCGATATGGAGGGATACAGCAGATATTTACTCACGTGAGAACACCTGATTTTCGCTTACAGGTTCCCAATGTGATCGAGATATCGCAGGTGCCAGTTGCCGATATCGGCATCTTCGCCGGTGCCTCCCGCGGCTCCGTCCCTGCCCAGGGTATACAATTTATAGCCTTTGGGGGCCGGGTGAAGCTGCCTCAGTTTTTCGTAATGATAGAGGCGCCCCCAGGGGTCTTCGGGTATTTTGTCGATATAAGCCCCCTCGTCGGGGCTTTGGGATTGCGCTCCGGTGGTGCTGACTGAGACCAGTTCTTGCGCGGACAAGGGAAAGTCCTTGTTAACGGAGAGATAGTGACGCAGGGCGAGATCCATTTCAATGAGCTGACGTTGCACTGTCTGCAATTTACCGTTGCCATTATCCATCAGATCTATACCGAACTTTGCCTGCAAGGCGGCCGCTGGATCCTCGCTGCAAAAAATCTCCAGGTCATCTTTCGATGGCGCAGTGTCCGCCCGGTCAGCACGGACGATAAAACGCTTGTATCCCGTGCTTCTACCCCATTTGCCGGTGGCATTGGCTTCTCCACACACCACATCCCCGGGAAATCTCCGGGTATCGCGGTATTCGACTTCATAGTTGTTAAAGAGTTTGGCTTCAAGCGTATTTTTTGCGCCATCGATGGGATCGGCGCAACCGAAGATAAGAAAAAAGCTGGCAAACGTGAAAGCCCACTTGAGCAAGGTAACTACCTCCATGTATATGTCTGGCCTGGCGCGATGCAATCCACTACCACACCGGGCACCTGGCTGTGGATTGGTTGCAGTGATTCACTAGTTCTTAGCGTTGGCTTTTTTTGGCCGCGCCTTGGCTTTAGTCTTCGTTTTTGCCTTGAGCTTAAGTTTAGGCTTGGCTTTGGCTTTGGCTTTGGTTTTGGCTTTGGCTTTGGCTTTGGTTTTGGCTTTGGCTTTGGGCTTGGCCGTTACCTTTGCCGTGGTTTTGGCCTTGGCACCGGTTCTTTTTTTGGCTGCCGACTTCCTGACAGTCCTGCGCCGTCCGGTCTTGGTGCGTAGGCCCGCCGCATCCTCCAGCTCGACCAGGGAATCCTCCATATAGTCGATCAGGCGCTGTACATGGGGTACCGATTTGCGGCAGGCGACGATGCCGAAGTCGAGATTCTCATTATTGCTCACCACGGTGAAATTGGCCGCGGCGCCATCAAAAGGAATGGAGACCGGGTACATGCCGTTGAGTCGCGCGCCGTTCCAATACCTTTTCTCACGCGGCCCCGGTACATTGGATATCACGGTGCTGAATGCGGGAAAGCGGCCGCCCAGTCCTGTCATTTGCGTCAACAACAATGGCGCCTGGGTGATCCCGGTGTATATCATGATTTCACGTGCACTCATCTGCTGCAACTGGGCCTTGGCGGCGTCCATGGACTCCTTGATCTGGCGTATACGCCTGGCCGGGTCCCGCACATTGGTGGCAAGGTCTACACACACCATACCGACGGCATTGGCGGCGTCCATATCCCCTGCGGCTCGCACTGAAACCGGGGCCATGGCCTTCAGTGACTGCTTGGGCAAACCTCTCTGGTCCTGCAACTGCTTGCGCAGTGCTCCGGCGCACATGGCCATCACGGCGTCATTCAAAGTGCCATCATAGGCCTTGCCGACAGCGCGCACCCGGTCAAAGGACCAGGACTGGGCGACAAAACGGCGCGCTCCGGTCAGCTGGGTGCTCAACGCCGAGCTCGGTACCTTGTGGAAGGGTATGGCCATCGCGCTCTTCTTGCCCATCCATATACCCGCCGTTTCGCGCATGGCCTTGGCGATATTGACAGTACTTCCCAACTGTTCCTTTAGTACCTCTGATACCGCGCGGATTTCGTCCTCCCTGGGATTGACTCGTCTTGGCTTATCTACTTGCACTTGTTTCTTGTAGGCCTCGTAGGTCTTGAGCGAAAGTGGTGATTCTTTTACCTTGGTGCGAGCGTTGGTAGAGTACATGCTCATCATCATGTGCATAGCCCCCACGCCGTCAATGGCGCAGTGGTGGGTCTTGAAGTATGTGGCGAATTGCCGGTTTTCCAGTCCTTCGATAAGGTGCATTTCCCACAGGGGGCGGGAACGGTCCAGCAGTGTGCCGTGTAGCCGGGAGACCAGTGAGAACAGTTCGCGATAGCGGCCGGGCTTGGGCAGGGCCGAGTGGCGGACGTGGTATTCCATGTCCAGCTCATCATCATCTTCCCAGAATATATTGCCGGCAATACCCAGCGCTCCCGTTTTCAGCTTTTCGCCGAAGGGTCGTCGCAGCTCGCCGTCATCTCTTAATATTTCTCCCAGGTTGGCCAGGAATGAGGCGTCGTCGACATCCTTGGGCAAGGTGAACAGGTTGAGGCCCCCAACATGCATGGGGGTACGGCGTGATTCCATGATCAGGAAAAAGGCGTCGGTAATCGGCATTCTACGCACAGGCGTATCTCCTTGTTATCGCGATGCTGCTAGCTCTGGTGTTAGAAAGAATAGACCATCAGTCACACGTAGTGAAATTTTTCACTTGTTCTGTGTCATGTTGAAGGCATTTATCGACAAACAGCGCTTATCTTCAGGCCAACTACGCGTGCATTAATACGCTTGAAGGTGCCACTGCCACGAATTCCCGGATCGCATACCGGCGGGCAGATTTAATGGATTGACCAACGCCAGCATCTCGACTAAACTACCTAACGAACGTTTAGTAAGAGGCCTCCATGGAAGAAACCCAGGAGCGCCTGCTCAATACCGCCGCTGAGTTGTTTGCACAGCGGGGTTATGCCGGTGTTTCGATGCGTGATATCGCCGGTGCCGTGGGCATTACCCAGGCGGCCATCTATCATCATTTCGCCAATAAAGACGCGCTCTATATTTGTGCGATCACTTACCTGTTTGAAAAGCTCACGCTGGGTATCGGCGACCAGATGGCCGCAATCGACGATCCCCGCCAGCGACTGGAATTGCTCACCGGCACCATGCTGAAAACCCTGGACGAAAACCCCACGTTCCGGCGCATTTACCTGCGCGAACTTCTTGAGGGTGACGAAGACAGGCTGGCCGCGCTGGCCGAGAATACGTTCGCGGCATTCTACGAGCCCCTGTACATGCTGATGGCCGAACTGGCGCCCGACAGGGATCCCCAATTACTTATTTTTTCCCTGTCCGGGATGGTATTTCACCATCTCGAGGCCCGCAAGCTCGGGCGGCATTTGCCTCACTCCACGCCGGGAGACCATGAACTGCCGGTATTGGCGACACATATCACCCAACTGTTTTTATACGGGATAGCGCCGACATGATCAGGTTTATATGCGGCGTGCTGGTAATCGCGCTCTGTGGCTGCGCGGACCCCTCGGCACCGGAATTGGTTACGAAAGAAGCCGCAGCGGGTATCCGGGTCACCGTCACCCGACCCGAACAGCGGTCCATAGACTATGTGTTGACCGCACTCGGCAGCGTCGAAAGCATTCACCACCCGACCATCTCAGCGGAAACCTCAGGCCAGATTGTCAGTATCGAGGTCAGCGAGGGTCAGTCGATCGCCGCACAACAATTATTGGCGACTATCGACAACACCCTGCAGGGCATCGAGGCGGACAAGGCGAAAGCTGAATTGCAGCGTCAGGAAGTGCTACTGGATAACCAGCAGCGAGAAGTCAATCACTTGTTGCGTCTGGCGAAGTCACAGTCAGTGTCCAAGGACAGGCTGGAAGATGAGCAGGCCCAGTTGCAGATGCGCAAAGCCCTGCGCGAGGTGGCAAGAAAGCAAAGGCAGCAGGCGCTGTATCTTGAATCAAAGACCCGGGTGCAGGCGCCACGGGAAGGCTTGATCGCCAAACGTTATGTCTCACTGGGCGACTACGTCAGCCCCGGCCAACCCCTGTTCGATCTGGTCTCGGTGAAGAAGCTGCGTGCACGGCTCGCGTTTCCGGAACACCACGCCGCCAATATCTGCGTCGGCAAGGAGGTTGCACTCGCCAGTCCGGTCGCGCCACAGAGTGTTGCCGTCGGTGCGGTAACCAGCATCAATCCCCGTATCAATCCGCGCAGTCGGGCGCTGGATGTCATTGTCGAGTTTGACAACCCGGGGGACTGGTACCCGGGAGCCAGCGTTGACGCGAAACTGATCATGGGGCAGAACCAGAACGCCCTGACAGTACCTACACTCGCGGTGGTGCGGCGTGATGGCAATGATGTGGTGTTTATCGTCGACGGCGATCACGCCAACCAGCGTACCGTCGAGCTTGGCTGGCGCGAAGATGACTGGGTGGAAATAGTGGACGGCCTGGGGTTGCAGGACCAGGTGGTCACTGAAGGCTCCGCACTGGTCAGGGATGGCAGTCAATTGGTCATCACTGCGAAAAATCCCGCACCATGAATTTTGTCGGTATTTTTGTCCAGCGCCGTGTGCTGGCCTATATGCTCAGCGCCGCCATTATTCTGTTTGGCCTGATCGGGCTCAGGGATATCGGACTGGATCGCATGCCGAATGTCAGTCCCCCTATGGTGACCATAACGACAGTCAACCCCGGAGCTAGCCCGGAGGTCATGGACAGCAGCATCACCAGTGTTATCGAAGCCGCGGTCAATTCGGTTTCAGCGATTGACTATGTGCTCTCGCGATCTGTGCCCAGCGTGTCAGAAGTGCGCGTGAGATTCGAGCTCAGCAAGGACGCCAACGTGGCCTTCAACGAGGTTCAGGCCAAGATCAACCAGGTAATCAATGACCTGCCTGATGAAGCCGAAACACCCATCGTCGCCAAGATCGATCCCAATGCGATACCTGTCATGTGGTTGGTGCTGACAGGCGACCGCCCCCTGAACGAGCTCAACAGGATAGCCAGGCAACAGGTCAAAAAGTTGCTGGAAAATATAAACGGCGTGGGTGAAGTGCTGGTCGGCGGCGGCCGTGAACGCAAAATCCGTGTGGACATCGATCTGGCCAAAATGTCGGGGCTTGGTATTACCACGCAGGATGTGATCCTGGCGTTTGGTCGCGAACATATCCAGATTCCCGGGGGCTACCTGGTTAGCGGTAAACTCGAGAAGCTGCTGCACCTGGATCTCGAATATCACACCGTGCGAGAGCTTGGCGAGCTGGTGGTGCTGTGGCGTGACCAGATCCCGGTGAAGCTCGGCGAGATCGCCACCATCAGTGACGGGCTGTCTGATAAACGCAGCCTGGCCCGCTTCAATGGACGCGAAGGCGTCGCCATCGGCATACAGAAGGTCCAGAACGCCAACACGGTGGCTATTGTCCGTAAGGTATCCGCGCGGCTCGACGAACTTGTCAGGCCGGCACTGCCCGAGGGGGTGGAATTGATCGTCGCCACGGATGAATCCGATATCATCGAGGGGACAGTCTCTGCACTGCGCAATCATGTGCTGGAGGGAACGCTGCTGGCGGCGCTGGTGGTGTTGTTCTTCCTGCTGAACCTGCCGGCGACCCTGATCATCGCCACGGCAATTCCCGTCTCCCTGGCCGGTGCCGTGGTGGTCATGTACTTTGGTGACTATACCTTCAACATCATGACCCTGTCGGGCTTATTATTGCTCATCGGGGTGGTGGTCGATGATGCCATCGTGGTGCTGGAGAACATTCACCGCCAACATGAACTTGGGCAACTCAATGCCGAGGAGGCGGCCAGTCGGGGTACTCGCGAGGTGCTGTTTCCAGTTATCTCCGCATCGCTGACACTGGTTTGCATGTTCACCGCGGTGATTTACATGCCGGGCATGGTTGGTGTATTCATGCGCTCCTTCGCGGTGGTGGTGGTGGTCGGCGTGATCGCTTCCTTGTTCGTGTCCCTGACACTGACGCCGGCACTTTGCGCACGTTTTTTGCAGCCGCTGGGCAAGGAAGGTAGCGGCCCTGGCGCGCTATTGCGCAAATTTCACGCGGGGACCGAGCGGTTTTACAGATACGCACTGGACAAGTGCCTCCGATACCGCTGGGCAGTGCTGCTGGTGACAACACTGGTGGTGCTGGGCAGCGGCTACTTCATCGGGAAACTGGGCGCCGAGTTCTTTCCGGAGGACGATGAATCCCGCTTTCTGGTCAATTTGAAAGCACCCATTGGCTCGTCGGTGGACTACATGGTTGCAAAACTCGACCAGGTCGAAACGCTGATTGCGCGGCATGGGGAAGTGAACCACATCTTCTCCACCATCGGCTCCGCACGCTCCGGGGAGGTCAATGAAGCCACGGTCAACGTTATGCTCAAGCCGAAGGCGGAGCGCGAGGCCTCCCAGCGCATGCTGATGAATCAGGTGCGCGGTGAACTGCTGGCGGTGCCCGGCCTCCAGGCCTATGTGGCCAATTTTCCTTTCCTCTCCGGTATGAGCGATGCCCCCTTACAGGTCTATGTGACCGGGACAGACCTCTACGAGCTGGCGCGACTGTCCCAGCTGGTGCTTGAACGACTGGAGGGTCTGGTGGGCATGGGTGACATCCGCATGGACCTGCAACTGGATCGTCCCATGCTGCGCTTTGATATTGACCGCAACCGCGCCAGGGCACTGGGCATCAGTACCAGCACCATTGGGGACTCACTGCGAGTGCTGGCCGGCGGCGCCGATATCGCCAAGTTCAGTGAACTGCCGGGGGATGGTGAACGCTATGATATTCGCCTGGCGGCGCGCCGTGAACTCATGCGCGATGCCGGTGACCTGGAAAATATTTACCTGCGTGGCGCCACAGGTGATCTGATACGTCTTGATTCGGTGGTGAATATCATTGAGGAGTATGGCCCGGCGGCGATAAATCGCAGGAATCTGAATTTCGCCGCGACCTACTTCAGTACGCCGGATGTATCGCTGTCCGAAGCCGTGGCGATGTTTCGCGGCGTCACCGACGAGCTGTTGACGCCTGGATACCGGCTTGAACTGGGGGGGCAGGCAAACGAACTGGAAAAATCCAAGGGCTACCTGCTGTTTATATTCGGCACCGGCCTGCTGCTTATCTACATGGTGCTCGCCAGCCAGTTCAACTCCTTCCTGCAGCCGGTTCTGGTGATGCTGGCACAGCCCCTGGCGATTGTCGGTGGTGTGTTCGCCCTGTGGCTGGCGGGCTACACCTTGAGTATTTATTCCATGATCGGACTGATTCTGCTGGTAGGCCTGGTGTCGAAGAATTCGATACTGCTGGTAGACCTGATCAATCGCATGCGCGGGGAGGGGATGGATACCGCCACGGCTATTCGCACCGCGTGTCCGCGCCGTATGCGCCCGGTAATAATGACCTCTTTAACTGTCGTCCTGGCCATGTCACCGGCGGCGCTGGGCGTCGGCATCGGCGCGGGGCAATACGGGCCCCTGGCGGTGGCGGTGATTGGCGGTGTGATCAGCTCAACCCTGCTGACCCTGGTGGTGATCCCTGTCGCCTACTCGCTGCTGGCGCCATGGTTGCGCATCGATGCCAATCAACCGGCACAGGCGCTATGATAAGCTGAATTTCCAGAGATCGAACGGGCAAGAGGAAACTGTCGAATTGATCAGGGTATGGCTTTGAGGCTTTTGGCATGCGAGTAATGATTACCGGGGGCACCGGTTTTATCGGCTACCACACGGTGCAGGCCCTGTTGGATGCGGGGCACGAGGTGAGCCTGCTGGTGCGCAGTGTGGACAAGATGCACGGGCTGTTTGGCCCCGATCGTATCGAGCACTACACCGTCGGCGACATTGTCGATGCCGATGAGGTGCGCCAGGCAATGGCGGATTGCGATGCGGTAATCCATATCGCGGCCCTGGTGTCTACGCATGCCAGTGATGCCCAGCAGGTGTATGACACCAACGTGGGGGGTACGAAGAACGTTATCGGCACGGCGGTAGAGCTTGGTATCGGAGCGATTATTCACGTATCCAGTGTCACCGCCCTGTATAATCCGGCGGCCCGTGTTCTCGACGAACATTCGCCTCCAGGTAATGCCGCCAGCGGTTACGGGCGCTCCAAGGTGGCCTGCGAGAAATACGTGCGGTCCCTGCAGGAAGCGGGAGAGCCGGTTTATATCACTTATCCGGCCACCGTTATGGGGCCCGATGACCCGGGCCTGACCGAGGCGCACCTGGGTATGCGCACCTACCTCGCCAATTTCGTGCCCGTCATGGCGTCGGGTAACCAGTATGTAGATGTGCGTGATATCGCGCAGGTGCATTTGCGCCTGCTGGAGGAGCAGCCGCCGTCCGGTCGCTACCTCCTGGGTGGCCACTACGTTCCCTGGGTCGAACTGGGCGGTATTCTGGAACATCTGACCGGGAGGAAATTGCTCAAACTGCCGCTGCATGGTGGCCTGATGCGCCTGGCCGGCAAGGTCTGTGATCGCATCGGCCCCTGGTTTAACATGGAGGTGCCCATGACCGAGGAGGCCATGGGCTATGCGACAAAGTGGGTGCCAATGGATAACGCGAAAGTGGAGAGGGAACTGGACTTCCAGTTCCGCCCGCTGGAAGAGACCATCGTGGATACAATTCACTGGCTTTATACGGCGGGACATATCACCGCCGAGCAGGCGGGCAAGCCGGCGCAAGATTAGTTAGAAACGCGCCTGATGAAGGGGGTGTCTATGAAGATCAATGACTACCTGTCACGCGAGGAGGTGGCGTATTTCACCGCCAAGAGCGACTTCCACGCCTGGCGCCTGATATTGGGCAACTGGCTGGCAATTGGCCTGATATTTGCGGTGGCGGCGGCCTGGCCCAATCCGCTGACCATCGTGCTGCCGATCGTATTGCTGGCCGGCCGGCAGCTGGGCCTGTCGGTGTTGATGCATGAATGCGGCCATCGCACCCTGTTTCGCAGGGCAAAACTCAACGATGTCATCGGGCAGTGGCTGTGCGCGCTGCCGGTCATGAATGACCAGCCCTCCTATGCCCGCGGCCACCTTGAGCACCACCGCAAGGCGGGTACTCATGAAGATCCCGACTTGCCCAACTACCAGGCCTATCCGGTATCCCGGCAGAGCTTCCGGCGCAAGATGACCCGTGATTTAACCGGGCAGACCGGCTTCAAACTGATGACCTATATCTTCCGCGGCGCCTCCGGGGCGATCTCGCGGGAGCAGCGCGACAGCGCCGGGCCGCTTTTACAGCAACTGGCGGTACAGGCGCTGCTGTTCCTGGTGCTCCTCGCCTTTGGTATAGGCTGGACCTACCTGCTGTGGGTGACGGCCTATATGACGGTATTCATGTTCATTATCCGGGTGCGGCAGGTGGCGGAGCACGCCGCGGTGCCGGATTTGTTCGACCCGGACCCCCGCAGAAACACCCGCACCGTGGATGCGCCCTGGTGGCAGCGCCTGGTCTTTGCCCCGAATGGGGTAAATTACCATATGGAGCATCATTTCATGGCCAGCGTGCCCTGTTATCGGCTGCGCGAGTTGCGTAAACACCTGCGATTACAGCATGCGCTGGATGATGTGCCGGTATTTCGCGGGTGCGGTGTCCCGACGTATCCGGCCATTATTTTAGTGCGGCAATCATAGCAGTTTAATATATTAGAACAATACCCAAATTTTATTGATTTGGGACATCTTTTTGTGAGTTTGGGCCAAGATCAACCGGCCACCGCATGCCGCAACACCTGCCCATAGCCGCGAAATACCGGCACATCATCCAGCGCATGCTGTAATCGCAGGTGTTTACGCAACTCGCGCAGGCGATAACAGGGCACGCTGGCCATGAAGTGATGCTCCATATGGTAATTTACCCCATTCGGGGCAAAGACCAGGCGCTGCCACCAGGGGGCATCCACGGTGCGGGTGTTTCTGCGCGGGTCCGGGTCGAATAAATCCGGCACCGCGGCGTGCTCCGCCACCTGCCGCACCCGGATAATGAACATGAATACCGTCATATAGGCCACCACCCACAGCAACCAGGTCCAGCCGATACCAAAGGCATAAAGCAGCAGGAACAGCAACAACTGCACTGCCAATTGCTGCATCAAGGGTTTGGCGCTGTCGCGCTGCTCCCGCGAAATCGCCCCGGAAGCACCGCGGAAGATATAGGCCAGGAGTTTGAAGCCGGTCTGTCCGGTTAAATCACGGGTCATCTTGCGCCGGAAACTCTGCCGGGATACCGGATAGGCCTGGTAGTTGGGCAAGTCGGGA
>PVMK01189236.1_pt1 | contig 38304 bp, 44 predicted proteins | sample 1853481 | NCBI WGS metagenome assembly PVMK01 (sample SAMN08533507, study PRJNA380276) | Marine sediment metagenome, whole genome shotgun sequencing project.
TGAAAGTAATCCATGTTTTCCTCCTTGCAGGGCATTGTAAATGTTGTGCAACAGGCAAAAAATTCTTGTTAAATGATGGTATTATTATCAGAGTCAAAAAATAAAGGCAAATCTCCGATAAATGGATTTGCCCTTATTGAAAAACGATACAGGCCCGACACTTTAAGCTTATTCTATGTTTGCGCCGACAACAGCGGCCATCTGCATCATGTTGATCGTCTGGCCTTCTTTCAGATTTGTAAGGTCAGTGACCTTGCCTGATTTGCTTTTGGATTTTGTGTTTTTGAAGATCGGGAGCAAACTCGCATCAGCCACAATGAACTTTCCTGCGTTCTCAGGCTTTCCATTTTCAGTCTTTGTCTGAAGTTTATTCGCTTTAACATAGTCCCATAGTTTTTTGGTGATCTCTGTCCTGGGAAGTTCTGTTGCTCCCAGAAACTCTGCCAGCTCATTTTTCAGCTTTACCGGTTTCATCAATCCTTTTGCTTCTGCCATTTTTAACTCCTTTATATTTAAATTTATGGATTAATTATTGCATTTCTTACCAATATCGACACAATTCAAACAACAATTGATATAAAGATATCATCATTTTCGCATATTAAGTCAAGTTGAGTCCTATTGTGAAAGTTGTAAAACCATCTTCATCCAATTACACTTTTATCACATCACATTTACCTCTTCTTAACCTGCTGGTTTCTCGTCATTTCCAATCTATTCCTGTCCATTTCTGTCCCTCATATACTTACACACCATAATTCCGACACATTTCTCCCTAAAATTGTCAGAATCTGTTCTTAACTGACGCAAAATTGACGCATTCTGGCAAAAAAATAAAAAAAAGGATGTTAGGCTGTTGTCCTAATATCCCTTATTCATTGAATATAAATGGTGCGCCCGGCAAGATTCGAACTTGCGACCTACGGATTCGTAGTCCGGCGCTCTGTCCGGGCTGAGCTACGGGCGCATGGAAATTTAATTGAATTTTGTACAATTAATAAGCTATAGAGAGATAGATGTCAACCGTAAGGTTGTATATAAAACAACGTCAGGGTTTAATTAAAGAGCACGTAAACCGTTTTCGATGTTCGCAGCTTGGCCGATTGAAGATGATACCATCTGCCTATTATTGTATTTCATATTTTTTCGGGAAACTACACACTTTTTATTCACACATGACTTTAACTCTAATTTATGAGCGAAACCCACACAGAATTCATGAAACTGGCCTTGAAGGAAGCTAAAAAATCTGGGCAAAAGGCCGAAGTTCCGATAGGTGCAGTACTTGTCGCCGAATCCGAGGACATTCTCTCCCGGTCACACAACCAGACCATTAGCCTCGCAGATCCGACGGCACATGCCGAGATAATAACCTTGCGCAAGGCGGCACAAAATGTTCTGAATTACCGGTTGTTAAGCACGACCTTGTATGTTACTATTGAGCCTTGCATCATGTGCATGGGAGCGATTGTCCACGCCCGGGTGGCCCGGGTTGTTTTCGGCGCCCATGATCCCAAGTGGGGCGCTGCCGGGTCGTTATACAATTTCGCCGATGACGATCGATTGAATCACCAACCGGAAATCATACACGGTATCTGCGAAGACGAGTGCAGGACGCTGATCCAGGATTTCTTTAGAGCAAAACGGATTAAACCTGCTAAATAGAACCAAGGTTAAGCGGTTCAACGTTCAAGGTTCCGGGTTGATGAGCCCAAACGGGCTCAATCAAAAAGAGTTACGCCCCCTATAAAGACGGCAAGTAATTTTCACCCAATGGGTGCAAGAGACCGATCCTGATCTTGACTTGTAACGTTAAGAAATGTCAAGGTATTATAACCTTTGAACTTAGAACCCTGAACCTTAGAACCGATCGGTTTAGGTAGAACATAAATTTCAAAATGTTGACGATCCTTATTCGTATTCATTTGTATCCAAAAATCCCGTACCATTAAACCTTAAAAGGAGTCATACGTGTCGAATATCGTAATTGTTGGAACTCAATGGGGCGATGAAGGCAAAGGTAAAATCGTGGACCTTCTGGCCGAATATGCCGATTTGGTTGTTAGGTTTCAGGGTGGAAACAACGCAGGTCATACCATGGTGGTGGACGGAGAACAGTTTATCAGCCATCTGGTCCCTTCGGGCATTTTGCAGAAAAAAGCCTGTCTTATCGGAAACGGCGTGGTAGTTGATCCTGCAGTCCTGGTGGAAGAACTCGACAAATTAAAAGACAAGGGCATCGACACAGGGCCGGCGCTGCTAAAAATCAGCGAAAAAGCCCATGTCATCATGCCCTATCACAAGCAGATCGATCTCGCCCGGGAAAGAATGAAGGGGGATCAAAAGATCGGCACCACCGGGCGCGGAATCGGGCCCTGCTATGAAGACAAGGCCTCCCGGAGGGGAATTCGATTCGTCGAACTAATCGATGCCGAGGTCTTCAGAGAAACAGTACGTGCCGTACTCGAAGAAAAAAATTTCTATCTCGAGCACTATCTTTCCGCTGAACCCTTGGATCCGGAACCAATTATCGATCAGTACCAGGGTTATGCAGAAAGACTTGCACCCCACGTCGTCAACATCTCCATTGTCATGAACCAGGCTCTCAAAGCCGGAAAGCAGATCCTGTTCGAGGGTGCACAGGGCACTCACCTCGATATCGATCACGGCACCTACCCTTTTGTCACGTCGTCGAACACCGTCTCAGGCAATGCCTGCTGCGGCGCCGGTATCGGCCCCAAAGAGATCACCGGTGTTATCGGAATCGTAAAGGCCTATACGACCCGTGTGGGAAGGGGTCCTTTTCCCACTGAACTTTTCGATGAAATCGGCGACACGCTCCAGAAAAAAGGCGCGGAATTCGGCGCCACAACCGGACGAAAGCGACGGTGCGGATGGCTGGACACCGTTCTGCTGCGAAACGCAGCACGTCTCAACGGCCTCACAGGTCTCGTGATCACCAAGCTGGACGTATTGGACGGCCTGGAGTCCCTTAAAATTTGTACCGGGTATGCATACAACGGCGAGACCCTTGACGACTTTCCGGCAAGCCTGAAAATTCTGGGGGCCTGTAAACCTGTTTTCGAAACTCTTCCAGGGTGGCCGGAAGATATATCCGGTATTCGGAAGATAGGAGATCTGCCGAAGAATGCAAGGCATTATCTGGACCGAATCGAAGAACTCCTGGAAACACCCATCGATATCGTATCCGTCGGTCCTGGAAGGGATGAGACTATCATTATCAATCATCCTTTTACCTAAAAATTCTAGATACCATGCCCGTAGAATCTGCTTTTAGATATGGGGGTTTTGGGAATTAAAAATATTGACAATTCGTTATGGAGCGCATAAAAAGACGGTACAAGTCGGGACGTGGCTCAGCCTGGTAGAGCACAGCGTTCGGGACGCTGGGGTCGGAGGTTCAAATCCTCTCGTCCCGACCAATAAAAACAATACGAAAAGCCGCTGTTTTAGCGGCTTTTTTTATCCTCATAGTTGAGGTTATGTCTGATCTTCGGCTTCAGGACCTTAAACAGCGGGTTATTTTTCCGACACTCTCTTGAAAACATACGGATACGGTTCAACAGCGCCAAGATCCGGTGTTTCAAACGGAATCGATTCGTGGGATCCTATGATCAAAATCCCGCCGGGGGCAAGCCGAGACAACACCTTTTCGAAAGCCCTTTTCTTCAGTTTTTCTTCATAATAGGTCAGGACGCTGTTCCGCAAAAAGATAATGTCAAAATCCCGCCCCGGAGGGTCGGACAGGAGGTGGTGAATTTTCCAGGAAATGTTTTTTTTAAGGAAATCTTTCACCTCGAAAAGTTTTTTGCCCGGCTTTTTCGTGAAATATTCAGATCGGATTTCCGGAGTGAGTTCTTTGAGACTTCCGGTAGAATAAATTCCGGCCCGTGCCCGCTGGAGATATGCAGGATTCAGGTCGGTGGCCGTCATCTCAAGGCTCGGAAGATACGAATAGTTCTTGCTTAAGCGATCCCAGACGATCATGAAGCTGTACACTTCATCTCCGCATGCACATCCCGCCGACCAGACCGAGATTTTTTCGTTGCGCCTTTGGATAATTTCCGGAAGCAGGATTTTTTCGAGGGTCTCCCAGAATCTTCGGTCCCGAAAAAAGCGACTAATGGACACGGTCATCAGGAGTTCACACGCATGTCTCGTTTCATCGTTTTGTTCCAGTTCCGCCAGAAGGGCCGCCATAGTGCGGCACCCTGATGCTTTCATATACCGGCCAATCCGCTTTTTAACTCCTTTTCTGACTTTGCGGTATCCTGACCAGGAAAATTCAAATCGATTAAGGAGTTGACGGAATTGCGCATCATTCATACAATTATATTTATCTTTACCGGCGGATTGTGCAAGGGTTATTTTCGAATCTCCCTGTCAGAAAAATGTGGATCTGTGCAGGGAAAAATATGGGTGGAAAGAAAGGGAGAATCGTTTATGAACACAGAAAGGTTTGAATATTTAAAAAAAGATTATGTCCAGGGATTTCCGGAAACGTGCGGGTTCAAGCCCCAGCGGGTGGCCGACGGAATATTCGAATCCAGCCTCGAAGTCCGGCCGGTCCACAGCCAGCAGGACGGATTTGTACACGCCGGCGTGATTGCGACCATGGCGGATCATACCGCCGGATACGCCGCCTATACAACAGTTTCCGAAGAGTTTCGAATCCTGACCATCGAATTCAAAATTAATTTTTTCAAGCCAGCTGTTGGAGAGCGCATCGCCTGCCGCTCAAAAGTCGTTAACAACGGCCGAAAGATCAAAGTTTCAGAGTCCGAAGTCTTCTCCATATCCGACGGTCAAGAAAAACTGGTGGCCAAAGCATTGGTCACTTTAATCGCCGTGCCGGCCTCCAATTATACCTGAACCGAGGGTCCGAATTTTGCTGCAACATACAGGATAAAAAAGGGGCGACCCTTATGGATCGCCCCTGTGAGAAGGTGGGGAAGATAGGTTGCCTCGCCAACAAAACCCAACCGATTTTCATGGTTTCCCGCAATGCCGTTATTAACACTGGGATATATCTTTGCGTTTTATTTTTGTTTTGAAGATGCCCAGTAGAAAAGATGCACGCACACCCGAGAAGCTTTTTTTGTTTGTGTTTGTATTTATATACATGCCAAAACCGTGCCAGGCATAACGCCCTTTCAGCAAAATTTTTTTAATTTTAATTCCAATAGGTTATCCTATCAGTCGATTTTTCCCCAACCCGCAAATTGACAATATTCGGCAATTCACGTGTCATTTTTTGACAAATTTGAGGCATTTTTAACCGGTTACGGGGTAAAAAATATCCAGATAGCGGGGAATCGACTGTGAAAATCTTTTCATAATTTTTGAGTTGTTTACTTCACATTTTACACAATCTACAAAAAATGAGACGGGTGGGTCATTGCGCCCGGGAAATGGTAACCATTCAATATTTAAGCCATTAAACGATAACCGTTCAATTTTTAAGGATTTTGCACGATTTTTGCATAATATTTTACTCTTTCCGTCTATTCTTTTCCATATTGCTTTCAGCCCGGAGGACACCATGAAGACTATCGATACCAGAGAACACCAAACAATTAAATTGGCGTCAGGAGCTGGGGAAATCCATGGAATATGGAACGACGACATTTTCTTGTCGAGATTAAAACTCCTGATCATCATGGCCAAAGCCTATTTAAACGGTTGTCCGCTTGGAAACTTCAGGAAACAGGCAGTGATGGAAAATTCAAACCATGTTTTTTATCAGTCTTTGAATCTTGTCTATGACTGGACCTTTTATAAACGCCACAGCCCGGATAGACCGGCAGACAGTGCCGGCAGAGAAAAATCACTACCCGTCAACAAATTCCGTCAGAGGGTTCAGCGTCTTGCCGTTATGACCCGAGCTGTTGCCCAAGACCGTCGTACGGTGGATCCTTCCGAAAAAAAGGCCCTCAGGGACAGTTTGAATGCAATCAGCAAGGCCCTTTCCTTTGACTTCGAGATCAACCAAGAGAGCTTCTTGAGAGCAGCCTAATCCGAATATTTCATACTGACGCCCAATTACGGTGGTGCCACGCACCGCGGGACTCCCCCGTTCAATGGTAATTCTTGATTATAGGCCGCGCGCCGCTTCGCAACATTAAACACTCCCATACATGCCGCCCTTTTTCATCGGTGTAAAAAAAACAAAAAATTGAGTTTATATACAACTGCAATCGTGATAGTGGAAAAGAAAAAAAGAAGCCGTTGACTTCCGTTATCGTCTGTTAACATTAAATACGCTAAATTCCGTTCCGTTTATGAACAAACAAACAAAATTTCAGGCATTGATCGTGTTCGACATGGACGGAGTTATTGTCGATGTTTCAGGGTCCTATCGAGAGACGGTAAGACAAACCGCCAGATTGTTTTTCAAAGGTGCGGGTTCTTGGGAACGTCTGCCCGATCCATTGTTTCCCTTGACCGATCTTGCCAGAGTCAAACAGAGCGGCGGCCTCAACAATGACTGGGACCTGACATTTTTGGTCATCAATCTTTTGTTCACGTTGGTGAAGGACGCTGCCCATCCGGGAGATTTAGCCCCCTGGTCCGGATACCGAAAAGCCATCGGCCGGTGTGACGTGGCAGCCCTGGCCAAATTCTTGAAGTCTGAAAGAATGCCCGTCACCACACTGATGAATAAAACCGGAGGGGCGGAGAATGAATTCGTTGCCACCCTTTATACCAAAGATGTGGGGAGCGGGAATATTATCAAACAGATTTTTCAAGAGATCTATCTCGGCAAAGACCTGTTCGAGTCCACCTATGGGATTCCGGCAAAAGTGTTTCATGAAAAAGGATACATAAACAGAGAAAAACTGTTGATCGACAAACACACCCTTGAATCCCTTTCCGAAAACAACATCCTGGCCATTGCTACAGGGCGGCCCAGAGCCGAGGCGAACTATCCTCTGGAGGTCTTTGACCTCCGGAAGTTTTTCTCGGATACCCGCACCCTCGACGACTGCCTCGAGGAAGAACGGAAAATATTCCAAAGGGAGAAAAGAAAGGTGTCCCTCAGCAAACCGAATCCCTACATGCTGGATGCCATCGAAGCGGCCCAAAAAAATAAAGTGTCAAAATTCTATTACATCGGAGATATGCCCGATGATATGGTGGCAGCATCAAAATCCAGAGCAGGTTATATAGGCATCGGAATTCTGAAGTCATCATCCGATAAAGAACGTCTGAAAAGAGATCTGATAGAGGCAGGTGCAGATCATGTTATCGAAGATTTTGAGGCATTGAGGAAGATCGTCGAAATATCATGAAATCAAAAGAATCTGTCAAAAACTATAGATGGGGCTATCTTTACGTGGTGACGGCCGCGTTCATGTGGGGGTTGTCCGGATCGTCGGCCAAGTTTCTCTTTAACAGCGGGATCACGCCCTATCAGCTGGTTCAACTTCGTCTGACAATCTCTACGGGACTCTTGTTTCTGTGGCTGTTGATTCGCCATCGTTCCCTGCTGAAAATAGACCGGAAAGATATACTCTATTTTGTGCTGTTCGGCACCGTGGGGATGGCCGGCGTCCAGTTTACCTATCTGTTTACCATCAGCAAAATAAAAGTGGCGGCCGCCATCTTGCTCCAGTATCTGGCCCCCACCTTTATCGCCATACATTCGGTTGTGTTCATGCGTGATAAACTTTCACCCGTAACCGTTATGGCCCTTGTGGGTGCGACATTCGGCTGCTATCTGGTCGTCGGCGCTTACAATCTGGAAATTCTTTCCATGAATATCGTCGGAATCATCAGCGGCATCCTGTCAGCCATAACCTTTGCCTGGTATTCGGTTCACGGCGAATACGGCATGCGCCGCTACAACCCGTGGACGGTGCTCTTTTTTGCGTTGTTTTTCGGAGCGCTGGTGTGGAATGTGCTGCACCCGCCCCTCGAATCCTTTATGCATGCCTACTCCCCGGTGCAGTGGGCATGGATTCTGTATATCGGCGTTCTGGGGACCCTTGTGCCTTTCGGTCTCTATCTGGAGGGCATCAACCTGATCCGCTCTACCCGTGCCAGCATCACCGCAACCCTTGAACCCATTACCGCCGGCATTATCTCTTATATCTTCCTCAACGAAATCATGGAAGTCGCCCAGATCACCGGCGGCGCAATTATCATCGTATCCATCATATTTCTCCAGCTGAACCAGGAACAAGACGATAAGGCGCCCGGCATTATTCGTGCCCAAAGCCACACCGACGAATATAAACGTTCGGAGTGATGGCCCGAGAAACCGTTCCAAAGCCTTATGGTGAGTTATTTTTGAGTCTTTTCTAAAAAAGCGGTTTGCGAAGCGGCGGATAAAATTTGGTGCGGTTCGGAGGAAAGTTGGACTTGCACAAATGAAGTGCCCCGCCGCATGCGGACAGGGTCTGCAAAAGGATAGCGCGAACCTATCCCTTACCCTGCCCCTCTCCCCAAGGAGAGGAAGCAGAAGAATTGCCCGCCGCAAGCGGTTGGGGTATACGACAGATCAGAAAAAATGCAACGCTTAATTTTTATTTGAGATTTTTTCCCGGTTTAAAGGTCACCGTATTTCTACCCTTGATTTTAATCTTTTCACCGGTCTGCGGATTACGTCCCATTCGGGTTTTTCGATAGACCTTACGGAAAGTTCCAAATCCTACCAGGGTCACTTTGCTGTTTCTTTTCTTCAGACCCACTGTAATACCGTCAATAAACGATTCTAATGCCGCTTTAGCCGCGACTTTAGAAATACTCGCATCCTTAGCCATTTTTTCAATTAAGTCTGCCTTTGTCATCGTTCCCCCTTTTCTAATGTTAAAAATTAGCGCAAACAACTTACGTTGAATAAGATTCAGTTACAATATATAATTTAGAAAATCAAGAAAAACCTTATATTTTTTAGTTTTACACAGGCGAACCGGTGTTATCTCTTGAATGACGCGGTTTTTTGCGGGTTGATATAATATTTTTTGAAGATTTTTTATGCTGGATTCAGGCGTTATTCACCCAAGTACTTTGTTCCAGGACTTCTATAAAATGAACGCTCTTTAGTCAAGTTATAATGCATCATCTCCATGGCCCGGAATCGCCCGTGGAAATTTTATCGGCCGATGGAGTGCCGGCTGAACCGGACGGTACACCCTTTAGAGCGACAGCCAGGTGCCGAGTTCTTTTTCCACAGCTTTCCGAAAAATTATGGGCGCCACGGCCATGTCATCTATGGCCAGTCCGAGATTAGCTGTCAGGGTCCGTTCTGCGTTGGTCTCTCTTCCTGGTTTTTGTCCGGTGACCAGTTCTCCCAAATCAGCATGAATTTTCGGAATATTCTGAAAATAGCCCATTTGCTGATATTGTCGCAGCTGCGGTGTGTCGTCGGTACAGAACTTGGCCGCCGCCTGCATGGCATCGGGATGCCAGTAGGAGTCAAAATCTACCAGTGAGGCAAAAGCGCCTTCGTCCAGCCACCCGGGCTGGATCGTGGAATGGGGTGTTTTTAGAATCGGACCTGCGGTAACAACAATGTCACAGCCGGTCACCGCTTCCCGAGGCGTACTCACCGGAACCACCTCCAGGTTAAAACGGGCACCGATTTCGTCAACATATCGACGGACGGCTTCGGCGTTCACATCGTAAGCCATAACGCGCTTGAGCGGAAACAGCGTGTTCAACGCCTCCACGTTGGTGCGCCCCTGAACGCCGCATCCCAGCACACCGACCACCGACGATTCCGGACGGGCCAGATAGCGCGCGGACAGTGCCGTGGCCGCACCGGTCCGAACAGCCGTAATCCATACACAGTCCATCACCGAAATAGGAATTCCGGTTTCAGGGTTATTGAGGATTAGCAGGCCGGTAATGTAGGGCAGTCCTTTCTGTTGGTTCCCCGGAAAACCACTCACCCACTTGACACCCGCTGCGTTCAAGGCTGGAATGTATGCCGGCATGGCGTGAATAAAATTGTCTTCACCACCGGGATGAATCCCGGTTTGGGAGGCATTTCCGTATTTCCGCTACCTTTTTCCCGGAAAGCGACTTCCAGGGCTTTGATAATTTCGTCCATTGTCAGTCCCGCGGAAACTACATCATCCTGGGAAAGATAGAGTAATTGATTCGATTTCATGTCTACTCCTTGTTCGTTATTTACTCAGTAAATATCCGGGTCCACATGAACGGTGATGCGGTCGAAGTTGCCCACATCTTCGCTCAGGCATTTTTCCACAGCCTTTGCCAGACTTATGCCCGTCTAGTACGGTCAGTCGACCATCGACGACAATGTGTATTTCCATTTGATAACGGCCCCCGGAAGTCCGAACTTTGAGATCATGGGTGGCGTTCACCCCGTTTACGGCCAGGGCACAGTTCCTGATCCGGTCGATGACTTCGCGCCCAGGGGCGGTATCGGTGAATTCATGCAAAGCCTCTTTTAAAATCTCCAGACCGACTTTTACGATGAAAAAGGAGACCAGAAGTGCTGCGAAAGCGTCGAGGAAATACCACGACGGCTGTATTTGAGTTCCTGCGACGCCGACCAAAACAGCCACCGAGGACAGGGCATCTGAACGGTGATGCCACGCGTTGGCCACAAGCAACCGGCTGTTGATGCGTCGTCCGGTGCGAACTGTGTACTGATAAAGGACTTCTTTCAAAACCACAGATACACCGGCCCCCATCAACGCCAGAGTCGTGGGATGAGATTCGGTATGACTGTAGATATTGAACGCGGATTTGATCCCCAGGTACAACGCCGTTCCGATGAGCACAATCCCCACAAAAGAAGATGCTAACGTTTCAACGCGAGCATGACCGAAATGATGCTTCTCGTCCGGCGGTTTAAGACGAATCTGGAGGCCGATCAGAACCGCTATGTCCGTAAAAAGATCGGAAATCGAATGGACGGCATCTGCGATGAGGGCCTGACTGTTGCCGAAAATCCCTGTCATCACCTTCAGCAGGATTAAAATTGTATTGACGAGAACACCGACGAGTGTCACTATTCTACCGTCTCGGGTCGATTCTGTCATGGATTCATGCATACTTTAAAACACCAGGGGCTCAAGCCTGATTTGCGAGGTTGCTTTTATCTGTCGATCCATAGATAGCACTGATAACAAAAATGTGCCAGCCTTTTAAAGATCCACAGCAGGGACCCGATCAACTTACGTTTTTCAGAAAATCGATGGAAATCCCATGAAAAGACATGGCTTGCTTGAAATACATATCGCTGTAATCCTTTTTGGGCTCTCCGGTCTGTTCGGAAAGTTATTAACGCTGCCGCCGTTGGTCATTGTCTTTGGAAGGACTTTTTTTGCCTTCCTTACGCTGAGCATTATACTCGCCGGATTCAAAATACCATTTCGTGTAAACTCGAGACGGGATTTTTTCGTTCTTATTTTGCTCGGGAATTATATTGGCCGTACATTGGATCACGTTCTTTCACTCGATTCAGATTTCCACAGTTGCCGTGGGTCTGCTCACATTTTCAACATTCCCCATATTCGTCACGTTTATGGAGCCGGTTTTCTTCAAAGAAAAAATTCGTCCTTTCGATATTTTAACAGCAGGTTCCGTTGCTTTCGGATTGCTCTTGGTTATTCCGTCATTCGATTTTCAAAACAACATCACCCTAGGCGCATTTTGGGGAACCCTATCGGGATTTACATTTGCCGTTCTATCCATATTAAATCGAAAATACGTGAGCACCTATCCTCCGATTTTGATGGTTTGCTGCCAGAACGGGATGGCAACCCTGATATTGCTTCCCTTTATGTTTTTTGAAACTTGGGTGCTCCAGCCGGCTGATTATGTCTTGCTGCCGGTCCTCGGCATTTTTTGTACGGCCTTGGCCCATGTGCTGTTCATCAAGAGTCTCGTTCATATCAAGACACAGCTGGCAAGCATTACCGCATGCCTGGAGCCCGTTTACGGAATCATTTTCGCCTTGTTTTTACTTGGAGAAATTCCGGATGCAAGAACGATTTTAGGGGGTGGTATCATGCTCGGCACCATTGCCCTGGCGACAATGAAACGACGCTCGAGTTAAAATTCAAATAAAGAATCATAGCCCATGGGACCCGGCTTTGGTTTGTCACTGAAAGCGGCTGTTTTTCCATATATCAAGTGCCTATGTCTGGTTAGCCGGTTAGCCCGTTGTCCAGTATTAAATTACGAGCTAACGGGCACAACGGGCCTACGGACACAACCTTTTTTAACTTTAGCTCACTTTTAACTTTAGTTCACTTCAAACTTTAGTCACTTCTCCGTTAAAACCCAAGCCCCTTGAGAAGTCCCTTGATCTGTTCACCGATGTCTTGGGGCTCACCCTTTTGACCATCGCCAGGCAGCAATTGTTTTTGCAAATCCGGAAGGCTTCTTTCTATTTTCTGCTTAAGGATACTTTCAAGATCCGGACGAAATTTCGGGGAAGAAAACGTGCCCGTAACCAGCACCGGCACCATCAGTCCGGAACGCTCCTGGGTGTCCCCCTGCCCCTTGAGGGTGCCGACGAACTTGGGTTCTACCCTGAAATCAAGGTTCTCGCTGACAAGGTCCGCCGTTCCTGAAGCCGTCAATCGAATCAGCGGTGATATGAGGGTCGTATTGGCGGTATTGACAAGTCCCTGTTTGACGGTAAACGGAGCATGAAGTTCGCTAAATTCGGTTCGCCCCGTCTCTTCGGTTTTCTCGGCCAGACCAAAAGCGGCTTTGACGTTGTTTGCCATCCCCGCTAAATCGATGCCTTTTATGGCGCCGTCTTTAAACAGAAGATCGCCGTTCCCGTTCAAGGTCTTTTTGATCTGTTTCGCATCATCCCCCGTCATGCGTAAGATTTATGTTTGCCTTCAAGTTCCCTTCGAGAAAATCCTTATTTAGAACATCTATAAAAAGCGGCCCTGCCTGAACCCCTTTTAATTTCAGTTGGACATTGTCCGGGGCACGTCTTTTTGCACACTGAAACGCCCATGGCCCAGACAGATCACCCTGATACAACGACATGGTCATGGAGCGCAGATTGAAAACACCCATTTTTCCCTATGAGCTTAAAATGAACGTTTTCAATTTTAGCATTCTTGACCTTGAGTTTTCCGATTTTCACCGTACCGTCAATGGAAAGCCTGCGCAGCAATGAATAGTCGGTCTTCTTTTTCACCCGGGCAGCGGCGGTCTTGGTTTGTTTGTCCATTCCTTTTCCCTGGCTTGGCGGCGGCAGGTATCGATCCAAATCAATCTTGTCCAGGTCACACTTAAACGTCACCGACGGCTTTGAAAAATTGCCGACCTCCATGGAAATATTCAGTTTCGACTCATCCAGATCCATAATGCCGTTTGAAACCGAAACCCTCCCGGCGTCTCCCTTGATCCCGGCTTTGAAAGCCATGAGATTAAAAGCCTTGGGGTCAGATGTCGCCACTGGAAAGGCTTTGCCCATGGCACCCAGAAGTTTTCGAGGCGAAAAGGGAGATATCTGAATATCGACGTCAAATTTTGGGAGAACCGCCGGGTCCACTACACTGCCCTTGAGTCCCACATCCATTTGTCCCAGAATGTTGGCCGTAAGATCCAGGGGAATCGTTCCTTTGCCCACCGCTTTTCCCGACAGGCCCCACCCTCCCCTGAATGGAAAAAGGCCGGTTGTCGAGACGGGCGGAGACGTCAATCAGAACCGGTCTATCCATGGAGACATCTTGAAGCCGAAGGCTTACATCGGAGATTTCCTTCCGTGTTTTTTTACCGTGATCCAGCCAGACGACGGATCCATCTGTAACGGCGAATTCACCCCACGGTAAGCCCTTTGAGAACAAAACCGATCCGGCGCGTCGGCGTCCCCGGACACTGAGGAACACCGGACTCGGGTTTTGCCTTCGAATTTCCCAGTTAACCCGACCGTCTTTACGGGTTTCCAGAACCACACGTGCGCCGTTTAAAATAAAACGCTTGACCTGAATGTCCTTAAACAAAAGGGGAAGCAGCTTGACCCTAACATCAAAAGACTCCACCACAACAAAGTCTTTTTCTTCAAACCCGGGGAGACTCCCCAGATGAAGGTCGGAAAACGATACGCCGGCCCAGGGGAAAAGAGAAAGACGAAGGTCATCACCCAGGGTGAAGGTGCGTCCCGTGGCTTCGGATACTTCTGCTTCAATCCAAGGTTTGTACCGTTTGACATCAATGAACCTCGGAATAAAGACCAGGGCTGCAACCACGACGACCATCAAGCCGCAGCCGACAATTAACACCCGTTTTATGGTTCGATTCATAATCCTCCCCTTAATTCAAAGCCTGTTTTTTTGTTGGTACGATCCGACCAGAAACGGTTTTTTAAGACCGTTCGTCCATGGACGGATCAGAAAGCCGTTTTACCGGTTTTCTTTATCTCTTCTTCCGTGTCCTCGCTTTTCTGCCGTTCCCTGGATAACAATTCTTCCAGATTGGGAACGTAATAGATCATGGTGTGATATTCAGGGTTGCCATATCGGTCATCATGGATCGATACAATTAAAATTGATCGGCCACTCCTCCCAGTATAATGACTTGCCCTTTTTACCAACCCATTGGACGGTTTTTGCTTTTCCGTATTTTTCTGTAACCACATCTATGATATCCGACCCTTCCTGTTTGGATTTTATATAAAAATACAATGCTGGGTGTAGTTTGAGAAATACCAACTCAACGTAATTGAACGGTACATTTTTTTTCGAGCATAACGATACGTCAATTTTAGGGTATTATGTTCGACGCGTTCACCCTATCGGAGAATTCAACTTTTCGTTTATTTCATATAATTGCGGGAAAAAATTTCCGTAAAAATCCAGTATAGTTTATGGTTAGATCCAACGTATTCCACCGTTCAATGGCATCGGAGCCAAGTCTGTCTTTAGCTTTTCTCTGACGTCCTTGGAAATTTCAGAGTTTTCACCCCAGATTGAAAAACGTAATCCCTTCCGGTTCTTTGGTTGCAGAGCGCGGTTTATTAATTTCTCTTTTGCCCCAATAATTGACCAGAACAACAATCAAAATTAAAACAATTACGGATATGACAGCTGCTAAAGCTTGAAACTTCCTATTTTTAAAAAAAGACATAACATCTTCTCCTTTGATCAGACAAAAAATATGCGTAGATGGGTTTGACGAGTCAATATTATCTCATGAATTTAATGTTTTTTCAATGCAATGGTAAATTTTCATCTCCTTCGTTACCTGCCCGCCGTACAAGACTTTGGCCGGAGGGTCAAGGGCTCGCAGTAGACAACGAAGGTTTATCCCGTGTTATCAGCGGGCTTCGTTCCGGATGCCTTGTATCCGGGGCATCCGGAACTTTCACTCAATCAGGGTAAAACCGAATGTTTTCACTTGATAAAAGATAAAATTCAGATATGATTTAATGAAACCGTTAAAAGTCTTTACACGCGATCCGGAGGTCAGGTCAAATGGTCGGAAGACGCAGATTCTATATATTCCTTTTCGTTCTGCTTTGTGCAGATCTTTTCTTCGTTCACCGGACGTTTCCACAAAACCGCCAAAATTCTGTGGCCGACACCGTTCAAAATAAGTTGACCTTGGATCACGCCGTAATGTGTGAAGAAGTAAAAGATAAGACCCCCATAAACCAGGCCGTTGTTTTTTCCATCAAGATCGGAAAGGTCTCCTGTTTTTCAATGTTTGATCCGGTTCCTGGAAAAACGTTCATTTATCATAAATGGTTTCATAAGGACACCCCCAGTACAAATAAAAGACTGACGCTTCATTCACCTCGCTGGGCGACCTACAGCAGCATTCAGCTTCGAGAAACCGACAAAGGGCCATGGCGAGTTGAAATTTCCGACCAGAAAGGCAATCTTCTTTATATCTTGAGATTCAGTATCACCGACTGATCAGACTTGGAACCTGCTTATGTCTTTTTTTGCGAGCATTCGCTGGCAGGATATCATCGATATCCTGTTAAACAGCTACATCCTTTTTCGGCTCTATGTGCTTTTTAGGGAAACTTATGTCTCAGGGTCCTTACAGGGCTTGCACTCCTCTGGATCTTTCAGCGGATCGCTGTATTTTCCGGACTCATCTTAACCAGTTGGGTCTTGCAGGGGAATTACTGCGTTTGCCGCCCTTATTATCATTATTGTGTTCCGAAATGAAATACGGAGTGTTCTTCAGGCAAAAAATTTGAAAGCCATCCTCTGGGGATTTCCCCAAAAAAGTGTCCCGACAACCATACAAATTATTGTCGACAGCGTAAATGCACTGTCCAAACGGCAAATCGGCGCTTTGATCGTTCTGCCTGCAAAGGAAGATTTAAAAGATATAATACAAAATGGAATTCCCACTTCAAGGCCTGGTGTCCAAGGAGATGCTCACCAGCATATTCTGGGGGGAACAATCCTGTCCATGACGGAGCCGCCATAATCGAGGGAGATCGAATTGCCAAGGTCGGGGTAATACTCCCCTTGTCGTACAGGAGTGATCTGCCGTCACATTACGGAACCCGACACCGAGCTGCACTCGGATTGACGGAAACGACAGATGCCCTAACCGTTGTCGTTTCCGAAGAAACCGGGAAAGTGATAGTGGCCAAAGATTCCAATATCGAAGAGATTCATGGCAGTACGGCCCTTAAAAAAATATTACAGGAACACATGGGCGTGTATGAAGAAGAGAACGGTTATCCGCAAAAAGAAATATTTAAAATGAGCATCGCGGCCATCGTATCCCTTTTTTTTATCACCGGCATGTGGTTCAGTTTTTCAAAAGGTCTGGACACTCTGATTACCCTTGAAATTCCGGCGGAATATACCAAACGAGATCCCCAGGTTCGAAATTGTAGATGCATCTGTCCATACCGTCCGTCTTGATCTGGTTGGGTCCGGCACCTTGATCAAATCGATTCAACCTGAAAAGGTTCAGGTAAAACTGGACCTCGGGAATGCGGTGGTCGGCCGAAATGTTTTTTCCATTACACAGGAAAACATTACCCTGCCGCCTGGAATTTTTTTAAGAAAGATCGTCCCGTCTGTTATAGAAGTCACCCTCGATGAAACCATCAAAAAGGAAATTTCCGGTTCAGATCGACTGGGTTGGGGAGTTGCCGGAAGGCCTGATCCTTTTAGAGATATCTTTTAACCCTGAAAAAATCGAGGTCACCGGCGGAAAACGAATCTTGGAAAACCTATCGACCATATACACGGAGAAGGTTCACCTGGAGAATATGAAGATATCAGGTGCAATATTTGCGAATCTTGCCCTCACCCCCGCTTCCTTGAAAATCGCACCCGGATCAAAAGACAAGATAAGAATAGCGTATGTTATAAAACCCAGAATCGAGTAAATGGTTCAGGCGTACGTGTTCACGGGGTGTGCCCCCCCTGCTTCGGTCCGGATTATTCTCTTCTGAAAAGAAATTCCATAAAACCCGCCCGGCATATGAACGACTTGGCCGGGATAAAAGGCGCCATCATGGACAACACATCCCGGTTTTGGCGACTGCGTAAAGGCAGGTGAAGATGCGGTTGAGGCCGCAGTTGAATTCGAAAATTTTTCCCCGACAACAAAGGCGTTCGTCTCAGATGATCCATACTGATCGCCCAAAACCACGACCATGGCCATCCCCCCGGGCCTTAACAAGGCATGGCACAGCGTCACCAGACGCTTGACATCCGGGATCGTCCAGACGGTCGGCCAGCTCCCACAACAAAATTCCATCGAAACTTTTGAGGGGGGTAGTCGAGGTTGTCCCAGATTTGGTCCACGGGGTTGTCCCTTGCGAATGCACCGGTCAAGCCGGATGAACATATCACAAACATACAGTTTATTTACCCGGCTTGCGAAAAACCCGATATTCTCCTGGCACACCGGCCCCACATCCAGTAATTTATTCCCGGGCCGCTCCTCAAGATGTTCCACAAAAAGTTTCAGGGCATTGCTGGTGTACCCCACCGCCCCACGGTCTTGATTCAGATCCGTGTTTTTCCGATCTGCAGTGAAAGCGGCCAAGGATCAATTTCCCTTGCTGCTTTTGCCGGCCAGGATCATCGGTTCTTTGATGGGTTCGGAGGACATTTTTCCTTCCGGTTTTCCCGAAGGGGAAACGCTCTTCAACGGTTCACGTTCCATTTCGATGACGGCCTTCAGGTAGGCCCCGTCCTCCACCGAGATCGACTTCGCCTTGATCTCACCGTTAAAATCAGCCTCTTTGGTTATCTCTACTCTGCCTGTAGCTTTAATGTTTCCGGTCAGCCTCCCGCTTACGGTAACGTTGGCAGCAAGAATCTCGGCTTCCACCTGACCCTTGACTCCCACCGTCAGATGATGGGCTTTTACCTCAATACTCCCCTTCACCGAACCTTCGATGAGTAAATTCTCCTTACCGCGAATGGCGCCTTCGATGGAAATCTGATCTCCGATAACCGTCTTCCGGTCAACAGCCACCGGCTCGGCGGGGTGCCGGGGACTCGGCCGTTGCCTTCCTGTTTTTTTTAAGCATAGGATCTCCCCTTTAATTATAATGGAAAAATTTGGCCCAATCATATGTTAATGCCGGGGGCATGTCAATGTTTGAGTCCCATGCCAACAGGGTTAACGCATTTGATTTCGGTACAGCGAAGCGACGGCGTGTTTCTCTTCCAGTTGGGATTCAAATGGGTTTGCCCTTCCCGTGCCAACTCATACTATAGGGGCTTTTGTTTTTTTATCCGTTCCCTCTGCTCCATTAAACGATCCAGCCATTGGCTGTCATCTCTGAAATAGATTTCCCCAAGACGATTAAATTCAGCTGCCTGGGTAATGTTTCCCTTTCATGAGCCAGGCCTCGGACAGATAATAATAGTTCATGCCGCTGGCTGGGTTTAGATTGAGCGCCTGCTCAAGTATTCCGATGGCATCATCCGGCCGACCACGATCCAAAAACATCCGTCCCCTGATCGGTCAGCTGCAACGCTGCAAGGGCACGGGGGCTTGGTTTTTCCTGTATCGTCTCCGTTTTTTCGATTTGCCCGGGGCTCATCCCGGGTTGTTCTGCCGGCAACGGCGTTAAAACAGCCGGCGCACACCCTGCAAAGACCCATCCCAACCCCAGGAGACAAAACAACAAAAATGATTTAGAATGAATTGATAAAACCTTTGAGATCATCGATTATCCTTCCAATTTGACTTTTATTTGCGTGGATTTGACACGTGTCTGAAGGAACATGGCCGGCCAGAAAATATTCTTCCACAGGTTGGGGACATCTATTTTTTAAAGCCAGTTGTCCGCTCTCGGAACAGACAGTATCTTGAACCACACCCGGGAGGCATTTTGAACCAATCCCCGGATACATATTGAGGCAGGGCATTCATGAGATTGGCCCAGATGGGCAACGCGGCTCCGGCGCCTGAAGCGGATATGGAATCATTGTTATCAAACCCCAACCCATATCAAAGCCAAGATGTCCGGTGTGTATCCGACAAACCAAGCGTCTCTATAATCGTTTGTGGTACCGGTCTTTCCGCCGACCGGAAAAGATATTCCCATGGCTCTCATTGAACGGGCGGTCCCCGTCTCCACGACACTCCGCAATAAAGAGCTCATAATAAAGGCTTTTGCAGGGGTTATAACCTGTCTGATGCTCATATGCCTTTGTTCCAGAATTTTCCCGTTCTCATCCAAAACCTCTTTCAAGGACAACGGGTACGGGAGTACCCCATCAGCAGCAAAAACACAATACGCACGGGACAATTCCAAGGGAATCACCTCAGAGGAACCCCAGGGCAATGGATGGATACGGTTTTAGAGGCGTCGAAAATTCGAACTGTTTCGCCGTGCTGACAATCTTATCAAGACCAACCTTCATGGCCAGATCGACGGTTGCTATATTTATGGATTTTGCCAATGCCTGTCTCATACTCACATGCTTTACCACCATCGCAGTATAATTATGGGGTCGCCATTCCTTTCCATCGACTTCGTAGGTTATCGGTTTATTGGAAAGCATGGAGGCAGGAGTTAATTCATCCAATCCGCTCAAATACACAAACGGTTTGAATGCACTTCCCGGGCTGCCGCCGGGCCTGGGTAATTCGATTGAACTGGGTCAAACTGTAATCCCGTCCACCCACCATGGCCAGGATATAGCCTGTTTTGGGTTGCATGACGACGAGAGCCCCTTGGAGTCTTTTTTTGGGGATCTTTGCGATATAGCGCTGGGTTCGATTTTTCCAGTCGCTCCAGACCCCGCTTTAATGCTTTTTCCGCGGCCATTTGAACCTGAGTATCCAATGTCGTATAGATGGAAAGTCCAAGGCTCGACAGATCATCGGGAGAATAGAGCAGTTTGAGCTGATGGGAAAGATAATCCATAAAATACGGCGCAATTTTACCGTAGGCCTCGTACCCGACCGTTTCTATCGGCAACAACAACACGGTCTTCAGTTCTTCATCTGAAATCCATCCTTTCTCGTACATGGCATTCAGCGCCATGTTTCTCCTTTTTCGACATCGTTCTTTATGGATATACGGAGAATAATAGTTGGGTCCCCTGATAAGTCCGGCGATGGTTGCAGCTTCATTCAGAGAAAGGTCCATCACGGATTTCCCGAAATAGAAAAAGGATGCTTCACCAATACCGGATACGGCGACGGACGCTTTCTGCCCCAGATAGATTTCATTCAAATAAATTTCAAGAATTTCATTTTTCTCATACATAGTTTCTATGGTAAGAGACATAAAAAGTTCTTTTAACTTGCGAATAAAGCTTCTTTTCGGGGTCAGAAAATAGTTTTTAGCCAACTGCTGGGTAATGGTCGATCCACCTTGACGTATGGAAGCATGCCGCAAGTTGGTGTAGATTGCCCTTAAAATCCCCCTTGGATCCAGGCCCTTATGCTGGTAAAATCGGCTGTCCTCTATGGCCAGGACAGCATTGATGACATGCTGGGGGATCTCATCGATGGAGACGATCCGCCGCTGTTCACGATCCGGGCCAAAGAATAACATCACCTCCTCCGGCTCGATCTCCAGAATCGGCATCGGCTCACCCGTGTTTAAATGGGCAATCGATTTTATCCGGTTTCCCGAAAACCGAATACGAACCGGGACGCCTTCTCTGTGTCTGGAAAGCAGGGTTAAATCATAGAGAAAAAGCTTCACCACCGATGCCGATGTATACAGTTCACCTTTGTTCCGGGGATTACGGTCAACTTGCCGGTACCCCAGACGACGAAGCTTTTGGATGAAAAGTGTACGATTTATTTGTTGCCCGGGATACAGGAGGGTGGTATCGGAAAATACTTTTGACGGGATATGCCATCGCCGACCTGAAAATCGTTGGTCGATCTGGGATGAAAGGTGCCAGCAATATAAAAATATACCTCCCCCCATGAGAACGGCAAGGGGCAGCATCCACTTTAACAATCGTATTAAGATAACGCCTATGGATCGTTTCTTCTTTGTCATCTATATTTTGATCAACGGGTAAACAGTCTGTTAAGAAACGTATCGAGTTCCGGTTTCAACAGGATTAAAAGAAAACAGCAACGACAAATGCAAAACAGGTCTTTTGCCGATGGCCTTAAGACCTGTTTGTGGCGGGAACGGAATTACAAATAGAATCCTTTGCAAAACGCCCTTTCGGATAGTATGGGTGATGAACTGTTTGCTGGTTGAAAACAGGTTTGTTATGGATTCATACACCTATCAACAATAAGATATAAAATCTGCCGTTAATAGACGACAACCAATACCGATTTGCGAATAACGCCGAACAGCGTATCGACTCGCTTCGGGTATTGGACCATCGGCAACATCAAGCTTTCAAATAAACGCCTTTATCAACGGACTTGATTTGTCCTCTCTTCTTTGCCTTATATACAATATTTGCAATCTTTTTTGCATCATATCCGGTTATCTCTTGTATCCGGACGATGGGAACCCCTTTTCGGTAGCGATAAATAACCCCTATCACGGTATCAAAAGCTGTTTTTGCACCGGTTTTCTTTGCTGGTGAAACTTTTTTTTCTTTTGTTTTCCGTTCAGTCTTCTGTGTCCCGATCTTATCGATCGCCTTCATCAGGGATTCCGTCTTTTTTATGAGTGCCGTGAGTTCTTTGTTAACAGCCTGGAGATCTTTTTTCAGATTCTTCATTCCCGCTACCCCCTCTTTATTATTATTTCTTAATTGTCCACTCTCTCTTTTAGCTCTTTTCCGCACTTGAAAAACGGAAGGCGCTTGGCCTGAATTTTAACCGGTTCTCCTGTTTTGGGATTCCTGCCGGTATATGGTTTGTACTGTTTGACAAAAAACGAGCATAGACCACGAATTTCTACCCTGCCGCCCTTGGCCATAGCCTTCGATATCTTGTTAAAAAATACGTCGACAACCGCCACAGCTTCGTTTTTTGTTAACCCTGATGTTTCTTTAAGCGCCTCAACGAGCCCAAATTTATTCATCCATAACCTCCATTTGATCGGGTTGAAGATTTCCTGAAAACCGGTTGAAACGGGATTTACCCGTGGCATCAACACTCGGCAGGAGATCTTCGGTTGTAGGAATTTTATCCATTTTAATATCTGCTTGTTTGTTTAATTGTCCCTTTACGGCCCTCCTTTGGGCTATAGGATTCATCCGGCAAAGCAAATTTCAGTTCAAACCCTCAAGTTTTACAGCAGTGAAGAACGCCGTCGTTGCCGTTTTGTACTGAAACCAATGATGAAGCCCAGTATAAGTACGCCTGCTCCGCTTAAAAACCATTTAATATTTTTATTCCAGAGAAGTTTTGTCAGATCCTCTTCATATTTATTTGCTTTTTGGGTCTGTTTCCCTAATTGTGCACTCATTTTTTTATATTTTGATTGAAGATCAAGAAATTCAGCAGACGCTGTTTTCAGTGTTTTATAGGATGTATTCACGGCTTGGAGTCTTTTTTTTGTGACAGTGAGTTCGTTGCCAAAGGCTTTGTTTTCCGCTTTTAATGTCTTGTTTTCTTCCAGAAGCAATGCGTCTTGAGCCAAAACTGCCTGGTGTTTGTTCTTTAATAGTTCCAATTGGATGCTGCTGGGTATTTTATTCGTAAGAAAACGGCTGACAACCCATCCTTCCTTGCCATTACCCAACCGGACCTGGGTCCATTCTGCACCGGGTTTTAAGACCTCAACTTTTTGGCTGATACTTAGCAGGGCGATTATTTTTCGATCATTTGCCGGTCCTGTCCGCAGTGTTATTTTCATTTTGTCATTAATATATTTTGTTTCAGCCATTACTGCCGTTGAAAATAAAACCAGACATATTCCGACAATTCCAAATGTTTTTATAATCGGTTTCATGGGTGTCACACTCCGAAAAATTAAATATCCGGGTCCAGAGAGCCCGGTTTTGGATTACTCTCTGGAAGGGGATTGTTTTTCAATAGATCCAGATATCAAGTGCCTGAAATGAGCTAAAATGCCTTTCAGTGCAAATCATTATTTAATTAAATAGAAAGTGCCAAGGGCATATATATCAACCATGGCCCATCGGAGATCCCGCTTCGCGGGGGAGGACCAAGTTTTTCAAGATTAAACAAAAATGAATCATAACCCGGGTGAAAAGTCAATAATCATTTCGTTTTCGGGAAGTTACGAAGCCATCCATCCTTTCCCATCTCAATTAAGATCAGCCTTCAGCCACTACCATGGGTCGATTTACGCGGTCTGTCCAAAACCTCTCTTATCTTTTTTGAAAGATTTTCCATGTTAAAGGGTTTTTGAATAAAGCCCTCACAGCCTCGCTCCAGGATTTCCGTTGCCTGACCGTTAATACTGTAACCACTTGAAAGAAGAACCTTGACTTTGGGATCGATCTTTTTTACCTGGTCAAAGACTTGACCTCCGCCCATATTGGGCATAACCATGTCCAGAATAAGCATATCTATTGAATGGCTTTGCTCCATGAATATCCTGATCGCGTCCCGGCCGCTTTTTGCTTCGAGCACCGTGTATCCAAGTCTTTCAAGCAACTGAACACCGACATCGATGACCAGCCCTTCATCATCCACAAGCAGAATGGTTTCGTTTCCCTCCATAATTCGCTCGGAAATTTCCGAAATTTTCCGGATCGATTTTTCGGAGGCCGGAAGATAAATATTGAAGATAGCGCCCTGTCCTATCTTAGACTCAACATCGATATATCCGCCGTGCCCCTTTATAATTCCATATACCGATGCAAGGCCAAGTCCGGAACCCCGGCCCAATTCTTTGGTGGTGAAGAACGGTTCAAAAATCCGATCCATGGTTTTCTGATCCATGCCCATGCCGACATCCTGGACTTTCAACAAAATATAGTTGCCGGTTTTAGGTTTATAGGGTTTATCTCCAATATCTTCGTGGGTGACATTCAAGGTTTTCAAAAAAAGATCTCCACCCCCTGGCATGGCATCGGCAGCATTGATAAAAAGATTCATGAGAACTTGCTGAATCTGTGCCTCGTCTGCCAAAACGGAGGATAGATTTTCGGCAAATTCCCGATGAATCACGATCTCTTTTCGGGTTCTCCCAAATGTCACAGAACTCTCTTTTACGAGTTGGTTTAGATTTATGGGCCGAACTTCGTACTTACCTTTTCTTGCGTATCCGAGAAGCTGACTGGTCAGTTTAGAACCGCTTTGAATCAGTTTTTCAATATTTTTTAATTTTCCGTAAAAAGGACTCTCTGTTCCGATATCATATAAAATTAAAGAAATATTTCCCAGCATCCCCATCATCAGATTGTTAAAATCATGGGCAATACCTCCGGCCAGCGTTCCAATGGCTTCCATCCGTTCGATATAGTGCAGCTTAGCCTCAAGCTTTTTCTTCTCCGAGATATCCCGAAGAATCACCAGTGTACCGATGGGGTTTCCTTTATGATCATTATAGCGTGAAGCACTGATACTTACATCCACTAAACGTCCGTCTTTTGTATAGCGTTTAGTCTCAAAACCATGGCATGGGGTTCCGTTTTCCACAAGATTTTTAATTATGGCCATGGTGGATTCGCTTTCGGATTGTGGAACAAACGGCATGCGTTTCCCCCCCATCTGCTCCAAAGTCCATCCGAATATTTTCGTGAATGCGGGACTGATATATACGGTTCTCCCTTTCAGATCATACGTAGCGATGGCATCTGCTGACGAGTGAAGAAGAGAACGATAAACCTGTTCCGCACGCTTGGCTTTCGAATAAATCTCTTTGTTCTTGTCCTCACTTTCTCTCAGTGCTTTTTCCGTTCGATTTCGATGGTCGATCTCTTCTTGCAAGATTGTGTTCATGGAAGAAAGGATGCTTACTTCAATCTTTTCTGCAAAATAAATGGCACAAAGGGCTAAGAAACCTGCCAGAAAAAATATAAGATGAAGATATCTGGAATATCCCAGCGGTTTGAATCTCATCAAGGAGATGGTATGCCACTCTGTGTATGCGCCAAAAACGAAGAATATTATCGCCATGGTAAAGAGATATATGCTTGCAAATCTTATTTTTCTCATCAAAATCACCGCATTGTAGCGCTGTTATGCGTTACCTTATGACCTTCGGGGCTGTTGTTGTATATTGTAATTTATACCTGAATTGAGGATTTCAAATTGCGCCGGTGTATTTTAAAATAGTGTTTTTAGGAGGTTATCTTGAAAACATTTACACCTTAAATGATGCCAAACAAAATGGAAAAAGATTATATGTGTTTAATTTATCAACCATTTTGAAAGTTCAAATGTATTTTATAATGCTTAGATAATTGAGATATATAATGGGGATCTGGGGCATCCTCGACTTTCAATATTTTAGGGTTATAGCAGATTCCAAAACGAAATCAATATATTTTAGAAGATCTTATTTTAAAAAGATACCCCTTGACATCAATTATTTATGACAGGTAAAAATAACATCATGTCAGAACCGGCGTTCATGCCATTGGGATTTCAATCTCCGGAAAGGATGAAACCAGAGTCCGAATATGTTTTCCATTCAAACAGGTCTTGAAAATTTTATTGATTCTCCACCCCGTTGGATACTCGGGAATCGAATTGGGCTGCTGTGCAATCCTGCTTCTGTGGACAGAAATTTTTCCCATGCCGGTGAACTGATCCGTCGTAAATTTCCGGATCGACTTAAAGCCTTATACTCACCCCAGCACGGATTCTTTGCAGAAAAGCAGGACAACATGATCGAATCCAATGATATGGTCCACCCATCATCTAAGATTCCTGTTTTTAGTCTTTACGGCCGGACGCGAATCCCGGAGAAAACCATGTTGGATCCCATCGACATCCTGATAATCGACCTGCAGGATGTTGGCACACGGGTTTACACCTTTATCTACACCGTGTCTTACTGCCTCGAAGCCGCAAAAAAGTACGGGAAAAAAGTCGTGATTCTGGACCGTCCGAATCCTGTAACCGGCTCCATGACCGAAGGAAACCTTTTGACAGGCGAATGCGCTTCCTTTGTTGGAAGATACCCGATTCCCATGCGCCACGGATTGACCATCGGCGAACTATCTCTTTTAATCAACCATGATTACCATATCGACGCCGACCTTGAAGTGATCCCAATGCAAGGCTGGAAACGAAAGATGTTTTTCCAGGATACCGGTCTGCCGTGGATCCCTCCTTCACCCAACCTTCCATCGCCGGTATCTGCCATGGTTTATCCCGGGCAGGTATTGTGGGAAGGAACCAATGTTTCCGAAGGCAGGGGAACGACCCTCCCGTTTGAAATTTTCGGGGCTCCGTTTATGAATCCGGAGCTGTTGCTGTCAACATTGGATAAAAATAAATTGCCGGGAATTATACTCAGACCGGTTGTATTTGAACCCACATCCAACAAATGGAAAGGCTCACCGTGTAAGGGATTTCAAATTCACGTAACAAATCCATATAAATTCATGCCATATATCACGACTCTCAGATTGCTTCAGGCCGTCATTTCCCATCACGGCGACCAATTTCAATGGAAGCATCCACCCTATGAGTATGAGCTTGAAAGACAGCCCATCGACCTTATCATCGGTGACCAAGCGATACGGCGGCGTATCGAGAATTTAAACGATCTCGACCAAATCGAAAAATCCTGGTTAGAGGATCTGGAAACATTTACAGAAGCAAGCCAAAAATTTCATCTTTACACCTGACCATGAGGGATCGGGTGCCGGATGTCAGGGGTCAGAAACCCGGACCGGCCATCCACTACCCAGAGACTTTATGGCAAACGGCCAGGAACCCGTGACCCATGCCCCATGAAAAAATAAACTGGAAACGTATGTGTTTCAAAAAAAATAAAGTCTGGATGGCCATAGACCGGAAACAAAAGCCTGTGGTTAAAAAGGGAAAGGTCCTTATAAAATACCAACTCGACCAGGATTACGAGTACTGGATTCTTCAAAAAAATATCAGGCCTGTGGATGCTTTAGATTCAGAGATAACCACCAGTCACAAGCGGAAATTGAATAAAGAACCTTTGAAAAATCCAGAAATAAATTTCGATTCCGAAACCGGATCCTCGGTCGGACCAGACCACCAGGATGCCATCTGCATCTATACCGACGGCGCATCTTCCGGAAATCCCGGCCCGTCCGGAATCGGCGTATTTTTGCGTTTTGAGAAACACGAAAAAGAGATATCGAAATACATCGGCACAGCCACCAATAACGTGGCAGAACTCGAAGCCATCCGGGCGGGTCTTGGTGCCGTAAAAAATACGGATCTTCCGGTCCGGGTTTTTACAGACAGCAGCTATGCATACGGCGTCCTTGTTAAAGGATGGAAAGCCCGAAAAAACCAAGAGATCATAAAATCGATTAAACAGATGCTTTCAAATTTCAGAGACTTGAAATTCTTCAAGGTAAAAGGGCATGCCGGTATCGAGGGGAATGAAAGGGCCGACTTGCTGGCAACTTCAGCAATAGAAAAAGGGAGACATCTATAAAAACAATAAGCGCCTCGCTTTTGTCCGCAAGACGCTTATACAAAATTTAAAACCTGCCGGCATCATCCGCCGTTGCCGGCAATCAAAATCGGTAATCGGCTTGAAGTTCTGTATCTTATTCTTTTTCGGCCTTTAAAGTTTCAATCTCCTGTTTCAGATCTTCTATTTCCTCTTTGAACTTTTCACTTTCATCGGCTACGGTCGAAGTGTCTACGGATGTGTCTTCTTTCTTCCAGGTATCTTTAAGTTCGTCAAAGCCCAGATAAAGCGCCAACCCACCACCAAGCAGAAGCATCACCGGGATGGCACCGGCCAAAAGCTGCAAAAAGGGTTTCCACCATATGGACATTCCAATGAGACCTAATACAGCAGCAACCGCCCCACCTATTAATGTTTTCATAAAAATTCATCCTCCTTTAATTTCAATTAAAATTTAAATTGGTCTTTTTATCTGAATACGCTTTAACTAAAAACCGTTTTACACCATCAAAAAAATTAAAAAGAATTTAAAAGATCGTGTGTAAATACATCTAGTTGGGATTATTTAAAGTAAGATTCTGCAAATTATCATACCTTATTTTGTAACGCAAGCTTAATTTTTATTTGTTAGTTTTAAAAATTTAATATACAGTTTAATAAGACTTGGTTAGCCTGGCTTTAACGGGTATGATGGAACTGTGGAGTTGGCGATAGGTACGAATTCAAACTGCATAAAAACACGTAAAAAACACTTTGTTATAGAAGCCATTTCAAAACCTTCCGATGAGTGATCATTGAAGTTACGAGACCGATGTAGACGCTTTCACACTAACGACTTAGCCTAATCAGGATGCGATCATGCTAAAATTGATGAAATCAATACTGATAAAATCAAGAGAAAAAATTAGAGCGGGAATCGATACGGGCCGCCAGGAGGATCACGATTATTATCCCTGCAAACTCCCGGACAATATCGGTTTTTTATCAAATACCATACTTAAACTTTTCTTTTCCGGCATAAAAGTTGCGAAAGGACAGACCCTTCATCTCAACAATCTCAAAAAAGAAGGTATCGTTGTTTATGTCAACAAGTACAAAAGTTATTTTCGGTATCTCTTTTATTATACCCGCTATAAACAGGACGGCCTCCCTTTTCCTCAAATAGGCTTTGACTATAATGTATTCATGTGGCAACCGGTGTCACGGATCTTTAAGATTTTTTCATATCATTTCGACCATCTCATTCACAACTGGACGTTGCCGGACCCTTATCTAAAAGGACACATTCGGCGGGAGCTCTTAAACGGACGATCAGCCATACTGTCTCTGGTTGAACAAAAAGGTTTCCATCGAAGGTTTATCAAAGCAAAGACCGTCCCATCCAATATCTCATCAACATGCAGAAATCCATCGACCGCCCTATTTTTCTTGTCCCCCAGGTGATGTTCTTTAATAAAAAACCCCATCGATCGATGCCGAATCTCATCGACCTGCTATTTGGCCCCAAAGAGAACCCTGGAAGAATAAGACGCCTGATCATCCTGTTCAGGAATCCGGGCCGAGTTTTTGTTGAAATGTCTGAACCTGTCAACCTGAAAAGTTTCCTGGAACTCGAGGAAAACCAGGAGAGGAGCATTGAATACCAGGCCCTAGCATTGAGGCGCAGTCTTTTGTCTCAAATGAATCGCCACTACCAAAGCATCACCGGACCGGTTTTGAAATCCAGAGAAGAAATGAAAGAGAACATTCTGACCAAAGAACGACTCCAAAATTTTATGGAACATCATTCAAACGCCCGTCACATTCCGATTCAGAAAGTACAAAAACAGGCGAGTGGTTTTCTTGACGAGATTGCCGCCAACTACAATATGCTTATCATAAAAATGGCATCGTCTCTGATAACATGGGTCCTGAACACCATGTTTGAAGGGTTTACGGTCAACGAAGACGGCCTCAATAAAGTAAAAAACATGTCCCAGAAGGGACCGATAATTTTCATTCCCTGCCACAAAAGTCATATCGATTACCTGATACTGTCCTATTTGCTGTATCACAACAACATGCCGTGTCCCCACGTCGCTGCAGGGAAAAATCTCTCTTTCTGGCCCATGGGCCCCTTTTTCAGAGGCGGGGGGGCCTTTTTCATACGACGGACATTCAAAGGAGCAGTTCTCTATTCAAAGGTCTTTGCAGAATATATTTACCATTTGCTCGCTGAAGGATTCAACATAGAATTTTTTATCGAGGGCGGGCGAAGCCGAACCGGCAAATTGATTCTGCCCAAGCTGGGGCTTCTTTCGATCCTTCTCAATGCATATAAAAACGGGGCCTGTAAGGATTTGATATTTGTACCGATCTTCATCGGGTATGACCGGGTCCTGGAAGAAAGTTCATACCTTCATGAAGTCGAAGGAAAAGAAAAGCAGCCCGAGAGCTTGATGCAGATAATTAAAGCAAGAAAATTTTTACAAAAAAGATACGGAAGGATATATATTCAATTCCATGAACCCTTTTCTTTTAAAACGCTTCTTCATCAATTCGGTACGCCCATTGAAAACATGTCGCCTAAAGAGTTTAATATTCTCTGCCGTAATATGGGACACAGGATTATCAACGCCATCAACCGGGTTTCTGTTGTCACCCCCCATGCACTCGTTGCCGCTGCGGTAATGAACTGCGCCAAAAAAAGTTTCACCTTTGACCATCTAATGACCCATGTGGACACGTACATGAGCTACCTCATATCCCAAAAGGCCAAGCAGACGGATACCCTTCTGGTCGACCACATAAATACGGTAGAGCAGGTCTTGAATACGTATGTACAAAGAAAATTTATTGCACCCATTACAAAAGAAAAAGACACGCTGCTCACCCACGCATTATTCAAGGTCAATGAAAATAAACGTCAGAGCCTCGAATATTACAAAAACAACTGTATATCCTTTTTCATCCCCGGCGCGATTACCGCTCTTGCGATTCTTGTAAAAGATGCATTCCAGTTTTCAGCTTCCGACCTGCACGATGATTACAAGTTTCTTCAGTATTTTTTTAAATACGAATTTGCCTACGATGTGGATAAAACATCCGAACACTACGTACGTAAAAATATCAAAGCATTTATTGACGATGCCATTTTAATGCCCCATCCAACATTGCCCGACACCTATAACGTGACATCTTCGGGTTTTAGAAAACTTCAACTCTTTTCTAGATTTCTAAAAACCTATTTTGAATCATACTGGATCGTATTGAACTATTTTATGCAGTATCCTAAAAATTCCGTTAAACCCAAAGATCGTTTAAAAAAAATCGAGGGCATCGGAAACCGCATGTACAAAAAAAGGGAGATCGAACGGAAAGAAGCACTTTCCGCAATCAACCACAAAAATGGTGTCGAATTTTTCACCACCAACGGTGTAAAAGGCTCGGATGACAACGAGAAGATATTATTCTATGCCGACACCATCCATAAATATCGAAATTGTCTTTGATGGAGCAAGTGTGTTCCCAGAGGATTCAAGGAGTCGAGGGATCTGTTCAGAGATATATACTATAACAGCAAATTTCCCAAAGGAAGAAAAACATTTTGAAGGCATTGATACTCGCCGCAGGCTTTGGCACTCGGCTCCTCCCCTTTACGGAAAACACACCCAAACCGCTGTTTACTGTCACCGGAATTTCTTTACTGGATACCCTTATTTGCAATCTTCAGCGGGCGGGTTGTAAAGCAATTATGATCAATACCCATCATCTGCATGAAAAAATCGATGCCCATCTTGCCGGAAAACAGTATGAGATTCCGGTGACAACTCGGCATGAATCCGAAATACTCGGTACCGGAGGTGCCATAAAAAATGTCGCTGACTTCTGGGACGATCGTCCTTTTATGGTAATAAACAGCGACATCATTACGGATATAGAATTTAAAAAGGTCTATGATTTTCACTTAAATCACACCCACCCGGCAACACTGGTTCTGCATGACGACCCGGAGTTCAACACCGTGGTCGTAGACGGAAACGGCTTTATTGAAGCGTTCGATGAACGGTCTCCCCGCAACGCCCGGTCCGCCTCTCTGAGGAAAAAATCAAAAAAATCCGGTTTTAAAGAGACCGGAAAACTCACATTTACGGGGATACAGGTTCTAAACCCGGAAGTCCTCGACTTAATACCGGATAACGTTTATTATAGCATTATCGATGTTTACGGGACGCTGACAGCAAAAAACAGAAAAATTTGTGCGTTTGTTTCAAAAAAACATTTCTGGAAAGATATGGGAACGCCGGAAAGGTACCGACACGTCGTTTTCGAGAAGATGGCCACCGAAGCTTTCAAGCAGGCTTTTTTGGGATCCTCGAGCAAAAAAATCACTCGAACAAAACTTAAAGGGGATGGATCAGACAGGGACTGGTACCGCCTGAACAATGGAAATCGATCACTCGTGATGGCGGATCACGGCATCAAAAGAGATGACAAAACCTCCGAAGCGGAGGCCTTTGTCGCTATTGGCCGTCATCTTTTCCGCACCGGGTTGCCGGTGCCCGAGATATACCTTTATGATACCTTTTCAGGTCTGGTATTCATGGAAGACTTAGGGGACGTTCATCTTCAGGACGTTATATTAAAAACTAAAAATCAGAATGAGATCATCTCATATTACCAATCGGTGATACGCCTTCTCGGACAACTCTCTCTATCCGGAAGCAGGGATTTCGATCCTGCATGGACCTATCAAACGCCGCAATACGATAAGGACCTCATTCTCGAAAAAGAGTGCCGATATTTTGTTGATGCCTTTTTAAGGGAATATCTCGGAATGGATATATGCTTTCAGGATCTTGAAGATGAGTTCAGGCAACTTGCAGACAACTCCCTTGAATTTTCGATCAATGGTTTTATGCACCGGGACATGCAGTCACGGAACATCATTTTAAAAAACGATCATTTTTATTTTATCGATTTTCAGGGGGGGCGGTTAGGTCCGATTCAATATGATCTTGCATCGTTGCTGATCGATCCCTACGTGGAATTACCCCGTTCCGTGCGGAATGTCTTGCTCGACTTCAGCGTTGAAATCCTTGCACCGGCCATAAAGGTCCATCCACACAATTTTCTTTCCTGTTATAAATACTGCGCCATAACGAGAAACCTTCAGATTCTGGGAGCTTTTGGTTATCTGAGCCGCATAAAGAAAAAAACATACTTTAAAAAATATATCCCAAATGCTATAAAAACCCTCGAAGTTAATCTTTCAGATTTCAAGGACACGGAATTTCCAGGCTTAAAATCGATTGTCAAAGACGTTTGTTCCATGACAGCATTTTAGTTTTTTGAAATAATATTGCTTCGATTATACTTATTTCAGGGGTCGGGAGGTTTTTCTTTTAAACCCTCAAATAAAGCGGAATGAATGATCAGCAACGTAATAGTGCGCTGTTTGAATGCATTAGGGATCGTTGCGAAAGTACAGCGCTTTTACGAAATCGTGATGAAAAAAATAAATAATGTTTTCCAACTAACCTATTGATTTTAATTTTTGACATACTGTGCTTTCGTTACGAGCCCTTATGCATGAGTTTGTACGATTACGTTGCTGATTATTCATGGAGCGGTCAAATTAAAAAAACACCCCGACTCCTCACATATTTTAATAGTTTTTTCAGATTCCAAACGAAGGAGGTACAAGATGAACCCCATAAAAATCATGGTAAACGGCTTACCCGGCAATATGGCTGCCAATGTTGTCAAACACGCGCTTGAAGACGACCGGTTTGAACTGATTCCCCAATCCTTGACCGGTCCTGAAATCACCGACACCGAGACCATCATCAATTCTGTTTCCATCGGTCTGATTCAACCGGACGACAGAGAGGAGGCCATTTTGGCCATCAAGGATGCGGAGGCTCCTTTTCTGAGTGTGGACTACACCCACCCATCGGCGGTCAACAGTAATGCCGATTTTTATTGCCGTCATGGGCTTCATTTTGTGATGGGCACAACCGGAGGCGAGCGCCGGAGTCTTGAGGAAACAGTTCGCACATCTTCGGTGGCTGCGGTAATTGCACCGAATATGGCCAAGCAGATTGTTGGGTTTCAGGCCATGATGGAATATGCCGCCCAAACATTTCCGGATCTCTTCAAAGGATACACGCTCGAAATCAAAGAAAGCCATCAGCATGGAAAAGCGGACACCAGTGGAACCGCCAAGGCAATGGTCGGGTATTTTAATCGCCTTGGACTCTCCTTTTCCGAGACGGACATCACCAAAGAACGTGATCCAAATGTTCAGAAAAACGTATGGGGAATACCTGAAGCATATCTGGAAGGACACGGATGGCACACCTACCGCCTCGACTCAGGCGACAAAACGGTCCGATTTGAATTTACGCATAACGTCAACGGCCGGGATGTCTATGCCCAGGGGACCCCCGATGCGCTGATTTTTCTGGCTAAAAAGGTGGAAGACGGCGCGGGGGGCATTACCTTTAGCATGATTGACGTGCTCAAAGGCATATAGTGGAAACTACTGACTGCTTTCCACCACCTCATAAGCTTTTTCAAGGGCTGCCTCAAGTTTTTCCGGCTTGCTTCCACCGGCCTGGGCCATATCGGGCCTTCCGCCGCCGCCGCCGCCCACAATTGATCCAATCCCATTTACAATCTTTCCGGCATGGTATCGGTCGGCCAAATCTTTGGTAACTACAACGATCAGCAGCGCTTTAGATCCATCTGAACTGCCGAGGATGACAATCCCGGATTTAATTTTTTCTTTGAATCGGTCAGCCAGATCTCTCATTGCCGCCGGGTTGTCCACCGAGACCTTTTTAACCAGCACCTTTACGCCATGGATAGTTTTAACTTCTTTTTCGGTCCAGTCTGCGGACTGCATGGCGATCCCGACCTTCAATTTTTCAACTTCTTTTTCTAAAGACTTCTGAAAAGACAAAAGTTTCTCTATCCTCTTAGGAACGGCTTCAGGATGTTCTCTGAGCAATATTGCCGCGTCGTGCATGAGTTTGGAGTGCCTTTGTACGTACGATAGCGCAGCAGCTCCGGTCAAAGCCTCGATTCGCCGTATGCCTGATGCCACGCTGGATTCTCCGATAATTTTGAAAAGACCGATGTTACCGGTAAGGTCTGTGTGGGTTCCGCCGCAAAGTTCTTTACTGAAATCGTTCAGCGCCACCACTCGAACCCGGTCCCCATATTTTTCCTCAAAAAGCGCTGTGGCCCCGGTTTTAAAGGCTTCATCAGCATCCATTTCCGCAATCCGGACAGGGATATTCTCTCGAATTCTCTGGTTCACGAGGGTTTCAATCTTGTCGAGGGTCTCTGAATCCGGCTGGGAAAAATGTGTAAAATCGAAACGGAGTTTATCCGGTGCCACGAGTGACCCGGCCTGTTTTACATGATCTCCGAGAACCTTTCTCAGGGCAAAATGGAGTATATGCGTCGCCGTGTGATTGCAAGCCGTTGCATTGCGCTGGGACCGATCAACAGTTAGAGTTACAGTATCTCCTTTTTTAATGTTTCCTGAAATAATTTTCCCTTTGTGGATAATAATGCCCGTCGGGTCCTTAATCGTGTTGGAAATTTCCATATTGAGATTATCACCGACGATCTTCCCGGTATCTCCGATCTGTCCCCCGGATTCACCGTAAAACGGCGTAATTTCAGTAACGACCTCTACGGCTTGGCCCTGGGTTACCTCCTGATTTTCTTCACCGTCTTTTACCAGAACAAGAACCTTTGAATCGCACGAAATTTTATCATGCCCCACAAATTCGGGTATTATCCCATGGGCCGAAAGGTTTTTATACGCATCACCGATGGCGTCAAAGGTCGCAATGGATTTTGATCTTTCACGCTGGGCTTCCATGGCCTGGTCAAAACCTTCCAGGTCGAGTTCCATCTCTTCATCTCTGATGACATCCCTGACGATGTCCACCGGAAATCCGTAAGTATCATAAAGCTTGAAAATTAATTGGCCCGGCACTTGTGTCAGGCCTTTAGCCTTTAATTCCGAAAGGCTGTTGTTGAGAAGTTTAAGGCCGTTATCGAGTGTTTCTGAAAACCGGATTTCCTCGTTTTCAATAACATTGGTGATAAACGATGCAGCGTCCGAAAGTTCGGGATAGGCCGGTTTCATGATATCGAATACCTTCGCTGCGGTTTTATGTAAAAATGGCCGGGCAAGGCCGATATTGCGCCCGTACCGGATGGCTCTGCGCATAATTCGACGCAGTACATATCCCCGTCCTTCATTGGCGGGCAGAACGCCGTCTCCGATCAAAAATGCTGCGGCCCTGCTGTGATCGGCAATCACTTTCATGGCCACATCAGACTCCCGGGATTCTCCAATCCGCTTTTCCGAAAGATCCTCAACTTTATTCATAATGGGGCGAATCAGATCGATATCATAGTTTGTGGGCACGTTCTGAACGATGGCGACCATACGCTCAAGCCCCAGACCGGTGTCGATACTCGGTTTTGGAAGCGGCGTCAATTTTCCCGAAACATCACGGTTAAACTGCATAAAAACCAGATTCCATAACTCCAGAAAACGGTCACAATCACATCCCACCGCACAATCCGGTTTTCCACAGCCGAATTTTTCACCGCGGTCAATATGCAGCTCACTGCAGGGACCGCAAGGACCGGTATCTCCCATAGCCCAGAAGTTGTCCTCTTCACCGAAACGTAAAATTCGGTCTTCCGGAACCCCAATGTTTTTATGCCAGAGTTCATGAGCTTCATCGTCGTCGAGATAAATGGAAACCCACAGTTTGTCTTCGGGCAGTCCATATCCGTTGGTCAACAGATCCCACCCAAAATCTATGGCCTTTTCTTTGAAATAATCCCCAAAGGAAAAGTTGCCCAGCATCTCGAAAAATGTATGGTGCCTCGCCGTGTACCCTACATTCTCCAGATCGTTATGTTTCCCCCCCGCCCGCACGCATTTCTGAGAGGTTACGGCTCTGACATAGTTCCTCTTTTCTTCACCGAGAAAGGCACGCTTAAACTGCACCATGCCGGCATTGACGAATAAAAGCGTAGGATCATCCGAAGGAACAAGGGATGAACTCCTTACGATTTGGTGGCTGTGTTTTTCAAAATAGCCAAGAAATTTCCTGCGGACTTCGTTGCCTGTCATAACTCGCTCCATTTGAAAATATTTCTATCGATCATCCTGAGCATCTTCTTTTCTCTTTTGAGAAAGGCCCAGCGCTTCTTTGACTTTAATCAATGCTGAATTGAAAATATCCGGATTGTCCTTGAAGAATTTTTTTACATTTTGACGCCCCTGCCCGACTCTTTCTCCATCAAACGAATACCATGATCCGCTTTTCTCGATGACACCGGCCATAACACCGGTGTCGAGGACATCTCCGGCCTGTGAAATCCCTTCACCATAGAGAATATCGAATTCTGCCTCCTTGAAAGGGGGAGCCATTTTATTTTTGACAACGCGCACCCGGGTTCGGTTTCCCACAATATCCTGTCCGTCCTTGATTGCGCCGATACGCCGGATATCAAGCCTCACCGAAGAATAGAACTTCAGCGCATTCCCGCCGGTAGTCGTCTCGGGGTTGCCGAATACAACGCCGATTTTCATTCGAATCTGGTTGATGAAAATGAGCGTGGTCATCGTCTTGTTGATGGTGCCGGTCAATTTCCGCATGGCCTGTGACATGAGTCTGGCCTGAAGCCCCATGTGGGAATCCCCCATATCACCTTCTATCTCCGCCCTTGGGACAAGTGCAGCGACAGAATCGATTACCACGATATCCAGTGCACCGCTTCTGATCAGCATATCCGCAATTTCGAGGGCCTGTTCTCCCGTATCCGGCTGAGCGACCAAGAGTTCGTCACAATTGACACCGAGCTTCCTGGCATAAGACGTATCCAAAGCATGCTCAGCGTCAATAAAAGCGACAATGCCGCCCTGTTTTTGGGCCTCGGAAACCGCATGAAGCGCAAGAGTCGTTTTGCCGGAAGATTCCGGACCAAAAATTTCCACCATTCTGCCTTTGGGGAGCCCTCCGATACCGAGTGCTTTATCCAGGCCAAGAGAACCGGTCGAAATGACAGGTACATCGATAATAGGGCTGCTCCCCAGCTTCATGATAGACCCCTTGCCGAACTGTCGTTCTATCTGAACCATGGCGGTTTCTACCGCCTTCTCCTTGTCCGTTGAAATGCTCATTATCTCCTCCGTTAATCACCTAACATGGTTGTATTTAGTCCTTGAAAAACCTGGCCCCCACAGCCAGGTGAAAACAGCGACTATGCAATCTTAATCGATCAAACTGGAATATTGGAATAATGGAGTGTTGTGAAATGGGAAAACAATTTTTTTCAGCCCAATTCTCCAATCCTCCATCACTCCATGCTTTTCCCCACTACTC